>Ga0209802_1000002_pt1 | contig 186567 bp, 198 predicted proteins | sample GraSoiAngelo_129_FD_185886 | JGI IMG/M metagenome (GOLD analysis project Ga0209802, IMG submission 185886) | Grasslands soil microbial communities from the Angelo Coastal Reserve, California, USA - 14_0927_12_40cm (SPAdes) (version 2) | ecosystem: Environmental > Terrestrial > Soil >...
CCGCGTGGAGGACCGAACCAACTTCGGTTGAAAACGGAGTGGATGAACTGGGGATAGCGGTGAAATGCCAATCGAACTTGGAAATAGCTGGTTCTCCTCGAAATGTATTTAGGTACAGCGTCGTTGTGAGTCTGGCGCAGGTAGAGCACTGAATGGGCTAGGGGCGATTACCTCGTTACCAAACCCAACCAAACTCCGAATGGCGACAGATATTCCAACGGCAGTGAGACTACGGGGGCTAAGCTCCGTGGTCGAAAGGGAAAGAGCCCAGACCGACAGCTAAGGTCCCAAAGTGCAGGCTAAGTGGTAAAGGATGTACTGTCGCTTAGACAACCAGGATGTTAGCTCAGAAGCAGCTACCATTCAAAGAGTGCGTAATAGCTCACTGGTCGAGTGATGGTGCGCCGACAATGATCGGGGCTCAAGCCTGCTACCGAAGCTTCGGGACGTGCCCGTAAGGGCGCGTCGATAGAGGAGCGTTCTGTCTGCAGTGAAGTCAGACCGGAAGGACTGGTGGAGCGGACGGAAGTGCGAATGCCGGAACAAGTAGCGAGAAACGCGTGAGAAACGTGTTCGCCGTAAACCTCAGGTTTCCTGGGCAACGTTAATCGTCCCAGGGTTAGTCGGACCTAAGCCGAGGCAGACATGCGTAGGCGATAGGACACCAGGTCATTATTCCTGGACCACCGACGTTCGTTACGAGCAATGGGGTGACGAAGAAGGGTAGGCCATCCGGGCGATCGGATGTGCCCGGTCAAGCAGGTAGGCGGCCAGCTAGGCAAATCCGGCTGGTATTAACGCTGAGATGCGAATAGGAGCCTTCGCAAGAAGGTGAAGTGGCTGATCCCAAGCTTCCAAGAAAAACCTCTAGCCAGAACGCTCGGTGCCCGTACCGCAAACCGACGCAGGTAGGTAGGAAGAGGATTCCAAGGCGGTCGAGAGAACCATGCTTAAGGAACTCGGCAAAATCTCCCCGTAACTTAGGGATAAGGGGAGCCCGATTGGATCGAGGGATTTACTCCCAAAGTCCGGTTGGGCCGCAGAGAATAGGGCTAAGCGACTGTTTACTAAAAACACAGGTCTCTGCTAAAGCGAAAGCTGATGTATAGGGGCTGACGCCTGCCCGGTGCCGGAAGGTTAAGAGGACGGGTGCAAGCCTGGAATTGAAGCCCCGGTAAACGGCGGCCGTAACTATAACGGTCCTAAGGTAGCGAAATTCCTTGTCGGGTAAGTTCCGACCCGCACGAATGGCGTAACGACTTAGCTGCTGTCTCGAGCATGGACTCGGCGAAACTGAAACACCTGTGAAGATACAGGTTACCCGCCACAGGACGGAAAGACCCCGTGGAGCTTTACTGCATCCTGTCACTGATCTGGGGCTTGCTATGTAGAGGATAGCTGGGAGACTGTGAAGTCAGGGCGCTAGCCTTGGCGGAGTCACCCTTGGAATACCAGCCTTAGTTGGTCTTAGATCTAACGTGCGCCCTGATCGGGCGTGCAGACCGTGGCAGGTGGGCAGTTTGACTGGGGCGGTCGCCTCCTAAAGCGTAACGGAGGCGCCCAAAGGTTCCCTCAGCCTGGATGGAAATCAGGCCTAAAGAGTGTAAAGGCACAAGGGAGCTTGACTGTGAGGCATACAAGCCGAACAGGGACGAAAGTCGGGCTTAGTGATCCGCCAGCCCTGAATGGAAAGGCTGGCGCTCAACGGACAAAAGCTACCCCGGGGATAACAGGCTTATCTTGCCCAAGAGTTCACATCGACGGCAAGGTTTGGCACCTCGATGTCGGCTCGTCGCATCCTGGGGCTGGAGTAGGTCCCAAGGGTTGGGCTGTTCGCCCATTAAAGCGGTACGCGAGCTGGGTTTAGAACGTCGTGAGACAGTTCGGTCCCTATCCGTGGTGGGCGCAGGAGACTTGAGAGGCGTCGTCCCCAGTACGAGAGGACCGGGATGAACGGACCTCTGGTGTCCCGGTTGTCACGCCAGTGGCAGCGCCGGGTAGCTATGTTCGGATGGGATAAGTGCTGAAAGCATCTAAGTACGAAGCCCACCTCAAGATTAGGTCTCCCACTGGGTTAACCAGGTAAGACCCCAGCAAGACCAGCTGGTTGATAGGCCGCAGGTGGAAGAGGGGCAACCCTTGGAGCTAAGCGGTACTAATCGGTCGAGGGCTTGACCATCTATCACTCACTCCTCAGCGCAGTCGCGCGAGGAGCGTGCGCAGTGCATTCCTATCGCATTCTTCGCAGTCGCGCACACCCGAAAGAGACTTCGGTGACCATAGCGGCGGGGAGACACCTGTTCCCATCCCGAACACAGCAGTTAAGCCCGCCTGCGCCGATGGTACTGGGCTGGCAACGGTCTGGGAGAGTAGGTCATCGCCGAGGTCTCTTTCTTTTTGCCCTGAGTCGACGTCGGCATAATGGACGGATGCCCGAACGGCTGGCCGGAAAGACGAAACACACGGAGCTCACGTTGGATGAGATCGCCTCCATGCAGCCCGGGCTGGGGCGTCTCATGCCGGAGGTCTCGCAGCGCTACCACATCGCCTACTATGCCGCCAAGGGCGGCAACTGGCGACTGGCCGCCTACCAGCTCCGCGAGCTGGGCGGGCTGCTCCGATTAGGGGCGGCTACCAGGCCGAAATACGCGCCGCAGCTGACCGCCTTCGAGAAGGTTCACCTGTTGGCGCTGCTGGAGGCCGTGGCGCAGCGTGACTTTCCTACTTTCGAGCGCGCCTTTGGGCGGGCCACCGAGGTGGCCAACATCTATCACCAGGCGACCGATCACGCCGAGATCATCTGGCGGCTTCCCCCCAATCCCCCGGACCACCTGGACCTGGGGCCGCAGGCGGAACCCGACCCCGCGGCGTCCTAGCCCGGATTCTGGCTAGCTGATAACCTCCCGGCGCACGGTGAGCCGGTCTACCATGTCCATCTTCACGCGGACGCCAAGGCCCCAGCGGTAGGGGACCGCCACCGTCCCGCCCTCTGCCAGCTCGAACGGCGGATCCACTATGTCTTCAGCCCAATAGCGGTCGCTGGCTGAGAGATCGCCAGGCAGCTTGAAGTTCGGCAACGACGCCAGCGCCACGTTGGCTGCCCGCCCGATCCCGGTCTCCAGCATGCCGCCGCACCAGACCGGGATCCCGGCGTCGGCGGCCAGATCGTGGATGCGCCGCGATTCGGCGAACCCGCCGACCCGGCCCGGCTTGATGTTGATCACCCGGCAGGCCCCCACCTGGATCGCCTGCCTGGCAGCGCGGCTATCCTCGATGCTCTCGTCCAGGCAGATGTCCGTCGCCATCTGCGCCTGGAGCGCGGCGTGGTCCAGCAAGTCCCCGGCGGTCAGCGGCTGTTCCAGCATCAGCAACCCATAGTGATCGACCTCGCGCAGCCGGGGCGCATCATCCAGGTCGTAGGCGGAGTTCGCGTCCGCCATCAAGCTCATCTCTGGGTAGCGGGACCGAATCGCCGCCAGGACGTCGAGGTCCCATCCCGGTTCGATCTTGATCTTGATTCGTTGATATCCCTGGGAGAGATGTTCCTCGATTTGCTGGAACAGGGACTCCAAGTTGGCCTGGATCCCCACGCTGACGCCCGTCTCGACGCTGCTGCGCACGCCGCCCAGCCAGGAGGCGAGCGACTTCTGGGCTGCCTCGGCGAAGGCGCCGCTCAGCCCCATTTCCAGGGCGGCCTTGGCCATCCGGTGGCCGCGCACCGGCCGCATGAGGCGCTCCAGGTCCTCCACCGAGGCCAGTTCGCGTCCCCGGACGGCGGGAATGAGGTACTGAGTCAGGATCCCCCAGGCGCCGTCGACCGTCTCCGACGAATACCATGGCCCCTCGCCGGCGACACACTCGCTCCAGCCCGATATGCCTTCGCACTGCAGCCGCAGGAGCAGCGGAAAGCGGTCTTGCTGCACGCCGAAGCTGGTGCGGAACGGTCGGAGCAGGCGCATCTGCAAGACACGGAGTTCGACGGCCTCAATCTTCACTGGCGAGCCTCTGCATCACGTAGACGCCGTCGCGCTGAAAATCCACCGCGATCAAGCCGTCCGCCAGGGCTGCCTCGAACGCGGCTCGCGTCTCGGTCCGCCACCGCTTGGCCAACTCCATGCTCTGCAGCTTGATGGCCTGGAAATCTCGCGGCACTGCGATGAAGGCCCTGGATGCTCCCTGCAGGTCGAAGTTGAGGCGGCGCGGGTCGCCCTGACCATCAACGCCCAGCATCACGACCGGCGGACCGGCGGCTGGCACCGACCTCGGCTTCATCAGCCACCACTCCGCTTCGAGCCGATCGGTGGCCAGCCCGCGGTTGAGGTCGTCGTCCATGACCCCGTAGTGGTCGCGGTCGTAGCGCCGGGCGATGGCGCCCAGCCGGTGCAGGTTGATGTAGGCGTTGCGCGCCTCCAGCGGATCGAAGGTCCAGGTGATCAGCTCCAGACCGCGCCGCCGGGCCTCCTCGGCCTGGGCCAGCTTCAACTGGACGCCCAGGCCGGTTCCCCGGTAGGCGGGGAGTACGCCCAGCTGATGCGAACATAGCCGGCGCCTGCCGTCGCGGTCGCCCAGAAACCCGAACACGAAGCCCACAATGGTGGCGTCCGGCAACCAGGCGCCCTGCACAATGCCGCCGTTGAGCTGCATGGTGAGCAGGAGCTCGCGCGGGACCACATTGCGCTCCGCGGCTCCCCAGATAGTCCGGCTCAGCTCCTCGCAGCCGGCGTAGTCCTCTTGCGTCCGCGCCAGCCGGATGGCGATCGGCGGCACCCGGACATGCTAGCAATCCAACCCCCGGCGCCGTGCTACTTGCAGGTCCAGGCGTCGGTGGCGCCCCGGTTGTAGAAGACGAGCGCCGCCCGGGCCTGGGCATGGGGGTCCCAGATGTTCCAACCTGCGAAGTAAGCGTTCCAGGTCGAGGGCATGAACTGGAAAAGGCCGCTGGCCCCGCTGGAGGCGTTCACCGCCAGCGGGTTGTATCGGCTCTCGCAGTGCGCCACCCGCAGCGCCCAGGTCAGACCCGGGCTGCTCCCGAAGACCGCGTAGATGGCTTGCAGGCCGACCCCGGCATTGGCGGGGGGAGCTGGCGCCACCATGGCCCCGCTGACGACGGGCCCCGCCCCGACCGAAGCGGGGATCCGCTCCATGGTGCCGGCCGGCCCTTCATCAGCCGGGGCGGGCTTTGCCTGCTCGAAGGCCATCGGGTCCCGGGGGCCGAATGGCACGCTGGCGACCGCCACCTGCCGGGCACTGGCGGCGGCGAGCTGGGGCAGCGCGTGGCGTGCCAGCACGATGGGAGCTGCCAGCAGCAGGCCGAGCGCCAGGACGGTGGCGTGGGCGGCCAGGGCGGAGGCGCTGTCGGCGCGGCCCCTGATCCCGATCAAAGTAGGACTGTAACGTTCAAACCGGCTTGCCTCCGTCAGTGCACGCGCCAGCGAGGTGTGGCCCAGGCGGGACGTTGGCAAGACGGCTACAGGGACGAACGAGCGTGACGGACCGTCGCCAACCCTACCACACGGGGTGGGCGGGCCTCTACCCTGGGCCCGGATCGCGGCTAGATGCGCTCCAGCAGCCGAGCCAGAAGCTCGGTCCGCTGCAGCCAGCTGGAGACCAGGAGGTGCTCGCTGTCGGCGTGCGCACCACCGCCGTCTGGACCCAGACCGTCGAGGGTCGGGATGCCGAGGGCCGCCGTGAAGTTCCCGTCGCTGCCGCCCCCGGTGCTGGTTTCCTCCAGCGCGAAGCCGATCTCGTGGGCGACGGTCTTCGCCAATGCCGCCAGGCGAGCGACGCCTTCGGTGCGTTCCATCGGTGGCCGCTCCATGCCGCCTTCGGCCGTGACCTGCGCTCCGGGTAGCACCGGCGACAGGGATCGCATGGCGCGATCCACCCGGGTCGCTTCATCCCGGGTGGCGAGCCGAATGTCGATCAGGGCTTCGGCCTCCGCGGCCACTACGTTGGACCGGGTGCCGCCCCGAATCACGCCGATGTTGACGGTGGTGCCGCGCCCCGCATCGGCCAGGGCTTTGATGCGTGGGATCTGGTGGGCCAGCTCCTCGATGGCGCTCACGCCTTTTTCGGGCTCAACGCCCGCGTGCGCCGCCCGGCCCACCAGCCGAAGCCGGTAGTCGGCGACGCCCTTCCGAGCGGTCTTGATCTGCCCGCCGCTAAAAGCGGGCTCCAGCACTAGCACGGCCGCCGCGCCCGCGGCTCGCGCTTCGATCAGACCGCGAGAGGTCCCACTGCCGATCTCCTCATCGGACGTGGACAGGACAATGATGGCGCGCTGGGGATGGGAGGCCGCGATGGCGAAGGCCGCTTCCACAATGCCCGCCTTCATGTCGTAGCACCCGGGGCCGGTGACCCGGTCCCCGGCGACCGCAAACGGCAATCGGGCCAGGGTTCCGGCGGGCCAGACCGTGTCGTGGTGGCACAGGATCAGGATGGGGGAGGGGCCGTCGCCGATGGTGATCTCGAGGTGGTCGCCGGCGGTCTCGCGAGCGTGCCGGCGCAGACGCCCGCCGACCATGCGCTGAAAGAGCTCTCCGACCTGGTCCGCGCAGTCGTCGCACCGGGCTTTGTCGAGCGAGGGGGACTCACGCTGGACGAGTCCCTCGAGGGCGTGCAGCATCGCCTCCCGGTCGGTGGCCACGCTCCACAGTGTGGCAAACGCCGGATCGACCGGTCGAGGCCTAGGAGTCGGCTGGCTCCCGTCCGCTCAAGAAGGAGCGCACCCGCTCGCCCAGGCTTGGCTCGGGGGCATACGCCGGAGCCTGACGCACGCCGACGGGCTCCGTCGCGGGGGCACCCTGGTCCGCCTCGACCGGGGCCGACTGCGGACTGCGGGCCTCGCTCTTCAGCCGGGCATTCTCTTCACGAAGCCGTTGCGTCTGGGTGCGCAGGTCGCTGATGGTTGTTTCGTGGGTGGTGATCCGGCGGCGTAGAGCACCGTGCCGCATGCCGGAGCGAGCGCCCGCATACAACATGTACATCAGGAAGAGCACGGTCACCAAGCCGGCCGCGATCACGACCGGGACCCAGTCGGCAACCCCGGTCCAGTGCGCGTGCCATAGAGTCACGTCGTGGGTGCCGGTGTTCTGGGCCGCATACAGGCCAACCGCCAGCAGGGCCAGCAGCAACAGGGCCAAGAACACGATCATCAGGAAATCATCCTCCTCCTACTGGTTCAACGTGTCGCTATCAGTTTACATGACAACGGCTACGTCGACAAGCGGGAAGGCGGGCGGCGGCCTACCGCTGGCCGCCCTCACGGCCTATCTCGGCCATGTGGTCCCGGTCGCGGCTTACGCGCTGGCCGCCCTTGCGGCCGGCCTCGCGGGCCTCATCGGAGGTGAACTCGTGGGCCGTGCCCTTGGCGTGGGCGGCACGACCGCCCTTCTCCGCGATCTGGCGTTGCTTGTCGGGCTCCATGGACGCAAACCCGCGGCGGTTGTGCTCGGTCATGCTGATCACTCCCATCGGGGACCCAGTCCCCGCAGCGTTGCTAGCCTGGTTGTTAGGTTAGCCTACAGAGCTACTAGCAGGCGCTGTCAATGGGCCGGATGCCCCACCGATCAGGTGTTCTGACTGAGGTCCCGAATGCCGGCCAGGGCGATGAAGGCCAGACTCACCACGGAGCTAGGGATCCAGAGCTGCCACGAGGCCCGCAGCGTGGAGGCGAAGGCCAGGGTTACGGTGACCGAGAGGGTGAGGCCGATGATTAACCACCAGGGCCAGCGTCGGCGTCCGGGCCAGGCCACCACCAGGCTCAAACACAAGGCGGCCAGGACGAACCCCCCTAGCATCCTGGCCGGCCTCGGCACGCCCCCCGGCTCGTCGGTGCCCCCACCAGGGCCAGCTTAGGGCCCCCAGCGGCGCGCGCCAATCGGCCAGACGGGGGATCTTTCGCCGGCCTTGAAGGCCAACCGGCGGAGGCCGAACGGCGGAATGAACTTAGTCCGAATCCACCGGGCTTAGAGAATGTTCAGGCGGGAGGCGGCCGCTACGGCCTCGGCCCGGTTGCGGGCGTTGAACCGGGTGAGCAGCGTCTCCATGTACGTCTTGATGGTGCTCTCGCTGAGATGGAGCCGGGTGGCGATCATGGTGTTGGAGTAGCCCTCGGCCACCAGCTCGAGGACCTGTTGCTCGCGGGCCGTTAGCCGCACGGCCGGCTGGGGTCGCGGCTCGGTCGCCGACGAGATCTCGGCGCGGGACGCCTGGGCCTGCGGCCCCACCAGGATGCGGTCGAAGGCGCTCAGGATACCGGCCGAGACCACCACCACCAGGCTCCAGAGCACGACCTGGGTTCCGGGAAACGGCTGGCCGGTGATGGCCGACATAGCGCCCTGGTAGACGCTGACCCCGACCACGAACACCGCGGCGGCCAGCATGCCACCCTCCGCCCCGTCGAGGGCGACCGCCTCCATCAGCAGCAGGATGAAGCAGACGTAGATGACCTCGGTGTGGACCGCCGAAAAGATGGCCAGGATGGCGAAGCAGCTCAGCTCGTCGAGGATCCAGAGCATCCGCCCGGTGCGGGCCAGGGCCGAATCCGGGGCCCGGCGGCTGGCCTGCAGCGCGTACAGGTTGTAGGCGGTTGCCCATAGGGTGAAGACCACCAGCAGCAGCACGGAGCGGGGCGGGACCAGCAACCCTACGATCAAGACGAAGGCCAGCCCTGGCCAGCGGACCACGGACCCGGCCAGAATCAATTGCCGCGCCTGGGTACTCGTCAGCCGCGGTCCGGAGCGCTGAAGGTATGTCGGCGGGAGTAGGTTCATGCCTTCCGGCTTGCCTCCCGCCCCCCCAAGGAGTGGCCCCATTCTAATGGCCGCTGGACGGACCGTAAAGCTGGTCAGCCGGCAATCAGGGTGCGCACGGCGCCGGTCTTCCAGTCAGCCACGGCGACCCGGTGGCTATTGGTGTCGGCCACGTACAGGCCGCGCTCTCCGGCACACACGCCGGCGGGCTCCCGGAAGGATGCGGCCCCGCCCAGCCCGTCGGTGCTACCGGCCACGCCGCTGCCCAGCCAGGTGGTGACCGTCCGGCGGCCGGGGTCCAGTTGCTTGATCTTGTTGTTGTAGCTGTCCGCGAGGTAGAGGCGGCCGCCATGGGCCGTGATGCCCAGCGGATGCTGCAGGCGCACCACGTCGCCCTCCCCGTCCACATCGCCGAAGACGAACAGGCCTTCGCCGACCAGGGTGGTGACCGTCCGGTGCTGCAAATCAATGTCGCGGATGGCGCTCACCTCCGAGTCCGCCACGTACAGGTGCCCATCCGCCAGGGCCAGCCCGCTGGGCTGGGCGAACCAGGCCTCTTCGAGGGAGCCGTCCTTGAGTCCTTCTCGACCGGTGCCGGCGAAGGGCTGGACCTCGGCCGAGCCCGGGTCCACCTCCCACAGCTGGTGAACCCCCGCCATGGCGATGATCAGGCGGCCATCGTGAAGGGCCAGGTCCCAGGGCGAGGACAGCGGCGTGCTGCGACCAGGCCCGCCCCGGCCCACCCCGTGCGCCTGGTCGCCGGTTCCGGCCAGGGTCCACACGCGCCGGGTCTCCAGGTCCGCCGCCCGGATGGCGTGATTCTCGGTGTCCGCCACGTAGAGAGTGCGGCCGCTGATGGCCATCCCCTGCGGCTGCTGGAAGGAAGCCGTTTCGCTGGTCCCATCTTCCAGGCCCGGCTCGCCCGAGCCGATGGCCCCCTTGATTGTCCCATCCAGCTCGCACGCTAGGATGCGGTGGTGGTTCGAATCACTCACATACAGGGCATCGCTGGTCACCAGCACTTTGCCCGGGAAGCGCAGGGTGGTGGCGGGTTCCTTCAGCTCCTCCAGCGCCAGGGTGGCCTGGCCGGGCGCCAGCAGGCCCTGCTCGGCAAAGTCGCGCAGCATGCGGTCGACCAGGGGATCGAAGGTCTCGAAAGGCAGCTCGCCTTCGTGCTTGCCGATGACCCGGCCTCCGGGGTCGATGAACATCAAGGTCGGCCAGGCGCGGCCCCCGTAGGCGTGCCAGACCTGAAAGTCGCGGTCGTTCACCACCGGGTGTTCGATGCGGTAGCGGAGCACGGCCTCGCGTAAGTTCGCGGTCTCACGCTCCGCCGGAAACTTGGGAGAGTGCACGCCCACCACCACCAGCCGGTCCTGATATTTGGCTTCGATCTTCCGCAACTGCGGAAACATGTGCATGCAGTTGATTCAGCAGAAGGTCCAGAAGTCGATGATGGCCAGCCGACCGCGAAGATCCTGGATAGAGAGCGGGCGGGATACGTTGAGCCAGTCCAGGCCGGAGGGGAATTCGGGCGCGCGGACCTTGCCGGCGTAGGTTTCGGCGGCCATGGCCTAATCGTATGGGAAGCCCGGGGCTCCGGAACCTTTTGGCCTACCCGCCGTCATAGCATCATGCGAATCCGCCGCTTCCTGATCCCCGTCGGCGTGGGGCTCTTCTTCCTGGCCAGCGCCCTGGTCGCGCTCAACCTGACCAGCGCCCAACCGGGCACCGATGGCCCGGTGATCGTCACCTCGCACCCCGCCGCCAACCTGCAGCTCACGGTTACGCTCAACCACGGACGGCTGATTCTCGGCCGGGCGCTGACGGTCCAGGTGGAGCTCACCAACACCGGGACGGAGCCGGTCACCCTGCAGCCAGACGGCGTCTGCACCACCCCCCTCCGCCTGGAGCTGCACGACGCGTCGGGCCGGATCGTGTGGTCGCAGCCGGTCCCTATGATCGCCTGCCCCCAGCAGCAGCCGCCCGCCTACCGCAAGCTCGCCCTGCTCAATCCGGGTGAGACCCGCCCAGCCGCCACCTGCTTCGAGCTGGCCGGTACGCCGGATCAGTGCGTCGTCCTCGACCTCCCCAGCGCCTCCTACTGGGTGGCTGGTACCTACTACGGGTTCACGCTCCCACAGGCCGCCTTCCGAATCGCTCGCTGAGGTCGCGCATCCGGCTCGGCTTTTCTCGAATCCACCGAATCAGGCTGGCATCTCGGGCGCGGATGTGGCCTGAGCCGGGCGTCGTCTGCGCGCGCTCAGTCACGCATCGACGGATGCGCTCCCTCGCGTGCTCGTCGCCTCCTGCGGCTCGGCTCACCCCGCATCCCGATCTACGTCGCCCGATCGGTGGATCCGGGCTAAGCTTTTCGTGATGGCCGGCCCGGTCGATCTCTCCCCACTCCAGCGCGAACTCGATGCCCTGCGCCGCCAGCTGTGTCACTGTGACAATGCGGGTACCTGCCTCGGCTGCCAGGGGGTCGAGATGCTCCGCCAGCAGGCGCAGATGGTCGTCTCGGCCGCCACCCAGCCGGTACTGCTGCAAGTGGCGCAGGAGGCCCAGGCCCGGGAGCTGATGGCGCAAATCCAGCAGCTCCAGGAGCAGCTGATGAAGGATCCCGACGCCATGCGGGCGCTGGAGGATCTGATGCGGCACTTTCAGCCGCCGCCCCCGGCGGAAGATCACTGATCGCCTACAACTGGATGGCGGTGATGACGACGCGCTGAGTGTCGACCCAGTTGGGCCAGCAGGTAAACAGCGTCAATCGCACGTCCGGTGTCGGATCCAGGATCTGCACCGCGGTGGGCGCCACGATGACCCTGGTGCTAACCCGATAGCGCTGCACCTGCCCGCCGATCGCGACATCGATCTCATCGCCCGGTTGCAGGTCTTTCAGACGAGCGAAGATACTGCCCTCGATGTCGTCGTGGCCGTAGAGCACGGCATTCCCGCTCCCGAATCCAGCCGAGAATGCGTAATGCGTGACGGCGTAGCCGTGGGCGATGAGCATGCCGCCCTTGGAGTCCAGCCCCCGCTCGAAAATGGGGGCGCCAGCGATGGCCAGCCGGGGAATGGTCAGGGTCGCGATCACGTCGTTGGGTCCCGGTGCCGTGGACAGCTGCCGGCTGGGGTTCCGATGCGTTCTGGGCTGCAGCGCCCCGCCACCGTCCGTGGATGGCAGCCTCTGGACCAGTGGGGCAGACGCTGAGCTCCCCTGGCCGTGCATCGTCCAGACCGCGCTCCCCGCCAGCGCCAGGCCGCTGGCAATCAGCAGCCCCGCTATCAGGTTTCGCCTCATCATCCCCCTCATCTTCAGGGGCGCCCGCAAGCCTGTCAAGGCTGCGTTCGAGGCGATGGGGGCTGGGGAGGGAGGGGGGAGGGCTAGTGGAGAGGGGGCGCCGAGGGGCCGGTCTCGGCCACGGCCTGCTGCCGCACCGCGAAGGCGATCCGGTCGTCCAGCCGCCACTCGGCTTCGAGCTCCAGGATGCTCACCAGGATCTCTTCGATGGAGTTCCCGAGCTCCATCTGCCGCTGCATTTCCCTGCGATCTGCCGCCAGATCCTGTTTCATCTGAACCATCACTGACCTTGGTTCCCTTGTACGCTTGCTTCCTTAAGGTCAAGTGCACAATGGGGGGTCCCACTGAACTGTGGCGCGGTCGTTGCCGGACCGTCATTCGGCGTTCCAGATTGGGGCTGCCGCAATACGCCCGTGGTATGCTGCTCGCGGGCTTGTCCGGCCGGTCAGGGGCACGTCCATCTCGCGCAGGACCGGAAATACATTCGCGAAGGAGCAGGCGTTAACGTGGCGATGAACGGCACGATCAAGCGACTCGTGGTTGACAGAGGGTTCGGGTTTTTGAGCGGGGAGGACGGCAAAGAATATTTCTTCCACCGCTCGTCGGTCGACGGCTCGTTCGAGGGACTGCAGGAGGGCCAGAAAGTCACTTTCGACGTTGAAGCATCGGCCCCGAAGGGCCCCCGCGCCTCTCGCGTACGCGTGGCGTAGCGGAGACGCGCAGGAGCAAAACCCGGCCGCGGCCGGGTTTTTTCTTTCCTGAGCTGGTTTGCGAATAGCGGAGGTCGGGGAGCGGGCTTCGCTCCTATGGTGGAACGAGGATGGGGACGGCTGACGCCCTCCGCGCAGCGGTGCTGGCATTGCTGCTGCTCGTCGCCGGCTGCGGCGGCACCAGCTTGCCGCCCACCGGGAACACGCCGCCGCCGCCGGCGGCGCCCGCCCTGGTCCAGGTCGAGAATCTGCCGGCCGCTCGGCCGCAGACAGGCCTGCAGCGCGCGGACCTGGTCGTCGAGTACCTGACCGAGGGCGGCATCACCCGCCTCACGGCGATCTATTTCGCTCCCGCCGGCGCGGGCCGCATCCAGCCGGTGCGCAGTGCGCGGCCGATTTCTCTGGTCTTGGTCAAGGCTTACGGCGGCGTGCTCTTTTTCTCCGGCGCCAGCAGCCACGTCCTCGGCCAGATCCAAGCCGAGAATATTCCGGCCCTTTCGGAGGGCGCGGATAGTGGGCAGTACTTCGCCCGCGACCCCAACCGGCAACCGCCCCATACCCTGTACACCACCTTCGACCAGCTGCGCCAGGGCGTGGAGAAATTCGGTCTGCATCGCACCTATCCGTTGCGCGAAGGCCGACCGTCGGGGGCCGGCGATGCCGTGAGCCACTTCGGCTTCGCCCAGACGCCGTCCCATCGCGTCGCCTACACGTATCAGCCGGCGGGCGCCGTCTACACCTATGCCACGGACACCGGGGCCATGGCTGATGCGGAAACCGGCCAGCCGCTGAAAATCGCGGCGGTGGTGCTGGTCCGGGTGACGCATCACGACGCCGGCTTCACGGACATCAACGGCGCTCCGGCGGTGGCCTTCGACCTGCAGGGCGCCGGACCGGCCGACATTTACACCGGCGGCCAGCACTACAGTGCCACCTGGGACCTGACGGTTCCCACGCAGCCCCTGAAGTTCGTGGGCACGGACGGCAAAGAGGTCCTGCTGCCGCGTGGGCTCACCTGGATCCACCTGGTGGACCCACAGACGCCGGTGACTGCGAGCTAGGCTGGCTCCGCCTACGCGCTGGGCGGAATTTTCTCGGGCGGCCTGAGGGCCACCCTCAAGAATTCGATCCGCCTCGGCCCCGGCATAGAGCGATAGCCAGGTGATCGGCTGGCGTCAAACGGCTCGGCGTTCTAACCAGGTCCACGCGTTGCCGCTCCGCGTAACCGCCCCGACTGGCGGTTACGGGAGCCAAATCTCCGACGCCGACTGCACGTCGGTGATCCACCAGCGGCTGTCGATATCGACCAGCGTGTAGTGGTAGTAGCCTAGGAACCGGTGGGTCGTGCGCCGGCCGAGCCCGACCCCTTTCTCCGCATCCGGGACCAGCCGGTAGATCCACTCCTCCTTGGTGGTCACGTTCACGTTTTGCGGCCCGGCCTGCAGCCCGTAGGTCGGCAGTTCGAGCTTGCCGATCTGGAGGTAGGTGGTGTACGAGACGTCCAGGATCTGGCAGTCGATCACCAGGCTGGCCGCCGGGAACGACTCGAAATCGCCCGACAGGTCGTGGGCCACCTGCGACAGCATCGGCTCCAGGTAGACCTCGCGCAGCACCTCGGTGTCGCGATTGTTGTAGGCCTGCTGGTTCAGCTTGATGGAGCGGAGCACCGTCTCCTTGATGGCCTGGACGTTGATCGTGGTTTCCTGGCGCACGCGTAGAGCGTACCGGAAACGCCCACCCCGCTCAGCCGGTCACGCCTTCGTAAAGCGTTGTTAAGGCAGGGGGCGGGTGGCCATAGGGTGAAGCCTTTGTGCCCGCCGCGCGTCGAATAGGTGAGCAGATGGCACGAACTGCCAAAGTCGGTCCGCGCCCATGAAGAATGGGTTCAACTGGAAGCTCTGGGCGCTGCTGGGCGGCGGCACGGAGGTCTTCCTGATCATCAGCGCTACCCGCTGGGCCCCGTCCCGGTTCACCTACTTCCTGGCCGTCCTGTTCCTGCCGGTCATGGTGCTGACCGGCTTCTGGAGCCGCAAGTACTTCCTGCTGGACCAGGAGAAGCAGGCCTTGAGCCACCGGGCGGAACGCAGCATGCAAGAGGTGACCCGCTTCTTCGAGACGGCGACCGCCGTCTCCAACCTGAGCAAGCTGGGCGAGAACCTGGATACCCTGGCTGTCAAGCTGGCGGAGCTGCTGGACGTCGAGATCTGCGGCTTCTTCCTGCACCAGGAGGGCCTCGAATCGCTGATCGCCCCCACCGTGCCCAGCGGGCTGCGCGAGGATCGGCTGTTCAGCCAGATGCGGCTCAACCAGCTCCGGTTCGCGGCCAACGCCTCCACCCTGGTGGGCCGGACATTCGTCAGCCAGGAACCGCTGATCATCCTCGATTGCCTGCACGACCCGGACGCCGCCCAGCTCCTGCCCGCCCAGTTCGGCTACCGCGACATGCTGCTGGTGCCGCTGGGAGCGGCAGGCCGCCCGGTGGGGGTGCTGATGCTGGCCAACAAGCGCCATGACGCCTTCAGTACCTACGACGTCAAGCTGGCCACCTCGCTCGGCTCGGAGGTCGCCGTCTCCATCGAGAACACCATGCTCTTCGAGCAGACCCGCCAGCAGGCGCAGCGGCTGGACGCCTCCATCGAGATGCTGCGCAGCGTGTCCCAAGCGCTGACCGTCAGCAATCCCACGTCCCTGCTGCGCGCAGTGGTGCAGGCCGTGCGCACCCTGAGTGGCGCCCCGGCCTGCCTGATCACCCTCAGCACCGACGGAGCCGAGCTGCAAACGGCGGAGGTGGGCGAGGGGTTCGACCCCGCCCTCGAGGGGCGCAGCTTCGGCCAGCTCTCGCCCGGCATCGTGACCCAGGTGGTGGTCGAGCAGCGGGCCCTCTTCAGCGAAAATCTGAAACAGGATCCCCGGTTCGCCGCCGACCCGCTGGCCCGGGAGTATGGGCTGCAGGCGGCCATGGCGGTGCCCATGTTCCTGCAGAAGGAACTGGCCGGCACGCTGTCCCTCTACTACCTGGAGCCGCAGCGCATGGACGCCACCTTGATGCAGGTCCTGCAGATCCTGGCCACCCAGGCGGCGGTGGCGCTGGACAACGCCCGCCGCTACCAGCGCGAGCGGGAGACCATCGAGATGCTGCGCCGGGCCAACGTCGAGCTGCAGGAAGCCGACCGGATGAAGTCCGAGTTCCTGACCAACCTCTCCCACGAGCTGCGCACGCCGCTGAACGCCATCATCGGCTTCTCCGAGATCCTGCACACCATGCCCGACCTCTCCGCCGACGAACGCGCCGAGTTCTCGGACAACATCCACCGCAGCGGCCGCCGGCTGCTCAAGCTGATCAACGACCTGCTGGACCTGACCACCATCCGGGCGGGGCGTCTCAAACTGCAGCCGCAGTCCTGCCTGGTCGCGGAGGCGGTCGACGCCGCCCTGTCCGAGAACGCGCCGGCCGCCAACCAGAAGAACCTGACGGTGCGCTCGGATGTGCCCCGCGGGCTGCAGGTGACCTACGACCCGCGCAGCCTTCGCCACATCGTCTACAACCTGGTCAACAACGCCATCAAGTTCACGCCGCAGCAGGGGCGGGTGACGGTGTCGGCCGCCAGCACCCCGGACGGCACGGTGGTCGAGGTCCGGGACACCGGGATCGGGATCCGGGCCGAAGACCAGGCGCGCCTGTTCGCGGAATTTCAGCAGCTCGACGGCTCGACCTCCCGGGCGTTCGAGGGGACCGGCCTGGGCCTGGTGCTCAGCAAGCGGCTGGTCGAGATGCAGGGTGGGCGCATCTGGGTTGAGAGCGAACCCGGACAGGGGAGCAGCTTTCGGTTCTTGATCCCGCACACGCCCATGCTGGCGAGGGTGGCATGATCTCAGCCGTCCCCCGCCGCATCCTGGTCGCCGAGGACGATCCCGAGCGGCTGGAAGCGATCGAGGACCGTCTCCAGGCGGCCGGCTTCACCGTCATTCCAGCCGTGGATGGGTTGGACGCGCTGGACCGGGCCCGCGAGGACCATCCCGACGCGGTGGTGCTCAACATGCTGCTGCGCCAGATCGATGGCCTGCGCGTCTGCGAGATCCTGAAGGCGAACCCCGCCACCACCAACATCCCGGTGGTGCTGGTGGCCGGCATTTACGCCGGGGCCGATGAGGGCCAGCGAGCGCTGGCCGCCGGCGCCGACCGATTCCTGGCTGAGCTCGGGCCGCTGAGCAGCGGGGCCGGCCACGATCTGGGCGCCGGGTCAGACCTGGTGGAGGCGCTGCAGCACGTGCTGGGCGCCCAGGCCGCCGACGAACGACCCCTGGTGCTGGTTATCGACGATGACCCGGACAACCGGGCGTTCTTGGTGAAGGCGATCAGCCGGCAGGGGCTGGAGGTGGTGACCGCGGCCACCATGACGGCGGCCCGCCGCCTGCTCGATGGCCGGCAGCCGGCGCTGGTCTTCCTCGACGTCCAGATGCCGGGCGAGAGCGGGCTGGTGCTCCTGCCTCAGTTTCAGCGCGATTTCCCGGAGACCGTGACCGTGATGATGACAGCCTTCGGCTCCGAACAGGTGGCGGCGGAGGCCCTACGGGGCGGCGCCGACGACTACATCGGCAAACCGATTGAGCTGCCCCGGTTGCGGGACCTTCTGGAACGCAACCTGGAGAAGCAGCGGCTGCGGGCCGAGCGGCTGGCGTTGCTGCGCCGGCTAAAGGAGTCCAATCGCTACCTGGTGCGCCAGCACGCGGCCCTGCGCCGCGCGGACCACGAGATCATGCAGGCCAACCGCCAGCTGGAGCAATCGAACCGCTTCAAGTCGGAGTTCCTGGCGAACATGTCGCACGAGCTGCGCACCCCCCTGAACGCCATCCTGGGGTTCAGCGAGATCTTGCTGGACAGCAGCATGGAGCTCACGGCGGGCGAGCGGGTGGAGTTCCTGCGCAACATCCGATCCAGCGGACAGCACCTGCTCAGCCTGATCAACGACATCCTGGACCTGGCCAAGATCGAGGCCGGCAAGATGGATCTGCACGCCGAGGAAATGTCGGTGCTGGACGCCATCCACGAGGTCACCAGCATCCTGGAGCCGATGGCGCGGCAGCAGGGCTTGCGACTGCTGGCTAGCGGCCTGGCCCCGGTGGGCACCATCCGCGCCGACAAGAGCAAGTTCAAGCAGGTCCTCTACAACCTGCTGTCCAACGCCATCAAATTCACCCCGCCCCCCGGCAGCATCACGCTGGCGGTGCGCGACGACACGGAGCAGGTGACCGTCTCGGTCAGCGACACCGGCATCGGCATCAGGCAGGAGGATGTGCCCAAGCTGTTCCGCGAGTTTCAACAGCTCGACGGCACGTACACCCGCAAGTACGAGGGGACAGGTCTGGGTCTGGCGTTGTGCCGCCGCTTTGTGGAGATGCACGGGGGACGCATCTGGGTCGAGAGTCAGCCCGGCCACGGATCCACCTTCACCTTCTCCTTGCCCCGGCAGTCCCGCCTGCCCGAGGACGCGATGCCAGACGCGCCCACCCCGCCGGAGTTGATGGACCGGCCGCTGGTGCTGGTGGTCGAGGACGACCTGGTGACCAGCCAGCGGCTGACCAGCGAGATCCAGGCAGCGGGGTTCCAGGTGGCGCACGCGCGCGACGGCGACGAAGCCCTGCGCAAGGCGATCGATATCCTGCCGGACCTGATCACCATCGAGACGGTGCTGCCGCGCAAAGATGGATGGGAGGTCCTCCAGGAGTTGCGCCGCCGGGCCGCCACAGCCGACATCCCGGTCCTGATTTGCTCCGTAACCGAAAACCGCGGGCTGGCGGCCAAGCTCGGCGTCACCGAGTACGTGGCCAAGCCCTGGTCCACCAAGACCCTCCAGGAGGCTCTGCAGCGACTAGCCCAGCGGGTCTCCCGGCGGCGCGACCGGGTTCGGCTGCTGCTCTTGCACCAGGACCGGCGGGCCATCGCCGGGCTGGCCGCCGCCCTGGTGGAGGAGGGCTTCGAGGTCTTCCGGGCCGACTCCGCCGAAGAGGCGCAGGCCAAGGCCGACGCCGCCCCGCCGGACGTCGTCTTGCTGGTCCCGCCGCGCCCGGACTGGGCCCGGCTGATCTCGAAATTGGCGCCCCAGCCGGTGCTGCTGGCGGTGGGCGAGTTTGGCCCCGAAGTGCCAGCGATGGACTGGGCAGCCGTTATACCAGACGGACTCTTGGACCCCAGGCCGGTTCTGCACGCCGTCAAAGGCCTGGAGGTCGTTCAGCAACGAAGGAGGAGCGGCCGTGAGCGGCGGCAAGGTACTGATCGTCGAGGATAACCCGGTCAACCTCCGGTTGGCGCAGTTCCTCCTGGAGAAGGCCGGCTTCACCGTGGCCAAGGCGACCAGCGGAGCCGAATGCCTGGCCCAGCTGGAGCTGGACATCCCCGATGTGGTGCTCATGGACATCCAGCTGCCCGGGGAGGACGGGCTCTCCATCACCCGCAAGATCCGGGCGACGCCTCGCCTGGCGGCGGTGGTGGTGGTGGCCCTGACGGCCCACGCCATGGCGGGGGACCGGGAGAAGATCCTGGCGGCGGGATGCGATGGGTACATCCCCAAGCCCGTCGATCCGGGACGGCTGGCCGGCGAAGTCCGGCGCTATCTGCACCAAGGACGGTTGAAGTCGGCGTGAGCGAACGGCAAAAGCCCGGCTCCTTCCAGGAGATCCTGGAACAGAACCAGCAATTCATCAGCCACCTGCAAGCGCTCCAGGAGTCCGCGGACGCGCAGCTGGCGGCCAAGCAAGACGACCTGGCCCAGACCCGCAGTCGCCTGGAGCAGGCGACCAAGGAATTGACTGGGCTGCGCCACGACAAACTGGAATGGGCGACCGCCCGCCAGGCCCTCACCGAGGAACTCGAAACCCTGAAGAAGCAACACACCGAGCTCAAGGTCGCCCACGACAACATGAAGGCGGAGTTCAACCGGCTGGAGGCCGGCGTGGAGCGGGCCGCCGCCCGCGACACGGAGCGCCGCACCGAGCTGCAGCGGCTGGAGACCGAGCGCCTGGATCTCAGCCGCCGTCTGGACCTGGAGCAGCAGCAGTCGATGGAGCGGATGACCAAGGTCCGCCACATCCTCGACGGGCTGCAGGCCGAGCTCGATGGCTTTCTGCAGCAAGGGCGGGTGAGGGCCGCATGACCGACACCCCCCGGGCCCCCAAGACCTTCGCCCAGATCCTGCAGCAGAACCAGGAGTTCATTTCCCACCTCCAGGTCCTGCAGGAGGATGTGCAGTCGCAACTGAACAAGCGGGAGGCCGAGCTCGCCCAGGCGGCGGAGCGCCTGGCCCAGGTGCAGAAGGACCTGGACGAGCTGACCAGCGCCCAGCTGCGGTGGGCCATGGACCGCCAGGCGCTGCTGGCCGAGCACGAAACCCTGAAGAAGGGACACGAGGCGCTCAAGAGCTCGAATGCGGCGATGCTGAGCGAGCATGCCACGCTGAAGAAGGGGAATGAGGCGCTCAAGAGCTCCCATGGGGCGATGCTCAGCGAGCACGAAACCCTGAAGAAGGGGCACGAGGTGCTCAAGACCTCCTATGCGGCCACCCAGGCCGAGCTGATCAGGGTCCAGCAGGAGGTCCAGCTGGGCAAGACGCGCGACGACGAGCGCCGGGCGCAGCTCCGCCAGCTGGAAAAAGAACGGATCGAGCTCAGTCAGAGGGCGGAAGCCGACCAGCGGAAGCTGCGCGAGCAGCACGCCGCCTTGAGCAAGGACCTGGAGTCCCTGCAGACCGACCAGCTGCAATGGGCCGTGGACCGGGAAGGCTTGCTCAAAGAGCGCGACGGGCTCAGCCAGCGGCACACCAAGGTGACGGCGCAGCTGGCCGACCTGACCCGCCAGGTGCAGCTCCTGACCACCGAGATCGAGCCGCTGCGGACGGCTCGGGACAAGTGGCAGGTCGAGCGGCAGCGCCTGATCGCTGACCTGGGTCGGCTGGAGCAAGAGGCGCAGGCCAAGGATGCGCAGGTCAAGGCCGACCGCAAGCTGCTCCAGAGCGAGCTCGATGACGCGCGCAAGCAGCTGAAAGACACCACACGGCTGCAGCAGGAGCGACAGCAGCTGGCGGACGAAAAAGCGGCCCTGCTGGCCAAGGTCCGCAGCCTGGAAGGGGACTGGCAATCGCGCGAAGGCTCCATCGCCGAAGAGAAAGGCAAGCTCAAGCAGCAGGTGCAGGAGGCCCATGCCCGGGTGGCCGCGGTCCAGCAGGACTACGACAAGCTGAAGGCGCTGCACGCCGACCTGGCCGGCGAGTCGGGGAAGAAGGCGGAGGAATGGACGGTGCGTGAGCACCGGCTGACGGCGGAGAAGAACCAGCTCAAGGTGGACCTGGAACGGGTGCAGGCCGAGCTGTCGGCGATGAGCGACCGCCATACGGAGCTGCAGAAGGGTCTGAAGTCCCAGAACACCGAGTTGGAGGTCGCCTGGCAGAGTGAGAAGGCGTCCCTCAAGGCCCAGCTGGGCGAGTCGCGCAAGGCTGCCAGCCAGGGGCCCACCCAGGTCCAGCTGATCACCAAGTTCGAGGGCGAGAAGCGGGCGCTGCAAGCCCAGCTGGACGCCATCCGGACCGAACTGGCCGCCGCCGGCAAGGGCAAGGAAGCAGCCGCCGCGCTGGCGCAAGCCAAGCGCGACTTCGAGGCCAAGTTCCGGGTCATCTACGACCAGAGCCACGACCTCAAGTCCCCGTTGAACGCGATCAACGGCTTCTCCAACATCCTGCTCAACCCCAAGGAGAACCAGACCACGCCGGAGGAGCGCCAGGAGTTCATCTCACACATTTACGAAGCGGGCCGACTATTGCACGAGCACATCAATGAGCTGATCGAGTTCGCCAAGCAAGAGGCCGGCATCCAGGAGAAGCCGGTGGCGATGATCCCCCCGGCGCCCAGTGGGGGAACCAAGGCCCCCATCATCCTGGTGGCCGACAACGACGGCGCCGTCAAGGACCGCATCGAGCCGTTCCTCAGCAACGCCGGTTACGAGGTCCTGTTCGCCGCCAGCTCCCAGGAGGCGCTCAAGAAGGCGGTGCAGGCCCAGCCGCTGGCCATCCTGATCGACGCCGCCCTCCCGCCCAACGGCGGGTCGGGGCTGATCTATGACCTGCGCCGCGAGTCCAAGACGCGGGACATCCCGGTGGTGCTGACGTCGAAGGTCAACAAGGAATCGCTGGGATTCGATATCGGGCACAGCGACTTCCTGACCAAACCCATTGACCGGCAACAGCTGCTGCAGATGATGGTCAAGTACGACCTGCTGGCGGATGGCAAGCGCTCCAAGAAGACGCCGTCCTCCATCCTGGTGGTGGACGACGACCCCCAGAACGTCCGGTTGCTGAAGGCCATGCTCAAGCCGTTCAACATGGAGGTGCTGGTGGCCGACGGCGGGAAGTCGGGCATCGAACAGGCCCTCAAGAAGAAGCCCGACCTGATCATCCTGGACCTGATGATGCCCGAGGTCGACGGTTTCGAAGTCGTGTCGGCCCTGCGCGGCAATCCGGACACCGCCCAGATCCCGATCCTGATCTACACCGCCAAGAACATCACCAGCGAGGACCGCGAGCGGTTGCAGGGCAACATCCAGTCGATCATCCAGAAGGGGGACTTCGGCAAGGAGCGCTTCCTCGAGATGATTAACAGCCTCCAGACCACCCCGCCGAGTTGAGCCGGCCCGGCCCTCCCGGGAACTCGGTGACCACCCTCGATCTGCTGCTGGTTCGCCTTCGGTTCGTGGCCCTGGCCGTGCCGCTGGCGATGCTGCTGGTCATGCCCAGCCGGTCGTGGGTGCTGGTGGTGACCATCGATGCCGCGGTGGCCGCCTACAACGGGGTCATCTTCCGGGCCCTCAAGCGCCGCGCCAGCGGGCGGCTCCCGGATGGCTACGCGATGCAGGTCCTGATCCTCGACCACGTGGCGGTGTCTGCCTTCATCGTGCTCTTCATCATCAGTCCCACCACCAGCTCGCCCTACCTGCTGTACGCGGCCGTGGCCACCGAGGCCATTTTCCGGTTCGACATCCGGGGCGGCATTCTCACCGGGGCGTTTTTCGCCACCGGCTTTTTCCTCTTCCAGCTGGAGGGGCTGGGACTCGACGTCTCTCTGCGCGACACGCTCCTCCGGGCCGTCCCCACGGTCGCCGGGGCCACCGGGCTGGGGGCGGCGGTGCGGGTCCTCAACCAGGAGATCCAGGACACGCGGCGCCAGCTGGAGCAGACCGAACAGCTGCGCCGGGTGCTGAGCGAGCTGGTCGGGGTGGTCAACCTGATCCGCATCCTGGAGACGGTGCTGGAGACCGGGATTCGCCTGCTGCAGATGGAATCGGGTGCCGTGGCGCTGCTGGACGAGAACCGCAAGGCCTTCGTGATTCGAGCCGTGCTCAACCAGCCGCCCCTGCTGCGGGATACCGTCGTGGAGGCCCAGGGGATTGTAAACCGGGTGGCCCGCGAACGGCAGATCGTGATGGTGGCGGAGCAGCCCTTCCTCAGCGACAGCCGGCCAGGGCTCGATGACCTGGTCTCGGAGATCGCGGTAGGCGTGCCGGTGCTGCTCGACGATCGGGTCATCGGCGTCCTCCAGCTGAACCGCCGCGGGGAAGTGCGCAAGCTGTATCGCTGGGAAGAGGCGGCGCTCCAACTGTTGGGGCAGCAGCTGGCTGCGGCGATCCGCAACGTCCGCTTATTTGAGGAGGCCGATACGCGCGCCCGGCGGCTGGTCCTTCTCAACCATTGCATCGACCGCATGAACCAGCGGCTCTTCGAGCCCGACCTGCTGGACACCCTGGTAGACGGGCTGGTGGAGCATTTCGAGGTCGAAGTCGCCCAGGTGTGGTTACTAGAGCAGCCCGACGGATCGCTGCGATGCCAGGCCACCCGCCACACGACGGGGAGCGCCATGCCGCTACCGGCGCGGGTCGCCCAGGGGACCACCGAGATCGGCCGGGTGGCCGTCCTGGGCAGTACCCTCCTGGTGGAGGATCCCGCCCGCGACCATCGGTTCGAGAACCGCTCCTGGCTGGAACAGGAGGGGATCCGGTGCTTTGCCGGCTTTCCGCTGCAGGTCAGCGCCCAACAGCTGGGCGTCCTGGCCGTCTACACCCGGCAGATCCTCGACCGGAACGCCATCGAGCTACTCACCGTCTTCGCCCAGCACGCGGCCACCGCCATCCATGAGTCGAACCTCTTCCACCTGGCCACCGAGCAGAAGGCGCGCCTGGAGGCAGTGAACACCGAACTGAATCGGGCCAACCAGCACAAGTCGGAGTTCCTGGCGCACATGAGCCATGAGCTGCGAACCCCACTCAATTCCATCCTCGGCTTCTCCCAGTTGCTGCAGGAGGGCGACGGCGGGGTGCTCAGCGCCGATCAACGGCAGGACGTGGAGATCATCGCCTCCAACGGCCGGCACCTGCTGTCCCTGATCAACGACCTGCTCGACCTGTCCAAGCTGGAGGCGGGCAAGGCCCAGCTGCACCGCGGCGAGATCGAGGTCACAGTCCTGGCTTCCGAGTGCACCGGCGCGGTGAGCTCGCTGGCCAAGACCAAGGGACTCGAGCTCACCGTCGCCGTCTCGGAGGGGCTGGAGGAGGTCTACGGCGACCGGGCCAAGATCAAACAGATCCTGCTCAACCTGCTGGGCAACGCCATCAAGTTCACCGACACCGGGCAGGTGGAGCTCAGCGTGGAGCGGCGCGGCTCGGAGGTCTGCTTCAGCGTGCGCGACACGGGCATGGGTGTGCCGCTGGAAGACCAGGAGCGGATCTTCGAGAGCTTTGCCCAGGGACCCCACAGCGCGGAGGGCAAGATCCAGGGAACCGGCCTGGGCCTGGCCATCTCCCGACGCCTGGTGGAGATGCACGGCGGCCGCATCTGGGTGGAGAGCAAGCCGGGCCAGGGCAGCACGTTCACGTTCACCATCCCACAGCGAGGCGTGCTCGAAATCATTCCACCGGCCGCCTGAGGGGACCCACTATGATCCGGCCGTGGCGGGATTCCCGTGGCTGCCAGGCGTCCATCCGGCTCCCAACATCCAGGACGCGGCTGACATCTACGAACTCGAGAACCTCGCGGCCGACCCCGAGCAGCGGTTGGAGAAGGCCATGTGGGCCATCGCCTCCTGGGAGGATGCGGTCTTGCTCGATCTTGGGGCCGGTACGGGGTTCCATCTGGCGCGTTTTCACGCACGGGCTCGACACGTAATCGCTGTGGAGCCCCACGACCCGAGCCGGCTCCGAGCCATGGAACGCGTCGCACGACTTGGGCTGGAGCGAGTGTCGGTGATGACCGGGTCTGCCGAGCGCCTCCTGCTGGCTCATTCCAGCATCGATGTGGCCCACGCCCGCTTCGCGTACTTCTTTGGTCCGGGTTCCGAGGCCGGCCTGGATGAGCTGCGGCGCGTGATCCGCCCGGGTGGGACGGCGTTCATCATCGACAACGACTGGCACCACGGCACGTTCGCCGGATGGCTGCGGCGCAGTTCGTGGTGCAAGCACCTCGACCCGGAGGCCTCCGAACCCTTCTGGAATGCGCAGGGCTTCGCGGTCACGCGGGTGGCGAGCGAGTGGCGGTTTCAGAATCGGGCCGACCTAGAGGCGGTGCTCCGCATCGAGTTTCCGCCAGACCTGGCTCCTCAGCTCCTGGCCGAAGTCTCAGGTAGCCGAGTCGACTACGGGTACTGCCTCTACCACCGCCGCTACTGACCGGCTGCGCGGGCTGAGTCATCACTAGACAAGGCCGTCAGGTGTGCCCGTCGATCCTCTTTTCAAAGCACGCGCTGGTCCCCGTTTCGGCGTAGTCGCCCCAGCAACAGATGGGTTTGAAGCCGGCCCGGCGATAGAGGGCGATCGCCTCAGCCTGGTAGATGCCCGTTTCCAGCACCAACCGATGGACGCCCAAGTCCCGCCCGGCGGCTTCGAGATGCTCCAGGATCTTATTCCCGACGCCGCGCCCGCGCACCTCTGGGTCGACGTACATCCGCTTCACCTCGGCGGTGGTGTCGTCCAGCTTGCGGAGCGCGCCGCACCCGATGGCTCGTCCCTCCGCCCGCGCCAGCACGAACGTCCCGACCCCCGGCGCGAGATGCTCCAGCTTGAGGTTCGGCCCAAATCTTTCGTTAGGCGAGTAGCGGCGGGACAGGTGCGCGTCGAGTGCCGCGATCAGCCGGCGGGCATCGGCGGACTCGAAGGACTCGGCCGCGATGGTGATCTTCAGGTCAGCCCACCCGACCACTGATCAGCAGGATCCCGATCACCCCCGTGATCAGCGCCGCTGTTAGCTCCAGTGGGCGCTGGGGGATCAGCCTGCCCAGCCGGTTGCCGGCGACCACCGCCAGGGCGCTCACGCTCCACAGGGCCAGCGTCGACGCCAGTAAGACCGGGACGGGGCGCTGGTAGCGGGCCTGCAGGGCCGCGGTGGCCAGCTGGGTCAAGTCGCCCCACTCGGCAATGAAGACGACCAGGAATGCGGTCATAAACGGCCCCCGGTGGCGGCGCTCCTCGCGCACAATCTCCTTCTGTTCGACCTCGGCTTGCTTGCGAAAATTCCTCCGGACGAGGACGGCGGCCACCACCACGAATGCCAGCCCGGCCACGATTCGCACCGGCTCTCGGGGCAGGAAGCCGAGCAGCGACCCGGCGAAGACCGCGACCACGGACTGGATGACGAACGCCAGGGCCGTGCCGGCGAAGACCGGGAGGGGGCGGAGCCGGCTGGCCATCAACAACGTCGCCAGGGCCGTCTTGTCGGGGAGCTCCAGCAGGAAGATGACCGCGAAAACGCTCAGCCCGATGGTGAGGTCGGTCGGCACCAGTGGAGTCTACGGAGAAGGAGGTCTAGCGGGCCCAGAGCGGGAAGGAGACCAGGAAGATCACGACGCCGAGCCCCAGGGTGCGCATGTTAGCCCGCCAGCGCCAGCTCGGGTCCCTGGGAAGAGGTTACCTTCCCGTTGAACCGATAGCCGACGCCGCGCTTGGTGTGGATGTAGGTGGGCTTGTTGGGCTGGGGCTCGATCTTGGCCCGCAGCCGGGAGATGTGCACCCGCAGGCCCTCCTCGTAGGCTTCCTCGTCGCCGTCCCAGGCTTTGGCCAGCAGGGTCTCGTTGGTGACGACCCGCCCGGCGTTGCGCACCAGCAGGAACAGCAGCTTGGACTCGGTGGGGGTGAGGGTCAGCTGCTTGCCGCGCACCCGTGCCCAGTGCTGGACAAAGTTGATCTGCAAATCCGGGTCGATGACGACCTCGGGCTGCTCCACCCCGGCGGATTCGCCGAAGCGGCGCAGGACGCGCTGGATGCGGGCCACCAGCTCTTCCTTCTCGAATGGCTTCACGATGTAGTCCTCGGCGTACATTTGCAGGCCCTCGACCTTGCTCTCCAGGGCCGCCACGGCGCTGAGGATCATGATCGGGACGTCGAGGTGACTCTTAATTCGCCGGCACAGCTCGAACCCATCCATGTCCGGCATCATCAGGTCCACCACCACGAGGTGGGGGATGCCGTCGTGGAGCTTGCGCAGAGCCTCCGGGCCGCTGCCGGCGGTCATGACCTCGTACCCCGCGTGCTCGAGGATCCGCTTGAGGATCTCGCGAGCCATCGCGTCGTCGTCCACGATCAGGACCCGGTAGCGGTTGACGATGTTCACTCCCTGCCGACCCGCCAGGATCGCGCGCCTAACGGCGGAGCGGCCGCCATGAATCTGGATACCCTGCAGCAAGAGGGTTTCGCCCTCGCCCTGCACTGGTATATGACCGGGTTCGTCCATTTCCTTACGGTTCCTCTTGACGATGTGATGAAGCTTGTCGCACGCGAGTGACAGCCCCTGCTGGTCCATCACGCGGGCTGCGCGTGACCTGTCCACACGGTAGGGAGTGGGGCTTACGGCTGCTCTTACAAGGCCCGAACCAGGATGGGCCGGATGCCCCTGGGCCCAAGCCCGAATCCACCGGATCGAGCTGGCATCGCGGGCGCGGATGCGGCCGATCCGGGCGTCGTCTCCTGCGGGCGCTCGGTCACGCATCGACGGATGCGCTCCCTCGCGTGCTCGTCGCCTCCTTCGGCTCGGCACGCCCCGCATCCCGATCTGCGGCGCCCGACCGGTAGATCCGGGCTAGAAAAGGGGGGCGAGCGGTGCCTCTCGCCCCCCTCTGCCCTGATCCTACGGTCCGGCGGACCGGCGGAAAACGATCAGAGGGCCCACCCAGGGCGCCATTCGGGCCCCCTCGGAATTGGTGCCGGGCCTTGGCCGGGACCAACCGGGCTACAATGGCGTTTGCCCGCCCGGGTGGTGGAACTGGTAGACACGCAGCTTTGAGGGGGCTGTGAGCGCAAGCTTGTAAGGGTTCAAATCCCTTCCCGGGCAGTTCACCGATTTGAGCATCAGCAGCTGGTTTCTGCGGCTCCGTTACCCCCGGCACCGGTTCGGGGCCGGCTTTCGCGGGCCCTGGCGGCTCCGGATCAAGGGTCCGGGGACGGTCTCCTTCGGCACCAACGTGCGGATCCGCAACCGGGCGGGGCGCACAGCGCTGATCACGCACACGCCAGGCGCGCGGATCGAGGTGGGCGACGGGGTGGAAATCGACGGCGCCGGCATCATGGCCGCCACTTCGATCGTCATCGGACCGGGGGCCATGCTCGGCTCCTGCCTCCTGGTGGACACCGACTACCATTCCGTGGGGCCATCCCGCCGGGGACCGGACGCGGCGGTGGTAGTGGGGCCAATCCGGATCGGCGCCGGGGCCTGGATCCAGGACCGGGCCACCATCCTGAAGGGAGTGGCGGTGGGGGAGGGGGCTATAGTCCGGTTCGCGTCAGTGGTCGCCAGTGACGTGCCCGCGGGCGCGGTGGTGCTGGGGAATCCCGCCCGAGTAGTCGTGCCGCCGTAGCCCGAATCTGGCGTTAGTGTTGGGCTGCGGCGGCGATGTTGCTGTACAGGTTCTTGACCGTGTTGCCCAGCACCATGACCACCAGGATCAGGATGACGACCACCAGCGACAGGATCAGGGCGTACTCGAGCATGGACTGCCCTTCAAGGTCCTGGCGCCGGAGGTACGCGCGAACCGCCCAAATGAGTCCACCCAAAATAAAGCCTCTTTATAAACGAGATCGACGTTGGGCCCAGCATGCACGGTAAACGTTGCGCCGGCCTTAAGCGAAACTGGCTGTGACCGGATTGTTACCGGAGCGGTACCAGACCGGCAGGCTCTTGCCGTTGCCGCCCCGCGCGAGTCAGGCCTGGGCCTGGTGGGAGCGCTGGACCAGGTAGGTAACCACCGTCAGGTATTCGGCCGAGTCCGCCGACCCCACCCAGCGGGCGTCGTCGGGACCTCGGCCAAATAGGGCGAAGAGATCGTTCAGCGTCAGCTTCTCCTGCATAATGTGATAGTAGCGGTATCATAGCACGGCCGTCGCGTTCCGCCCAAACCCCGAATACGGTCAGCGGTGGTCGTCGCGCTGGACGAGGTAGAGGACGACCGCCAGGTACTCCTGGGAGTCGGCCGAGGCGACCCAGCGGGTGTCTTCCGGCTGCCGGCCGAACAGGGAAAAGACCTCGGTCAGCGTCAGGTGCTCGTCCATAGGCGTCGCGCCCATGGGGGTGCAACGGCCGCCGCCGCGCGAAGCGCGCGAATTCCAGTCACAAGCCGGTAACGGTTGCCGGTTCACAGGCCCGCTGCTTAGGCGGGCGGTGGCCCGGGTACACTTTCGAGGCAACTTACGGAGGGTAAATCGATGTTCTTCTTCAGTCCCGGCTACTTGTTGTTCGTCTTCCTTCCCATCCTGGTCCTCAGCCTGGCGGCCCGGGGATGGGTCCAGTCCACCTACGCGCGCTACTCCAAGGTGCCCAACTCCACCGGGCAGACGGGGGCCCAGGTCGCCCAGCGGATCCTGACCGGCAGCGGACTGAGCCATGTCCAGATCAACATCATCGACGGGGATCTGACCGACAACTACGATCCCCGCACCAAGACCCTCAACCTGTCCCGCGGCGTGGCCACCAGCACGTCAGTCGCGGCCGAGGCGGTGGCGGCCCACGAGATCGGTCACGCGCAGCAGGACGCGCAGGGCTACTTCGCCATGCAGTGGCGATCAGGCCTGGTGCCGGTGGCCAACCTCGGGTCTCAGGCGGCTCCGCTGATCGTGGTGGCCGGCCTGATCCTCTCCTGGCTGTCGGGTGGTGCCACCTTTGGTATCGCGATCGCCGAGCTCGGCCTCGCCCTGTTCGCCATGGTCGTCCTCTTCAACCTGGTGACCACCCCGGTCGAGCTAAACGCCAGCCATCGCGCGCTGGGCCTGCTGGCCGAGAACGGGGCCATCCTGCCGGAAGAGCAAGCCGGCGCGCGCCAGATGCTGCGGGCGGCCGCTTTCACCTACTGGGTGGCGCTGATCGCCTCCATCCTGACCCTGCTCTATTACGCCTCGCTGGTCTTTGGCAATCGTCGCAACAACTGACCGCGCCCCATTCGCGACCGCCGACCCGGACGCGGTCGCCCGGTTTTTGACGGCCGGCGGGGAGCCCGCATACCGCGCCGACCAGGCGCGGACCTGGTTCTGGCGGCAGCTGGCGCCCTCCTTCGAGGCCATGCGGACGCTCTCGCCGGCGGCGCGGGCCCAGCTGGCCGGGGGCTACACCTTTTCCACGGTCGCTGAACACCGCAAGCGGGAGGCTGACCGCGGGGCCACCGTCAAATACTTGTTCCGGCTTCAGGATGGGCGCACCATCGAGACGGTGGTGATGCACTATCCGGCGACCGAGCGCGGACGCGCCCGGACCACGGTCTGCGTCAGTTCGCAGGTCGGTTGTCCCATTGGCTGCACCTTCTGCGCCACTGGCCAGTCCGGCTTCGACCGCAACCTGACCGAGGCCGAGATCGTCGACCAGTTCCTGGCCGCCAGCCGGGGACTGAAGGCGCAACAGCGCGCTCTGACCAACGTGGTTTTCATGGGCATGGGCGAGCCCCTGAACAACTACGCAGCCGTGGTGGCGGCCATCCGGCGCTGGGCACGGCCGGACACACTGAAATTCAGTCCGCGACGGGTGACGATCTCGACCATCGGACTGGTGCCGTTCATCGAGCGGCTGGCGGCGGAGAACCTTCCGGTCAATCTGGCCATCTCCCTGCACGCCCCGGACGACGCGTTGCGCTCGTCGATGATCCCGGTCAATCGGAAATACCCGATCGCCGCGGTGGTCGCGGCGGCCCGGGCGCATGCCGAGCGGACCGGGCGGCGCAACAGTTATGAGTACGTGATGCTGGCCGGGGTCAATGACAGCTCGGAACAGGCCGGCCGCCTGGCGTCCGTGATCGGGCGCCACCTGACCCACGTCAACCTGATCCCGATGAATCCGGTGGAGGGCAGCCCGCTGCATCGGCCGAGTCGCGACCGCACCCTCGCCTTCCAGCGCATTCTGCAGGCAGCCGGAATCTCGACCACCATTCGCGATACGCGGGGACTGGACATCGACGCCGCCTGCGGCCAGCTCCGGGCACGAGAGCTGGCTCCCACGCCCGCAGGATAGACGCGCCTGCAGGGCTTGTACCCTGCATGGATAGTCGTCCCGTGATGCAGACCTATACTCAGGGGGTATTGAGGAAAACCCTATTCCTCTCGCTTGGGGTGGCGATGACCCTCGCCGCCTGCGGCGCCTCAGCGCCGGCCGAAACGCCGCAGCAGGTGCTGGCCGCCGCCGCCCAAAAGCTGGGCGGACTGCACACCGTCAAATTCGACGTGCATGGGACCATCCTGACCAGGATCCCACCCGAAGTCATGGCGGCGCTGACGAACAACCAGGCGCAGCAGGGTTCTTCGGTGGCGGCCCTGGCCAACACCAGCGTCGACCTGAAGGGCACCGGTGAGGCCGTCTATCCGGACCAGATGCACGTCAGCGTCCAGGTGACCACCAGCGGGCTGGCCTTCGCTACTGAGCAGGTGGTCGCGGGCGGCAAGGTGTACACCAAGAATCCGCTCACCGGGCAATGGCTGGCCGGCGACCCCAGCCAGCTCGGCATGCAGCTCAACCAGCTCGGACCATTGACAGCCAAGCAGATCCTGGAGGCGTCGGGGTCGGTCCAGGATCTGGGCGACGTCAGCCCCAACAACGTGGCCACCCATCACTACCGGATCACGCCCGACAAGACCAAGCTGACCAGCACGCTGGAAGCCAATCCGGCCTTCACCGACCCGCAGGCCCGCAAGGCGCTCGAACAGGCGCTCACTGCCGGGACGCTCACCTTCGAGGTCTGGATTAGTAAGGATGATCACCTGCTGCGATCCATGCGGTCCGATGCCGACGTGCTGATCCCGGCGGCCCAGCTGGTCTCGGGCACTACGCAGCTCCCGGCCGGTGCCGCCATCCACATCACCGCCCACCTCGACCTGGCCTTTCACGACTTCAATGCGCCGGTGACGATTACCATCCCCAAAACGTCTTGATCGTTTCGCCATCGCTCCTGTCGGCCGACTTCAGTCGGCTGGGGGAGGAGGTCGCCGCGCTGGAAGCGGCCGGCGCCGACTGGATCCACTTCGACGTGATGGACGGCCACTTCGTGCCCCCCATCACCATCGGTCCGATGGTGATCAAGCAGTGCCGGCGCTATGCCAGGATCCCCTTCGATGTGCACCTGATGATCGAGGCGCCGGAGCGGACCCTCGGAGACTACGCCGACGCCGGGGCGACGACGCTCTCGGTCCACGTCGAGTCGACCCGCCACATCCACCGGACGCTAGAGCTGATCCGCACGGCCGGCATGCGTCCGGGCGTGTGCCTCAATCCCGGGAGCCCGTTGGACCTGGTGGCGCCGGTCCTCCCGTTGGCCGACCTGCTGGTGGTGATGGGCGTCAACCCGGGGTGGGGCGGCCAACCGTTCATCGACTCCACGCCCGAGCGGGTCCGGGCCGCCCGCCAACTGGCGGACCGCCTGCATCCCACGCTGGACATCGAGGTCGACGGCGGCGTCAACCTGGAGACCGGGCGGAAAGTTTCGACCGCGGGCGCCACGGTGCTGGTGGCGGGGCACTTCACCTTCAGCCACCCGAACGGCGCCAAGGCCGCCATCGCCCAGTTACACGGCCTTTAGGAAGGCTATTCCGCGGTCGGCATATGCAGGTACATGCTCTGGATGCCCACCTTGCCGGGGCCGGTGAACCGGTTCCAGATCAGCTGGCCGGAGCCGCCAAACATGCCGGTGCGCAGCCCGAACATCTGGACCTCCATCTTTACGTTCGCGTCCCGGTAGATCCAGCCACCCGGCTCCACATCGATCTGCTCGCCCTGGGCAAGCACCTTCTCGAAGACGTTCCCATAGCCATGCAGCCAGACCACGCCTTCCTGGTTTTGCGCCCGGAAGTGGTCCACGAAGAAACCGGTGGAGGCGAACAGCATGTTGGTGACGCCCTTCTGGCGCGTGAACCCGTACTCCAGGTTGGCGGTGGCGGCCAGGAACTGGTGCTCCCGGACTTCGACCGCCTGGCCCGGCGCCAGATGGATGGGGAAGATCTGACCGGCGCCGTCACGGGAGAAGGCGATCTCGCCTGGCCCCTGGGCCTCGGTCAGAAAGACCGGCATCCCGGCGATCATGCGCTTGAACGCGCCTTTCAGCGTCTTCATGCCGATGTTCAGCTGGGGGTCTTTCCAGAGCACGACGTGGTGCTCGAAGAACACCGGGACCTGCCCGCCTAGCGTGACGTGAAGGATAGGCACCATCTCCCCCTCGATCCGGTAGCCGATCCCGGGGGCCTGGCCGTCCTCGACCCGGGTGGGGAGGAGGCGGGGCGGCTGTGGCATGGTCAGAACGCGTAACTCGGGCGGTTCGCCATCCTTGCGGCGGCCGCAGTGAACGGGGTGGGCCCGCGTTTCAGGGGATATGGCTGCGCCGGCCGCCCAGTTCTTTCGGTCGCAGCCCAGCCGGGGAGGGCAGCTCCGCCTCTGGAGCGTCGGCCTGACCCTGGCGGCCTCGGTCGGGCTGGCGGTGGCCGCCGCCCATCTGCCGCCAGTCATTTCCTCGGGGGCGAACCTTCGCGACCCCGACCAGGTGATCTACGCCCGCAACATCTGGCAAGAGAGCCAGACCAGCCTGGTGGTGCTCGCCCTGTTCATCCCGTGGCTGGGCTACGGCCTGCTGTTGCGGGGCGCGCCCTGGGGCCGGCTAGCGGTGCTGGTGCTAGCAGGGGCCGGGGCGGCGCTCGGCCTGTGGATGACCGCGCATAGCCTCGGTCTGTATGCGGCGAAGCCAGAGTACGTGGCAGGGGTCGTCACCCGGGTTGACGGCCGGCAGATTACGCTGGCGGCGCGTCCGCCCCGGACCTTCTACCTGGTCGTCTCAGAGGCCGAACTGCGCGCGGCGCAGATCTGGGACCGGCCGGGCAACGCCGTGGGAATGTGGGTGGCGCCCAACGGCCAGGCGGGCTTCATCGGACGGCCCAGTGGTGGCAAGCCCATCCTCCAGAGCTAAGCCCGGAACCACCGAAGTCGGGCTTGCATCTCGGGCGCGGATGTGGCCGATCCGGGCGTCGTCTCCTGCGCGCGCTCGGTCACGCATCGACGGATGCGCTCTCTCGCGTGCTCGTCGCCTCCTTCGGCTCGGCACACCCCGCATCCCGATCTGCGTCGCCCGATCGGTGGTTCCGGGCTTAGGCCCTGGGTCAGGCTTTGCGGGCCGCGGTCCGCAGGCAACGGGTGCAGACCATGGCCTTCCGGGTTTGCCCACCGATGGTGACCGTGGCCGGGTGCAGGTTGGGCAGGAACCGGCGCTTCGTGTGCACCTTGGAGTGGCTCACGTGGTGGCCGTACTGAGGCCCTTTTCCGCAAATTTCGCAGCGTTGTGCCATTGTCTTACTCAGAGGCCTCCGTGCCCGCCCGCGCTATGATGGAGGCGAAATCAGCGGCTCATTCTAGCAGATGGAATCCAGAACCAAGCCCAGCTCGACGCCGAGAGCGAAGGCCGCCAGGACGCTGATCCAGTCCCAGGACCTGGGCCGCATCCAGGTCTCGCCCCGCGTCGTCGCCACCATCGCGGCGCATGCCGCGGCGGACTGCTACGGCATCGTGGGCATGGCCGCCCAGGGACTGCGGGAAGGCCTGGCCCAGCGGCTGCACCGCGACAGTGTGCACCGCGGCGTCGACGTGGAACTCCGTGAGGATGGGGTGGCCATCTCGCTCTACGTGATCGTGGAGTATGGGATCCGGGTGTCCGAGGTCTCCCAGAATCTGACCAACGCTGTTCGCTACTCGATCGAGCGGACACTCGGCCTGCCCGTGGTCGAGGTCAACATCCACGTCCAGGGCGTCCACGTCACCGGGGTGTAGCCCGTCTCCAGCACGCCTCGTCCGACGCTGCCCATCCTCGCGTGTGACGGCCATCTCTTCAAAGAGGCCCTGCAGGGTGCGGTGGCCTGGTTGACCGCCAACCGGGACGAGATTGATGCGCTGAACGTGTTCCCGGTCCCGGATGGCGACACGGGGACCAACATGCTCCTGACCCTCCAGTCGGCCGTGGAAGAGATCCACGGTATCGACGAAACGCACCTCGGACGGGTTGTCAAGCGGGTGGCCCACGGAGCCCTGATGGGCGCCCGCGGGAATTCGGGGGTCATCCTCTCCCAGATCTTCCGCGGAATTTCCGTCAGCGTGGAGAACCGTGCGGTCGTCGATGGGCCCGGTCTGGCCCAGGCGCTGGAGTCTGGGGCCACGGTGGCCTACCGGGCCGTTATGAAACCCACCGAGGGCACCATGCTGACCGTCGTCCGGGAGGCCGCCCATGGCGCCACCGCCCGGGCGTCCCAGACGCCGGACATCGTGGACGTGACGCGGGCGGCGTGTGAAGCCGCGCGGGCGGCCGTGGAGCGGACTCCCGAGCAGCTCGACGTCCTGCGGCGAGCTGGGGTGGTGGATGCCGGCGGATTCGGCCTGCAGATCATCCTGGAAGGATTCCTCAAGCGGCTGGAGGGCGAGCCGGCCGTCGCCTTCGCCCGGCCCGCCGCCCACCACGCCGCCCCGCGCGCGGTGGTCGCCCCGGAAACGGGCTGGGGTTACTGCACCGAGTTCATCATCAACGGCGCCGGGCTGCCGCTGGATGAGGTGCGAGCGGAGATCGCCCGCCGCGGCGAGTCGGCCATCATCGTCGGAGACGAGTCGGCCATCAAGGTCCACGTGCACACCCACGAACCCGCGGTGGTGATGGCGTACGCCCAGCAGATCGGTACCCTCAGCCGGATCAAGGTCGACGACATGTCAGCCCAGCACCACCGCTTGCAGGGCGAGGCCTCGCGCCAGCCGCGAAGCCTCAAGCACCTCGGGATCGTAGCGGTGGCCAGCGGCCGGGGCTTTCGCCAGATCCTGGAGAGCCTGGGGGTCGACTCGGTGGTCGAAGGCGGTCAAACCATGAATCCCTCAACCGAGGACCTGCTCACCGCAGTGGAGTCGGTGCCGGCTGCCGAGGTGGTGCTGCTACCCAACAACGGCAATGTGATCATGAGCGCTCAGCAGGTCCCGCCCCTGAGCGACAAGCGGGTGCGGGTGGTCCCCTCGCGCAGCCTGCCGGAGGGCATCGCGGCCTTGCTTGCCTTCGATTTCACGCAGGACCTGGAGGCCAACGCCACGGCCATGGGGCGTGCCCTGAAGGCGGTCCGCACGGTAGAGATCACGACGGCGGTGCGCGACTCCGCTGTCGATGGCCTCCAGATCCACGAGGGGGACGTCATCGGCTTGCTGAACGACCGGGTGGTGGCGGCGGGGAAGGCGCGGCCGCCGGTGATCGACCGGGTGCTGGGCCGGATCGACCCCAGCTCCGTGCAGACCATCACCATCTATGCGGGCGCGGAGGCCCCGGAGCTCGAGCGCGAAACGGTACGGCGGCAGCTGGCCGAGCGGTTTAAGAACAGCGCCGTCGAGCTGCAGGCGGGCGAGCAGGCGCTCTATCCCTACATCATTGCGGTCGAATAGGGAAGCCCGGACCTACCGGGCTTAAACCAGCAGCTGATACAGGTTGGCGGCCACACCCACGGCGGTCAAGCAGGCCCCGATGCGGAAGGCCTGCCAGACGCGCGGTCGCCGGTACTGGAGCATCATCAGGACTCCCAGGAGCACCGCGATGGCGACGCCCTTCACCGCGTAGGCTGCCAGCTCGCCCTGCGACCCCACAATGGGCGCCATGATGCTGTTGAGCTCCGGGTGGCTGAGTCGGAGGCCGATGTGGGTGGTGATGATATCCAGCGCCTGAAATGCCAGGAAGGCGACCACGATCACCGCCTGGGTTCGAATGGACGGGGCCTTCACCATTCCGTACCGATACGTTAAACGTAGCCCCTTTCGACCCCCGCGACGCCCCGGTCGCGGGGCTGTCGACGTCCGGCACGTCGTATTCGCGCCGAACTCGTGGCTATACTCGTGGGCGTGGTCCGGATTGTTACGGATTCCACGGCCGCCATCCCTGCCGCGGACCAGCAGGCGATGGCAATTACAGTCGTCCCCCTTAACGTTCATTTTGGCGACCAGGTCTTCCGTGATGGGATCGACCTCTCCGAAGCCGAGTTCTTCACTCGCCTAAAGGCGTCGCCTCGCCTGCCAACCACGTCGCAACCGTCGGTGGGCGCCTTCGAAGAGGTCTTTCGTCCTCTTCGGGAGGCAGGCGATGAGGTCCTGTCGGTCCACCTGTCGGCCAAGCTGTCGGGCACCTTCGGCGCGGCTCGCATGGCGGCCGACGCGGTTGATCCCGAGCACATCACGGTGGTGGACTCGGGGACCGTCGCCATGGCCATGGGCTTCCTGGTGCTGGAGGCGGCGCGGCTCGCCCGGCAGGGTGCGCCGCGGGCCGCCATCACCCAGCGGGTGGAGCACCTCCTCCCCCGCGCGCGGGTGATCTGCACCATCGATACGCTGACCTATCTCGAGCGCGGCGGCCGGATCGGACGGGCGCAGGCGCTGCTGGGCGCGCTCCTCAACGTCAAGCCGCTGCTGGGCGTCACCGACGGCGAGGTCCTGCCGCTTGGGCGAGCGCGCAGCCGCGCCCAGGCGCTCGACCGGCTGGTCGAGATCCTGCAGCGGGACGGGAAGCTGTCCCACCTGGCGGTGCTGCACGGCGGGGCCGAGAACGACGCCCTCAAATTGCGTGAGCGGGTGGCCAGCCGCTATCCGGAGCTCACCATTCCGCTGGCCGAAATCGGGCCGGTGATCGGTACCCATACCGGGCCGGGGGTCATTGGGTTCACCTACCTCACGGCTTAAGCCCGGGCTACGGGTTATTACCGGCGGTCCGGCGCTGGACCAGCCGATCACGGTGCTGGGCGGCATCAAGGAGAAGACGGCCGAAAAGCTCCAGCGGCTGGGCATCGCCACCATCGAGGACCTGCTCCTGCACTTCCCGTTTCGCCACGAGGATTTCAGCCGGGTCACGCCCATCGGCTTCGTCAAGCCCGGTGCCAAAACCACCATTCGCGCGCGCGTATACAGCGTCAGGGCTGGGCTGACGCGATACCGCCGGATGCGGCTGACCGAAGCCGAGCTGTCCGACGGAACCGGGAAGCTCCGGGCAGTCTGGTTCAACCAGCCGTGGGTGACCAAAGCGCTCGAAGGAACGACCGAGATCTTCGTGGCCGGCACGGTCGAGCGCGACGGTGCCGGGCTGGTGATGAAAAGTCCGCTCTATGAGCGCGTCTCGTCGGATCCGCGCCATGCCGGCCGGCTGGTGCCGATCTACCACGAAACGGCCGGCCTCACCTCGCGCTGGCTGCGGGAAAAGATCCAGGCGATCCTGCCCCTGACGGAGCGCCTGGAGGAATTCCTGCCAGAGGCGGTGCGGGAGCGGCACGGCTTCCTGCCTCGCGGCGAGGCGGTGCGCGAGATGCATTTTCCGGCGACGGCTCAGAGCCTCGATCGGGCCCGGGCCCGGTTGGCCTTCGAGGAGATGTTCCTGGTGCAGATGGCGGCCCAGCTGGCCAAACGCGCGCGTCAGCGGGAGAAGGGCTACGCGATCGCCTTCGACCAGCCGGCGGCGCGGGCGTTCGTGGCGGCGCTGCCGTTCCGGCTGACCACGGCCCAGCGGCGGGCCGCCTGGCAGATCCTGCAGGACATGGAGCGCCCGGTCCCCATGAACCGGCTGCTGGAAGGCGAGGTGGGCTCCGGCAAGACCGTGGTGTCGGCCATGGCGATGCATCATGCGGCGGCGGCGGGCTTCCAGTCGGTCCTGCTGGCGCCCACCGAGATCCTGGCGCGCCAGCATGCGGATGTGGTGGAGGGCCTGCTGCGGCCATTTGGGGTCACCATCGCGCTGCTGCTGGGCAGCACGCCGACCACCCAGCGAGAACCGATGCGGGAGGCGCTGGGGTCGGGCGGCATTGCCATTGCCATCGGCACCCACGCGCTGCTCGAAGAAGGCATTCGGTTCCAGCGGCTGGGGCTCTGCGTGGTGGACGAGCAGCATCGCTTCGGCGTCCAGCAACGATTGGCCCTGCGCGGCAAGAGCGAGCGGCCGCCCCACTTCCTGACGATGACCGCCACCCCCATTCCACGGACGCTGGGGCTCACGCTGTACGGCGATCTCGACATCTCGGTAATCGACGAGCTTCCCGTCGGCCGCCAGCCGGTTGAGACTCGGTTGGTCAAGCCCGAGGAGCGGGACGAGGCCTATGGCTTCGTGCGCGCCCAGATCGCCGCCGGCCGCCAGGTGTTCGTGATCTGTCCCATCATCCAGGAGTCGGACAAGCTCGGGGTCCGTTCAGCCACCGCCGAGTTGGAGAAGCTCCGCGCGGAGGTGTTTCCGGACCTGGCCGAGCGCATCGCCCTTATCCACGGCCGGCTGAAAGCCGCCGAACGGGAGGCGGTGATGGCGCGGGTCCAGCGCGGCGAGGTGGCTATCCTGGTGGCCACCTCGGTGGTCGAGGTGGGGATCGACGTGCCGAATGCCACCGTGATGCTGATCGAAGGGGCGGAGCGCTTCGGGCTGGCCCAGCTGCATCAGTTCCGCGGTCGCGTCGGCCGCGGGGCCCACGCCGCCTTCTGCCTGCTCTTCACAGACCTCGAGGATCCCGAGAACCTGCAGCGGCTGCAGGCGGTGATCACCCACCGCAGCGGCTTCGAGCTCGCCGAGATCGACCTGCGTCTGCGCGGCATGGGGGAGCTGTATGGGGAGCGGCAGCACGGGTTCGACCTGAAGGTGGCGGACCTGTTCGACCTTCAGCTCGTCAGGGAAGCCCAGGGCGAGGCGCAGCAGGTGCTCGACGCCGACCCCACCCTGGCGCACGACCCCGTCCTTCGCCGTCGCCTTACTTCTTACCGCCGGGTCTTCGCCCTGGATTAGCCGGCCTGGCGTCGGGGGCTGGGGGGGCTTGGGTTTCGGCGCGTCGAAGCCGGCTGGGCAGGCTCAGCAACCAGCCCAGGGCCAGCCCGGCACCCACTGGGACGAGGATGACGAGGATGATGCCGACCAGCCAGGCGATGGGATCGAGCACCGTCGCAGCAAGGAGGGCAGCATCCAAACGGATCCAGTTTACTGTGGAGCGATGGCTGCCCCTGGCACCCGCATCACCGCCGGGACGCATCGCGGGCGGATTCTCAAGACGCGGGCCGGGCTCGAGACCCGCCCCACCACCGCCCTGGTGCGCGAGGCCCTCTTCAACATCATTGGGGCCAGTATCGAGGGGGCCACGGTGCTGGACCTCTTCAGCGGGGGCGGCACGCTGGGCCTCGAAGCCCTCTCCCGCGGCGCTGCGCGGGTGACCTTTGTGGATCGGGCACAAGCCTGTGCTACCATCGTGGCGGAAAATTTGGCGGCCACCGGGTTCGCCCAGCGCGCGGAGGTCCATTGCGCCGACGCCCTCGATTGGCTCAAGGCGCATCGAAGCGACCTCTCCGCTTTCAACCTGATCCTGCTTGACCCGCCCTACCGATCGACCGCAATGGCCGAGACACTCCAGCGCCTCGATAGGCTGCCACTCCGACCGGAGGCGCTGGTGGTTGCCGAGCATCATCGCTTGGCGTCGATTCCGGCACTCGAGCGCCTGCAGCCGCTGCGCCAGCACGACTACGGGTCAACGCGGTTGAGTTTCTTCCGGTATCCAGGATGACCACCGCGCTGTATCCGGGGAGTTTCGATCCGGTCACCCTCGGCCATCTCGACATCCTCGACCGGTCGGCGAGCATCTTCGACCGGGTCGTGATCGCGGTCCTGGAGAATCCCAGCAAGGAGCCCGTTTTTTCCGCGGCAGAACGGGTGCAAATGATCCGCGACAGCCTGGGCGAGCGGAAGGGCATCGAGGTGGGGACCTTCAATGGGCTGACCACCGATTACGCACGCCAGGTGGGCGCGGGCGTGATCGTCAAAGGCTTGCGCGCCGTCTCCGACTTCGAGTCGGAGTTCCAGCAGGCGCTGATGAACCGCCGCCTCTTTCCGGAAGTCACGACGGTCTTCATCCCCACCAGTCTGCGCTACCTGTTTCTCAGCTCCAGCCTGATCAAGGAGCTGAGCGCCTTCGGCGGCGACATCTCGGAATTCGTTCCTGCCCCCGTCGCGCGCCGCCTGGGCGATCGCTTCGGTCAGAGGAGAAAAACCCCATGAACGTGCACGAAACCATCGACCGCATCGAATACCTGGTCACCCACAGCCGGCGGATCCCGCTCACCCGCTCGGTGGCGATCGACGAGGACGAGGCGATGGAGCTGCTCGACGCCCTTCGCCTCAACCTGCCCGACGAGATCAAGCAGGCCCGCTGGACCGTCCAGGAATCCCAGCGGCTGCTCGCCGAGGCCCAGGCCGAAGCAGCCCGCTTGACGGGGCAGGCGACGGATCGGGCGCTCAACCTGATCAGCCAGCACGAGCTGGTCCGGCGGGCCGATAAGCAGGCGGAGACGCTGCTCCGGGACGCGACCCTGCGGGCCGAAGAGATCCGCCGGTCCGCCGATGCCTACGTCCTGGAGGTCATGCAGAACCTGGAAGCCCAGCTGCTAGCGGCCATGGGCACCGTGCAGAAGGGCCTCGAGGTCCTTCGTCCGGAGCGGACCGAAGCCAAAGCTGCCGCGCGCCGCTGAGCCTCTTGCGCTCCCGGCTGGTCCAGCGGTGGCGCGACTTCAGCCCGGACGCCCGCCGGCTCCTGGTCTATTCCTTCCTGGGTTTTGTCGCCTTCGCGGTCTTCGGTCTGATCTTCAACCTTTATATGAGCGCGCTCGGCTTTCGCAACGATGTGATCGGCGTCTTCAATGCCCTGCCCGCCGCGGTCGTGCTCCTGGTCGGGTTGCCCATGGGGGCCTTGGCCGATCGCTTTGGCTATCGCCCGTTCATCCTGGTGGCCAGCGCCGGCGGCGTGGGAGGGGCCATCGCGCTGGGTCTGGTCTCGGCGCGGCTGCCGGCGGTGCTGGCCGCCGGACTGTTCGCGCTCTCGACCACGATCGTGGGCGTGCTGGGGGCGCCGCTGCTGGCCCAGCTCAGCCGGCCCGACGAACGGGTGGTCCTGTACTCGGTCCAGAACTCGCTGTCATGGGTGGGAAGCCTGCTGGGCTACCTGGTGGGGGGGTATGTGCCGGAGCTCAACGCCAGGCTGACCCACACGGGGGCCGGCAGCGCGGCCTCGCTGCGGCGGGCATTCCTGGTGATGGCCGTGCTGGAAATGATCAGCCTACCCTTTGTCGTCCAGCTGGCCGCCTCGCCACGGCTGCGGGCCAGCGCGGCGATGCCGGTACGGATGCTCCTCAAAGTCGACTGGCGTCGCTTCCTTCGCGTCCTCATCCCCCAGGCCCTGCTGGGCATTGGGGCCGGCATGCTCCTCAACTTCCTGCAGCTCTACCTGGCGCAACGCTTTCACCTGACGCCGGGACCGATCGGCCTGGTGCTGGCGGTGGGCGCCTTGCTGGCCACCGGCGTCACGCTGACGGTGCCCGCGGTCAGCCGGGTGTTCGGCATCACCCGCACCATCGGGGTCAGCCAGCTGTGTGGGGCGCCATTGATCCTGGGCATCGCCTTCACCACTAGCCTGCCGCTGGCCATCCTCGCCATCTACGTGCGCCAGTCCTTCCTGAACATCCAGGCACCGCTGAGTCAACTCTTCGGCATGGAGGTGGTGAGCGAGCAGGAGCGTGCCCGAATGGCCAGCGCCCAGAACGTGGTCTTCAGCCTCGGCTTCGCCGGACTGGGACCCTTGATCAGCGGGCTCTTGCAAGTGCGGGGCGGCTTCCAGCTGGCGTTTTCCGTGAGCGCGCTCTTCTACCTGCTGGCCGGGAGTACCTTCCTCCTGTTGTTCGGGCGGCTTCGGCTCCCCTCCGAAGCCCACTAGGCTGTTCAGCTCAGACCGCGCCAGCAAGCCCGCTCTGCTGTCGAACGCGACTCAGATCCTGCCACGCCACCGTGCCGTACGCCGGCATGACGAGCAGGGCCAGGAAGATGACCACCCCGGTGAGCGTGAGGTAGTTACGGGCCGTCCTGTCAGGGTTCGCGTACGTCACCTCTATCTGACCGTCGATATCCAGCTTCGTGATCTAGCCGCCCCAGAGCAGCGACGTCACGGCCCTTCAGCGCGAAGCGTACGGCGGGATTTCCCTGCGCTGGCGCTACCGTTACCATTGCACGTCGCGGTCGACATAGCCTTGCTGGCGTCCGCGGCGATCGGCCCATCGAAAGACCAGAGACGCAACCACGACCGTCCCGATGGTGCTGGCCACCAGCCGGATCAGGACGTCGACGTCCGACAGCCCCGGGAACATCTGATAGGCCTGGGCCTGCAGGAGCGAACGCCGCACCAACTCCATCCAGTAGGCGAGCGGCGACAGGGCCGCGATCGTCGCCAGCGGGCCCGGCAGGATCCCAATCGGAAAGATGGCACCAGAGATGACGTAGAGGACACCGGCCCCGATCTCTCCATAGCCGTGTGTATCGCGTCCGGCCAGCAGCAGGAAGGTAAAGGCCATCCCGATGGCCACGATGGCGGCGAACGCGAGCAAACAGGCCACCCCGAGCAGCAGCCAGTTTGCGCGCAGCGGGTTGATCGGCAAATGCAGAGTGATGGTCCCCAGTCCGATCACGATGACCGCCGAGGCGGCTGCCCCCGCTAGCTGGGCAATGGCCCGGCCCACCAGGTACACGCCGAACGGCAGCGGTGCGATGTAGATGTACTTGAGCATCCGGTACTGGCCGCGGTCGTCCAGGATGGCGTTGGCGAACCCCGACAGCCCCTGCTGCACGAATGACCAGAAGGCGGTGCCGGTGATCAAGAAGGCCAGGTAGGTGGACGCCCGACCACGGGTGATCACCTGGTAGATGACCGTCAGGATCAGGGCGGCCGAAATGGGCCGCAGGACGGAGTAGACAAGGAACACGCCGGGTGATGTCCAGTTGCTCGACACCTGCCAGCCCAGGCGAGCCGAGGCACCCAGACCACGCCAGGTCTGAATGCCGGCCGTTGTTAGCCCGAATCCACCGAATCGAACTTGCATATTGGGCGCGGGGCGAGCGAGCGGGGCGTCGTCTTCTGCGCGCGTTCGGTTACGCACCAACGGGTGCGCGCCCTCGCGTGCTCGTCGTCTCCTTCCGCTCATCTCGCCGCGCATCCCAATCTGCGTCGTCCGATCGGTGGATCCGGGCTTAAACCCATCGCATGCTCAGCCGAGCGTCCCGCCGCGCCAGCCGTTCCATCATTCGCAGCGCCCACTGCGCGCTCAGGAGATAGGCCGGAATCTGGAGGGCAATCAAGCCAGCTTCCCAGGCCGGCGCGAGGAAAACCGGGGTGCCCGGAAGGAGGACCTGGCGGATCGCGTCCAGCCCCAGCGTCAGCGGGATGATGGAGGCTGCCCCGGCCACGTAGGCGCCCAGCGAGTGGACCGGAAAATAGAAGCCGCTCAGAAAATACACCGGCTCCTGCATGCCGTCGAGGGCATGCCAGGCGGAACGGCCGAAAAAGAGGAAGAGGCTGGCCAGCAGCATACCCAGGGCATAGAGGGCCAGGAGGGTCAGCGCCAGGAGGCCCACGGCCGGCGCGATTCCCGCGGGGCGGTAGTGGACCTGGAAGAGCAGCGAGGTCACCAGCAGCACGGCCGCCGCCCGCTGCGCCGTGTAGAAGATGCCGCCCAGGGCCATCCCGAGCAGGATGGCGGTGAACGTGGTCGGCGCCACGGTGAACAGCTCGAGGTTCGATCCGCCGCGCTCCCAGATGAAGTTGCCGGCCATGTCAAACACGATGTTTTGCCAGAACGCCAGCAGCGTGCCGCCCAGGACAACGAACCCGGTGTACTCGGCCGGCGCTCGCAGGGCTCGATAGACGTACACCATAGCGACCGTCCCGATCAGGGGCAGCACGATCTCAATCACGACCCAGCTCCAGTTCCGGGCGTGCCCGACGGTTCGCGGATAGGCGCGCGCGATCACGGTCTTGACGAAGATCCGGAGTGCCGAGGGACGGCTCACGGCGCTTCCTCCTCGGCCATGCCGCGCCCCACCAACTTGACGAAGGCGTCCTCCAGGCTCGGGTCGCGTTTCTGCAAGCCCAGCACCTCCCGACCGGAGCCGGCGACGATGCCCAGCACCGACGTGAGCACGCCGTCGTCTGCCAGCAACAGGCTGAAGCGGTCCGCCCCGTCCTGCTGGGTGACCGTCGCCGCCGTGACGCCGTCCACTCGCCGCAGCTCGGTCAGCAGGTCGCGGCCAAGGGTCAGCTGCAGGTCGACGATGACGTCCTGCTGGACCTGCTGCTTGAGGCTGGGGGGCGTTCCCTGCGCCACGATCCGGCCGTGGTTGACGATGGCGAGGCGGTCACACAGCTCGTCCGCCTCGTTCATGTAGTGGGTGGTCAGGATGACGGTGCGGGTCGGATCCTCCTGGACCCAGCGCCGCACTTCCCGGCGCACGTCCCGGGCCGCCCCCACGTCGAGCGCCACGGTCGGCTCGTCCAGGAACAGGATTCGCGGATCCGTCACCAGGCCCCGGATGAGGTTCATCTTCTGCCGCATCCCGCTGGACAGGGCGCTGACGTAGCGGTCGGCCGCCTCGGTCAACCCTAGCCGCTCCATCAGCTCATCGATCCGGGCCCGCGCGACCCGGCTGGAGAGGCCGTAGAACTGGCTGAACATCCAGATGTGTTCGCGGGTCTTCATCAGGCCGTAGCCGGAGTTCTCGCCGCCAGATACCATCGCAATCCGATGCCGCAGCTCCTGGAAATCGCGCGCCACATCGAGGTCGTCCACGAACGCCTGGCCGGAAGTTGGGAGGAGGAGCGTCACCAGGATCTTGATCAGCGTGGTCTTGCCAGCGCCGTTGGGGCCGAGCACGCCGAAAATCTCCCCGCGCGCGACCGAGAGGTCGATCCCGTCCAGGGCTACGACGGACTCCCGACGCGACTGGTAGACGCGCCGGAGCGCGATGGTCTGAACCGCTGCCGATTGAATGAGGTCAGGCATCGAGATCGCCGATGCTACCATGGCCTAGACCTTCTTTATGGATACACGGAACAATCTCACCCGCGACGAGGCGCGCACCCGAGCGGGACTCTTTACCGACATTCACTACGAGGTCAGCCTCGACCTGACTCGTGGGGACGAGACCTTCGGCGTCGACACCACGATCCGGTTTCGATGCGCTTCCGCCGGCGTGACCAGCTTCGTGGACTGCCTAGCCGCCTCCGTCGATCGGATCGAGGTCAACGGCCGGCCACAGCCAGCCAGCACATTCGACGGAGCTCGGATCGCGCTTTTGGACCTGGCGGAGAGCAACGTGGTCAGGGTGGTGGGCAGCGGGGCCTACCAGCACACCGGTGCCGGCCTGTCCCAGTTCAAAGACCCGGTGGACGGCCGGGTTTACCTGCACACCCAGTTCGAGCCGTTCGATGCCCACCGCCTCTTCCCCTGCTTCGACCAGCCCGACCTGAAGGGCACCTTTCGATTCGGCGTGAAGGCCCCGGCGGGCTGGGAGGTCGTTTCCAACAGCCCGGCGGACCCGCCCGGGGGCGCCGCCACGGATGGCGCCGCCGGCGCCCGCCTCTGGACATTCCAGACCACGCCCCGGCTCTCCAGCTACGTGACGGCCATCGTCGCCGGACCCTTTCACGTGGTGCGGGAGCGCCACGGCCAGATCGACCTGGGGCTCTACTGCCGCCAGTCGCTGGCCCAGTACCTCGATGCGGCGGAGATTTTCGAGATCACCCGCCAGGGCTTCGACTTCTATCAGCGGGTGTTCGATTACCCGTACGCCTTCGGCAAGTACGACCAGCTCTTCGTGCCGGAGTTCAGCGCCGGGGCCATGGAGAATGCCGGCTGTGTGACGTTTGCGGAGGGGATGATCTACCGCTCCAAGGTGACGGAATCCGCTCGCGAGTGGCGCGCCAGCACCATCCTGCACGAGATGGCGCACATGTGGTTCGGCGACCTGGTGACCATGCGCTGGTGGGACGACCTCTGGTTGAACGAGAGCTTCGCGACGTTCATGGCCGTGCTGGCCCTCACCCGGGCCACCCGCTTCACCAATGCCTGGACAACCTTCGCCAATGAAGAGAAGGGGTCGGCCCGCCGGCAGGATCAACTGCCGACCACCCATCCGATCGCGGCCAATGTGGTCGACGTAGAATCCACGCACCTCAACTTTGACGCGATTACCTATGAGAAGGGCGCCTCGGTGCTACGCCAGCTCTTCGCCTGGGTGGGCGAGGACGCCTTCTTCCAGGGGCTGCGCCGATACTTCCGTCAGCACGAATTCGCCAACGCCGATTTGCAGGAATTCCTGGCCGCCGTCGGCGCCGGCAGCGGCCGCGACCTGCATGCCTGGTCGAAGGAATGGCTCGAGACCGCCGGGCTCAACACGCTGCGCCCGCTCCTGGAGCACGATGGGAACCGGCTGGTCGAACTGACCGTCGAGCAGGAGGCCGAGCTGGGGTGGCCGACGCTGCGATCCCAGCGCATCGGGGTCGGACTCTTCGACCTGGATGAGGAGCGGCTGACGCGGCGCCGCCGGGTGGAGTTCGACGTGACCGGCGCGTCGAGCGATGTCCCGGCCGTCGCCGGCGAGCTGGTCCCGGATCTGCTCTTGCTGAACGACGGGGATCTGGGCTACGCCAAGATCCGCCTGGACGACCAATCGATGGACACGGTGACCCGCCACCTGGCATCCCTCGACGACTCGCTGGCGCGGGCGCTGTGCTGGAGCGCCGCCTGGGACATGGTGCGGGACGCCCGGCTGGCTGCCCGGCAATATCTGCCCCTGGTGGCCAACAACGTTCACGGCGAGACCGACATCGGCGTGGTCCAGGCGCTCCTGGCGCAATGCGAGTCGGCCACGGACATCTACGGCGACCCGGCCAACGTGCCGCAGGCTCGCGAGCTGATCGTGCGGCTGGCCGAGCGCTCGCTGGAGAAGGCGGAGCCGGGGAGTGACCTGCAGCTGGTCTGGGCCCGTACGCTGATCTCGGCCTCGCGCACCCCCGCCCAGCACGCGCTGGTGCGCGGCATCCTGGATGGCTCGATCCCGTACGAGGGGCTGCAGGTCGACATCGATCTCCGCTGGCACATCGTGCGCTCGCTCGCCAGCGAAGGCGTGATTGGACCTGCCGAAATCAAAGCGGAGCTGGAGCGCGATCCCACCGACGCCGGCCGTCGCCATGCCGCGGGCGCCCTGGCCGCCAGACCGACCGCCGAGGCCAAGGCCGAGGCCTGGCGGTTGATCGTCGAGGATCCGACCCAACCGCTGGCCACCCTGCGGGCCATCATGCGCGGCTTTCAGCAGCCCACCCAGCGGCCCCTGCTGGAGCCATACGCCGACCGATACTTCGAGACCCTGGGGCCGTTCTGGAAGAGCCGGATTATCGAGGTGGCCCTCGCCTTTGCCCGCGGGATGTATCCGTCGCTCGTTATCGGGGAGCGCGTGGTCAGTCAGACGGAAACCTACCTGCGAACCCAAGCCCCGCCTGGTCCCGTGCAGCGGATTCTGCTGGAGGGCCAGGACCAGATGCGCCGGGCCATCCGGGCCCGGCGCGTGGACGCGGGAGCCCCCGCCACCCCCGTCGAACTCCGGATATAATTCGTCGAGCTTATGGCCCTTCCCAAGACCCGCTATTCCCGTGCCCGTCAGGGTGAGCGACGCGCCCACCTGGCAATCAAGCTGCCCCGCCTGGTGGAGTGTTCGCAGTGCCACCAGCTGCGCCGGCCGCATACCATCTGCCAGAACTGCGGCTACTACGACGGCCGCGAGGTCATCAAGACCGAATAGTCCCCAAGCGCCATTCCCAGCGGTGCCGGTAAGAAGTCTTCACAATAGCCGCGGGATATGACGATGGATGGCACCGCCTTTCTGTTCCCGGGTCAAGGCGCGCAATTCGTCGGCATGGCGCGCGACCTGATCGGGCAGGATGAGCGGACCAGGCGCTTCCTGAGCGCGGCCGAGGGCCGGCTCCAGATGCCGCTCGGCGAGCTGATGCTGCAGGGGCCAGAGGCGGCGCTGCAGGCCACCGAGAACGCCCAGCCCGCCATCGTCTTCCACAGCCTGGCGCTGCTCGGCCACCTCGACGATCGCGGTCTGGCCCCGGCGGCCGTCGCCGGACACAGCCTGGGAGAGCTGGCTGGCCTGGTGGCGGCGGGCGGTCTCAGCCCGCTCGATGCGCTGGCGGCAGCCCAGGTGCGCGGGCGCACCATGGCAGCGGCGGCGTCGGCCCAAACCGGGATGGCCGCCGTCCTCGGCCTGGACGATGGGACCGTGGAGCGGCTCTGTGCCGAGAGTGGGGGAGCGGTGGTCGCAGCCAACTACAACGCCCCCGGGCAGGTGGTCATCTCGGGCACCGACGCCGGGATCCGTGCCATCGAGCCCCTCCTGCTGGCGGCGGGAGCCAGGCGGGTCGTCCGCCTGCCGGTCAGTGCGGCATTCCACTCCCCCCTGATGGCCTCCGCGGCGGAAGCCTTCGGCCAGGCGTGGCAGCAGATCCCGCTGGAGCCGCTGGCGGTGCCGCAGGTGTTCAATACCGACGCGCGGGTCCATGCCAGTCCAGCCGAGGTTCGCCCCCTGTTGGCCCGCCAGCTGACCGGGCCGGTCCGCTGGACGGCCAGCATCGAACGGCTGGCGGCGCTGGGCGTCCGCACCTTCGTGGAGATCGGCCCCAAGCGCACCCTCACCGGCCTGGTGCAAAAGATTCTGCCCAAGGCCGCCGTCGCCAACGTCGAAGATCTGCCCAGCCTGCGGGCGTTCGTGACGGCGCATGCCTGACCGCGCGCTACAGGGACAGGTCGCCCTGGTCACCGGAGGCAGTCGCGGGATCGGGCGGGCGGTGGCGCTGGGCCTCGCCCAGGCCGGGGCCAACGTCGCTATCAGCTATCGGGTGAAGCAGGCGGAGGCCGAGGCGGTGGTGGAGGAGCTGCGGCAACACGGGGTTGAGTCGGTGGCGCTGCAGGCCGACCTGGCCGAGGTGGCGGCGCCGGCCACGCTGATCGGCGCCGTCCTGGCCCGCTGGGGCCGGCTGGATGTGTTGGTCAACAACGCCGGCATCACCCGGGACACGCTGGTGATGCGGATGAGCGAGGCCGATTGGGACCTGGTCATCCACACCAACCTGCGGGGGCCGTTCCTGGTCAGTAAGGCGGCCCTGCGGCCGATGCTGAAGCAGCGCTACGGGCGGATCGTAAACATGTCCTCGCTGGCTGGGGTCGCCGGCAATGCCGGGCAGGCCAACTACAGTGCGGCCAAGGCCGGCCTGATTGGCTTTACCAAGTCGCTGGCCAAAGAGGTCGGCTCCCGCAACATCACGGTGAATGCGGTCGCCCCCGGGTTCATCGAGACCGACCTGACCCGCGACCTCCCGGCGGAGTTGCTGGACCGCGCCCGCGCGGCGGCGGCCATCCCCCGCCTGGGGACACCAGATGAGGTCGCTGCCGCGGTGGTCTTCCTGGCGTCCCCGGCGGCGGCCTACGTCACCGGGCAGGTGCTGGGCGTGGACGGGGGGCTACCAATCTAAGCCCGAATCCACCGAATCGAACTCGCATTGTGGGCGCGGAGCGGCCGATCCGGGCGTTGGCTCCTGCGCGGTCGGTCACGCATCGACGGATGCGCTCCCTCCCGTCCCCGTCGCCGCCTTCGGCTCGGCACGCCCCGCATCCCAATCGGCGTCGTTCGACCGATAGATCCAGGCTTGGCCCTAGCCGCCACCGGGCTCGCCCATTACAATGTGGGCGCCACTCTTAAACTGGGAGTCGGGATGGACGCATACGAAAAGTTTCGCGGCATTATCGTGCAGCAGCTCGGGGTCGAGCCTGCAGAGGTGACTCCCGACGCATCGTTTGTGGACGACCTGAACGCTGACTCGCTCGACCTGGTCGAGCTGGTGATGGCGTTCGAGGAAGAATACGGAATGGAGATTTCTGACGAGGACGCAGAGAAGATTCAAACCGTCGGGCAAGCCTGGGACTACGTCCAGGAAAAGTCCGGCATCGCCAGCTAAGCCTGCTGCCGCCGAGGAGCCACTCCAGAAGCTCCAGCGTGCGTTGCGGATCCGGTTCCACGACCAGGCTCTGCTGCGCCAGTCCCTGACGCACCGGTCGTACAACAATGAGCATCCCGAAGCCGGGCTGCAGGACAATGAGCGGCTGGAGTACCTGGGCGACGCGGTGCTGGAGCTGATCGCCGCCGAGCATCTCTTCCACACGTACCAGACGTCTGACGAGGGGGAACTGACCCGGCTGCGGGCCTCGGTGGTGAACACCAAGAGCCTCGCCCGCCTGGCTTCCCGGTTCAGCCTGGGCGACTACCTGCTGCTGGGCAAGGGCGCCCACAAGACCGGGGCTCGATCGCTGCAGTCCATCCTGGCCAACACTTTCGAGGCCGTGATCGGGGCCATCTTCCTGGACCAGGGCTACCGCGCCGCCTACCGCCTCTTTAGCCGCAGCCTCATCGATGTCCAGGCCTGGCCGGACGACAACTATAAGGGCCGCCTCCAGGAGGTAACCCAGGAGCGTTTCCTGGCCACCCCCCAGTACGAAATCGTGGCCACGTCCGGGCCGGGCCACCGGCGCGACTATGTCTCGGAGGTCATCTTCAAGGGCCAGGTGCACGGCACGGGGCGGGGCAAGACCAAGCGGGCAGCAGAGCAGCTGGCGGCCCGCGAGGCGCTGGAATCCCTGGGCGAGTTGCAGCAGCCGGCCCGCACCGCCGACGACCAGGTGCTGGAGGCCGTCGCCGCCCGCGAACGCGGGTAGGTAAATCCCTACATCCGGCCTGCTGGTTCCGAATGCGCCGCGCCGGTATCATCAGGCGCCACATGCGGTCGCCCTTAGCCTGGCTTATTGCCGGGCTGATCCTGACCGGCTGTCAGTCGGCTTCGCCGCCTGCGGTACCGGCCACCCCCGCGCCGGTCGCGGAGGTGGTGGCGCCAACCGTCCTGCCGTCGCCCGCGCCGGCAGTCCACGTCGACGCGGTGGCGACCTTCGCCGCCCACCTGGTGGCCCTCGAGTCCAGGCTGCGCTCACCGCGGACGCCGTTTGTGCAGTTCGGCGCACTGGGGCAGAACCAGCAGGATGCGTACTACCAGCTGATGGCGCATCCGGACTGGCTGTCGCGCGTCCTGCAAGCCGCCCCGCCCGATTTGCGCCCGGTCATCCAGGCCAATGTCAACGCGGAGCTGGAGCTGCGCGAGCTCAATGGGACGGCCTCGACCCTGCCCCACTGGCGCATCGACAAGCCCGAGTCGCCGCCCGACCTGCTGGCCCATTACCGGGAGGCCGAGCGCGCCTACGGGATTCCGTGGTCGTACTTCGCCGCCATCAACTTCGTGGAGAGCCGGATGGGTCGCATTCACGGGCTCAGTTCCGCCGGCGCCGTTGGACCCATGCAGTTCTTGCCCAGCACCTGGGCGTACTACGGGCAGGGCGATATCTACAACCCGCGCGACGCGATCCTGGCGGCAGGCCGCTACCTGCGGGCCCATGGGGCGCCCGGCGACATGGGCCGGGCCCTCTATGCCTACAATCCCAGCGACCGGTATGTCCGGATCATCTCCATCTACGCCAACCTGATGCAGGCCGACGACCGCGTGTTTCTCGGCTACTATGCCTGGCAGGTCTACGTCTACACGCCCAAGGGCGACGTCTTGCTGCCGGAAGGCACGACGACATAACGTACCCCGCTCGCTGGAACGGCCGGCTATGGAATAATGCAGCCGTGACCCGCGCCGCGGTCCACACCTACGTCACAGTTGGCGCGAAGGTCCAGCTATTGCTGGGCATTCCATGTACCTGAAGTCCCTTCGCATCCAGGGTTTCAAGACATTCGCCAAGCTGACGAACCTGCCATTCAGTCACGGCATCACCGGGATCGTGGGGCCCAATGGGAGCGGCAAGTCCAACCTGGTGGACGCCGTCCGCTGGGCGCTGGGGGAGCGCAACGCGCGCGAGATTCGCGGCCAGCGCATGGAGGACCTTATCTACTCCGGTGGCCCTGGCAAAGCCCAGGTCGGGATGGCCGAGGTGACCCTCGTGATCGACAACGCGGAAGGCCGGCTGCCGGTGGAGTTTGGCGAGATCGAAGTCACGCGGCGGCTCTATCGCTCCGGCGAAAGCCATTACTACATCAACGGCACCGCGGCCCGGCTGAAGGACATCGATGCGCTGCTGGCCAGCACTGGCTTGCGCCAGGACGGCTACGCGGTGGTGGCCCAGAACGACATCGACTTCGTCATCCAGGCCGTCCCCGCCACCCGCCGGGCGCTGATCGAAGAGGCTGCTGGGGTGCGCCGCCTGCGCGACCAGCGGGAGGAGGCCAGCCGCCGCCTGGAGGAGGCCCGGCGCGACATGCAGCGCGCCCGGGACCTGCTGGCCGAGCTCCAGCCCCGGGTCGAGGAGCTGCGTGCCCAGGCGCAGGCCGCCGAAGAGTACCGAGGACTGGAATCCCAGCTCCGAACCCTGCAGGGGAGCCTGGCGCGCGACGCCTGGCGCAAGGCCAAGGTCCAGTTGCGGAAGGCCGAGGCTCGCCTGGCCGGCGCCCGGACCAAGCGCGAGGCGGCCGCCGCCGCCCTGGCCGACTTCGAACCCGTCTACGCCGCCGACCGGGCGGCCGTGGCTGCCGCCCGCGATGCCCGGTTCACCCATCAGCAGCGGGTCACCGAGCTCAAGCTGAGCCTGGCCGACAGCCAGCACCAGGAGCGCATCGCCGTGGAACGCTCAGAGGCGGCGGCGCGGGCACTGGCCGGCGGTCGAGCGGAGCTGCAGCGGCTGACCGCCTCGACCAGGGCCGGGACCCAGGTGGTCGAGGAGCTCGATCGGGCCATCGCCATGGCCGCCGGCGATGCCGCGGCCGCCACGGCGGCGATGGACGCGGCCCTTCACCGCCAGGAAGAGGCGGGCCGTGCCCGAGTCGGCCTCGATGCGGAGCGGGTCGCCCTGCTGCAGCGGCGCCAGGAGTCGCAGCGCGATCGCCTCCGAGCCGACTTCGAGCTGCGCCAGCTCGACGGCCGCATCCAGTTCCTGGGGGAGCAGCGAGAGCAGGCGGTCACCGAACGGGGCAGCTGGCTGGCTCAGCAATCCATGGTGACCACGCTGGCCGAGCGGGAAGCGGCCGGCCTGGCCGCGCTCACCCGCGACCTCGATGCCCGGGTCGCGCGGGTCGATGAACTGGATCGCCTGGTATCGGAGGCGGCCGCCGCGGTGGCCGTGGCCGAGAGGTCGGTCTCCGTGGTCACCCGGGAGATCGCCGGGCTGGAGGCCGAGATCACCGCCCTCCGCCTGCTTCGCGACCGCGCCCAGGACGCCGGCCCACTGAGTAACGGCAGCCTCCGCCTGCAGCGGTTGCTGGAGGTGATCGAGGTCGACGAACCATACCGTCGGGCGGTGGAGGCCGTGCTCGAAGGATGCCTGTACGGATGGGTGGCGGGCACGGCAGACGTGGCCGAACGTGCCATCGCGCTGGTCACGGGGTCAGCCTCCGGCCGCGAGACTATCCTCGTCAGCTCCGGGACGGCGCCGGTGGAGACCATCCCCAGCGATTTGACGAGCGCCCGCAGCCTCATTCGCGGCCCGGCTGCCCTGCAGCCGCTGCTCGGTTCGCTGCTCCACAATGTCGCCCTGGTCAAAGACCTCCAGGAGGCGCGTCGGGTGCAGGGGCGCAACCCCGACCTGCACCTGGTGACGATGACTGGCGAGCTGCTTACGTCCTTCTCGTACCGCGGTGGAGTCGAGGCCCACGCTCCGCTCGACGTCCAGGCCCGGTTGGCCACCGCCGAGCGAAACCTGGCATCCGCCACGGCCCGGCTGGCCGCGGCCCGCCTTGTCCTGGATGGCCGGCGGGACACCGAGTCCGCGCTCACGACTGAGCAGGCCGCCACCACCGTCGACCGCGACGCGGCGCGGGCCACCCACGCGCAGCTCAAGGCCACCGCTTCGGCCGCCGTCGCCGATGCCGAGCGCCATGCCCAGCGCGGCGTCCACCTGGAGCAGCAGGTGCAGCGCTACGACCGGTTGCTGGCGGAGGCCCAGGCGCAGCAGGGGGCCGCCCGTTCGGCGCTGACGCAGGCCCAACACGCGGAAGGGCAAGGGGACGAGGCCCTGCCCCAGTTTGAGGCGCGGCTCCAGTCGCAGGCCGAGGCGCTTTCGGCGGTGGTGCGCGAGCGCCAGGAGGCCGAGGTGCGGGTCGCACTGGCCGGGCAGCGCCACGATGACCTGCAGCGCCAGCACGCCGCTGCCGAGGCGGCCCGTCGCGCCCAGGGCGACGAGCTCGCTCAGCGGGAGGCGGCCATTCGCGAGCAAGAAGCCCAGCCGGTCGTGCTGCTGGAGGAAGCCGCCCGCCGGCGGACCGCGGCCACCGAGATCCAGGCCGCGCTGTCGGCGTTGGAGCAGGAGCCGGTGCCCGACGCGGCGGCGCTGGGTGCGCTGGAGACCCAGGTGCGCGGCGACGAACAGCGCAACGTGGCGTTACAGGTGGAGGCCGCCCACGCGGACGATGCCGAAGCGGCGGCCCGCGTCGAGGTGGAAACCAGCCAGGCGGAGGTCGATCGTTGCGCCGCGGCGCTGCGCGACGAGCCGGACAGCCTCGACGAGAGCGAACCGCTGACCGAGGTGGACTGGCAGAAGACCGAGCGGGAGGTCAGCCGGCTGCAGCGGCGGCTGGATGCCATCGGCGCGGTCAACCTGCTGGCCCCGGATGAGTTCACCCAATCACGCGGCCGGTGCGAAAGCCTCACCAGTCAGCTGCAGGATCTCGAGGCCGCCGCGGCACAGCTGGTTCAGTTGCGGCAGCACCTGGAGAAGGACATCGACAGCCGCTTTCGGACGGTCTTCCAGGCGGTGGCCGCCAACTTCCAGGAGTTCTTCCAGGAACTCTTCGAGGGCGGGCGCGCCACCCTTCGCCTGGAGATGCCGGAGGAGGCGACCAGCCCGCTGGACGAGGGGGTGGAGATCCTGGCCCAGACGCCGGGAAAGCGGCTGCAGACCCTCACCCTGCTCTCGGGTGGGGAGCGGGCGCTGACCGCCCTGGCGTTCCTCTTTGCCCTGCAAGCCGTCAATCCCAGCCCCTTCCACGTCCTCGATGAGGTGGATGCCGCCCTCGACGACGCCAATGTGGTCCGATTCAATCGGGTGCTGACCCGCCTGGCGCGGGGCCAGCAATTCCTGATCGTGACCCATAACCACTCCACCATGGCGAAGGCGGAGGTCCTGTACGGCGTCACCCTGGGCGACCACGGCATCTCCCGCATCGTCTCGGTGCGGTTGGAGAGCGACCGCGGCGTCCCGGCACTGCGTGAGCGATCCGCCTAAGCGGGCTGAGGAAGCTTCCTCCGGCGGCTGGTGGCGGCGGTTTGCCGACCGGCTGGCGACCGGCCGAAAGGCGTACGTCGCCGACTTGCAGGAACTCCTCGGTCGGCCCGCGCTGGACGAGCAATTCTTTGAAGACCTGGAGGGCACGCTGCTGTCGGCCGACGTCGGCGCGGCGACCACCGAGCGCACCCTGCGCCGGCTGCGGGCGGAGGCGGCGTCGGCCCACCTCCGCAGTCCCACCGATGCCCTCCACTACCTGAAGCAAGCTTTCCTGCAGGAGATGCAGCGGATGGACCGCAGCCTGCGGCTCGATGGACAGCCGGCGGTGGTACTGGTGGTCGGCGTCAACGGGTCGGGCAAGACCACGACCGTAGCTAAGCTGGCCCACCTGCTGGGGCAGTCCGGTCGCCGGCCCTTGATCGCCGCGGCGGACACCTACCGGGCGGCGGCCATCGACCAGCTCAAGCTCTGGGGGGAGCGCGCCGAGACGCCGGTGATTGCCCACCAGCCGGGCTCGGATCCGGGTGCGGTGGCCTACGACGCCATCCAGGCGGCGCGGGCCCGCGGCAGCGACGTGGTGCTGGTCGACACGGCCGGCCGCCTGCACACCCGAGTCGACCTGATGGACGAACTCCGGAAAATCCAGCGGGTGATTCAGCGGCACGACCCGGCCGCGCCGCAAGAGGTGCTCGCGGTGCTGGACGCGCATATCGGGCAGAACTCCGCGCAGCAGGTCAAGCACTTCGGCGACGCGGTCCGGCTCACCGGGCTAGTGGTGACCAAGATGGATGGCAGCGCCCGGGCCGGTGTGGTGCTGAGTATCGAGGAGGACCTGCAGGTACCCACCAAACTGGTCGGCATCGGCGAGAGTCTGGACGATCTAAACTTCTTCGATCCGGCGAGGTACCTCGATGCACTGCTGGGCCTGTGACGCGGAGGTGAGACGGCCATGACCACCAAGGGCACGGAGGCGGCGTTCGTCAAGCTCGTGACGGCCAACGGGCTGGTAGAGGCCGACACCTGGAAGGCTGTGCTCGAGGCCAATGGGATCCCCGTTTTTCTGCGCCACGAGTCGATCGCCCAGCTGGAGCCGACCAGCGTGGCCTACGGTCTGGTCGACCTCTGGGTCCCGCGGGAGGAGGCGGCCCGCGCCCTCGAGGTGCTGCAGGATGAGCGCACGCAGCCGGAGTTCGAGGAGGAACCGTGACCGGGATCGCCTATCTGCTCCTGGGGGCGGGAGCCCTGATCGTGCTGCTGGTGGGGGTGGCCGCCTGCCTGTGGCTGGTGCAGGTGGTGCTTAACGCGCACGAGGCCGGGCAGAAAGGGTCGTAGCGGCTTAATCCGGGCTTACCGGCACTCCCACTGATCGGTCCAGCCACGCTGGTAAAAGACGAGGGCGGCCTGGGCCTGGCTCACTGGATCCCAGATGTTCCATCCCGCAAAATAACCGTTCCAGGTGGACGGCATGAACTGGAAGAGTCCGGTGGCGCCGCTCGCCTGGTTGACTGCGCCAGGGTCGTAGTGGCTCTCGCAGTGGGCAACCCGGAGCGCCCAGGTCAGCCCGTCACTCTGTCCGAACACACGAAAGATGGCAGCCACGCCCGGCCCGGTTGAGCCGTCGGGGGCGACCCAGGCCAGGGTCCGATCGGTTGCCCCCGGGTGCGGTGGCACCGGATCGTCGCGCCCGGCCGGGACGTCGGCGGCGGCAGAGTCGCCCGCCGGATCAGAGGTAGTGACGGCTGGTTCGGCCGCCTGGCGAAGTGGTGCGACGGTACCGATCACGGGTGTCGCCGCCAGCGTCGGCGAGTCGATGGTGGAGAGGGAAGCGGTTCCGGCGCCCAGCAGCAGGAGGCCACCGAGCAGCACCAGGAAACGGGGCGCATGGTGCACGGAGCGTGAGACGATCCGCAGTCCCTCCTTCTTTCAGGCACTGTTGGCGGCCCGGGAGGGACTTACGGCAAGCGAAAACTGGGCCACCGGACACCCTACAGGCAGCCAAGCGGGCGTTCAACCGGGTGGGCTGTCACCTTGCGTACAGACCGACTGACAGAGAACCACCACCAGTGGCCGTGTCTGCCTAAACAGCCTTCTGGATAATTCGTGGCGGCACGCGCCGCGGGGTCTTCCAGGGGGGCGAGGGAGACGCGGCGCGTAACGTTCCAAGTTGCGCACCTGGCTCGAGCTTGGATACGGGCGTCTGACTACGCCCGTATACTGTCAAGGCTAAATGCTTGACAGAACCCGCGCCCGGGAGCACAACCTCCGCCTGCTTGACCTCTACGGACCGTTGCTGACGGCGCACCAGCGGCGCATCTTGCACCTGGCCTGGGAGGAAGACTGGTCCTACAGCGAAGTGGCGGAGCGGGAGGGCGTCAGCCGGACCGCCGTCTACGATCTGGTGCGCCGTGCGCGCACGGCGCTGCAAGGCTATGAGGTCAAGCTGGGGCTGGATCGCGAACGCCGGAACCGGGCCCGCCTGGCGGAGGCGATGCGCGTGCGCCTGAGCTCGCTGGAACGGGAAGTCTCGAGCCTGTCGCGTCGGCTGGAACATGTTTGAGACCCTGACCGAGCGCCTCGATGCGGCGCTCAAGAAGCTCACCGGCCGGGGCAAGCTCTCGGAAGCCGATGTGGATGCCGGGCTGCGCGAGGTGCGGCTCGCCTTGCTAGAGGCCGACGTCAACTACAAGGTGGCGCGCGACTTCGTGGCCCGCATCCGGCAGCGGGCCGTGGGCGCCGAGGTGTTGGACAGCCTCACCCCGGGACAGCAGCTGATCAAGGTGGTGCGGGACGAACTGGTCGAGCTGCTCGGGCGCGAGCGGGCACCGTTCACCTACGCGCCGTCCCCCCCGACCGTGATCATCCTGGCGGGTTTGCAGGGTTCGGGCAAGACGACCACCGCGGGCAAGCTGGCGCTCTACGTCCGCCGCGAAGGCCACCGGCCCCTGCTGGTCTCCACCGACGTGCGCCGACCGGCCGCCATGGAACAGCTCGAGGTCCTGGCCGGGAGCCTGTCGCTGCCAGCCTTCGCCCCCCGCGGGCAGGAGCCGGTCGCGATTGCGCGCCAGGCGCTGGACGAAGCGCGGCGCGTGAATGCCGACCTGATCCTGCTGGATACCGCCGGTCGGCTGCAGATGGACCCGGAGCTGCTGGCGGAGCTGGCGGCGATGGTGGCGGCTGTGCCGGCACAGCACCGGTTGCTGGTCCTGGACGCCATGACCGGCCAGGAGGCAGTGAACGTGACCACCAGCTTCCAGCAGGCTGTCTCCCTCACCGGCGTGATCCTGACCAAGCTCGATGGTGACGCCCGGGGAGGAGCCGCGCTCTCCCTGCGCGCGGTCACCCACTGTCCGATCCAGTTCGTGGGGGTAGGGGAGAAGCTGACCGATTTCGAGCCGTTTCATCCCGCCCGGATGGCATCCCGGATCCTAGGCATGGGTGACGTGCTGACGCTGATCGAGAAGGCGCAAGAACAGGTGGACGTGGGCGCCGCCGAGAAGGTGGAAAAGCGGCTTCGCGAGGGCCAGTTCACTCTCACCGACTTTATGGAACAGCTGAAGCAGGTCAAGAAGATGGGACCGTTGGAGGGCATCATCGGCATGCTGCCCGGAGGCGGCCGATTGAAGGAACTGGGCGGCGCCCTGCCCAGCGATGGGCAACTGCGCCAGATGGAGGCCATCATCCTCTCGATGACCCCGCCCGAGCGGGAGCGGCCGGACATCATCGACGGCAGCCGCCGTCGACGGATCGCCCGCGGCAGCGGGACCGATGTGAGCCAGGTCAACCGCCTCTTGAAAGGGTTCGCGCAGATGCAGCAACTGGTGAAGCAGATGGGCAAGGGGAGGGGCAACCTCGGCGGCCTGCCCATTGATCCCAGACAACTGATCGGCTAAGAAGAAGGAGAAAGAAATTGTCAGTAAAGATTCGGTTGCGACGCATGGGGGCCCGCAAACGGCCCTTCTACCGACTGGTGGTGACGGACAGCCGGTCTCCTCGGGATGGCAAGTTCCTGGAGATTCTGGGGACGTTTGACCCGCTGACCGAGCCGGTCACCCTCCGGCTCGACACCGAGAAGACCAAATCCTGGCTGCAGAAGGGCGCGCGGCCATCGGACACCGCGCGCAAGTTCCTGATCGATAACGGCCTGCTGCCCAAGGAGTCGGCGCGCAAGCGCCCCAGCAAGCCGCCCAAGTCCGCCGCTCCGGCCGCTCCCGCCGCGCCGACGGCGCCGGCCGCGCCAGCAGCGCCGGTGGTGGAGGAGGCAAAGGCCTGACATGGAAGACTACACCGGGCTCGTGACCTACATCGTGAAAGCGATCGTCTCCAAACCCGAGGCGGTGAAGGTAGCCATGGTGGAGGGCGAGCGCACCCACCGTGTGGAGCTGACCCTCGCCCCGGAAGATGTGGGCAAGGTGATTGGGCGCGGCGGTCGCAACATCGACGCCATTCGCTCTGTGGTTCGTGCGGCCGCGCTGAAGAATCACGAGCGGGTGATGGTCGAGATCGTGTGATGGGCCGCGGCGCCGAGCCCGCGCCCCGCCTGCGCGTGGGGCGGGTTCTTCGAGCCCTGGGGTTGGATGGCTCGGTCCGGGTGGAGTCGCTGAGCGACTTCCCAGACCGGTTCCGCAGCGGCGTGTCGTTGCGAATCGGCGACCGGGAGCTGACCGTGGAGGCCGTGCGCCGGCAGGGGGAGGAGCTCGTCATCCGCTTTGCCGGCATTACCGACCGACCCGGTGCGGAACGGCTGGAGGGCGAGTACCTGACGGTTCCGCTCAACGAAGCCCGGGCGCTGCCGGCCGACCACTTCTACCACTTCCAGCTAGTGGGCTTGACCGTGATCGATGCCCGGACCGGCCAGGCGATCGGCGTGGTGGCCGAGGTCCTGCCCAACCCAGCGAATGACATCCTGCGGGTGGTCAACGGCGCGGTGGAAGTGCTGGTGCCGCTGGTGCGGGCCGTGGTCAAGGCCGTCAACCCGGGCGAGCGGACGATGGTGGTCGACCTGCCCCCCGCCGAAGAGGGCTAGTGCGCTTCGAGGTGCTGACCATCTTCCCGGACATGTTTCCGGGGCCGCTGGCGCATGGGGTCACCGGCCGGGCGCTCCAAAACGGCCGGATCACGGTGATGGTTCACGACCTGCGGACCTACACCCACGACCGGCATCGGCAGGTCGACGATGTGCCCTATGGCGGCGGGGCGGGCATGGTGCTGAAGCCCGAGCCCATCTTCGAGGCCGTCCATGGCCGGCACGGGACAGGACCCGTGATCCTGCTCAGCCCGCAGGGCGAGGTCTTCACCCAGGTGGTCGCCCACGACCTGGCGGCCCACGACGACCTGTACCTGATCTGCGGGCGCTACGAGGGGGTCGACGAGCGGGTGGCCGAGTTCCTGGTCGACCGCGAACTGTCGATCGGCGACTTCATCCTGACGGGCGGCGAGCTGGCGGCCATGGTGGTCATCGACGCCGTCAGCCGGCTGCGGACCGGCGTGCTCGGCGCCGAGGCGTCGCCCGTCGACGAGTCCTTTGTCGACGGCCTGCTGGAGTACCCGCACTACACGCGACCGCCGGTCTTCGAGGGCCACGCCGTTCCGGAAATCCTCCTCTCCGGCCATCACGCGGAAATTGAAAAGTGGCGCAGGGCCCAGGCGAAGGCGCGGACCCAACAGCGGCGTCCAGACCTGTCAAGAGACCAGTGAAGATGCGGCGTATGCTCCGGCCCGCCGGCTGGCTGGTCGCTGGCGCCGTGATGGCCTTCTTATCAGTTCGCGTTGGCTGGCCAGGATTGGTGGCTGTTGTTGCGACGTTTGCCCTGGTTATCATCGAGGCGCGCGGTCCAGAACGTCCCGGCGCCTATCTGCTTGACTCGGGCTGAGCGGCCTCCTCGCACTCCTCCCGTCCTTTACGGGCACGGGGCCCTGCCGACCGATGCCGTTTCGGTGGGGCATCCTTTCGCTGCCGTGCTATTCGGCGCTGCTCCCGGTCGTCGCGACCGGCTTTGGCGTTGCCCTCGGAGCCACTGCTGGTGGCTATCCCGATTCTCCGGCGTGCCCAACGGTGAGCCATTTGACACGGCGTAGCGGGCCCTACGTTCCGATGCGGTAAACTGGTTCGCCGTGCCGAACGTGATCGACCTGATCGAAGCCGAGACCAAGCGCAAGAAAGTCCCCGAGCTACGCCCCGGGGACACCGTGCGTGTGCATGCCAAGGTCGTGGAGGGAACTCGGGAACGGGTCCAGATGTTCGAGGGCATCGTCATCGGCATCCACGGGTCGGGTGTCAAGGAAGTCTTCACCGTCCGCCGGATCGCCCATGGTGTGGGCGTCGAACGGTCCTTCCTGGTGCATTCGCCGCGGATCGATAAGATCGACGTGCTCCGCCACGGTGATGTGCGCCGGGCCAAGCTCTATTACCTCAGGGGGAAGATCGGCAAAGGTGCCCGCATCCGGGAAAAGCGTGAAGCCATCGTCGCCGCTGACGGAGCAGTCGTCGAGCCCGAGCTCGAGCGGGAGCCCGAGCCCGAGCCCGAAGCGGCAACCGAAACCGCCAAAAGCTGACCGCGACCTCTGGGTCTTCGAGCGGCAGGCGTTCGGTCTGGGCTATGCGACGGTGGCCGGCGTCGATGAGGCCGGCATGGGTCCCTGGGCGGGGCCGGTGGTGGCGGCCGCCGTCGTCCTGCGGCCCTTCTTCGAGAGCGATGGCATCAACGACTCCAAGCTGCTGACGGCTGAGCAGCGGGAGGCCTACTACCCGCAGATCCTGCAGCACGCGGAGTCGTGGGGGGTGGGCCTGATTGAGGTGGATGAGATCGACCGGGTGGGCGTGCGGCGCGCCGGCCGGATGGCGATGGCGCTGGCCCTGCAGCGACTGGGGCGGCGGCTGGACTACCTGCTGGTCGACGGATTTCGGCTGCCCGAAGCGCTGCTGCCGCAGCTGCCCATCATCAAGGGCGATCGCCGCTCCATTTCCATCATGTCCGCCGGGATCATTGCCAAGGTGACCCGCGACCGCCGCATGGTCGCGGAGGGCGAGCGGTTTCCGGCTTATGGCTTCCAGGCGCACAAAGGCTATCCCACCCCCGAGCACCTGGCGGCGCTCGATCGCCACGGCCTCTGTCCGCTGCACCGCCGCTCGTTCATCACCATCCGCACCCGTGCCGAGCTGGAGGCCCAGGCGCTTGCCAACGCCACTCGGGACTAGCGGCGAGGAGCTGGCCGAGGATCATCTCCGTGGCCTGGGCTACGGCATCCGCGGCCGGGACGTGCGGACGCCGATCGGACAGCTCGACCTGGTGGCCACGGATGGGCCCACGCTCGTCTTCGTCGAGGTCAAGACGCGAGCCGGCGTTGGGTTCGGGTTGCCGGAGGAGGCCATCGCCGGACACAAGTCGCGCAAGCTGCGCCAGCTGGCCCAGTACTACCTCAAGCGCCATCCGCATGCCGGACCGGTGCGCTTCGACGTGGTCGGCATCATCGTGGAAGACGGCCGGGTGTCCCGGCTCACCCACATCAAGAACGCGCTGGATTAGTTAGGTAGTCTCGCTTCGGCCATCCAACCGTGAGCCAGACGGCTGCGCGATCCGGTCGAGGACGCTGAGCACGCGGTCTAGGAGCAGGGCGGCGGCCTTCTGGTCATAATCGGGCAGGCTGTTGTCGGCGAACAGGTGTCGATTGCCGGGATACAGGAACAGCTCCGCGCTGGCGACCGTCTCGCTGAGCTGGCGGGCAGCGTCGAGGTCCTGGTTCGGTGGCAAGACCCACTCGTCGGCGTCCATCATGTGGATCTGGACCGGGACGCCCATCGGCCACGGCCGGCCGAACTCTGAGGTCGGAACGCAGCCGTGAAACAGCAGGGCTCCCTTCGCGCCGGGCCTTGTCTGGGTCAGCATCTGCGCGGGCAGGACCCCGAGCGAGAACCCGGCGTAGACCATGCGGTCGGGCAGGCCATTCGCAGCCAGGCGGCAGCGCTCGATAATCGTGTCGAAGCCAACTTCCTCGGCGTAGCGAACACCCTCGGTGAGGTCGGTGAAGATCTTGCCGTCGTAGAGATCCGGCGTGTGCACGACGTGTCCGGCGGCGCGCAGTCGCTCGGCGAAGGCGAGGCACCCCCGGGTCAGGCCGTGCGCGTGATGAAAGAGCAAAATCTCAGCCACGTACAGCACTCTAACAACTCGGCTCCGTGGTGAATCGGCCGACTTCGAGACCGCCAAGCGGGCTTAGAGGGCTTGCCAGATCTCCAGGAACTGGTCGAGGATGCGCCCGGTGGCGCCCCAGATGATGTCGTCGTCGATGGTGAAGTAGTGCACGGTGAAGTGCAGGCCGTCGGCGACCCGGTCCTCGGTTCGGTGAACGGCCGGGTCCAGTAAGCGGCGCAGCGGGACCACCAGCAGGTTCTTGACCTCCAGTGGCGCCGGCGTCAGGGTAGCGGGGTCGATCCCCAGCGTCCCCACGATGGGGGTGATGACGAAGCCGCTGACCACGGTGGGGACATCGTCAAGCTGGCCAAGGACATCGACCGCGGCCGGGTCCAGGCCGATCTCCTCGTAACTCTCGCGCAGGGCCGCCGCCACCGGCGAGCCGTCGCCCGGCTCCTGGGCGCCCCCAGGAAACGAGATCTGCCCCTTGTGGGTCAGAACCGTGTCGGTCCGCCGGGTGAAGAGCACCTCGACTCCACCGGGACGGGTGAGCAGGGGCACCAGCACCCCGGCCGCAGTCCAACGGCCGGTCTCGAGCGCGATCCGGTCGCGTTTGCCCAGCCGCTGTCGCAAGCGCTCGATCCGCTCGCGCTCGGCGACCGCGGCTACGTCCAGGCCTCGTGGGAGATGGGAATGGTGTGGCCGCACTCCTTACAGACCCATCCTTGGCCGCGCCGGAGTACGGTCCGGCCGCCCGAGAGCCGGACCGTCTGATCGGGACCGTTCAGGCGCTCCCAGACCGGGATCCGCTTGCACTGCTCGCAGACGCGAGGTGGGGGATTCACACGCATCATTCGATTATGCCCCGGGCTTGGCCATCCAGGGCCCGTACGACACGGGCCGGGTTGCCGGCGACGATCACGTCGGGCGGGACATGGTCAAAGACGACGGCGTGGATGCCCACCACGGAGTTTCGGCCAATGCGCACACCCGGCATGATTCCAACCTGGCCGCCGACCCAAACGTTGTCCTCCAGCACGATCGGGTCGGCCGACCCGTCGGGCCGGCCGGGGGCGGGGTCGTGGTCGCGCAGGAAGCAGGAGCCCAGCACGCAGTCGGCGCCCACCTCGATGGCGGCGGCCGCCACCAGGGTGCAGCCGTTGAGGCGCGCGTGGCGGCCGATGCGGATCCGCGCCTTCGGCGTAGTGGTGATCAGCCGGTTGACTTCCGCGTGCGACCAGGCGTTGACGCCGGCTTCCAGGACGACCGTGCCCGGCCCGCGGATCTGTAGGCGGCCATTCCCGAGCAGGCCCGGCGCGATCTGTACCCGGCCGCCGGGCCGGCGGTAGGGGAGGGTGGTCAGCCAGCCCAGGCAGCGCGCGGCTGCGCCTTTCCAGTCCACGTGGCCAGTCTAGTAGTGGTCCGCGAACATACACAAAATAGTGGTAGCATGGGCGGCACGGTGCTGGCTCGGGCGCTCTGCGGGACCCTATTCGGCCTGGACGGCGTGCGCATCGACGTCGAAGCTGATATCGGGCCCGGCCTGCCGGCCTTCCATATCGTGGGGTTGGCCGATCGAGCCCTGCAGGAGGCCCGGGAACGGGTGAAGATCGCGATCAACAACAGCGGGGTCGACTTCCCGGGCCAGAAGGTCACCGTCAACCTGGCTCCCGCCCAGCTTCCCAAAGAAGGATGCGGCTTCGACCTGGCCATCGCGGTCGCCATTCTAAGCGCGTCCGGGAAGGGCCACCTGCCGGACGGGGCGGCCTGGTTGGGGGAGCTCGGCCTGGATGGCTCCGTCCGGCGTGTTCGGGGCGTGCTGCCCATCGCGGCCCATCTGACCCGCAGCGGGGCGACCCAGTTCTACGTCCCGCGCGACAACATGGCCGAGGCTCGGCTGGGCACGCCCCACCCCGTCCACGGCGTGCGCGACCTTCAGGAGCTGGTGGCCCACTGGGAGTCGGGGAACAGCCTGGCCGCCGACGCCCCGGCCCCGGGCGGATCAGTCGCCCCGCCCGAGCCGGCCTACGACCTGGCGGACGTGCGCGGCCAGGCCACCGCCCGGCGCGCCCTGGAAATTGCGGCGGCCGGCGCCCACCACATCCTATTAATAGGTCCGCCGGGGGCGGGCAAGACCCTGCTGGCCCGTGCCCTGCCCAGCATCCTGCCGCCGCTGCCGCCGGCCGAGTCGCTGGAGGTGACGGCCATCGCCTCCTGCGTGGGCCTGCTCCCGCCGGGGAGCGGGCTGCTGGTGGAGCCACCCTTCCGGGCGCCCCACCACAACATCTCGGCGGCCGGCCTGATCGGCGGGGGCGGGGCGGTCCCGCGGGCCGGCGAAATCACGAGAGCCCACCGGGGCGTCCTGTTCCTGGACGAGGTTACCGAGTTCCGACGGGATGCGCTCGAGGCCTTGCGCCAACCGCTGGAAGACGGCCGGGTGGCCGTGGCCAGGGTTGGCGGCCACGCCGTGTTTCCGGGCCGGTTCATCCTGGTGGCCGCCGCCAATCCGTGTGCCTGCGGTTTCGCAGGCGAGTCCGGGCGATGCCGTTGCACGCCCCTCGATCGGCAGCGGTACCAGGCCCGGCTCTCCGGGCCCATCCGGGATCGCATCGACCTGCAGGTCCTCGTTCCCCGGTTGCCGGCGGCCGAGCTGCTGGGAGCGTCCGCCGCGGCCGAGTCGAGTGCGGTGGTCCGCAGCCGGGTTCTTGCGGCCCGGGGGCGGCAGGAGGCCAGGCGACCGATCGGGCCCCTCAACGGCGCGCTCACCGGGGCGCAGCTGCGCCGGGATGCTCGGCTGGACGACCCCGGACACGCGTTGCTCGAGGCCGCCGCCGACCGACTGCACCTGACCGGGCGCGCCATCCATCGCGTGCTGCGGGTGGCCCGCACCATCGCCGACCTGGAGGGGGTGGAGAACGTGGACTCGACCCACCTGGCGGAAGCCCTCCAGTACCGCGATCCCGCATGACGACGCTGCAGGTCGGGGATGAAGGCTATCCCGCCTGCCTGCGCCAGATCCACGACCCGCCCGCCCGGCTGTTTGTCCAGGGACGGTTGCCGGCCGAGGAGATGATTGCCATCGTCGGGTCGCGGCGGGCCACGCCCTACGGGTTGCGGGTCGCCTATCGGCTGGCGGCCGACCTGAGCCAGTGCGGGGTGGTGGTGGTCAGCGGCCTGGCCCGCGGCGTCGACGCCGCCGCCCATCGCGGGGCGCTATCCGGTCCCACCCCTACCGTGGCGGTGATGGCCACTGGCCTGGACCGCATCTATCCACCCGAGCACGCGGACCTGGCCGCCCAGATTGCGCGCACCGGCGCGCTGGTGACGGAGGCGCCGGACGGGACGCCGCCCCTGCCCTCCCGCTTTCCGGTGCGCAATCGGATCATCTGCGGTCTGAGCAAAGGGGTAGTGGTGGTCGAGGCGGCGGCGCGCAGTGGCGCGCTGATCACGGCCAACATGGCGGGCCGGGAAGGCCGCGAGGTGTTCGCGGTGCCGGGCAGCATCGAGAATCCACTGACCGAGGGGACGCACGCGCTGATAGACGATGGCGCCAAGCTGGTGCGCGATGTCGACGACATCCTCGAAGAATTTCCAACCCTCGCGCGCGTACACGCGCGCGCGCGTACGTACGCGTCTGCGCGCGCAGACAGATACGCGCATGCGCGCGCGGATTCAGGACCACAGGAGACGGCGCTTCGCGATGTTTGGGAATTGCTTGATCTGGATATTCCACGGCATCATGATGAGGTGGCCACCCAACTCGGGATCACGGCGGCGGAACTTAACCGTCGGATCACCGTGCTGGAAATGGGCAACTATATAATCGGCGACGCTGGCGGCCTGCGCCGTCGCGGCCCCGCATCCTGAATCACACCATGGCAACGCCCCTGATCATCGTTGAGTCGCCGGCAAAAGCGAAAACGCTCAGCCGGTTCTTAAACGGCCAGTACGACGTACGGGCCTCGATGGGGCACGTGCGTGACCTGCCCAAGAGCCAGCTCGGGATCGACGTCGAGCACGGCTTCACCCTGGACTATGTCGTCATTCCGGGCAAGGAGTCCATCATCAAGGAACTGACGGCGGCCGCTAAGAAGGCCTCCCAGGTCCTGCTAGCATCCGATCCGGATCGCGAGGGTGAGGCCATCGCCTGGCATCTGGCGGCGGCGCTGCATCTCCGGGAGCCCCAGCGGATCGAGCTGCACGAGATCACCCCGACGGCGGTGCAGCACGCGCTGGAGACCCCGCGGCCCATGAACCAGGACCTGATCGATGCGCAGCAAGCCCGCCGGGTGATCGACCGGCTGGTGGGCTACAAGCTCAGTCCGCTGTTGTGGAAGAAGATCCGGCGCGGGCTCAGCGCCGGCCGGGTGCAATCGGTCGCCGTGCGGCTGGTGTGTGAGCGCGAAGCCGAGATCGAGCAGTTTGTCCCGGTCGAATCCTGGACGCTGGACGCCATGCTGGCGAAACTCGATCGTCCCGAGCGTTCCTTCTCCGCCAGGTTCGTCCGCAAGCAGGGGGACGAGAAAGACCTCGCGCTCTCGAAAGAGGCCGACGTGTCCGCCATCGTGGCGGCGCTCGAGGGGGCGACCTACAAGGTCGTTGGGATCGAGACCAAGGACACCACCCGATCGTCGCGTCCGCCCTACATCACCAGCACCCTGCAACAGGATGCGTCCTCCCGGCTCAAGTTCGCCCCCAAGCGGACCATGCGGATTGCGCAGGGCCTGTATGAAGGCGTGGAGCTCGGCCCGCAGGGACCGGTCGGGCTGATTACCTACATGCGCACCGACTCGTTTCGCCTGTCGGACGAGGCCGTGACCGCGGCCCGCGCGTACGTCGGGCGCACCTACGGCCCCAGTTACGTGCGGACCGACCGGCCACAGTGGAAGGCCAAAGGCCCGGTGCAGGATGCCCATGAAGCGATCCGCCCCACGGACGTCACCAGGACGCCGGAATCGACCGCGAGGTTCCTGTCTCCCGAGCAGCTGAAGATCTACCGGCTGATCTGGCAGCGCTTTGTGGCCAGCCAGATGGCGCCGGCGCGCTTCGCCCAGACCGAGGCGATGGTGGGTGCCGGCGGGTATCTGTTCAAGGCCACCGGCTCGGTGCTGATATTTGAGGGCTTCTACAAGGTGTGGCCCAGGGACAGCGAGAACGATGAGGAGCGCGAGCTGCCGCCGCTTCACGTGGACGAATTGCTGCAACTCCTTGAGCTCAAGCCGGAGCAGCATTTCACCGAGCCACCGCCACGGTATACAGAAGCCTCGCTGATCAAGGAACTGGAGAAGCGCGGCATCGGCCGGCCCAGCACCTATGCGCCGACCATTGACGTCATCCAGACCCGGCGGTACGTCCAGCAAACCGAGCGGCGGCTGAATCCGACCGAGCTGGGCAAGACCGTCAATACCTGGCTGATCGAACACTTCCCGGACATCGTGGACGTGGGCTTCACGGCGGAGATGGAGGAAGAGCTGGACGAGATCGAAGAGGGCCAGCGGAAATGGGTGCCCGTGGTGCGCGAGTTCTATCGCCCGTTTGCCGGCACCCTCACCCGGGCCGAGGATACCGCTCGGGTCAAGGTCCCCCTTAAGGAGACAGGCGAGGACTGTCCGAAGTGCGTCAAGGAAGGCCGTCATGGCCGCCTCGTGTACCGCTTCAGCAAGCTCGGAGAGTTCGTCGGCTGCTCGCTCTACCCCGAATGCGACTACATTCAGGGCCGCTCCGACCAGCCCAAGGTGGCGCCGGTCGAAACCGGTGAGGCCTGCCCCCGCTGCGGGAAGCCGCTGGTGAATCGCACCGGGAAGCGCGGGGACTTCGTGGCCTGCTCCGGCTATCCCAAGTGCCACTACGTCAAGCGCGAGTTCCAGCCGGCGGAGGTGGTCGAAGGCCGCGTTTGCCCGCGGTGCGGCAAGCCGCTCTTGAATCGCAAGGGCCGCTTCGGGCAGTTCGTCGGGTGCTCCAGCTATCCGGACTGCCGCTACGTGGAGGCCGGCGCGCGCACCCCGGCGGTCATCGATCCTAGCCAGTTCCTCCCCAACGATCCCTGTCCGCGCTGCGGCAAGCCCCAGCTGATGCGGCAGGGCCGCTACGGCGAGTTCAAGACCTGCTCGGACTATCCCGCCTGTAAGCCGGAGCGGAAAGCCCGGACCAAGGCGGCGCACACGATCCGAGTCAAGACCCCGAAGCCAGCGGCCTAAGCCTCATCGGGCCGGTCGCCCATGAGTTTGAGTTCGCCGGAATTGGGCTATACTTCGCCGGAAATACTGCACGCCTTCCGACGGTAGGCCGAGGTGCCCGGGATACTGGGTTCGGCCGCCGGATGACGAGGGCGGAGGCGCAAACAAGGAGGTCGTCCCCGATGGCTCTCGTCACGCTCAAACAACTGCTCGAGGCTGGCGTCCACTTCGGCCATCAGACCAGCCGCTGGAATCCCAAGATGAAGCGCTACATCTTCACCGCGCGCAACGGGATCCACATCATCGATCTCCAGCAGACGGTCAAGCTGCTGGACGAAGCCTGCAACTGGGTGAAGGATGTCGTCGGCGGCGGTCGGGTGGTGCTTTTCGTCGGGACCAAGAAGCAAGCCCAGGAATCGATCGAGCTGGAGGCCCGCCGCAGCGGCATGCCCTACGTCAACCACCGGTGGATGGGCGGCATGCTGACCAACTTCACCGTCATCCGCAAGCAGATCGACCGGCTGAACGCGCTGCGGGCGATCCGCAACAACGGCGGCTTCACCGGGAGCAAGAAGCAGGTGACCAAGCTGGAGGACGAGCTCACCCGGCTGGAACGGTTCTTCGGGGGAATGGCCGACATGAAGAAGCTGCCCGGGGCCGTTTACGTCGTCGACCCGCGCAAGGAGCACATCGCGGTCACGGAGGCCCGCAAGCTGGGCATCCCCATCGTCGCCATCGTGGACTCCAACTGTGACCCGGATGAGATCGACAAGGTCATCCCCGGGAACGATGATGCCATCCGCGCCGTCAAGCTGATCACGAACAAAGTGGCGGACGCCTGCCTCGAAGCCCGCCAGCTAATTAGCCCCGAGGAACTAGTGGCTGTCCCTGAGGTGGAGGCGCCGGCGGCGATCTACCAGGCCGGCGAGGAAGAAGAGGAAGAAGAGGAGAAGGCCTTCGCCGGAATGCCCACGATCGACGAGGCGGAGTTCTACGAGGACGAATCCCTGGACGATGAGAAATGAGCAAGGAGATCCCCGTGGCTGACATCAGCGCCGACAAGGTGAAGCAGCTCCGCGAAGCTACCGGCGCTGGCATGATGGACTGCAAGCGCGCCTTGGAGGCAACCAACGGCGACCTGGAGAAAGCCAAGGATTGGCTGCGGCAGAAGGGGATGGCCAAGGCGGCCAGCAAGGCCGGCCGCACCGCCAGCCAGGGGCTGGTGCACGCCTACATCCATCACAATGGCCAGCTGGGCGTGCTCGTGGAGCTGAACAGCGAGTCCGACTTCGTGGCCCGCAACGAGGAATTCCGCCACCTGGCCCACGAACTGGCGGTCCACATCGCCGCCGCCAACCCGCGCTGGCTGCGCCGCGAGGATGTTCCCGCGGAGATCCTCAGCCGGGAGAAGACCATCTATGAGGCCCAGGCGCGCGAGCTGAAGCGGCCCGAGAACGTCCTCCCCAAGATCGTGGAGGGCAAGCTCAAAGACTTCTACAAGCAGGACGTGCTGCTGGATCAGCCGTTTGCGAAGGACGACGCCAGGACGGTCGCCGAGGTGATCAAGGAAGCGATCGCGAAGCTAGGTGAGAACATAACCATCTCGCGCTTCGCCCGTTTCAAGGTGGGCGAGAGCCTCCCAGAGGAAGCATCGTAGAGAAAACGGCACCCGTGACCACCGCCAAGCCAGCGTCGGCCGTCCCGCGCTACAAGCGGGTCCTGCTCAAGCTGAGCGGGGAGGCGCTGACATCCCCCGGTGGATTCGGCATCGACCCGGACATCGTGCACCGGATCGCTAAGGAAGTGGTTGGGGTCATGCAAACGTACGCTACCCAGGTGGCGATCGTGATGGGTGGCGGCAACATCATCCGCGGCGAGACGGCCAGCGCCAAGGGGATGAACCGGGTCACGGCGGATTACATGGGCATGCTGGCCACGGCCATCAACGGCCTGGCGCTGCTTGACGCGCTGGAACGCATCGGGCAACCCACGCGGGTGCAGTCGGCGATCCGGATGGACCAGGTGGCCGAGCCCTACATCTGGCGCCGGGCGGTGCGCCACCTGGAGAAAGGCCGAGTCGTCATCCTGGCCGGCGGCACGGGCAATCCCTACTTTTCGACCGATACGACGGCGGCCCTGCGGGCGGTGGAGATCGGCGCCCAGGTGGTCCTGAAGGCGACCATGGTGGACGGCATCTACAGCGCGGATCCGCTGAAGGACCCTACGGCCAAACGCTTTTCCCACCTGGAATATCTCGACGTGATCAACAAGGAGCTGCGGGTGATGGACCACACGGCCATCACGCTTTGCAAAGAGAACAACCTCCCCATCGTGGTCTTCAATCTGCTTGAGCCGGGAAACATCGAACGGGTGATCCAGGGCGACCAGAAGATCGGCACCTGGGTCGGGCCTTTGCGATGATCGAAGACAACCTGCGCGAGGCGGAGACCAAGATGCAGAAGAGTCTCGAGGCGCTGGGCAAGGAGATCCTGACCATCCGCACCGGCCGGGCCAGTCCGGGGCTGATCGACCGCATCCCGGTCGACTACTACGGGAACCCCACTCCCCTCAACCAGCTGGCCAGCATTACCGCCCCCGAGCCGCGCCTGATCGTGATCCAGCCGTGGGACCGCACTGTCATCACGGCGGTGGAGAAGGCGTTGCAGAAATCGGAGCTCGGCCTCAACCCGGCGAATGACGGCCAGGTGATCAGGGTGCCGATTCCGCCGCTCAACGAGGAGCGGCGCCGGGAGTACGTGCGCCTGGTCAAGCGCTATGCCGAGAATGCCCACGTGGCGGTCCGCAACATCCGCCGCGACCAGATGGAGAAGATCAAGGCCGCCGAGAAAGCCAGGCAGGTGTCGGCCGACGACGCCAAGCGCGCCAGCGAACGGCTGCAGAAGGTGGCCGATCGGTACATTGCGAAGGTCGATGAAGCGGCGGCCCGCAAAGAAGCCGAAATCATGGAGGTCTGAGCTGCACCAGTATCCATGACTCCCCCGGTTCACATCGGCATCATCATGGACGGCAACAATCGCTGGGCTCGCCAGCGGCTGTTGCCCCGAGAGGCGGGGCACCGGGCGGGCGTGGAATCGATCCGGCGGGTGGCCGAGGCCTGCGAGACGGCCGGGGTGCGTGTGCTCACCGTGTACGGCTTCTCCACCGAGAACTGGGCCCGGCCGTCAGACGAAGTGGCGTTCCTGATGCAGCTCTTCGAGGAGACGATCCCCAGGGAGGTGCCCGAGCTGGCCGAGCGCGGCATCGAACTCCGCTTCTCGGGCAGGATTGAGGAGCTCTCGCCGTCGCTCCAGCAGCTGATGCGCGATGCCAACCTCAAGACCCGGGACAACGCGCACGCGGTGCTCAACATCGCGGTCAACTACGGTGGCCGGTCGGAGATAGTGGACGCCATCCGGGCGATGGCCCGCGCCGGCGCCGACCTGCGCACCCTGGATGAAGCCGCGGTGTCGGACTTCCTGTACACGCAGGGTCTCCCCGATCCCGACCTGATCATCCGAACCGCGGGCGAGATGCGGCTGAGCAATTTCCTGCTCTGGCAGAGTGCCTACGCGGAGTTCTACAGCACGCCCACCCTCTGGCCGGACTTCGGCGAGGCCGACCTGGAACAGGCGCTGGTGGCGTACCAGAGCCGGGTACGCCGATTTGGCGCTCGCCCGGAGGAGGAGGTGTCCCATCGAGCCCGCCAGGTCAACGGCTGAGGCGCCGTCGCCGGCCGGCCGGGCCAGCCTGCTCCCCCGGATCGGCAGCGCCGCCCTGCTGCTGGCCGCGGTCCTGGCCGCCCTGATTGCCGGGTCGGTCTGGGCCTACGCGGCGACCGCGGTGCTCCTGGGCGCGGCCCTCTTCGAGTATCGGCAGCTGACCCGGGCCCTCCAGGCGCCGGCGCCCTGGTGGCTGCTGTTCCCGCTCAGTTACGCGCTCTTGTTGCGCGACCGCTGGCCGGCGCCGGTGGACCTGGCGCTGTTGCTGGCCGCCGCCACGGTCATGGGACTGGGAGCCATGGTCTTCCTGCGCGACTGGAGCCAGAGCTTTTTCCGCTGGGCCCTGGCGATCGGAGGCAGCCTCTACCTGGGATTCCTCCTGAGCTACTACCTGGCGCTCTACTTCCTCCACCAGCCCGATCCGAACCACCTGGGCTTCGGCACCGTGATCTTCACCCTGGGGGCGGTCTTCGTGGGCGACACGGCCGCCCTGCTGGCCGGGAGCCGGTTTGGCCGGCACCCATTCTTCCCCCGGATCAGCCCCAAGAAGACTGTGGAGGGCGCGGTCGCCGAGGTGATCGCCAGCATGCTCCTCTTCGGGCTGTTCTCACCGCTGGTCAATATCTGGTTCCCACACAACCTGATCCTGGGGCTGCTGATTGGGATCGTGGCCCAGGTCGGGGACCTGGTCGAATCGCAGCTCAAGCGCGCGGCCGGAGTGAAGGACGCCAGCCACTTGATCCCGGGCCACGGTGGCATCCTGGACCGGATCGATTCGGTGCTGCTGGTTGGCGTGGTGGTCTACTACTATCTGCGCGCCTTCCACCTGGGATGACGCGCCCCAAGCGCCTGGCGCTGCTGGGAGCCACCGGCTCCATCGGCCGGCAGGTTTGCGAGATCGTCCAGCGCTACCCGGAGCGGTTCGCCCTGCATGCCATGGTGGCCGGACGAGACCGGGCGGCCCTACGCGACCTGGCGGCGGCGCATCCCAGCGCGCACACCCGGCTGGCGACGCCCGGCGACGGTGACCCAGAGGCGGCCGCGGCGGCCATCGATGAGCTCGTCCGGGACCCCGAGGTGGATCTGGTGGTGGTGGCCATCGCCGGCAGCGCCGCCCTGCGGCCGACCCTGGCCGCCCTGGAGGCGGGCAAGGACGTCGCCCTGGCGACCAAGGAAGTGCTGGTCATGGCCGGGGACCTGGTCCGCCAGCGTATGCAGCGGCACCACTCCCGGCTGCTGCCCATCGACAGCGAGCACTCCGCCATCTGGCAGTGCCTGTGGGGCGAGCAGCGGGCGTCCGTACGCCGGCTGATCCTGACCGGGTCCGGCGGCCCCTTCTTGCGTCGCCCCCTGGAGACCCTGTCGGCGGCGACCGTCGACGAGGCGTTGCAGCACCCGCGCTGGAAGATGGGCCCCAAGATCACCGTCGACAGCGCGACCATGATGAACAAGGGGCTGGAGATGATCGAGGCGCACTACCTCTTCGATGTCGGGTACCCGGACATCGAGGTGGTCATCCACCCCGAGGCGGTGGTGCACTCCATGGTGGAGTTCGTGGACGGGAGCGTGAAGGCCCAGCTCGGGGTGCCCGATATGCGTCTGCCCATCGCCGTGGCCCTGGCCTATCCCGATCGGATCCCCGACATCGTCCCCCCGCCCGATCTGACGGCGATCAAGGCGCTCACCTTTGAGCCCGTTGATCCGCAGCGATTTCCGGCGCTGGCCCTGGCCCGTACGGCTGCCCAGCATGGGAGCGTGGCCACCGCGGTCCTCAATGCCGCCAACGAAGAGGCGGTGGCGGCCTTCCTCCGGGGGCGCTTGGGGTTCACCCGGATCGTCGCCACCGTCCAGGAGGCGGTGGCCCGGGAGCCTCGGTCGGTGGCCGAGGACCTGGAGGCGATCCTGGGGGCGGACCGGCGCGCCCGGCAGTTCGTTCGAAAGGTCAGCGGGGCCGATTCCGACATACTGGAACGGAGGCTCCCGGCATGAACCCAGTCCTGCTCGTCGTGGTCGTCGGCCTCGTATTCAGCTTGATCGTGGTGGTGCACGAGGCTGGCCACTTCCTGACGGCCAAGGCGGTGGGCATCAAGGTCGACCAGTTCAGCGTCGGCTTCGGCCCCCGGCTCTTTGGGGTCACCCGCGGCGAGACGACTTATGCCGTCCGCGCCCTGCCCCTGGGCGGGTTCGTGAAGCTGGCCGGCATGGATCCCTCAGAGCAGGCCGGGCCCCGCGGGTTCAACGCCCACCCACTCTGGCAGCGGCTGCTGGTCATCGTGGCCGGGCCGGTCCTGAATCTGGTGCTGCCGGTGGTCCTGTTCGCGGCCGTCTACGCCGTCGGATCGCCGGTCCAGGTGGTGAGCGTCGACAGCGGCACGCCCGCCCAGGCGGCCGGCGTCCAGGCGGGCGATGTCATCGTGGCCGTCAATGGCCACCGGGTGCAGCAGCAAAGCGACCTGCGCGCCGTGGTCACCGCCGCCGGCCAGGCCGGCGAGCCGGTGCAGTTGCAGGTGAGCCGGCACGGGCAGCTGCTGGCCTTCACCATAACGCCGATGAAGCGGGACCCGGGATACATCCTGGGCGTGCGGACCAGCCCCGGCGTCAAACAACTGTCGCCGCCCTACGCGGTCTCCCAATCGGTCACGGATACCGCCGGCCTAGTGGTCGGCACCTTCCAGGGCTTCTACCGGCTGGCGACGGATAAGTCGCTGGGTGGCTTCTTCGGCCAGAATGGCATCCGCGGTCCGGTCGGCATCATGAAAACCACCGCCGATGAGGCTCGCGGCGGGCCGGTGCCCCTTACATTCTGGATTGGGTTCCTGAGCCTGAGCCTGGGGCTGATCAACATCCTGCCCTTCCCGGCGCTGGATGGCGGGCGGCTGGTGTTCCTGTTCTTGGAGGGCATCCGGGGCCGGCCGGTCGATCCGATGCGCGAACAGATGGTGCATTATGTCGGGCTGGCCATCCTGTTCGGGTTCATCGCGCTGGTAACCTTCAACGACGTGTTCAGGTGATGACATGAGACCCCGACGGAAGTGTCAGCCGGTGCGGGTCGGTGACGTCATCGTGGGGGGCGCCGCGCCCATCGTGGTGCAGTCCATGACCAAGGCGGACACCCGCGACGCCGCTGCCACCCTGGAGGAGATCGCCCGGCTGAAGGACGTCGATTGCCGGATCGTGCGGGTGGCGGTGCCCACCCGGGAAGCGGCCGAGGCCATGATCGAGATCAAGCGCAAGTCGCCGCTGCCCATCATCGCCGACATTCACTACGACTACCCGCTGGCTCTGCTGGCCATGAAAGCCGGCGTGGACGGCCTGCGCCTGAACCCCGGGAATATCCGCGATCCCGACAAGGTCAAGGAGATCACGGCCATGGCCAAGGAGCGGGACATCCCCATTCGGATCGGCGTCAACTCCGGCTCCCTGCCCGGCCGGCCGAAAGAGGGGGAGGGGAGGCGCCCGCCCCTAGATCAGGTGGTGGAAGCCATGGTCAGCGCGGCCCTCGGCCACATCCGCATCCTGGAGTCGCTCGACTTCAACCAGATCAAGGTCTCCATGAAGGCGTCCGACCCGCCCACCATGATCGCGGCCAACCGGGCCATCGCCGGTAAGATCTACTACCCGCTGCACCTGGGCGTGACCGAGGCCGGCCCGCCCGGAACGGGCTCGGTGAAGAGTGCGGTCGGCATCGGCGTCCTGCTGGAGGAAGGGATCGGTGACACCATCCGGGTGTCGCTGGCCGGCGATTCCGTGCAAGAAGTCGAGGTCGGCTACGGCATCGTGAATGCCCTCTCCGAGAAACCGACCGGCCCGAACCTGATCGCCTGTCCCATGTGCGGCCGCCTGGAGATTGACATGCTGCCCATGGTGGCCGAGGTAGAGAAGGCGCTGAAGAAGATCAAGCGGCCGATCAACGTCTCGGTGATGGGCTGCGTGGTCAACGGCCCTGGTGAAGGCCAGCACGCGGACATCGGCATCGCCGGGGGGAAGGGCAAAGGCATCCTGTTCAAGCACGGGAAGATCGTGGGCACCTTCCCGGAAAAGGAACTGGTGCCAGCCTTGCTGCGCGAGCTGGATGCCATCGCCCGCGAAGACGAGCAAAAGCTGGCGTCCTAGCCCCCTTCGGGTGGTCGCCCGAAATGCCAGCTACAGCTGTGGTGTCGGTGGCAGGGATACGGTCGGGGTGGGCAGCGGGAGTGGAGTCGGGGTGGGCAGCGGGAGTGGGGTCGGCGTGGGTAGGGGTAGCGGGGTCGGCGGGGGGGGCACTGATATGCCTGTCGGCGTCGGGAGCGGGTTAGCCGTCGGGGACGGTCCCGGGACGCTGGGGTTGTTCGGGCTCGCCGACGCAGTAGGCGTCGGGACGACCGGGGTGCCGCTCGTCGCGCTGGGCCCCGGGCTGGCCGTCGCCGGAGCGGCGTCGTGCCGGGCATCGGCGATGACCCGCGCCGACAGCGGCGCCAGCTGGCCGCTGCCGTGGCCGCTGTAGCCGGGCGCGGTCAGCACGTGGACGTTGACTGGCAGCGCCAGGGTCGTCGGAGCGGCCGATCCGCGCAGAGCCGCCAGCCAGAATGCCGGGCCCAGGCACAGGGCGGCAGCCAGCGGAACGGCCCAGTGGGTGGCCCGCCTCATGATGCCTTGATCTCCTCGACGATGGCGGCGATCGCCTGGCGACGGGCCGCGAATGCGGTCACGACGTCGGGGTCATAGCGCACCCCGGACTCGACGATGATCGCCCGGGTGGCGGCTTCCGGGCTCAGCGCCCGCCGGTACGGTCGCTCCGACGTCAGGGCATCAAAGACGTCGGCCACGGTCAGGATGCGGACCAGCAGCGGGATGCCCGAGCCGGCGATGCCGTCCGGATAGCCCGCGCCATCCCAGCGCTCGTGATGATGCAGCACACCGGGCAGGCTGGGCTGGAGGAAGCGCAGGCCTTTCAGCATCTCGTACCCGATGCGGGGGTGCTCCTGCATGGTGCCCGCCTCTTCGTCATTGAGCTGGGTCGGCTTGTGCAGCACGCGGTCGGCAATGCCGATCTTGCCGATGTCGTGCAGCAGGGCCGACCGCCGCAGCGCCAGGCGTGCCCCGGGATCCAGTCCCAGGGCCGCCGCGATCTCCGCGCTGATAGCAGCCACGCGTTCGGAATGGCCGAAGGTATACGGATCCCGCGCGTCGATGGCCCGGGCCAGGGCTTCCATGCTGCTGAAGTAGATCTCCTCCAGCTGTCCCGTCTTGTCGGCCAGGCTGGCGGCCATATGGTTGAACGACTGGGCCAGCGAGCCGATCTCGTCCCGGGAGCGCACCCGGGCTCGGTAGGCGAGGTCCCCGGCGGCAATCACTCGGGTGGCCGTGGCCAGCTCCTCCACCGGCCTGGTGATCCACCAGGCCACCAGCGCGCCCGCCAGCAGCGTGAGCAGCCCAGCCGCGGCGAAGATGGCCGTCAGCAGCACGCGCAGCTGCGCCAGCAGGGCGGTCAGGCCGTCGGCATTCAGGGACGTTCCCAGATAGCCCAGCTGGTGCCCGCGCAGCGTCCAGTCACTGAAGAGGGTGCCGACCTGGTGACCCTCACGGACCTCCATGACCCGGATCGCCTGGCCGGCGGTGACCTGCTGGCGGACGGCTTGATTGAGGGAGCGGGCGGCCGGCAGGGTTGAGCTCAAGAGGCTGCCGTGGCCGTCGTAGAACGAAGACCCGGGGATGCTATGGGCGACGTCAGCCACGGACTCCCCGATTAGGATGGCGCCCACCACCTGGACCCGGCTGTTCCAGACCGGTCCGATCCAGTAGAGCTCGGGCTGGGGCAGCCCGGCGTCCAGAAAGACGTTGCGCTCGCCCATCCCATCGGTTCGTCCCGCCAGTGCATCCTGGACGGGGGGAAGCGGAGACAGCTGGGAGTCGATGTTTGGCAGGGTGACGGGCCCCCCGGGGCTGCCCAGGACCCCGAGCAGCTGGTGTCCGCCCCGGTCCAGGACGCGAAGCTCAAGATTGGCCGGTGTCGTGTTGCCGGCCAGCGGCGTGAGCAGCCGGGCCAGGGTCCTGCCATCGCCGCCGGCCACCGCTTCCGGAACGCCCAGGGTGTCGGTGGCCGCCCGCAGCTGGGCCAGCCGGTCGGTTTCGAGGACCTCCAGCCGATCGTTGGCCAGCAGGCTGGCGCGCAGCAGGCCGGCATCGAACTCGGCGGCGGCGGCGAGCGACAGCCGGGCCGTCGCTAGCCAAGTTCCCAGGACGCCCACCAGTAGCAGGACCACGAAGAAGGGGAGGATGATCTTGGCGCGGATCGGTAGGTACACGGGGTCCGACACGATCATCTCGATGACGGGTTGCGCCGCGAGTTTCGTCCTGCCCAAATCGGCCGGCTGAATGGCGCAGCCAGGCCGGCCGAATGGCCTACTGCCCGTATAATCGTCAGCCACATGCCGGCCGGCAGTGACGACGGGTTCGTCAAGGACATCCGCAAACAGTCTCAGGACTTCCCGGGCTGGTACAACGACGTGGTCCGCAAGGCCGAGCTGGCGGACAACTCACCCGTCGCCGGGTCCATGGTCATCCGCCCGTATGGGTATTCGCTCTGGGAAAACATCCGTGACCCGCTGGACGCGCTGATCAAGCAAACCGGCCACGAGAACTGGTACTTTCCCGCCCTGATCCCGCTGAGCTTCCTGCAGAAAGAGAAGGAGCATGTGGCGGGCTTTGCGCCCGAGTTTCAGCTGGTGACCCATGGCGGTGGCAAGGAACTCGAGGAACCGCTCGTCCTGCGGCCGACCTCCGAGACCATGATCGCCAGCGTCCTGCGAAATTACATCCAGTCGTACCGCGACCTGCCAGTGCTCACCAACCAGTGGAACAACGTCTTCCGCTGGGAGTTGCGCACCCGGTTCTTCCTGCGCACTCGCGAGTTTCTATGGCAGGAGGGGCATACCTTCCACGAGACGGCCGCGGAGGCCGAGGAAGAGGTTGACCGGATGCTGGAGTGCTACCGCCAGATCTGTGAGGACTGGTGCGCCATGCCGGTCTTCCTGGGCCGGAAGTCCGAAACCGAAAAGTTCGCCGGGGCCCAGTACTCCACCGCGGTGGAGGCCATGATGAAGGATGGCAAGGCGCTCCAGGCCGGCACCTCGCACTACTTCGGGCAGAATTTCACGCGGGCGTACGACCTGACCTTCACTGACCGGTCCAACCAGCGGGAGCATCCCCACTCCACCAGCTGGGGCATGTCCACCCGGATGGTGGGGGCCGTGGTGATGGCCCATGGCGACGATTTCGGGCTGCAGCTCCCGCCGCGCATCGCGCCGATCCAGGTGGTGGTCGTCCCGATTTTTCGGACTGAGGACGAAAAGTCTCAGATCCAGGAAGCACTGGGTCCGGCGCTGCATCCCGCCGCCGGCGTCCGCGTCAAGGTCGACTGGCGGGATGAGCGGCCCGGCTTCAAGTTCAACGAATGGGAGCTCAAGGGCGTCCCCCTGCGCATCGAGGTGGGGCCTCGCGACCTGGCCAAGGGGGAGGTCCTCCTGGTCCGCCGCCTCGACCGGAGCAAGAAGGAGTCCGTGCCGCTGCTCATGCTAAAGAGCCGGCTGCCGGAGGCGCTGAGCGAGATCCAGCAAGCCATGTATGCGCGAGCGCTGCAGTTCCGGACCGAGCACACCGTGCGCCTCGACTCGCTGGCCGCCATGGTCGATTTCTTCGAGCATCGGATCGGGTTCGTGATCACGCCCTGGTGCGGCCGCGCCGAGGACGAGAAGCTGGTGCAGGAACGGACCGGCGGCGCCACCACGCGCGTCATCCCCAAGAACGCGGCCAAGCCGGCCGGAGCCTGCGCCGTCTGTGGCACGCCCGCCGTCAGCGACGTCATCTGGGCGAAGGCCTATTAGCCGGCGTCGGCCTAGCGCGTGCGGCAGCCGGCCCGGCGCGTCTCCATAATTTGGGTACAAACACTCAAGAGGACCGATACCCATGCAATTCGCCGATCTGGTTGCCAAGGTGGGATACCTGCCGCCGCAGGATCTGGAGGTCCTCTCGCGTGCCTATGAGACGGCCGCCAGCGCCCACCACGACCAGAACCGGCTCTCGGGCGAAAAGTTCATCGAACACCCCCTAGCGGTGGCCGCCATCCTGGCCGATCTGCAGATGGACCGCGACACGCTGGCCGCGGCCATCCTGCACGACACCGTGGAGGACACCCACTTGACGGTGCAGGACCTGGAGCAGAGCTTCGGCCCCACCGTGGGCAAGCTGGTGGCGGGCGTCACCAAGCTGGAGCGGATCTCGTTCCACAGCCAGGAGCAAGCGCAGGCCGAGAACGTCCGCAAGATGCTGGTGGCCATGGCCGAAGACATCCGGGTGGTGCTGACCAAGCTGGCCGACCGGCTGCACAACATGCGCACCGTGAACTTCCTGCCCCAGGAGCGCCGCAAGGCCATGGCGCAGGAGACGCTCGACATCTACGCCCCGCTGGCCCACCGGCTGGGCATGTGGGGCATCAAGTGGGAGCTGGAAGACCTCTCCTTCGCCGAGCTCCACCCCGACAACTACCAGGACATCGTCAAGAAGATCGCGCGCAAGCGAAAGGAACGCGAGGCCTACGTCAACGACGTCACCGAGATCCTGCAGCGCGAGCTGACCGCGGTCGGGATCAAGGCCGAGACCACCGGCCGGCCGAAGCACGTCTACAGCATCGCCAACAAGCTGGCCCTGGGCAAAGACTTCGACGAGATCTACGACCTCTCCGCCATCCGGGTGCTAACAGATTCGATCAAAGATTGCTACGGCGCCCTGGGGGTCATCCACTCGCTCTGGAAGCCGATCCCCGGTCGGTTCAAGGACTACATCGCCATGCCCAAGTCCAACGGGTACCAGTCACTGCACACGACCGTGGTCAGCCACACCGGGGAGCCGATGGAGATCCAGATCCGGACCCAGGAGATGCACCGGACGGCCGAGTGGGGCGTGGCTGCCCACTGGACATACAAGGAAGGGGCCGGGAAGGACGAGCGCAAGCTGGACCAGCGGTTCGCCTGGCTGCGCCAGCTGATGGACTGGCAGAAGGAGGTCCTGGACGCCGAGAAGTTCGTGGACGCGGTCAAGGTCGATGTCTTCCAGGACGAAGTGTTCGTCTTTACGCCGAAGGGCGACGTCCTGGCCCTGCCATCGGGCGCCACCACCGTCGATTTTGCCTACCGCATTCACACCGAGGTGGGCCACCACTGCATCGGCGCCAAGGTCAACAACCGCATGGTTCCGCTGGACCACGCCCTGGAAAACGGCGACATCGTGGAGATCGTCACCTCACGCGGCCCCCACGGCCCGAGCCGCGATTGGCTGAGCTTTGTCAAGACCGCCGGCGCGGCGCAAAAAATCCGGGCGTGGTTCAAGAAGGAGCGGCGCGAAGAGAACATCACCAAAGGCAAGGAGTTGCTGGACAAGGAGTTCCGCCGGATGCAGCAGCGACCGATTGCCTCCTTGAGCGAAGCGCAACTGCTAGAGCTGGCGAAGGAATTCCGATTCAACGACCTGACCGACTTCTACGCGGCCATCGGCTACGGTGACGTCAGCCCATACGCCGTGCTGGTGAAGGCGGCCGCCGGCGACCAGCCGGACAGCAGCGGGGAGTTCCCGCTCATCCCCTTCGTCCCCCAGTTCAAGCCGACCGGGGAGGTGCGGGTCAAGGGCGAGAGCGGTGTCCTCTCCCAGATCGCACGCTGCTGCAAGCCGGTTCCCGGGGACGCCATCGCCGGCTACATCACCCGCGGCAAGGGCATCAGTGTGCACCGGGCATCCTGTCCGAACATTGTCAATGCCCAAAGCCGGGAACGGCTGGTGGACGTGGAGTGGGATACCGGAGGCCGGCAGCTCTACCAGGTTGGCATCAAGATCGAGGCCTGGGACCGCACCGGCTTGCTACGCGACATCGCCACGGTCATCGCCGAAAACAAGATCAACCTCACCGGAGCCGAGGTCCAGGTCTACGACGATAAGACGGCGGTGATCTCGACCACCGTGGAGATCAATAGCCTCACGCAACTGAGCCGGCTGATGGAGCGGCTGGAGACGGTCAAGGACGTGCACACCGTTGCCCGGGAAGGAAACCTGGCTGCCAGTTAGCCGGTGAAGACTGGCATGGACGTGGTGACTTTAGGCATTCCGTAACGGCGTGCGCCTAGCATCGGCGTGGCCAAAGGGGCCGACCCATGGGTGCCACCTCCAATCCTCGCCGCGCGCTGGCCGGATACCTGACGGTAGCGGCCGGCATCGCCCTGCTGTTCGGGGTGGTGGCGCTGGCCGCTCTCCGTCCCGCGGACGGGCTGGCCTGGGTCCGGCTGCCCCAGCTGGGCGCCGACTTCGGACTCGATCCCGGCCTGAAGACTCGACCGCTGCGCTCGACCATCGTTGCCGAGGCGTTACAGGATCGCCTCGACAGCTCAACAGGCCCCGAGGCGAGTCTCGTTATTCCTCCGATCCTGGCCATGACCCCGCCCAACGCCGTCCCCAGCGCGGCTGGTCCGGGAAGACCGGTGGCTGTCGTGAAGCCAGTACCCAACCCGAGCGCCGCGCCGAGCCCCACGCCAATCCCCACGGCCAGCCCCACGCCAAGCCCCACGGCCAGCCCCACGCCAAGCCCCACGGCCAGCCCCACGGCCAGCCCCACGGCCAGCCCCACGCCTGCCCCAACGCCGGCTCCAACTCCCTCGCCGACTCCATGCAACCGGGGTGGCGGCGCCGGCGCCGGCACTGGAAACTGCAAACGGTGAGGGCGGTGAGGCTGACCCAGCTGATCAGCCGGCTGCCCGGCTTGCCCTCCCTTCGTATCCGGACCCAGATCATTGCCCCCTTCCTACTATTGATGGTGATCCTGGGAATCGTGGGGACCTATCTCACCACCAGCCTGGTGGCCAGTTCGCTGGAGCAACGGATCGCCGGCCAGCTGGTCCAAGCGCAGGACGCGGCCTTGGATGGCGCGGCCAACCTTCAGGCCCGCCAGGTGGCCGCTATCCGGCTGGTCGCCAACACGGAGGGGGTCGACGCGGCGATCCTCCGGGCTGATCAACCCGCCCTGAAACAGCTGGTCGTGCCAATCGAGGTCAACAACCGGTTGGGAAGCGTGAAGATCTTCGATGTCCAGGGCCGCACGCTGCTCGAGATCGAGCAACCGAACCCGGCCAACCCGGGTGGCCTCACCTTCCAGAGCGGCACCGACCTGTCCGCAGAGCCGCTGATCGCCCAGGTGCTGCATGGGAACTACGACGCCCTGGGCGACAAGTGGGTGGGGTACGCGGGCAGCCCGCCCTCGACCCTGGCGGCCGCCGGACCGGTCCTCAGCCACGACCAGGTGGTGGGTGGCATCTTGCTGGAGACCCCCCTGTCCTGGGCGCTGGCCGAGATGCGGAGCAAAGCCATGGCCGACGTGGTGCTGCTCGATCAAAACGGGCAGCTGCTCGGGTCCACCCTCCCCGGCGTGGGCAAAGACGTGCTGGACGAGCGCACCCGCTCCTACCTGGGCCTGGCGTCGCCCGGCCGGGCCGCTCGCCGCACCCTCGATGTGGGCCAGCACCCCTATGAGTTCCAGTTTTCGTTGTTCTACCTGCGGCAGCGCCCGGTGGGCTTCCTGGCTGTCGCCCTCTCACGCCAGACCGTGGTGGACGCGGGCGTCCGCTCAGCCCTGCAGATGACCATCCTCTTCACCGCCGTGGTGCTGCTCCTGCTCATCATCGGGTACATCCTGGCACTTCGGATCACGCGCCCCATCGACGACCTGGTGGCCGGCACCGCGGCCGTGGCCCGCGGCGAGCTCGGCCGCCGTCTGCAGGTCCGACGGCGGGATGAACTGGGACATCTGGCCGACTCCTTCAATGCCATGACCGAGGACCTGCAGGAGCGGACACGCGACCTGCACGAGCAGATGGGCCGCCTGGCTGCCCTACATCAGACCCGCGTGGGATTGGGACGCCGGGGGGAACCCGCGGAGATGGCCGAGGCCATTCTGGGGGTTAGCCTCAAGGCCCTGGGGATCGAAACCGCACTCCTCCTGTCCCGCAACCGGGAGACTCAGCGGGTTGAGCCCCGTGCGTTGGTGGGTTTTGGGGCAGACTCGGCCGACCTGCTGCACCGCTTCGAGCAGGTCGACCTGGCGGAAGGGTTCGATCTGGAACGTGAGACCGACATCGAGACCGTCGAGGACCCCTCACTGGACGGCCGACCCGCCCTGCGGCTCTTCGGTCAGGCGGCCGGAGTCGACCGCGCCCTGGTGGTGCCCCTCTCCGGCGGCGCCGAGACGGCCGGCTACCTGCTGCTGGGGGCGCCGGCCGGGTACGTGCCGACCCAGCAGGACGTTGAGGTGCTGCAAACCATCGCCACCGAGGTGGCCCTCATGGTCGAGAACATCGACCTGCAGCACAAGACCGAGGTGCAGGCCCGCCGGCTCGACCAGGCGATCATCGCCCTGGAGAAGATCTCCCAGGCGCTCACCACGGTGACGGTTGGCGCGGACAACCTGCTGCGGGCCGTGGCCCGGGCCACCATGGAGATCCTCGAGGTGCCCTACGCCTCCATCCACCTGACCAAACCCGAGTGGCGCGACCGGTTCGCCGACGTGGCCGTCGGGCCGGTCTCGCGCAGCGAAATGCATGCGGTGCGGGTCAGCGCGGGCGCCCTGTCGCGCCGGATGGCCGGTTCGGACTCGCTGGTCGAGCTCGACCTGGCTAGTGAGCCTCGCCTGCCGCAGCGTCTGCTGGAAAAGGTGGGACTGCGGCGGGGGGTGGGGGTCTCGATGACTCTGGGCGGGGCGGTCGTCGGGACGCTGGCCATTCATATGCGGGAGCCGCGTACCCTGGAGCAGAGCGAGCTGCGGGTGCTCCAGACTCTCGCCAACCAGGCGGTCATTGCCATCGAGAACGCCTTCTTGTTCGAAGAGACCCGTCACCTGGCCATGACGGACGGGCTGACCGGGGTGGCCAACCATCGTGGCTTTGAGGCCCGGCTGGAGCGCGAGCTGCAGCGGGCTCGCCGGTCGCGCGAACGGCTGGCCCTGGTGCTCTGCGACCTCGACCATTTCAAGGACATCAACGACACCATCGGTCACCTGGCGGGCGACGCGGTACTACGCTACCTCGCCGAACAGGTCCTCACTCCCGAGGTCCGGCCCAAGGACCTGGTCGCCCGCTATGGGGGGGATGAGTTCGTGCTGGTTCTCCCAGGGGCAGACGCCCGGGTCGCGGCCGGCGTCGCCGAGCGAATCCGGCAGGCGGCTATGCGGCCGCTGGTCTTCGAGGGCCGGGTCATCTCGAACCTCTCCATGAGCCTCGGGATCGCCAGCTTTCCGAAAGACGGCGACACGCGCGAAGCCTTGGTGCAGGCGGCCGACCGGGCGCTGTACCTGGCCAAGCGCGAGGGGCGCAACCGCATTGCCCGTGCCGATGAGCCCGCCTCGCACGAACGCGCGAGCTAAACCCCGAATCTACGGGGCTAAACCCCCTTGCTAAGCTTTGGCGAATCATGGCGCCAGTTGCGCAGCGTCCGCGCGGAACGCAGGACATCCTACCGGCGGAGCAACTGTACTGGCAGGAGATGACCGGCGCCGGCGACGCCATCGCCACCGCCCGCGGATATCAACGTATCGATACGCCGATTTTCGAAGCCACCGCGCTCTTTGTCCGAAGTGCCGGCGAGACGTCCGACGTGGTGACCAAGGAGATGTACACGTTTCCCGATCGCGGTGGGCGATCGATGACCCTTCGGCCCGAGGGGACCGCTCCCGTGGTCCGCGCCTACTTTGATGCCGGTCTCGACCGGGAACGCCAGCCGGTGCGCCTCTACTACATCGGGCCGTTCTTCCGGTACGACCGGCCACAAGCCGGCCGTCACCGACAGTTCCATCAATTCGGGGTGGAGGTCATTGGGGACGCCGCCCCCAGCCTCGATGTCGAGGTCATCGCCCTCGGCTGGCGCTGGTTCGCGTCGTTGAAGCTCTCGGGCGTCAGTCTGCAGGTGAACAGCATCGGGGACGGCGCCTGTCGCCCCCGGTATCGCGACGCGCTCCGCGACTATTACCGCCCCTACCTGGATGCCCTGTCGGAGCAGGATCGAAGCCGCTTCGAGCGAAACCCGCTCCGCCTGCTCGATTCCAAGGATCCCGACGCCGTGGCGCTCCAGGCCAGCGCCCCCAGGACTCTCGACTTCCTGTGCGACGCCTGCCGCCAGGCGTTTGAGCAGGTGGAACGCGGCCTCCAGCAAGGTGGTATTCCCTACGTCGTGAATCCACGGTTGGTTCGGGGGCTCGATTACTACACCAGGACGGCCTTCGAGTTCTGGCACGAAAGCCTTCTTGGCGCGCAAAACTCGTTGGGTGGCGGTGGTCGCTACGACGGTCTGGCGGCCGACCTCGGCTACCGGGATACCCCTGGGGTTGGCTTTGCCCTGGGCCTAGACCGCACGGCGACGATCCTGAAGGCTGCGGACATCGGTCCTGCCATTTACGCGGTTGCGGTTGACGAGTCCGCGTCGCGGCTCATGCAGGAACTCGCGGAAGAATTGCGCCGGCGGGGCCTGGCCGTGATTGTCGATGTCTCGTCGGGCCGGCTGGATGCGAAACTGGGGCGGGCCTCGAAGATGCACGCGCGGCTGGCCTTGCTCGTCGGTCTGCAAGAAGATGCGAGGGATCACGTGACTCTGCGAGACCTGCGTCTCAAAAAACAGGAGTCGATCCCCCGCGACCGGTTGCTCTCCCGCGTGCTTGAAATGCTGGCCGCCGCGCCGGCGGTGTCGGCATGAGCCTGACGCCGCGGGTCCGCGCCGGGACCTTGCGAGCCACCGATGCCGGGCGTGCGGTGGACCTGTTCGGCTGGGTGCACCGGCGGCGAGACCACGGCGGCCTGATCTTCATCGACCTCCGCGACCGATCGGGCCTGGTGCAGGTGCAGTTCCACCCCGACCGGGCCGAGGCCTTCACCCAGGCCGGCGACCTGCGGCTGGAATTCGTGGCCCACGTCCGCGGCACCGTTCGTCGCCGCCCGCCCGGAGCCGAGAATCCCACGCTCCCCACGGGAGAGATCGAGGTGGAGGCCGAAGCGCTGGAGATCCTGAACAGGTCCAGGACGCCCCCCTTCCCGGTGAACGAACGAACCGAGGTGGATGAGTCCCTGCGGCTGCGCTATCGCTACCTGGATCTCCGCCGCATGGAGATGACGCGCAACCTGGAGCTGCGCCACCGCATGGTCAAGGCTATCCGGGACTTTCTCGATCGGGAAGGCTTCCTGGAGATCGAGACCCCGGTGCTGATCCGGAGCACGCCGGAAGGCGCGCGCGATTACCTGGTGCCCAGCCGGGTCAACCTCGGCCGCTTCTACGCGCTGCCCCAATCGCCGCAGCTCTACAAACAGATCCTGATGGTGGCCGGCTATGACCGGTACTTCCAGATCGCGCGCTGCTATCGCGATGAGGACTTACGCGCCGACCGGCAGAACGAATTTACCCAGCTCGACCTGGAGATGTCCTTCGTCACCGAAGACGACGTGCTGGACGTCACCGAGCGCTGCTTCGCCCATGTCTGGCAGACGGTCCTGGGTCGCCCGGTGGCGGTCCCGTTCCGCCGCGTCACGCACGCCGACGCCCTGCTCCGGTATGGCGTGGACAAGCCAGACCTGCGCTATGGCCTGGAGCTGGTCGACCTGACACCCCACCTTCAGAGCACGGGATTCCAGGTGTTCCGCCAGGCGCTGGCTCAAGGCGGTGCCATTCGGGGGCTGCGGGTGCCCGCCGGGTCAGCGCTGGGTCGCAAAGAGATCGATGGCTTGACCGAGGTGGCGAAGACGGCGAAAGCGAAAGGGCTAGCCTTCTGGTACCGGGAGGCTCTGGAATGGCGGTCGCCGATCACCAAGTTCTTCACCGCCGAGGAGCTGAGCGGGCTGGAAGGGGCGACCGGGGCCCGGCCGGGCGATCTGGTGCTGGCGGTGGCGGCGGAGCCCCGAGTGGCGGCCGGGGCGATGGGGGCCATTCGCAAGGCAGTGGCGGAGCGGCAGGGCCTGATCCCTCCCAATGCCTTCGAATTCGCCTGGATTACCGAGTTCCCGATGTATGCCCGCAACGAGGAAACCGGCCAGATCGAGCCCGAGCACCATCCCTTTACGGCGCCGCACCCGGCTGACCTCGACCTGATCGAGACTGACCCGCTCCGGGTCCGGGCGCGCAGTTACGACCTGGTGCTCAACGGAATCGAGCTGGCCTCGGGCAGCATCCGAATCCATGACCCGGGGCTGCAGCAGCGGATCTTCGCCCAGCTCGGCTGGACCAAAGAAGAGGCCGCTCGCCGGTTCGGATTCCTGCTGGAGGCGTTCGAATACGGCGCCCCCCCGCACGGCGGCATCGCCCCCGGGATCGACCGAGCGGTGATGCTGGCCGCCGGTGAGGAGACCATCCGGGACGTGATCGCCTTCCCCAAGAACCAGCAGGCGCAGGAGCCGATGACCGGAGCCCCGGCCACGGTCGACGCGGCCCAGCTGCGAGAGCTGGGACTGGAGCTGCGGCCGCGGCCGGAACGTGGCGCGTAACAAAGCAGCGAACCCGTAACCGGAGTCTTGCTGTCCCGTGGTGGGAGGCCCCGATGCCTCTATCCGAGCCGCAAGGTCGCGCCCATAAAGTGGGCCCCAGTGAACTTCCTGGCCGTGCGTTGGGTTGTCGGAACGTGTGCCGGACTGGCCCTGGGTATGGCGTCAATCGCCCCGGCCGCCGCGCAAACCGTGCAGCCGGCCCCGGCACCCACCACGGGCTTCACGACCATTTCGCTGAGCGCGGTCGCCAGCCGGCCGCTGTCAGACCTGTACATTGCGCCCCCGACCGGGACGCAGATGCTGGGGGGCACGCCTTTTGACACTGGCTCGTTTGCCCTCCTCTCTCCCGGCCAGACCGCCTCGGTCACTACGACAATCCCGGGGGTCGTGAGCCTCCACCTCCTGTTGAACTCGTACGGCACCATGTGGTATTACGCGGGCCAGACCCTGGGCACGGTGCGGTTGACCTTCAGCGACGGCAGCGTGCAGGACACGACCCTGGTCGTCGGCAACAACATCCGCGAGTGGCGGGTGGGTGCCGGCTCCTGGGTTGTCGGGACCGTGACCAGCCCGAAGAGCATCCGGGTGTGGGACGGAGTGGCGCACCTGGATGGCGGCGAGGCGGTCATTGACATGCTGACCATCCCGGTCCAGCCGACGCACGGTTACCTGACTGGGGTGGCGGTGACCACCACCGCGTCGGGCACCCTGATGCGGACCGTCTTCTCCGGCCTGACCCTTGAGCACTTGCTACGTCCCGGTGAGTCGGGCAACACGCCCGCCGCGTGGCACAGCGAGGCGCCCGAGCACGCCAACTCGCAGAAGTTCACCGGTGTCAATCCTTCCGAGGGCAAGGGCGACCACGACCGCCGGGGCCATCGCCGGTAGAAGCGGACTCGGTACCGATGGGGCTGCCGGCGCCTTAGCCGAGCCGCGGCAAAGTGTGACCCGGGCGTCAGTCCGCTGTTACGGGTGTCATCTGGGCCGTGTTAGCCACGTAAGGTACGCAGATTACCGTAGGGGCTATGAACCCCCGGCCCTTTACGAAGCTCACCAAGAGCCTCGTCGTGGCGACAGGCCTGAGCCTGGCGACCGCCGCGGTCGTCTCCGCGTACGCGGCCGCTCCGGCCGACAAGAGGGCGACGGCCTTTACGACTATTCCGCTGAGCACGGTCGCCAGCCGGCCGTTGTCAGACCTGTACATTGCGCCCCCGACCGGGACGCAGATGCTGGGGGGCACGCCTTTTGACACTGGCTCGTTTGCCCTCCTCTCTCCCGGCCAGACCGCCTCGGTCACTACGACAATCCCGGGGGCCGTGAGCCTCCACCTCCTGTTGAACTCCTACGGCACCATGTGGTACTACGCCGGGCAGACCCTGGGTACGGTGCGGTTGACCTTCAGCAACGGCAGCGTGCAGGACACGACCCTGGTCGTTGGCAACAACATCCGCGAGTGGCGGGTGGGTGCCGGCTCCTGGGTTGTCGGGACCGTGACCAGCCCGAAGAACATCCGGGTGTGGGACGGATTGGCGCACCTGGACGGCGGCGAGGCGGTCATTGATATGCTGACCATCCCGGTCCAGCCGACCCACGGTTCCCTGACTGGGGTGGCGGTGACGACCACCGCGTCGGGCACCCTGATGCGGACCGTCTTCTCCGGCCTGACCGTTGAGCACCTGCTGCGTCCCGGTGAATCAGACGAAACGCCGGCGGCCGTGCACAGCCAGGCGCCCGAGCACTCCAACTCGCAGAACTTCACCGGCGTGTCGCCGGCCAAGGGCGAGGGCGATCACGACTAGCAACCGGCTACAGTAGCGAGGTTGCATCTCGCCTTTCCGCCCGTGTTTATCCTGGCGCTGTTGGTGGCGCTGATTGGCACCCAGGCGGCGTACCTGGGTACCCCGGGCTGGCCCAACTACCTGGCTCGGCTCGGGCTGTCGGTGGCCGCGGTGGGGGTTGGGGAAGCACTGGCTGTCGCGGGCGTGGGGGCCCGGCTGGCGGTGGGGGATCTGCACCTGGTTAACGACCTGGTCCTGCTCGCGCTCGCCCAGTGGGGAGCCACGCGCTGGGCGCGCCGGCAAACTGGCGTCTAACCCGACTCCTGGTTTAGGTCCCCTTCGGCGGAGGTAAGAGAAAGGCGAGTGTATAATCCGCTCACTCGAGGCGACCGACGGGAGGCGTGGGGTGCAAAACCTCTGGGAATGGGCTGTGCTGCTGGCTGCCATCGGGTTCTTCGTGGTCAGCGTCATCCTGTCGTACGTCCTGATTCGGGTCTCCCGCAGCCTGTGGAAGGTGGACGCGACCCTGGGCGTGGTACTCGAGGAGACGCGGCGGGCGCTGCCCGAAGTACGGCACACCGTGGAGCAGATCGATGACATGGTCAGCGAGGTCAACGACAAATTCATGGCCGCGGACCGGGCGATGACGGCGACGGCCGAGACGGTGGCGAGCCTGGGAACGCGGATTCGAGAGCGCCTCAACGGCTTTGCCTCCCGAGTGCGCCGGCCGGCGAAAGGAGCAAGACCCGGATGAGGGACACGGCACACCAGATCACGGAGCTGAAGCTGCCCGCTAGAGAGGAGTACATCGTGGTGGCCAAACGGGCGGCCGGGGCCCTGGGCGCGGTCGTCGGGTTCTCGCTGGCGGAGATTGACGACCTGAACATCGCCATCACCCAGGCGTGTGAAAATGCGGTGGCCGCCGCCACCGACCAGTGGGGGAAGGGGAACGGCCAGCTCAAGCTAACGTTCAAAGGCCAGCGAGGCAAGCTCGAAGTCAACATCACCAGTACACCTCCGCGTGCGGTCGAGCTCCAGCAGACGCCCGCCCCGGCCGTCCGGCCGGTTCGGCGGCTGCCCCGAGAGGAGTCACTCGACTATGAAGGCATCGGCCTCAACATGATCCGCCTGTTCGTGGATGAGCTGCGCTACCAGGTGGACGACCAGGGCTGTATGCGCATGCGGATGGTGAAATACCTGATCGACTGACGCGCACTCCCAAAGTGACCGCGTCTACCGCACGCCCGAGCCGCCAAGAGGTCCGCCGCCTCTTCGAGCAGTACCAGCAGACCAGGGACCCGGCCGTCCGCCAGCGGCTGGTCGATCTGTTCAATAACCTGGTGCTCTTTTTGGCGCGAAAGTTCCAGAACCGCGGAGAGCCACTGGAGGACATCGTGCAGGTGGGCTACATCGGGCTGCTGCAGGCCATCGAGCGCTTCGATCCGGGCCGTGACCTGGAGTTCTCCACGTTTGCCACCCCCACCATCGTGGGCGAAATCAAACGCTATTTCCGAGACAAGAGCTGGGCGGTCAAAGTGCCCCGCCGGCTGCAGGAGACGATGCAGCGGGCCGGCCAGGCCCAGGAGCGGCTGCAGGGCCGGCTGGGCCGGACGCCCTCGGTGAACGAGGTGGCCGCGGAACTGGGGGTACCGCCGGAAGAAGTCCTGGAGGCGATGGAGGCAAGTCCCGCCCAGCGCACCATCTCGTTCGAATCCACCGGTCGCGGGGCGGAGGATGAAGGGCTGGAGCTGAACGAACGCCTGGGTGAGACGGACGAGAACCTGGAGCGGGTCGAACTGCAGAACCTGCTGCAGAAGGCGATGAGCCACCTCACTCCGCGCGAGCGGCGGATCATGTACCTGCGCTTTGTCGACGAGCTGCCCCAGGCCGAGGTGGCCAAGCGCCTCGGCATCTCGCAGATGCACGTGTCCCGGTTGCAGCGGGCGGCGGTCGAGCACCTGAAGCGCGAGCTGCCAGCCGCCTCGGTCTAAGCCCGGATCCACCGAAACGAACTCGCATCTTGGGCGCGGGGCGGCCGATCCGGGCGTTGGCTCCTGCGCGCCCTCACTTACAGATCGACAGATATGCTCGTTCGCGTGCTCGTCGCCGCCTTCGGCTCGGCGCGCCCCGCATCCCAATCTGCTTCGTCCGATCGGTGGATCCGGGCTAGCCCGAATCGGGTTGGGTCAAAGGCTCCACTAGAATTCACCTAGGCTGCGCCTGATCGCGCGCCTGACACCATGACAAGCGCCGAGGTCCGCCAGCGTTTCCTCAACTTCTTCGCGGAGCGGGATCACAAGGTGCTGCCAAGCTCCTCTCTGGTTCCGTTCGGCGATCCCACGTTGCTGTTCACCAGCGCCGGGATGGTGCAGTTCAAGCCCTACTTCCTGGGTCAGAGCCGGCCTCCCCACCCGCGCGCAACGACGTGTCAGAAGGTCTTTCGGGCGGTCGACATCGACCTCGTCGGGCATGACGGCCATCACCTGACGTCCTTCGAGATGCTCGGAAACTTCTCGTTCGGCGACTACTTCAAGGAAAAGGCGATCCCGTACGCCTACGAGTTCCTGACGAAGGACCTTCGGCTCGAGGAGGGTCGCCTGTGGGCCGGCATCCACAATGATGACGACGAGAGCTTCGAGATCTGGACCAAGAAGACCGGGATTCCGGCGGAGCGCGTGCGGCGGTTCGGCGACGAGTACAACTTCTGGGCGGCCGGGCCGACCGGTCCGTGCGGGCCGGATTCGGAGATCCACTACGACTGGGGCGAGGAGTACAGCTGCGGCCGGCCAGACTGCGGGCCAAACTGCGAGCACTGCGATCGGTTCCTCGAAATCTGGAACCTCGTCTTCATGCAATGGAACCGGGACCAGGCCGGCAACCGGACGCCGCTGCAACGAAAAGGCATCGACACCGGGATGGGCCTCGAGCGCATCACGGCCGTCGTCAACCGGTACCGCCCGGGCGTTTTCGAAACGGACCTTTTCCAGCCGCTCATCCAGCATTGGTCGCAGGAGACGGGTCACCCGTATGGCAGCCACCCAGAGACTGACACGTCGCTGCGTGTCCTCGCCGATCACGCCCGCGGCAGCACCATGCTGCTGGCGGATGGGGTGATGCCCGCCAATGATGGACGCGGCTACGTCCTGCGGCGGTTGATCCGCCGAGCGATGGTACATGGTCGCCGGCTGGGCCCAGCGGCCCGCCTCTCCTCCGGCGTTCCGATCGTGGCCAAGCTCCTGGGCAAGGTGTACCCGGAGGTCCGCAGCAAGGCGGCAGAGATTCAGGACGTCGTGCGGGCGGAGGAAGAGCGGTTCGCGCTGGCGCTGCGCCAGGGAACCGAACGCCTCCAGGGGATGTTGGACCGGGGAACCCTCAGTGCCGACGAGGTGTTCTACCTGCATGACACGCTGGGCTTCCCGGTGGAGCTGACGGCGGAGCTCGCCCAGGAGCAGGGGGTGCGGGTCGACATGGCTGCGGTGGACGCCTTGATGCAGGGCCAGCGCGATCGGAGCCGGCTTGTGCCCAGCGGATTCACCGCGCCGATCGCTGGCCGGGCAACTCGGTTTGTCGGCTACGACCACCTGGAAGGCGACAGCACCATCACGAACGTCTATCCGGTGAGCGGCGAGCCAGACCAGGCGGACGTCTTTCTGGAGGAGACACCGTTCTACGCCGAGCGCGGCGGCCAGACCGCCGATACCGGCTGGTTGAGCTGGGATGGGAAGAAGGCGAGCGTCATCGACGTCCAGCCGCAGGGCGATGCCACCCGGCATCGGGTGGCGACGCGTCCCGCCCAGCTCAAGGTGGGCGATCGGGTGCACGCCGCGGTTGATGCCACCCGGCGCCAGGCGGTGGCGCGGCATCACTCGGCCACGCATTTGCTGCATCGCGCCCTTCGTGACGTGCTGGGCGACCAGGCCAGCCAGGCCGGGTCATCCGTGCAGCCGGACCACGCCACGTTCGACTTCCGGTTCCCGCGGGCACTGACCCGCGACGAGCTCGGGCGGGTGACGGGCCTGCTCAACGAGAAGATCCGCGCGGACCTGGTCCGCCGCGTCGAAGTGTTGCCCCTGGAGCAGGCGATCGCGACCGGCGCCGTCGCCCTCTTCGATGAGAAGTACGGGGATACGGTCCGCGTCGTCTCCTTCGGTGATTGGGCGCGGGAGCTCTGCGGGGGCACCCATGTCGAGCGCTCGGGCGAGATCGGGATGGCGCTGCTCTCCGGTGACCGCAGCATCGGCGCCGGTGTCCGCCGGATTGAGATGCGGGCCGGTCGAGCCGCCGAGGACCAGGTGCGGATGTATGAGGATGTTTTGGCGAAGATTGGTGACCGGCTGAAGGGGACGCCAGCCGAATTGCCCATCAAGCTGGAGGCGTTGCAGGCCGAGCTCAGGCGGCTGGAGAAGGAGGCCGATCAGCTGAGGTCGAGGCTGGCCGCGGGTGGGACCGCCCAGATCGAGAAGGCCAGGGTCGACGGGGTTACCCTCTTCCTCCAACAGGTTGACCCTGGCGAGAAGGACCTCCTACTGTTCGCGGACCACGCGCTGGGACAGGCGAACGGCCAGGCCCTGGCCGTTGTCGTGGCCGGCCGAACCTTTGCCGTGAAGGTCGGGCCGACCATCGCCGATCGATTCCCGGCCAGCGAGGTCGTGAAGGCGTTCGTCAAAGCGGCCGGGGGCAAGGGCGGAGGCCGAGGCCCCGTGGGCCAGGGCGGCGGCATCGATCCCACCCGCGTCGCGGACGGATTTCGGGGCGTGCAGGAGTACGTGCGCGCCCGGGTCGGAGCGGGCTGATGCCCCTGGGTCTGGGCACCCGGCTGAAGCGGATCCGGCGGGGGGCCGAGTATGCCAACCTCTACACGGCACTCGACATCGGCACCGAGTACATCAAGGCGCTGGTGGTCCGCCGCGATGGGAAGAACGGCATCGTCCTGGGCGCCTCCCGCGAGCGCCAGGTCTTCACCGACATGCAGGCCGGCGTGCCGTCGGACATCCAGAGCATCATCGAGAGCTGCGAGAAAGCGATCTCCCGGGCAGAGGACATGTGCGACACCATCCCGGGCCAGGGCGTGATCGGGATCGCCGGCGAGCAGGTCAAGGGCTTCAGCACCTCGGTGACCGTGCCGCGCGCCGATCCCACGATGAAGATCAACGAGGCCGAGCTCCAACAAACCCTCCAGGTCGTGCAGAGACGGGCGCTGCGCGAGGCAGGCCACCTGATGAGCCAAGAGCTGGGCGTGCCTGATGTCAACGTCAAGCTGATCAACTCCGCCATCACCGGCGTGCGGGTCGACGGGTTCCCGGTGACCAACCCACTGGACTTCCAGGGCCGCCAAATGGTGGTCACCGTGTTCAACACGTTCGCCCCGCTGACCCATCTGGGTGCGCTGCAAACCATCGCGGCCGAACTCGACCTGGAGCTGGTGGCCACCGTCGCCGAGCCGTATGCGATGGCGCGCTGCGTCGCCAGCGATGAGATCTACGAGTCCGGCGGCATCTTCGTCGACATCGGGGGCGGCACCACGGACGTGGCCCTCATCCGGAATGGTGGGATCGAGGCCACCCGGATGTTTCCCATTGGCGGTCGGGTGTTTACCAAGAAGCTGGCCGGCAAGCTCGGCATCTCGTTCGTCGATGCGGAGGCCGTCAAGCTGCGCCACTCCCGTGGCGAGCTACCCGATGGGCAGGCCACCCAGGTGCACCGCATCCTTGCCCAGGACGCCGAGGTCCTGACCGAAGGCGTGGCCATCACCCTGCAGGAGATGGCCAAAGGGGACCGGCTGCCAGCCGCCATCTACCTGGCGGGCGGGGGCAGTGCCTTGCCGGAGGTGCAGGAGGCTCTAACCGGCTTCGGCTGGGTGGGAGAGCTCCCGTTCACCCGCCCGCCGGCTATTTCCGTCCTGCGCCCGGCGGACGTCCAGGGGGTCTACGACTCCACCGGGCTGCTCCTCGACCAGCAGGACATCACCCCCATGGGCCTGGCCCACCACGCCATCCGCCAGGGCAGCGGAGAAGAAGGGGCCATGTACGGGGTCATGCGCCGGGTGCTGAAGGCGATGAAGGTGTAACTCGGCGTCGCCAAATGCCACTGGGCGCGGCAAATCAAGTGTGATACCGTAACTGGTCGACGGCACTGGCCGTTGTGCGGTATTGGTTCTCAACAAATATGAAGACCCTCGCCAAACTTGTCTACGTTGAGCCCGACGAGGAGGTCACCGATGTCGTCGACCGCCTCCGCGAGCTGCAGGGGGAGCAGGCGGTCACTCTGGTCCTTCCCGACGGCGCCCGGGCGCTCCACAGCCCGATGAGCTTCCGGCTGCTGAAGAAGTACGCCCAGGCCTACCGCCTGCAGGTGAGCGTGGTCAGCAGCGAGACCCGCCTCCAGGCGCTGTCCCTGGAATCGGGCTTTCCCACATACGCCAGCGTCCAGGCCGTCGACCGGGGGCTAGAAATGCTCCAGCCGGGCGCGGTGGTGGCCATTGAACAGGCAGCGCCAGAGGAGCTCGAACCCGTCTCCTCCGTCCCAGAGTTCGAGGCGGTGAGCTCGCGCCCGGTTCTGTCCGCGCCGCCCCGGAGGATGCCGTTCAGCGGGGTGCCACTGCTACGGATGCCGCGCCTTCGAGAGCGCCTGCAGCAACATCGACGTCCGATCTACGTGGCCGCGGCAGTGCTGGCCACGGTCGCCTTCCTGGCCGGGATCCTGTACCTGCCGGCCGCCACCGTGACCATTGCCGTCCAGGGGACCAAGCTGGACGCCGACGTCCAACTGGCGGGCGCCCCCGGTACTCAGGCAGCCAGCGCCAACCAGTTCACGACCCAGGCATTTACGGTGACCGAGTCCCAGCAGGCCCAGGGCACCGCGACCGGCCAGAAGGCGATTCCGGCCGTCCCGGCCACCGGATCGGTGACGTTCACCTACAACTGCTTCGTCTTCTGCTCCCCCTACGTCGACATCCCCAAAGGAGTTGTGGTCCGGACCAGCGATGGCTCAAAGAGCTACACCACCGACAAAGACCTGCACGTTCCCCTCAAAGGCTCCGCCTCCGTGGGCGTCACGGCCGCCCAGCCTGGCCAGGGTGGCAACGCGGACGCCCATACCGTGAAGCAGATCGACACGAAGCCGCCGGACCTGACCGTCGACAACCCCGGCCCCATCGGCGGAGGCGCGGACGCCCGAACCGCGACGGTGATCTCCGACACCGATAGCGCGACCGCCAGCCAGGCGCTGCTCGACATCCTGAACCCGAAGGTCCAGTCGGAGCTGAACCAGAAGACGGGCAGCCTACACCTAGTCCAGGAATCGCTCGCCATCGACCACACGGCGACCATGGATCACCATGTCGGCGATGAGCTGCCGGCTGCGGCGCCCACCTTCAACATCACCATGACGGTGACCGGGAAGACCACCGCCTTCAACGACGCGGCCGTCCGGCAGCTGATTCAGCACGCCCTGCAGGCGAAGGTCCCGGTGGATCAGCAGCTCAGCGAACAACCCGTCAACACGAGCTACGAGGTGGTGTCCGCCAGCGCCGACGGAAAAGTGACCCTGACCGGACACGCCCGCGGCTTTGTGCGGCCGGTCTTCTCGCTGGCCGACATCCGGGCCCGCTTGACAGGCCGGAGCCCGAACAGCGCCCGCCCGCTGCTGTCCGGGTTGCCCAGTGTGGTGGACGTGAACGTCCGTCAGGACCTGCCGTTGCCCTGGCTGCCGTTCTTCGCGTCCCGCATCGTGGTCAGGGTCCAGGAGGCGACCGGCGGCTTCGCTTCGTGACCTGCGTGAATCGTCCGGCCCGTCCACCTACCCCCTGATGACGGGTCGAGTGCTCGGCATCGACCCGGGAACGGTCCGAATCGGCCTGGCCCTCAGCGACCCCTCGGGCGTGATCGCCTCGCCGCTCAGCGTCCTGACCCGTCGATCGGCGGCGGAGGATATGGCAGCCCTACGGACCCTGGTCGCGGAGCATGAGGTGGAGCGAGTCGTGATCGGGTTGCCCCGGCTGATGGATGGTAGGCTGGACGCGGCTGCCGCCGCCGCCCAGGAGTTTGGCACCCAGCTGGCGCGCGCAATCGGGCGGCCCGTGGAATACTGGGACGAACGCCTGACCACGGTGGCTGCGGAGCGATACCTGGTCGCCCAGGGAAAGCGCCGCCGGCAACGGCGGGCGGATGTCGACCGGATGGCGGCGGCCCTGCTGTTGCAGAGTTATCTCGACTACCGGGGAAGTCGGGGGTCAGGAGGCTGACATGATCGAGGAGCCCGAGGCCGACGGCGAGCTGGAGACCATCGAGCTGGTCAACGAAATCACGGGCGAAGAGGAAACCTACCTGGTCCACGATGTGGCCGAGATCGAGGGGCAGACGTATTACGTGCTCCAGGCAGAAGCCGATGCCGACCGCGTACTGGTCCTCCGCCGGGAAGGGGAGTCCCTGGTCACGCTCGACGAGGACGAGCACGAGCGAGTGATCTCGCAGCTCGAAGAGTACGAAGAAGCAGATGATGACGAAGACGGGGATGGCGCTCATCACAACTAAGCCCGGATCCACCGATGGGACGACGCAGATCGGGATGCGCGGCGAGATGCGCGGTAGGAGGCGACGAGCACGCGAAGGCGCGCACCCGTCGGTGCGTAACTGAGCGCGCGCAGGAGACGACGCCCCGCTCGCTCGCTGCGCGCCCAAGATGCAAGTTCGATTCGGTGGATTCGGGCTAGCGAGGGTCGCGCCTGAGGCAGCCGCCATCCGGTCGGCGGAAGCGGCGCGGCTGCCGGTCCTGTCTCGGTGCCGGCCTTTTCCTGATCGTCCTGATCCCCTTCGCCCTGGTGCTCCCGGCGGCGGCGGCGTATGCGTACGTCGATCACCAGATTCACACCCCGGCCAAGCCTGGGACCGGCAAGGTCCGGGTGGTCGTTCCGCTGGGGGCCACCTTTCACCAGACGGCGACTATCCTGCACCAGGCCGGCCTGGTCGACAGTGAGCTGGTGTTCGACTGGTATGCCCGCTACCGCCACCTGGATCGCAGCGTCGAGGCGGGCGCCTACCAGATGGATCGCAACTGGAACATGGAGCAACTCCTGCTGGCCATGCAGACGGCCGTGCCCGATGAGATCTGGGTCACCATCCCAGAGGGGTACACCATCCAGAAGACTGCCAAGCGGCTGGATACGGGCGCAGTCATCAAGGGATCCGAATACATCGCCCTCGCCAGCGGCAGCACCTTCGACGACAAATTCCCGTTCTTGCAGGGCCGGCCGGCGGGGGCCAGCCTGGAAGGCTTCCTGTTTCCCGACACCTACTTGGTCCCCAAGGACGCAACCGCCAAAGACCTGATCACCCTCCAGCTCACCCAGTTCGGGAAGGTCTGGACCGATACCCGCCAGGCCCAGGCGGTCCAACGAAAGCTCAGCACCCTCCAGATCGTTACCATGGCATCGCTGATCGAGCGCGAGGCGCGGTTCGACGACGACCGGGGAAAGGTGGCCAGCGTCATCTACAACCGGCTGGCCCAGGGGATGTTGCTGCAGATCGACGCCACCGTGCTGTACGCCAAGGGTGCTTGGCAATCGACGGTCACGGTGAGCGACCGGAAGATCGACTCGCCCTACAACACCTATCTGCATCTCGGCCTGCCACCCGGACCGATCGCCAACCCGGGGACCAAGGCCCTTGACGCCGCCCTCACCCCCACCCAGACGGACTACCTCTATTATCTTTCCGATCCGCAGGGCCACAACCATTACGCCCGCACCCTCGAGGAGTTCGGCCGGCTCCTCAAGCAGTACGGCCTCTCCTGACCAGGCTCGGGCAGGCAGCCGCGTGCTGCTGCTCGGCGATCCAGTCGGCCACTCCCTATCGGCGGCCTTTCAGAATGCCGGCTTCGAGGCGGCTGGGATCGCCGCCGTCTACCAGCCGCGCCAGGTGTCGGCGGCGGACCTGCCCCAGGTGCTGGATGAGATCCGCCGCGATCCGGACGTGCTGGGCGCCAACATCACCATCCCGCACAAGATCACGGTGGCTAGCCTGCTCGACGGCCTGGGGCCGGACGCCCAGCAGCTGGGCGCGGTGAACACGCTCAGCCACCGCGGGCAGGTGCTGGTGGGGTGGAACACGGACCGGACCGGTTTCGCCCAAGCGCTGGAGGACGCCGGATACGACCCGCGCCGCCGGGCGGCGTTGGTGCTGGGGGCCGGCGGGGCGGCCCGCGCCGTCGTGGATGTGCTGCGGTCCACGGCCTCGCGGGTATGGGTGGCCGCCCGCAACCTGGAGCAGGCCCGGCGTCTCTGCCGGGACCTGAACGTGGAGGCCGGCGGGCCGACGCCGTTTGGCTCGCTCAAACTGGTGGTCGGCCGCGTGGATCTGATCGTGAACGCCACCCCGGTTGGCCTGGACGGGCACAGCCTGGTCTTCCCGGCTGACTGGCTGAACGCGGATCACTTCGTCTTCGATCTGCTTTACAATCCACCCCTGACTCCTCTGGTCCGAGCGGCCCGCGACCACGGCGCTCGTGCCGTCAACGGGCTGGCCATGCTCCTCTACCAGGGGCTTGCCTCTTTCGAAATCTGGACCGGCCGACCGGCTCCCGAAGCCGCCATGCGGGCGGCCCTCGAGCGGGCCGTCCTGGGGAGTGCCGCGCCGTGACAGCGGTGATCGCCGTCGCCTGGGGCCTGCTGGGCGTGGCGGCTGGCCTGGGGGTCAACCGGTTCTCGCGCTGGCTGGCCGGCATCGAATCTCGAGGGCTCAGCCGGGAGGAGCGGATCGTCTACCAGCCCACTGGCTGGCAGCAATGGCTCGAGTCCGCGCTGGCCGGGATTTTCTTCTTCCTCTTCGCCTGGCGGCTGGGTTTCGGCCTGCTCCTGCTGATCGACTCGGTGTACGTGCTCATCCTGGTCCAGGTGTTCGCCTTTGACCTCAACAGCCGCCTGATCCTGGACCTGGTCATCCTCCCCGGCTGCGCCGTGGCGCTGATCCTGTCGTTTATCACCCCCTGGACTCCGGCCCTCAGCTGGCCCGCCCCCGACTGGCGCACCGCTGCGGTGGCCGGAGTCGCCACCGCGGCCGTCTTCGCGCTGCTGGTGCTGGTGGCCACCCTGATCTACGGCCCGGAGGGGATGGGCATCGGCGACATCAAGCTGGCGCTCTTCATCGGGCTGGCCACCGGACTCACGGACTTCCGGGTGGTGCGCGCCATCTTGCTGGGGGTGTTCCTGGGTGGATTCGTCGCCATCCTGCTGGTGGTCACCCGGATCCGGAAGATGCGGCAGGCAATCCCGTACGGACCCTTCCTGGTGTTGGGCACGCTCATTACGCTCCTGTTGCAGCGGCCATGAGGACCGAAGACCTGCTTCCCGGGGAGCACCTGGTGTTGGTCGCCCGCCAGCACTGGGTGGTCGTGTTCCGGCCCTTCCTGCTGACAATCCTGGGGGCTGTCATTCTGATGACCGTGGCCCTGCTGGTGCCGTCCACGGCCGAGGTGCGGCTCTTCGTGCTGCTCGGTCTGGTGATCCTGGCCGTCGTGGTCCTCAACCTCTATTACTGGCGCTGGCGCGCCCACGAGTACGTGCTGACGGACCAGCGGGTCATCCTGAATGAGGGCATCGTGGGCCGCATCTCGCGCTCTATCGCCGTCGACCGGATCCAGGACCTGACCACCCGTCAGGGATTGTGGGGTCGCACCTGGGGATTCGGCGACATCGAGCTCGAGTCCGCCGGGCGCGACAGCGGCGAGGTCCTGCAGAAAATCCCCCACCCCCAGCAGTTCCGGAATGCGATTTTCGCCCAGATCGAGGCGCGCCGGCGGCCGGCGGGCCCATAGCCCGAGTCCGGGGTTACGCGCCTGAGCGCCTCGCGCGACTATCTGAGCCCGAATCTCGGTCGCAGTTCAGTAATGTTATGGCCCACGCATGCTCCGGTTTCTAACGGCTGGTGAGTCTCACGGCGAGCGGCTAACGGTCATCGTCGACGGCGTGCCGGCCGGGCTGCCGCTGACGGCCGCCGATCTGGCGCCCGACCTGGCCCGCCGGCAGGGGGGCCACGGCCGAGGGGGCCGGATGAAGATCGAGAAGGACGCTGCCCGGATCGTGTCCGGCGTGCGCGGCGGGAAGACCCTCGGCTCTCCGATCACGCTGGACATCCAGAACCAGGATTGGGACAACTGGAAGGCTGTCATGAGCGTGGAGGCCGATGGCCTGAAGCGCAAGCCCATCACCCGGGTGCGGCCAGGACACGCCGATCTGGCCGGCATGCTCAAGTACGGCGCTGACGACGCCCGGGACGTGCTGGAGCGTGCCAGCGCGCGGGAAACGGCGGCGCGCGTGGCCGCCGGCGCCGTCGCCAAACAGCTGCTCGGTAACTTCGGCATCGCGGTCCACAGTTACACACGGTCGATCGGCGCCATCGAGGCCGTGCTCCCCGGGCGTGTCAACTGGAAGGCCGTCGAGGCTTCGCCGGTCCGCAGTCCGGACCCGAAGGCCGGGGCCGCCATGGTGGCGGCCATCGATGGCGCGCGGGCGGCGGGGGACACCCTGGGCGGCATGTTTACTGTGGTGGCGGAGGGTGTCCTCCCCGGGCTGGGCAGCTACCGGCAGTGGGATACCCGGCTGGATGGGCTGCTGGCGCAGGCGGTGATGAGCATCCCGGCCTGCAAGGGCGTCGCCCTGGGTGCCGGCTTTGAAGCCCCCTACCTTCCCGGCTCCCGGGTCCACGACGTGCCGGTCCATGTGGCCGGCCGTGGCTTCGGGCACCAGACCAATCGAGCCGGCGGCCTGGAAGGGGGCATCAGCAACGGCGAGCCCATCGTGGTGCATGGCCTCATGAAGCCGATCTCCACGTTGCTCAAGCCGATGCCCTCGGTCGACGTCAAGTCCAAGCAGCCGGTCAAGGCCCACTACGAGCGCAGCGACATCTGCGTCGTGCCAGCCGCCGGGGTGGTGGGGGAGGCCATGGTGGCGCTGGTGCTGGCCAATGTCCTGCTGGAGAAATTCGGCGGTGACTCGCTGCCCGAGCTAACGCGCAACGTAAAGGGATACGAGCGCCAGCTCGCCCGGCGATGAACAACGTCGTCCTCATCGGCTTCATGGGGACGGGCAAGACGACGGTCGGACGGATCCTGGCGGAGAAACTGGGGCGCCCCTTCGTCGATCTGGACGAGGTCATCGTGCGGCAAGCGGGTCGATCGGTCCCCGAGATCTTCGCGGCCGACGGGGAGCGCGGGTTTCGGGCGCGAGAGCGCGACGCGCTGAAACGGGCGCTGGCCGCAGACGGACAGGTGCTGGCGGTGGGAGGCGGGGCGCCGATGGCCGCCGACAACTGGCGGCTGCTGCGGGATCGAAACAGCGTCGTGGCGCTGGTGGCCAGTCCCGGCACGCTCCGCCAGCGGCTGCGGGACGGCGCCGGCCGCCCGATGCTGGAGGACGGGGTCGAGGCGGCGCTGGCGACCCTGCTCCCGCTACGGATGGTGCGCTACGAGCAGGCCGACCTGGTGGTCCCCATCGACGCGATGGCTCCGGCGTCCGTGGCGATGCGGATCAAGGACGCGGCGCCGGATGACGGTCCGCACCGTATCTCTATCGCGATCCCCAACGCCGAGCACGAGATCACCCTGGGATACCGGCTGGCGCACTACGTGGCGCCATCCCTCCGGCGGGCGGGCGTCCGCGGGGCGGTGGTGGTGGTGACGGACGAAGGGGCGGGGTTGAATCACGCGCCAGTCCTGGAGGCAGCGCTGGTCCAGGCCGGATTCAAACCCAGACGCTATGTGCTGCCCCGCGGGGAGCAGGCCAAGTCAGTCGAACCGCTGACCCGGCTGTATGAGTTCCTGGCGGCCGAGGGCGTCGACCGCCAGGGCGCACTGGTCGCCCTGGGAGGGGGCGCCGTGGGGGACGTGGCCGGATTCGCCGCGGCTACCTGGCTGCGGGGCGTTCCGTATGTCCAGGTGCCGACCACCCTGCTGGCCATGGTCGACAGCAGCATCGGCGGGAAGACAGCCATTAATGTGGCCGCCGGCAAGAACCTGGTCGGTGCCGTCCACCAGCCGGCCGCCGTAATCACCGACCTGACCTACCTCGAAACCCTGCCGGCCGGCGAGTTTCGGTCGGGGTGGGCCGAGATCATCAAAACTGCTATCGTCGGCGACGCTCCGCTGTTCGATCTGCTGCGAGCGGAGCGCGCTGCCCTGATGGCCCGAGATGCCCAGCTCTTCCCTGATGTGGTGGCGCGCACCTGCGCCTTCAAAGCGCAGGTGGTGGCGCAGGACCCGCGTGAAGCCGGCCGGCGCGCCATCCTGAACTACGGCCACACCGCCGGGCACGCCCTGGAGGCGGCCGCCGGCTACGGCAGGATCATGCATGGGGATGCCGTTGCCTGGGGGATGACCGTGGCGGCGAGGCTCAGCCTCCGCCTTGGACTCACCAACGCTCGGACCGTGGCGGCCCAGGATCAACTGCTGGCTGACTACGGCCTGTTGGGCTCGGCGCCCGAGGTCTCCCGGGCGCGCCTGCTGGCGGCCCTTCGGCACGACAAGAAGGCGAAGGCCGGCGAACCCCGCTGGGTGCTGCTCCGAGAGCTGGGGCGGGTAGAGTACGGGTGCCAGGTGCCGGCGGCCGACGTCGACGCAGTCCTGGATGAGGTGCTACCGGGATGAAAGTACTGGTCTTGAACGGGCCCAACCTGGCCAGCCTCGGCCGGCGGGAGCCCATGATTTACGGCAAGGGGACGCTGGCCGAGCTCAGCGACGCAGTCTCGGATCGGGCGAAGGCGCTCGGGTGCGACGTGATCTTCTTCCAATCGAACCACGAGGGGGCCCTGATCGACGAGATCGAGAAGGAGCGCGACGCCGACGCGGTCATCGTCAACCCCGGGGCGCTGGGGCACACCAGCTACGCGCTCTACGACGCGCTGCGGGGGTTTGCCAAGCCGGTAATCGAGGTCCATATCTCCCAGGTCTTCGCCCGGGAGGAGTTCCGGCATCGCTCGGTGACCGCCGCGGCCGCCCATGCCGTCATCAGCGGGCTGGGCTTCTCCGGCTACCTGCTGGCGCTGGACTATCTGGCTAAGATGCTCAAGAAGTAGAGATGGTCCACTCGAGTCATGCCGTGGAGATGCGATGGTAAGCCCGAACGAATTTCGCAACGGCATGACAATCGAAGGGGGTCGGCGGGCAGGCGCTGCAATCCACGCAGTGCCGGTGCGGTGTCGTCAAGAGGAAGAGTCGTGGCGGCTCTTGACGACCCGCAGCATCCGCCGGCAGGGGGCGGATGCCCCCTGGATGGTCCACTCGAGTCATGCCGGGGAGATGCGATGGTAAGCCCGAACGAATTTCGCAACGGCATGACAATCGAGTGGGAAGGAGAGCCCTACATTGTGCTCGGCTTCCAGCAGACGCAGCTCGGCCGGGGCGACACGTTTTTCCGCACCAAGCTGAAGCATATGCGTAGCGGGGCGATCATCGAGCAGAAGTTCCGGGACAAGGATCGCTTCCCGCGGGTGCGGATCGAAAAGGTCGCGATGCAGTATCTGTATAGTGACGGCGACCGGCACTTTTTCATGGATACACAGAGCTACGATCAAATGCCCCTCAACGATGACCAGCTGGGGGACTCGCTCAAGTACCTGAAGGAGAACACTCCGCTGTCGGTGCTCATGTACGACGGCAGCGCCATCGGAGTGGAACTGCCCACCACGGTGGACCTCAAAGTCACCAGCACGCCGCCCAGCTTTCGGGGCGACACCGCCTCCGGCGGCGGCAAGCCGGCCACGGTCGAGACCGGGCTCACCCTCAACGTGCCGTTCTTTGTCAACGAGGGGGACATCATCCGCGTCGACACCCGCACCGGCGAATACGTGGAGCGGGTCTGATGCCCGAAACCGGGATGGGGTCCGTCAAGGTCGCCAACGAGGTGATCGCCCACATCGCCTCCCTGACGGCGGTCCAGGTGCAGGGGGTGGCCGGCATGTATCCGGCGCGCTCTCGGGACAGCAGCCGACTCCTCAACAGCGGGGCGGCGCATCGGGGGGTGCGAGTCGACATGAGCAACGAGACCCTCACCCTCGATCTGTTCCTGGTGATGGATAGCTCGGCTCACGTGCCGTCGGTGGCGGCCGAGGTCCAGCGCCAGGTGGTGGACGCGATCGACAAAATGCTGGGGCTGGAAGTCCGCCAGGTCAACATCTTCGTGGGGGACGTCCGGTTCCCGGAGGACGGAGCCCGCGGGTAGACGACATCTGGCGCGCGAGCTGGCGCTCAAAGTCCTGTTCGAGCTGGAGGGCGACTCGAAGGACCCGCAGCGCGCGCTTGACTACCAGGTGGCGGAGGCGCATGCCGACGCGGAGGTGGCCAGCTTCGCCCGCACCCTGGTGACGGGCGTACTCGAGCACCGGGGCGAGATCGACCGGGAGCTAGCGGACGCGTCCAGCAACTGGACGCCGGCCCAGATGGCCAAGGTGGAGCGGACCCTGCTCCGGATCGCCATCTACGAGATGCTCTTCCTGCCTGGGGTTCCGCTGAAAGCCGCCATCAACGAGTCGATCGAGCTGGCCAAGACGTTCGGGGGGCCAGACTCGGGCAAGTTCGTCAACGGCATCCTGGGCAAGATCGCGACCAGGGCGGAGTCGAGATGAACCGATGAACGAGGACGTCGCCCACATGGATTACGAGACGGCGGTCGCGGCTCTACAACGGACGGTCGAGCAGCTCGGGCATGGGCAGGAAGATCTGGCCGAGTCGGTGCGGGCCTATGAGCGAGGCCTACTGCTGGCCCGGCACTGCTCGCAGCTCCTGCGCGATGCCGAGCGCCGCCTCGACCTGGAACGTTCTCCCGCCCCGTGAGCCTCCTCCGCAACCCGTACTTCGTCGTCCCCGCCATCGCCTGGGGAATCGCCCAGGTTAGCAAGGTGATCACCGACTCGGTCCTGACCCGGCGGCTCAACGTGCGCCGGCTGGCGACGGCCGGTGGCATGCCCAGCTCGCACACCGCCCTGGTGATGGCACTCACCACCGTTATCGGTCGGCTCCAGGGGTTGCAGGCGCCCCTCTTCGCCCTCTCGCTGCTCTTCTCCCTGGTCGTCATGTACGATGCCACCGGCGTGCGCCGGTCGGCCGGCCAGCAGGCTATGATTCTCAACCGCTTGCTGGACGACCTGTTCATCGCCCACCAGGGCATCCGTCAGGAACGGCTGCGCGAGCTGCTGGGCCATACTCCCATTGAGGTGTTTGCGGGTGGCGCCCTCGGGGTGATCGTGGGCCTGGCGTTTACGTGACCACCGCTCATGGTGACCCACGCGGCGCAACATCCTCCCCTACCCCTCCCTGGAGGGAGGGGAAAGTTGCCGTGCTAAAGAAGGTGATGCGCCTTGATCAGGCGCTGGTGGAGCGCGGGCTGGTCACCTCGCGCGAGCGGGGACAGGCTCTGATCCGGGCTGGCCTGGTGACCGTGTCCGGCGCCATCGTGGCGCGGCCCGACCAGCCGGTAACGTCCGATGCCGAGATCGCGCTCAAAGGCCAGACCCGATTCGTGAGTCGGGGGGGCGAGAAGCTGGACAGCGCTCTCGCAGAGTTCGGCGTCGACGTGCATGACTGCGTCTGCCTGGACGTGGGCGCCTCGACGGGCGGGTTCACAGACGTCCTGCTGCAGCGGGGCGCCCGGGCGGTGATCGCCGTCGATGTTGGCTACGGCCAGCTGGCCTGGTCGCTCCGCCAGGATCCGCGGGTTCACCTCCTAGAACGCACCAACATCCGCCAGCTCGAGCAGCTGCCGCAGCCCGCCACCCTGGCCACGGTCGACGTCTCCTTCATCTCCCTCCGCCAGGTGCTCCCCCATGTCAAACGGTTGCTGGATCCGCCGGGCGACGTCATCGCCCTGGTCAAGCCCCAGTTCGAGGTGGGCAAGGGTCGGGTGGGGAAGGGGGGTGTGGTCCGCGACCCGGCGCAGCACGAGGAGGTCCTCCGCACCCTGCGCCAGGCCACCGCAGACATGGGCTTCCAGTGGTTGGCCCAGGCCTCCTCGCCCATCGCCGGCGCCAAGGGCAACCGCGAGTTCTTCATCCAGCTGAGGCCGGCATGACCCAATCGGTCGGATTCGTCTACCATCCGCAGATTGACGCCGAGCTGCCGCCGATCCGGGCAGCCCGCGATCACCTGCACCGGCACGGATTCCGCGTTTGGGACCATCGCACCACCCGGAAGGACATGCCGGACTCGCTCGGCCGCAACCTGGACGGCACTGGCCTGCTGGTGAGCTTCGGTGGCGATGGCACGCTGCTGTGGACGGCCCGGCAGGCCGCCGCCGCCGGCATCCCGGTGCTGGGGGTGAACCTCGGCCGGCTCGGCTTCCTGGTGCAGGTCGAGGTGAAAGACCTGCAACCGGCCATCGACCGCTGGCGGACCGGTGACTTCCGGATCCAGCAGCGCGCCATCCTGCAGGCGCGCGTGAAGGGCCGGCCCGAGCTGCACACGGCATTCAATGACTTCGTGATCCATCGGGGCATCGAATTCAGCCTGATCCGGGTGGAGGTCGTGCTCGATGGCGGTGAGGCAGCCCGATTCGACGCCGATGGGGCCATGGTGTCCACCGCCAGCGGCTCGACCGGCTATGCCCTCTCCCTGGGCGGGCCCATCCTGCACCCGGAAGTGCATGACCTCGTCTTCACGGCGCTCAACCCGCACAGTCTCTTCAATCGAGCGGTGGTGCTGCCCGAAACGGCCCGGATCACCATCCGACTGCCGTCGGCGGAGGGCGTGCTGACCGCCGATGGCCAGCTGGCGGCCAACCTCGAGGTGGGAGCTGAGGTCGAGGTCATGGTGGATCCCCACCGGGTCGACTTGGTCCGCTTTGAGCCCGCCCAGGGATTCTTCGAGCTGCTCCGGCAGAAGCTGCGCTGGGGCCTGCCCCTGATCGACGGCGAATGATCGTGGCAGCGGGCCGCCGGGTGGCCCAGTTCTGGCGCCACACCTCCGCCCGGGTGACGCCCGATGAACGGGCGCACGCCGAACAGATTCTCGGCCCCCGCCTCGCTCCCCTGTTCCTGGGGCTCCCGGTCAACGAGCAGCGCCACGCCCTGGACGTGCTGGCCACCCTGGAGGGGCTGGGCGACGAGGACCGCGTGCTCCAGCAGGCGGCGCTTCTGCACGATATGGGAAAGGCGACTGCCCATTTCTCGATCATCGAGCGCAGCCTGGCCGTCTTCCTGGAGGCGGTCTCACCCGCGGTCTTCACGCGACTGCTGGAGCGCCGCCCCGGCTTCCGGCACCGGTATGAGACCTATCGCCAGCACGCGGCCATCGGGGCCACCCGGCTGCAGGAGCTGGGTGCTTCCGAGGTGGCGGCCGTGATCGCCGAACACCATGCGCCGTCCCCGACCCTGGAGCGCACCCGGCGGCTGCGTCACGCGGACGGGCGGAATTGACGGCCGCCACGCCGGTCGGCACCGACCTGGATCGCGATCCGGTCTATCTCGTTCGAACCCAGGCCTTCGAGGGACCGATCGAGCTCCTGCTCGCGCTGGCCCAGCGGGCCGAGGTCGACCTGGCCACTATCCCGCTGGCCAGCCTGACGGACGACTACCTGCGGGCGCTCGACGAAACCCCACCGCCGCTCGACCAGATGGCGGCCTTCCTGGTGATCGGCGCCCGCCTGGTGCAGTTGAAGGCGGCGGCCCTCCTGCCGGCAGCCATGCCGGAGGCGGAGGAGGACCTCGAGGCCTGGGAGTCGGCGATTCGCGGCCGCCTGGAAGAGTACAAGCGCTTCAAGGAACTGGCCGAGTCGATCATGCAGCGGCACGCCAGCGGGCACTTCACCTTTGCCGGACTCTTCGAACCGGAGGTGATCCGCGAGCCGAAGGTGCAGATGACCCTCGACCTGCTGGCGGCGGCCTTCCAGCAGGTGATGGACCGGCTGCCACCTGTCGAGGCGCTCACCGTCGAGATGGAACACGTCTCGCTGGCGGACAAGCTGGAGCAACTGCGGGGGATGATGCGCGCGCACCCGGAGATGAATTTCTCGGCCGTGTTCGTCCGGGCGCGAACCCGCTTGGAAGCGGTGGTCATGTTCCTGGCTCTGCTGGAGCTGATTAGAATCGGGGAGATCAGCGTGGTCCAGCCAACCCCATTTGCCGAAATCCGGGTGAAGGCGAAAGTGTGATCGAGCCGGAGGCCGATCCGGCAGTCACCCTGGCGGCAGCTCTGGAGGCGATCCTCTTCACGCTCAACCGCCCCGTGAATTTCATTGAGCTCGGCCACATCCTGGGGGCCCCGCTGGATGCGGTCGAAGATGCGGCGGCGCGGCTGGATGCCCAGCTGGTCGGGCGCGGGCTGATGCTGCAACGCCACCAGGACCAGCTGCAGCTGGTCACGCATCCGGCCCAGGCGGGTGTGGTGCGCCGGGTACTGCGACCCGAATACCCGGCCCGGTTGACACCGGCAGCCTACGAGACCCTGGCCATCGTCGCTTACCGCCAGCCGCTGACCCGGGCCCGGATCGAGGAGATTCGGGGGGTCAACTGCGAGGCGGTGCTCGAGAACCTTGAGGAAAAGGGATTGATCGTAGAGGTCGGCCGACTGGAAACGCCCGGCACCCCGCGGCTCTTCGGAACGACCATGAAGTTCCTTCAGATTCTGGGGCTCGCCAGCCTGAAGGAGCTGCCGCCCCTGCAGCCATCAGGCTCAACCAGTTCCTAGCGCGTAGCGGGCTGGCGGCCCGCCGCAAGGCCGACCTGCTGATCGCGGCTGGTCGAGTGAGGGTCAACGGTGAGGTGGCAACGCCCGGCCGGCAGGTTGACCCGGATGGTGACCGCATCACGGTCGACGGCCAGCCGGCACGACTGCCGGCCCGCCGCACCTACCTGATAGTCAACAAGCCGGCCGGCGTGCTGACCGCGGCCAGCGATGCACGCGGCCGTCGCACCGTGGTCGATCTCCTGGCCCGCTCCCCTGGTTCGCCGCCGCCGCGGCTCTATCCGGTCGGCCGGCTCGACCTGGACAGCCGCGGCCTGGTGCTGCTGACCGATGACGGCGAGCTTGCGGTCCGGGTGATGCACCCGCGTTACCATGTGCAAAAGGAATACCGCGTACGGCTCCGCCGACGACCGAGCGCCCGGGCCCTGGCCCGCGTACGAGAGGGGATGACCGTGGGGGACGAACGCTTCCAGCCGGCCAGCGTCGCCGTTGATGGCGACGACGCCGATCAGGTCCGCCTCACCATGGTGCTGACCGAAGGCCGCAAACGCGAAGTCCGCCGGATCTGGCGGGCGCTCGGCCATCCGGTGCTCGATCTGGAGCGGGTGCGGATCGGCCCGCTGCGCCTCGGCCGGCTTCCACCGGGCGCCAGCCGGGAGTTGAGCGCGACCGAAGTGCGCGAGCTGCGTCGGGCAGTCGGGCTGGCATGATCATCGCCATCGACGGACCCGCCGGCTCGGGCAAGACCACCATCGGCCGAATGCTGGCGGCCCGGCTCCACTATGCCCTGGTCGACACCGGCCTCTTTTACCGCGCGGTGACGGTCGAAGCCCGCCGGCGCGGCATCGCCCCGGACGATGTCAGCCGGCTGGTGGACATGGTACGCCGCCTCCGTATCGATATCGACACGTCCCCGGAGTCCATGCGAGGCCCGCTGGTGGAGGTTGATGGGCGGGATGTGACCGGCGAGGCCTTCGATCCGTTGATCGCCAAAGACCTGGCCACCATCGCGCGGCAGGCTCCGGTCCGGGAACTGTTGGTGGAGCCCCAGCGGGCGGGTGCGAAGGGAGACGCCGTGGTGCTGGGGCGGGACATCGGGACCGTCATCTTTCCCGGCGCCGAGCACAAGTTCTTTCTCACGGCTTCGGTGGCGGAGCGATCCGCACGCCGGCGGCGCGACCTCGAGCGGCTTAGCCACGAGGCCCCGCCTGACGCGGTGCTGGATGCGGAAGTCGAGGGGCGGGATCGCGCCGATAGTGAGCGTGACGTCGCGCCATTGCGGCCGGCACCCGATGCTATAATCATCTCGACCGAGGGCAAGTCGGTGGCGCGGGTGCTCGAAGAAGTGGTGTCGCGGCTTCCCACCGGTCGGTAATTCGGGTTTGAGCTATTTCTTCCTCACGCGTCTTGCCAGGCTTCTGACCCTCATCATCCTCGGAGGCTCCAATTTCCATCTCCGCGGAGTGGAAAACGTTCCTCGACAAGGATCGCTGTTGATCGTCTCCAACCACGTGGGCGCTGTCGATCCGCCGCTGATCGGGGCCTGGACGCCGCGGCCGGTCTGGTTTATGGCCAAGGCCGAGCTGTTCCGCGGGCTCTTTCTGCGCTGGCTGGTGCGGAGCTACCATGCCTTCCCGGTGATCCGGCATTCACCGGACCGCAAGGCGCTCCGCCGAGCGTTCGACCTGCTGCGGCAGGGCGAGGCGGTCGTCCTGTTTCCAGAAGGGCACCGCTCGGAGGACGCCCGACTCCAGCGCGCCGAACCGGGCGCCGGCTTCGTGGCCCGCCGTTCGGGGGCTCCCATCCTGGCGCTTGGGATCTGGGGAACCGAGAAGGTGCTCGGCCGCCGGGGCCGGTTTCCCAGGCGGGCGCCCGTGTCGATGCAATTCGGCCGCCCGTTCCAGCTGCCCGAACGACAGCCCGACGGTAGTGCCATGGACCACCAGCAGAGCGCCGATTACCTGATGATGAAGATCGCAGAACTCTTACCGTTGGAATACCAGGGGGAGTACCCCGCGCCAATCCGAAGCTCGGAGGCCGTGTGAAGAAAATCTACGTCCTGGACACCAACGTCTTGCTCCACGATCCCAACGCCATCTTCTCGTTCCAGGACAACGATCTGGTCATCCCCTTCGTCGTGATCGAGGAAGTGGACGGCCAGAAGCGGCGCCAGGACGAGGTCGGCCGCCACGCCCGCCTGGTCGCCAACCAGTTGGACCGGCTCCGTGCCCTGGGCAAGCTTTCCGAGGGAGTCCCGCTGCGCGGCGGCGGATCGCTCCGGGTGCAGCTCAAGCATGAGAGCCCGCAGCATCTGCCGGAGGATCTGGACCCCCATAAGCCGGACAACCAGGTGATCGCGCTGACCTTGCAGCTCAAGGAGGAGCATCCCAGCACGCCCGTGATCCTGGTCAGCAAGGACATCAACGTGCGGGTCAAGGCGGACGCCCTGAACTTGGCCGCCCAGGATTATGAGACTGACAAAGTGGTCGTCAACGAAGACGACCTCTACAGCGGGATGACGACCCTGGAGGTGACTCCCGAAGAGATCGACGACTTCTACAAGAGCAGTGTCTTCGCGCCCAGCAACGGCCACCTCTTCTGCAACCAGTTCGTCCACTTCAAGTCCTTGAACGGGACCAACCAGACCGCCCTCGGGCGATTCGACGCCGAGAAGCAGCAGATCCTGGCCCTGACCCCGATCAAGAAAGAGATCTGGGGGATCCAGCCGAAGAACCTCGGCCAGCGCCTCGCCTTCGACATCCTGCTGGACGACCGGATCGCATTGGTGACCATGACCGGCCGGGCCGGGACCGGAAAGACACTGCTGGCCCTGGCCGCCGGGTTGCACAAAGTCCTCGACCAGCACCGCTTCCGCCGCCTGCTGGTCACCCGCCCGGTGATTCCGATGGGCAAGGATGTTGGTTTCCTGCCCGGCGACAAGGATGAAAAACTCCGCCCCTGGATGCAGCCGATCTACGACAACCTGGAGTACCTGATGAGCGGGATGTACAAGGAGCAGACCGCCGCCGACATGCTCCGCCACATCCAGGACAAAGGCATCTTCGAGGTCGAGGCCCTCACCTACATCCGCGGCCGCAGCATCCCGCAGCAATTCATCATCGTGGATGAAGCGCAGAATCTCACCCCGCACGAGGTGAAGACCATCGTGTCGCGGGCGGGGGAGGGGACCAAGATCGTGCTCACCGGCGACCCCAACCAGATCGACCATCCCTACCTCGACTTTCGGAGCAACGGCCTCTGCTACGCGGTCGAGAAGTTCAAGGGCAATCCGATCGCCGGCCATGTGACCCTCACCAAGGGCCAGCGGTCCGAACTGGCGGAGCTCGCGGCGCAACTATTATGACCAAAGACAGAAACTCTCGAGGGGATTCCTCCCCTGGGTGGTTGCTCCCGGCCGTCAAGAGACGCTGCCCTCCTTCTCTTGACTGCCGGGACCAGCGCCGTTTGATAGCAGCGCCTGCTCGCCCGCCGCTGGCCGGTTTCCTTCCTGTCTTCCGACGCGAGTTGCCTCGGCTTTAGATGGACCGCACGTATGTCGCCCTAGACCTGGAGACAACAGGTCTGAGCCCCCGACTGGACCGCATCATCGAGGTGGGCGCTGTCCGCTTCCGGGGAACCACGGTGATCGAGCGCTTTCAGTCGCTGGTCCGGCCCGAGGTGCCCATCCCGCTTTCGGTCCAGCGGCTGACCGGCATCGCCGATCAGGACGTGGCCGACGCCCCCCGACCGGAGGCGATCCTGGAACAGCTGGTCGACTTCGTGGGCGACTCGGCCGTGGTCGCTCACAGCGGGACCTTTGACCTGTCCTTCTTCGGGGGTCCCGACGGCCGCCACGGGTACGAGCTCTACGACACGCTGGACCTGTCGCGCATCCTGCTGCCCAGGGTCCCCAGCCACAGCCTGCCACATCTCTCGCGCCAGCTGGTGCTCAGCCATGCCCATCCGCACCGAGCCCTGTCCGACGCCGACGCGGCCCGCCAGCTGTTCGAGTACCTCTGGCGTCTAGCGCGTGGTCTGCCGGCTGAGCTCCTCGACCGGATGCTGGACGCCACCCGGGGCTGGGTCCATCCGATTCAAAGCTTTCTCGCGGACGCGCGGCGTACGGGTCCCGACGGGGTCAGCGGCCTGACCCTCCCGGTCGTTCCACCCCAGGCGGCGGCCAGGCGACGACCCGCCGGCCCCCGCGATCCGGTGGCCATCCGGGCGCTGCTCGACGCGGAGGGCCCGATGGCCGAGCGGCTGCCCGACTACGAGATGCGCGAGTCGCAACAGCAGATGACGCTGGCCGTCGCCCAGCTCTTTCAACGGGGAGGCCAGCTCATGGTCGAGGCCGGACCCGGGACCGGCAAATCGCTGGCCTACCTGTTGCCGGCTGTCCATCGAGCGGCGGCCCTCAAGGAGCGGGTGGTGGTGGCGACCAATACCATCACCTTGCAGGAGCAGCTCTTCCACAAAGACATCCCCTTCTTGCAGAGCTGGCTGCCCTTCGACTTCAACGCCGTTCTGCTCAAGGGCCGGGCAAACTACGTCAGCTTGCGGCGCTGGAATCGCTACCTGAACGCGCCCAGCCGCCGGCCCGATGGAAGCTGGTTTGCGGACGAGGTGAAGTTCAAATTGCGGATGCTGGTCTGGCTGGCGCAGACCCAGACGGGGGACCGATCCGAGATCCGCCTCGCCGGGCTGGACGAGCTGTTCTGGGCGCGGGCGGCGTCCACGGCCGAAGACTGCCTGGGTCCCCATTGCCTGAACTACCAGCAGCAGGCATGCTTCTACTGGAACAGCCGCCACGCGGCCCGGGCCGCCGACCTGGTGGTGACCAACCATGCCCTCCTGCTGGCCGACGCGCTGTCGGGGGGCACGGTCCTCCCGCCCTACCAGCACCTGATCGTGGACGAAGCCCATCAGCTGGAGGAGGCCGCCGTCGAGAATTTGACCGTGCGGCTGTCGGAGGCCGTCCTGCTCGAGAATCTGGAGCAAGCCCTGACCTGGCTGGCCGCCGTCATCCAGCTGCCTGACTCCACCCTGACCGCGGAGGCGGCCGCCGCCCGGGAAGGGGCGGCGCAGTTCTTCGCCGAATTGCAGAGCTTTGTGAAGCAGCCGCCGGTGGACCAGGACCCGCGCCTGTTTGGGGAAAACCGGGTCCTGCTCGACCCGGCCGGCCGCCAGCTGCCGGGATTTGCCAGCCTGGTGGCCGCCGGGCGGCGGCTGACCGACCGGCTGTCAGCGCTGTGCCGCGCGCTCGAGGCCGGCCTCGACCAGGCCGACCCCGACGGGCTCAACAGTCACGCCGTCCACGAGCTCGACCTGCGGGCCACCCAGCTCAGCACGCTAACGGACCTGCTGCACGAAGCCTTCGCCCAGGCGCGCCCAGACCGGATGTACTGGCTGGTCATCGAGCGCCGGTCTGGCCGGCCCCTGCTGCAGGTGGTTCCCACGGACGCCGGCCGCACCCTGGCCGAGCGGGTCATCCAGGACAAGGAGACCGTGGTCTTCACCTCCGCCAGCCTGGCGGTGGCCGACTCGTTTGACTATTTCCGGCGGGGGGTGGGCCTGCGCGAGGCAGAGGCGCACGAGCTGATCTTGGCGTCGCCATTCGACTATCTCGCCCAGGCGCTGCTCTGCCTGCCCACCGATCTGAAGGAGCTGGACGACCCCCAGTTCCTCGACCAGACTGCCGAGACCGTCGCCTCGATTGCGCGCCAGCTGGAAGGGCGGACCCTCGTCCTGTTCACGGCGCACCAGCAGCTGCGCGACGTGGCCGATCGGCTGCGGCCGCTGTCCGCCGGAGACGGGGTCCTGGTCATGGCCCAAAACGTGGATGGCACCAGGCGGCAATTGCTGGAGCAATTCCGTGAGCACCCGCGCACCATCCTGCTGGGGACGAGCAGCTTCTGGCAGGGGATCGACGTGCCCGGCGACGCGCTCTCCTGCGTGGTGATCGTGCGCCTGCCGTTTGGCGTCCCGACGGACCCGGCCCGGGTGGCCCGCAGCGCCGGACTCCGGGATCCATTCACCGAGTTGCTGCTGCCGGAGGCGGTGCTGCGCCTGAAGCAGGGGTTTGGCCGCCTCATCCGCAAGCGGACGGACCGGGGGGCGGTCGTGCTGCTCGACCACCGAGTCGCCCATCGGGCCTACGGCCAGGCCTTCCTGGACGCCCTGCCGCGGGCCGCGGTTCACCTGGGGTTGTCGGACGAGCTGGCGCCCACCATCGGCCGGTGGCTGGAGCGCACGGTGAGCCTGGGGTGAGCGACGACCATCGGCTCCGGGTCGCCCTGGCCCAGATGGCGCCCGCACTGGGCGACCGGCAGCGAAACCTGGAGGCGCACCGGGGATGGATCGGCAAGGCTAAGGCGACCGGCGCGCAGCTCCTGGTCTTCCCCGAACTGAGCCTCACCGGCTACTTCCTCAAGGACCTGGTCCCGGAGGTCGCGATCACCCGCGACGGGCCGGAGATGCAGGAGCTGGCCAGCCTGTCCGGGGACCTGGACCTGGTGGTGGGCGCCGTGCTGGAGGAACCCGACCACCGCTACTTCAACGCCTCGGTCTATCTCAGCCGCGGGGAGCTGCGGCACATCCACCGCAAGGTGTACCTGCCCACCTATGGCATGTTCGACGAGCAGCGGTACCTCGCGTCCGGGGACCGCTTCCGGAGCTTCCCCACCGGCTACGGGCGGGCCGGCATCCTGATCTGCGAGGACATCTGGCATCTGTCCACGGCGTACATCCTGAGCCTGCAGGGCGTGGATCTCATCATCTGCCCCTCGGCCAGCCCGGGTCGCGGGGTCAGCACCGACGAGCGATTGGGGACGGCCGAGTCGTATGCCCTGCTATGCCGGACCTACGCCCAGTTCTTCACCACATTCTTCCTCTACTGCAACCGGGTCGGCTACGAGGACGGGGCCAACTTCTGGGGCGGCTCGATGATCATCGGTCCCAATGGCGACCTCATCCAGCAGGAGGAGGACGCTGACGAGGCGCTGGTCACCGCTACCCTGAACCTGGGCGATGTGCGCCACGAACGGCTCTCCAACCCGTTACTCCGCGATGAGAAGCTGGAATTGACCATCAATGAGCTCCGCCGGGTCTGGCATGAGCGTACCCGCGAACCGTACTGAACGCGCGGAATTCCTGCCCCTCGCCATCAATCCCGCGTTGGTGGAGCGTATCCTCCTCGGCTTTATCCAGGACGAGGTACGCAAGGTCGGATTCCAGCGGGTGGTCATCGGGCTGAGTGGCGGGGTCGACTCCAGCCTGGCCGCCACGCTAGCGGCGCGAGCGCTTGGTCCGTCCAACGTGAAGGGACTGCTCATGCCCTATCGCTTGAGCGATCCCCGCAGCCAGAGTGACGCTGAGGCCGTCGTGCGCCAGCTGGGCATCGAGCACGAGCTGATCGACATCAGTCCCCAGATCGACGCCTACTTCGCCCGCTATCCCGACGCCGAACAGGCCCGCCGGGGGAACAAGATGGCCCGGGAGCGGATGACCATCCTGTACGACCACTCGTGGGGGTGGCAGGCGCTGGTGCTGGGCACTAGTAACAAGACGGAGCTGCTGCTTGGCTACGGCACCATCTACGGCGACATGGCCAGTGCCGTGAATCCGATCGGGGACCTGTACAAGACCCAGGTCTGGCAGCTCTCGGATGCCCTGGGCGTGCCCACGGCCATCGTGCAGAAGGCGCCGTCGGCCGACCTCTGGGCCGGGCAGACTGACGAGGTCGAGCTGGGCTTTCAGTATCGGGAGGTGGACCGACTGCTCTACTACCTGATCGAGCGCCGCTACTCGATCGCCGAACTCGAGCGAGAGGGATTCGCGCGCCCCTTCATCGACGTGGTCATGGGCAAGGTGCGGGACAGCCAGTACAAGCGGCGGCTGCCGGTGATCGCCAAGCTCTCCAGCCGCACCATCGACCGCGACTTCCGCTATCCGCGCGACTGGGGTCACTGATTCCGCTTTTGGCCACGGATCCGCTGATCGGCGGGCTCTTTTGGGCTGCCGTCGCCTTCTGGTTGGTGGCCGAGTGGGTGTTTGGCGTTCGCAGCCGGCCGCCGGCCGGCGCCGCCCTGAGGGACCGCGGTTCCCGGATCGTGGTGGTCGCCTCAGTGGGGATCGGGGTCGCCCTGGCGGCCAACCTGGCGTTCGCCGTGCCGGAGGCGGCCATCGCGCCCAGCCGCCTGGTGCCGCTGGCCGGCGTCGCTCTTATGGTGGCGGGTGAAGGCTTCCGGCTGTACGCCATCCGCAGCCTGGGCCGATATTTCACCTTCGTGGTGGCGCTCCACCCCGGTCAGCACCTGGTCGAGTCGGGTCCGTACCGGCTAATTCGGCACCCGTCGTATACCGGGTCGCTGGTGACGGTGCTCGGGATATGCCTGGCCATGGCCAACTGGCTCTCCCTGGTGGGCGTGATCCCGGCGGCGCTCGGGTACGGGTACCGGATCCGGGTCGAGGAGCGCGCGCTGGTGGAGGGGCTGGGCGAGGCGTACCGAGCCTACAGGCGCCGGACCAAGCGGATCATTCCTTACATTGTGTGAGCGTGGGCACGCTCTACCTCGTTTCAACCCCCATCGGCAACCTGGATGACATCACGCTGCGGGCCTTGCAGGTGCTGGAGGCGGCGCCGCTGGTGGCGGCCGAAGACACCCGCCACACGCTGAAGCTGCTCACCCACTTCGGCCTGCGCCGGCCACTGGTGAGCCTGCATGCCCACAACGAGGAGCGGCAACTGGAGAGCATCCTGGAGCGGTTGAAGCAGCACGATATTGCGCTGGTTTCGGACGCGGGCACCCCGGCGCTGTCGGACCCCGGCGTGCGGCTGGTGAGCGCGGCGGTGGCCCGCGGCTTCGCCGTGGTGCCCATCCCCGGGCCGTCCGCGCCGCTGGCGGCCCTGGTGGCGTCGGGGTTGCCCACCAACCAGTTCACGTTCCTGGGATTCTTGCCTCGCAAGCGCGGCGAGCTGGAGCGTGTGCTGGGCGACGCGGGGGAGGCCCGCCGGACCTTCGTGTTCTTTGAGTCACCGCATAGGCTGACGAAAACATTGGCTATAATGGCTGCCACCCTCGGCCCGCGCGCCATGGTGGTAGCCCGGGAGATCACCAAGACGCACGAAGAATTTGTTCGCGGAACCCCAGCTGCACTGCTGGCCCACTTTGAGCAGCGGCCGCCGCGTGGGGAGCTGACGGTGGTGGTGGCCGGGAGCGATTGGAAACCTGTGAACGGGGCCGGCAGCAATGGGTAAGTTCTACGTCACCACCGCCATCGTGTACGTCAACGACAAGCCTGCCCTGCATTACCTGTATGAGGTCGTGGCCGCCGACGTCCTGGCCCGCTATCACCGGATGATTGGCGACGACACGTTCTTCCTGACCGGAACTGATGAGCATTCCATCAACGTGGAGCGCGCCGCCAAGCGGGAGGGTCTTCCGGCGAAGGTGTACAGCGACCAGATGGCGCAGCTCTACCGCGACGTCGAGGCGCAATTCGGCATCTCCTACGACCGATTCATTCGGACCGAAGATCCGGACCACGTGGCCGGCGTTCAGAAATTCATTGGCCAGATGCAGGCGAAGGGGGATATCTACAAGGGCACCTACAGCGGCTGGTACTGCCCATCGTGTGAAGCCTTCTACCAGGCGGACGAGCTGAACGATGGGTACTGCCGGATTCACCCGTCGATCAAGGCCAGCTGGCTGCAGGAGGACAACTACTTTTTCGCACTGTCGAAATACCAGGGCCGGCTGCTGCAGCACATCGAGAAACATCCCGAGTTCATCCAGCCCGAGAGCCGGCGAAATGAGATTCTCGGCTGGTTGAGGGCGGGCCTTCGCGACTTCAGCATCTCGCGCTCCACAATCACGTGGGGCATCCCCTTTCCCGGCGATGAGCGGCACGTCGTGTATGTGTGGGGCGACGCGCTGGTCAACTACATCACCGGTGTCGGGTATGGCACCGATGAGGCGCTGTTCAAGCGCTGGTGGCCGGCCGACCTCCACATCATCGGCAAGGACATCACCCGCTTCCATACCCTCTACTGGCCCGCCATGCTGATGTCTGCCGGCGTCGCGTTGCCCAAGCGGATCTGGGGCCACGGCTTCATGCTGTATCGCGGACAGCGGACCAGCAAGACCGCCGGTACGGCCATCGACCCCATCGAGGTGGCGAGCATGTTTGGGGCCGACGCGGTGCGGTACCTGGTCCTCCGTGAGGTGCCATTCGACCGCGACGCGGATATCAGCGTGGAGGCCATGACCGATCGGTTCAACGCCGACCTGGCCAACGACCTGGGGAACTTCGTCTACCGCAGCCTCTCCATGCTCCAGCGCTACTTCGACGGAAAGGTCCCCGCTCCGGACGGCGATACGACCAAGTTGGACGCGGACCTGCGCAAGGCGTTTGAGAAAGCCGTCAAAGGCCAGGGGAAATGCCTCAAGGACCTCAACTACACCGGCGCCCTCGAGTTGATCTGGGCTGCCGTCAACCGCGGTAACAAGTACATCGAGGAGAGTGCGCCCTGGGTGCTCGCCAAGCAGTCCGACCAGCGCAAGCGGCTGCAGACCGTGATGTACAACCTGGCCGAGGCGATCCGGCTGACCAGCCTCCTGATCGCGCCCTTTATGCCGGACACCGCGCAGAAGATCGCGGCGCAGGTCAAGGCCGATTTCAAGATGCCCTGGGTCACCGCCCAGGAATGGGGCGGCACCGCAGTCCGGACGCAGACGACGCTGGGTGGCGTCCTGTTCCCCCGGATCGAGAAAGAGCTGGCAAGCTCATCGACCTCATCCAGCTGATCGACTCGCACGCGCACCTGCTGTCCCTTCGGGCGCCAGACACGCCGGACTCCGCGCTGCGGGAGGCCGCCGACGCCGGGGTCACCCGGGTGATCAACATCGGCGACGACCCGACCGATAACGAACCGGGCATCCAGCTGGCCGAGCGGATCCCGGCGCTGCGCACGACCGTCGGCTGGCATCCGCACTTTGCGGATCACCCCTTAGAGGCCAAGGAGCTGCGAGCGTTGCGAACCCTGGCGGCGCATCCGCGGGTGGTCGCCGTGGGCGAGATTGGCCTGGACTACGCCTTCACCGAGTACCACCGGGTGCCGGCCAAAGCGCAGGCCCGCGCGTTTCGACAGATGCTGGGCTTGAGCCAGGAGCTGGGCAAGCCGGTGGTGCTGCACACGCGCGACGCCTTTGCCGACCTGCTGGCCATCCTCGACGAATTTCCCGGGATCGGCGGCGTATTCCATTGTTTCAGCGGCAACGCGGCCATCGCCTCGGAGTGCCTGGCTCGCGGCTTTGCCATTTCATTCGCGGCCACCGTCACCTATCCGGGGGCCCATGACGTCAAAGGCGCGGCCGGCCTGGTGCCGTTGGACCGGATGCTGGTGGAGACCGACGCGCCGTTCCTTCCACCCCAGAGCCGCCGCGGCCAGCCCAACGCGCCGCGCTACCTGCCCGAGACCGTTCAGGGCATCGCCACCCTCCGCGGGGACAGCATCGAATCCGTAGCCGCCGCCACCCGGCGCAATGCCATCCAGCTGTTCGGACTCGATGGCTGATCCACCTGACCTCGCCAACCCGTCGACGATCCGCGCCGTGGCGCGCCGCTTTGGCGTGCAGTTCCAGCGCCGGTGGGGCCAGAACTTCCTGGCCGATCGGGGCCAGCTGGAGCGGCTGGTGGCCGCCCTGGCGGTTCGCCCAGCTGAGCACGTTGTGGAAGTGGGCCCGGGCCTCGGGGTGCTGACCCGGGAACTGGCCCAGCGCGCCGCGAGCGTCGTGGGGGTAGAGGTCGATTCGGCCTGCGTTCGGGCACTGGGGCTGACTCTGCGCGGGCTGGCCAACGTGACCATCGTGCTGGGAGACATCCTGGTCCAGCCGGTGGGTCGCCTGGGCCCGACCCCCTACCGGGTCGTCGGGAACATTCCGTACAACCTGACCGGCGCCCTGTTTGGGCATCTGCTGGAGCAACCCGATCCGCCACGGCAGATCGACCTGCTGGTGCAGAAGGAAGTCGCCCAGCGGATCGCGTCGCCGGGCGGCGATTGGAGCCTGGCCACCCTGAGCGTACGGGCGTTCGGTAGCGCCGAGCTGATCCTGGCTATTCCCAAGGAGGCCTTCTTCCCGGTGCCCAAGGTGGCGTCGGCTCTGCTGCGGATCGTTCCGGAGCCGATGCCCGTCATCCCGCGTGATGAGCTCCCCGAGTTTTTCAAGTTCGTCCGCCCGTTCTTTCAGGCCCGGCGAAAGCAACTGCCGTACGTCCTCACGAGGAGGTTGGGCCTGTCGAACGCGCAGGCGCGAGCTCACCTGAGCCAGCTGGGGATCGATCCAGCTCGCCGCCCGGAAACGCTTTCGCTGGAGGAGTGGCGGCGACTCTTCGCCCGGCGTATAGTTCCCGCCTAGAACACAGGAGGGACGGACGCACGATGGACGACGATATCCCGTTTTCGCGGCGGGTCTACTCGGGGCGGGGCGTCTTCCTAGACAACCTCCTGACTGAGGTGGCCGCCCGGCCCGAATTGCTTCGCCTGGTAAGACGGGCGAAAGAGATGAGCGACGATGAGCTGGCCACCCTGGTCGAGGTGATTGGGCGCTCCAGTGGTCGACCGGTCCGCCACCGGCGGTGGCATCTGCCCAGACCCACCCTGCCGGTGACCCTGCTGGCCGGTGCGGGCGCCCTGGTCGTGGTCCTCGGTGTCATCAGCGTGGTGCTCTTCGTGTTCGGCACGGCCCGCGCCGCAGGATAAGCCTCACGGCGAGGCTTATGATGCAGTGGCCTTGAGGGACCCCCGCGACATCATTGTGCCGCGCCCCGGTGGGTTCGGCGGTGTCCTCGGCAATCCGGACTTCCGGCTGATGTGGTCGGCGCAGATTGCCTCGCAACTGGCCGACAAGTTCCTGATGTTCTCGCTGCTGATCCTCAGCTACACCGTCAGCCGAACCAGCACCCAGGGGGCGACGCTGTTCCTGGCTTACACGCTGCCCTCGGTTTTCCTCAGCCCCTTCGCCGGTGTGTACGCGGACCGCCACAACAAGAAGCTGCTGATGTTCTGGACAAACGCCATCCGGGGCGGCCTCATCCTCCTGATCCCGCTGAGCCGGTACTCCCCCTATTTCCAGGGAGTCACCTGGCACCTGCTGGTTATCACCTTCCTGTTTGCCGCGGTAGGCCAGGTCTTCGCCCCGGCGGAGGCGGCGTCGATCCCGTTCATCGTCAATAGCGAAGGGCTGATGACGGCCACATCCGTGTTTACCAGCACGGTGATGCTCACGCTGCTGGTGGCGGTCCCGCTCTCGACGCTGGCCGTCCGATTCCTCGGCCAGGAGTCGCCCTATTGGGCAGCGGCGCTGCTCTTCTTTATAGCCGCGGGACTGATCCTGCTGATTCGAACGCCGCTGCGGCTGGTGACGCACGTCGCGCCCGAATCGCCGGATCTCCTCTATGAGCTCCGGGAAGGGGTGGCATATATTGCCTCCCGGCCGGAGGTCCGCACCGCGGTCCTGCAGCTCAGCCTGACCATCACCATCATCTTCTCCGTCTTCGTGGTGGCGCCCCAATACATGAGCACGGTGCTGCAGCTGCAGGCGCGCGACGTGTACCTGATCCTGGGGCCGGCCGTGCTCGGCATGCTGGCCATGGCCTTCTTTTTGGGCCAGTACGGTCGCCATTTCCGGCGAACCCGGCTCCTGATCGGCGGCCTGCTCTCAGCTGGCGTGACCCTGATGCTGGTGGCGGTCGTCCCCAGCCTGCTGCGCCAGTTCGCCCCCAACTTGTTGCTGAGCTTCCCGGCAATCTTCGGCCTGGTGGGGGGCCTGGAGTTCGGGGTGCTCTTCATCCCAGCCTTTACGGTCCTGCAGGAACACACCGAAGCAGAGCTTCGGGGTCGCATCTTCGGGGCGGTGTTCACCGTGGTCAACGCCGCGGTGGCCGTGCCCATCCTGCTGGCCGGCGGGCTCGCGGACCTGTTCGGCGTGTCGCGGGTGATCTTCGGGATGGGGGTGCTGCTGGTGCTGGCCGGCCTCACGTCCGCGCTTCCCAGTCGCCGCAGCCCGTTGATTCCGCCGAAGGAAATGAAGGAGAACCGCTAGCCCGCCGATATAATCGGTGGGTCCAGGGCGCATAGCTCAGTTGGTACGAGCGCTTCCATGACAAGGAAGAGGTCACAGGTTCGACTCCTGTTGCGCCCACCAAAGTTCCCTTCCCGATGAAGGTGCCAGCGGCACCTTGGAACTGAGCCCCTTTCTACGACGGATGGAGCCGGTCGAATGAGTGCCTGGTCGAGACCATCGGCGCCCTCTCCCTCGAGCAACTCGCGCTGAGGCCGGCACCCGACCTCTGACCCTCTGGGCCACCACCGCCCATCTCGCTGGGGCCCGGGTGTACTGGTTGTGCGCGATCCTCCAGGAGCCCGGTGCCGGGGCGCGCTCTATTCCGATGCCACCGGAGCCGGTTGGGAGGACGACCTGGCGCACCCGCGTGAGCCCAGAGAACTCATCTTCGCCTTGGAATCCTCCTCGACCATCGTTCAGGCATGCCTTGAGCGCTGGACGCCGGCGATGCTACAAGACGAATTCCGTCGAGAGATCGCCGGCAAGCTCCAGCTCCAGCCCCGCCAGGCTGTGCTCCTGCGGCTGCTCACGCACGACGGCTACCACGGTGGCGAGATCTCGCAGACACTCGGAATGCACGCACTCAAGGAGGTTCACCTCTGGACCGGCCGCCATCGGCCCCTTGCAACCTGAGAGAGGCAGCTCGAGGACGGCTACGTGCTCCGCAGCGTGGCGGTCGACCTGCCCATCAGCGAGGTGGTAGACGCGCCGAAGTGGATTGTCTCTGCCTTGTTGCCGCTCGACCGTTTCACCGGGGGAGAGGAGTAGACGAGGCCTGGGCTGGCCTCGTCCACGTTCTCAGCTGACCGGCGCTCCCTGAGTCGCCAGGGCCGGCGCTTCGCCGAACACCAGTCGTGCCTCCTGGAGGCTCTGCGGGCGGTTGCTCCGAAGGTAGAACAGGACGGCGACGCCGATCACCACCCAGGCGATGGCGATCGGAGCGGCAAAACTGGCCGGCGCAGTCAGCGAGGGAAAGGGCGGCAGGCCGATGGCAGCCACCAGCGGGGGCACGAAGACGAGTGAGCCGGCCACTGGGATCACCCCGTGAAGCCAGATGTTCCACTCCTCCGGGTGCTCACGGCGATAGAGCCGCAGACACGAGATGTTCCCGGCGATGTAGATCAGGATGGTGATGAAGGTGGCGACCGTGCCGAGCAGCGCGAAAGCGTTCAGGGGTCCGCCGGTGACGAATCCCAGCACCACCGCCACCGCCACCCCATAGACGAACTGGGCGAGGACGGCGACGGAGGGCGTCCGGTACCGCGGGTGGACCCGGGCGAACGCGCGCGGGATGGCGCCCACCCGCCCCATGGCGTAGAGCACCCGAGTGGCCGCGTTGGCGCCGGCATTGCTGTTGGCGATGGCGCTGTTGGCCACCGCCAGGAAGACGAGCACCCAGAGGGGGCCCCACGCTTGCACCGCCAGTTGGTGCCACGGGTCGCCGTTTCCGGCGTTCGGGAAGTTGGCCATCTTATCTGGGCCGAACGCCACGGTGCCCGCATAGGTGGTGAAGACGTAGAAGAGGCCGATCCCGAGGCAGGAGAGCAAGACCGCGCGTCCGATCGTTCGGCGGGGATCTTTCGTTTCCTCCGCCAGGGGGATGCTGGCCTCAAAACCGATGAAGGCGAGGATGCCGAAGATCATTCCCTGGGCGATCCCCGACAGCCCACCGAGGCGAGTATCGGCCGCCAGGCTCGGGGTGAACACCTGGAGGGTGTTCTTGCTTCCGGCCTGCACAATCAATGTGATCGCCAGGGCCAGGAAGACCACGATCTCGAACGCGCCCAGGACGGCGCCAGTCTCGGTCGACAGCTGGACGCCGAAGTAGGTCAGCCCGAGCACGATGACGGCCGCCACGATGGACCAGATCCACCAGGTCCCCAGCGGGGTGCCGAGCGTGCTGTGCAGGGTCGTGTCCAGCAGGTTGCCAAAGATCAAGAACAGGAGCGGTGCCACGATGGGCTCCGACAGGAGAAAGCCCCAGCCGACCAGGAAGCCGGCGCTGGGATTGAGGCTGCGGCTGGCGTACGTATAAAATCCACCGGCTGACGGCAGGTGCCGGGCCAGCTGGCCGATGCAGCTGGCGACCAGCAGGCAGGCGACCAGGGCCAGGGCCACCGCCAGGGCGGTTGAGCCGCCTGCATAGGGAGTCGCGAAGATGATGGAGAACGCCACCGCCGCCGCCGGAGCCATGTGCGTGATCGACTGGAACAGGACCGGTACCAATCCGACCGCATTGGGCTTGAGCTGCGGGGTCGAGCCGACAGCAGTTGCCATGCCATTCCCTCCCTCGGCGCCCGAAGGCGCGAAAATTCTACAGGAAACGTACTCCGGGCGATAGCGGCGGGTCAAGGTCCGGCCGGCCGGCCCGTTATACCGGGTGATGCTGCCCCTGCGCACCAGGATCCGCCTGTGGCTCGCCCGGCTGCTGGACCAGTTGCTGCTCCGAGGGTTCTGGAACTAAAAAGCCGCGAGTACGTCTCGCGGCTTGAGCGATCGCGACGTCCGAATCGGGCTAAAGTCTTGTAACGCGCGAGCCCGGCCGGGCTTACGCCGGTCCCATGCCATAATGCGGTCGACCATGGCCGAGGCCCCATCGCCCGACGGGGAAACCCAGGACCGGGTGCTGATTTTCCAGCCCGAGACGCGCCAGGCCCGCGCCTACCGGGAACTCTTTGAACACAACGGCTACCAGGCACGGACCGCGCTGCCGGCCGACGATGTGCAGCGGATCTGCGAGGAGGTCCAGCCGGCGCTGGTGATCTTCGACATGGGATTCTGGGAAGCGGACAGCGCGCTTGTCTTTGGCATCCTCAACAACGCGTTGGGCTTCCAAAGACCGGTCATCATCGGCCTGAGCACCCTCGACGTCCACACCCGGCGGGCCAGGCGTTTCGGCGCCGATGCGGTCTGGATCCGGGGCGTTGACGACGCGGTCGGGCTGCCCCGGCTCGCCGGCCAGCTGCTCGCCGCGCGCCGAGCGGGCACGCTCAAGGTGCCGCAGCCGAAGACCCCGCTCTAGGCACACCCCGTTAGGCAATTCCCGAGCCCGAATCCACAGTTGAGGCCTCAACCGCTTTTCCCCACTCGCTGCGAGAAGCAATAAATATGTGGAAAAGAATTGCCTTGACATTTCGTCGCACGTCGGTCGTATCATAGACAGGCGTTTCGCGCCTACGGTCTCGGCAGGACCATAGCTCTCGAGGAAAGAGGAGGTCGCTCCGGTTGAAAGCCGCTCCACCCATCAAGACCTGCACGCGCGCCGGTTGCACCAACCTGGTGAAGAAATCGACGGCCCGCTACTGCAGCATTGGGTGCTGTGCGCAGGATCCGGTTCGGAAGGAGCGGCTCCGCCACCAGGCCCGGCGGGCACCCATCGTGCCGCTCTCCCATCAGTTGTCGCTCACGTTCAAGGCCAACCCCGACCTGGAAGCCTGGCTGATGGAGCGGCTGCCCAGTGGGGAAGGGATCCCAGCCGGGCTGCAACGCCTGCGGGCAGGCTGATCTCTCTATAAGAGGCTAGGCTCTAAGCCCGGGTCCATCGAATCGAATTAGCATCTTGGGCGCGGATGCGGCCTGAGCCCGAGGCCGGGCTCCGGGCGTCGTCTCCTGTGCGCGGTCGGTCACGCATCAACGGATGCGCTCCCTCCCGTGCTCGTCGCCTCCTTCGGCTCGGCACGCCCCGCATCCCGATCTGCGTCGTCCGATCGATGGACCCGGGCTTATAATCGGCGTCACCTCCGGAGGTGATGTCCGATCGGCCAGGATCTCGAGACCCTTCGCCATTCCACCGCCCACGTAATGGCGGCCGCCGTGCTCGACTTATTCCCCGGCACGGCCATCGGGATCGGGCCCGCGACCGACGAGGGATTCTATTACGACTTCGATTTCCGCAACGGCGGCCGCCCGGTGGAGGCCGATCTGCGCCGGATCGAGGCGCGCATGCGCGAGATTGTTCGGGCGGCTCCCGCCTTCGTCAAGGAAGAAGTGCCGAAGCCGACGGCGGTGGAGCTCTTCCGCAAGCTCGACCAGCCGTACAAGGTCCAGCTGGTCGAGGAAAAGGTGACCGAACCGACGGCGCGGCTCTACCGGACCGGAGACTTCGTGGACCTCTGCCTGGGCCCGCACCTGCACGACGCCGGTCAGCTAGGGGCCTTTCGGCTACTCTCGCTGGCCGGCGCCTACTGGAAGGGCAGCGAGAAGAACCCGATGCTGACCCGGATTTACGGGACGGCCTTTCCCACCGAGGCCGAGCTGGAGGCACACCTCAAACGTCTGGAGGAGGCGGCCCAGCGGGACCATCGGAAGATCGGCAAGGAGCTCGACCTGTTCATGATCGACGACATGGCCGGCCGGGGCCTGCCGCTCTGGCTGCCCAAGGGGGCGACGGTGCGCCGGCTGTTGGAGGAGTACATCGTTAGGAAGGAATTGCGGGCAGGCTACCAGCACGTGCGCACCCCCGACATCGCCCGCCTCGACCTCTACAAGCAAAGCGGGCACTGGGCTCGCTACCGAGAGGCGATGTACCCACCCTCCAAGATCGAGGACGAGGAGTGGCAGCTTCGGCCCATGAACTGCCCTCACCACATCCGGATTTTCCAGCGCCGGGCCTACAGCTATCGCGACCTGCCGGTGCGGCTGGCGGAGCTCGGCACCGTCTACCGCTACGAGAAGTCGGGCGAGGTGTCGGGGCTGATCCGGGTGCGCGCCTTCACCATCAACGATGCCCACATCTTCTGCCGGCCGGACCAGGTGACCCAGGAGTTCGACGCCGTGGTCCGGCTGATTCTGGAGGTCTACGAAGCGCTGGGCGTCACCGACTTCTACTTCCGCCTCTCGTTGCGTGACCAGACCAGTGACAAGTGGATGGGGGACCCGGCGGTGTGGGAGATGGCCCAGGAGGCGGCCCGCGCCGCACTCCGGGCGGGCGGGCACACGTTCGTGGAGGCCCCCGGGGAGGCCGCCTTCTACGGACCGAAGCTCGACGTTCAGATCAAGGACGCTATCGGCCGCGAGTTCAGCCTGTCCACCAACCAGATCGACTTCCTGATGCCCGAGGCCTTCGGCCTGGAGTACACCGATGCCGACCAGACCCAGAAGCGGCCGGTGATGATCCACCGCGCCCCCATCGGCTCCTTCGAACGCTTCATGGCCTACATGATCGAGCTCTATGCTGGGGCCTTTCCCCTCTGGCTGGCGCCGGTGCAGGTGGTCTTCATCCCTATCGCGGACCGCCACCTGGCCGGGGTGGAGGGTATCGCGGCGCGCTTTCGTGACCAGGACCTGCGGGTGGAGGTGGACGGCCGCGGCGAGCGGATGCAGGCCAAGATCCGGGACGCCCAGCTGCAGAAGGTGCCCTACATGGCGGTGGTGGGCGACCGCGAACTGGAAAGCGGCCAGGTCAACGTTCGGACCCGAGACGGCGGCCAGGAAGCGCTGGCGGTCGAGGCGTTTCTTGACCGGCTGCGCCGCGAGAGCAAGGCGCCTAGCATATGACGATGGCATCTGTGGACCCGGTGACGGCGCCGTCCGAATACCAGCGGCTCATGCTCTCGCTGGTCGGGGAGGACGATCCGGCGTCGGTCCAGGAGGAGACGCCCGGCGCGGTCAGGGGGATGATCGCCACTGCAGCCGCCGACATTCGCCGCCGGCCGGCCGAGGGTGAGTGGTCGGTGCTCGAACTGGTCGGTCACCTCGCCGACGCCGAGCTGGTCATGGCCGCCCGGTACCGGTGGGTGCTGGCTCACGAGGAGCCGCCGATCGCCGCCTATGACCAGGACCGCTGGGTGGACCGGCTCCGGCACAACGACGACGATCCGCGCGACCTGCTGGCCCTCTTCGAGCCGTTGCGGCTGGCCAACCTGGCCCTCTGGCGGCGCACCCCCGGGCCGGCTCGGCAACGGGTTGGCCTCCATTCCGAGCGCGGCCGGGAGAGCCTCGACCTGATGTTCCGGATGATCGCCGGTCACGACCGATTTCATCTGGCCCAGATGGACCGGACGCTGCGGGCCATCAGGGTCGGCGCCGGTTCAGCCTAGTAACCTGGCCTGCAACGGCTCCTCCACTAGGTGGCCGTCGCGGACGAAGATCTGGTAGGCCTGGGCGCCCGCGCGCTCCGAGACGACGTCGGCCAGCTCCCGGCCACGAAAATGCAGCGCCGCCCCATCGTCGATGGCGAGTCCGGCCGGGAATCCCTCCGCGATCAACCGCTGGTAGGTCGGCCGACGCTTCGGATCGTCGCTGAAGTGGGGGCAGGCGCTGCCGGAAAGAAAGCCGAGGCCGTCCTGCCTGGGGGCCAGGTCAGATCCCACCGAATCGGTCAGATAAGCCTCGAACCAACAGATGGCGCCGGCGCTCATGCCGGCGAGGACGGCGCCCGCATCCCAGGCCTCCCGCAAGAGGCGGTCCAGGCCGTGCAGCCGCCAGACCGCGAGCAGATTCGTGGTGCTGCCGCCGCCGACGTAGAAGGCCTGCTGCTCCCTGACGAACCGGGGCAAGTCGTGGGTGAGCGGCGTCTGAAAAAGCGGCAGGTCGGAGGGTCGGCAGTCCAGCTGGGCGTAGGCTCGATAGAAGCGGGCGAGATAGCTCTCCGCATCGCCGCTGGCCGTTCCCAGGAAACAGATCCGCGGCCGGGGCCGCCCGGCCAGGCTCAGGATGAAGGCATCGATGGGGGTCGGCACGCCGGTGGCGGAGAAACCGCCGCCCCCCAAGGCGACAATGTGGCCCGGCACGGGCACAGAATAACCTCCGCCGGGCTGGACGCCATGTATAATGCAGTCCCTAAGCAGAGGCTGTCCAAACTCTCACCTTGAGGCGCGCCAGAGAGGTTGTGGGGACGTAAAGATAGCCTCCGGCTATCTTTTTTTGTTGTAAGGAGGTTGATCCACGGCCTTTCGGGAACTGCGAATTAACGACCAGATTCGTGCGCAGGAAGTTCGGCTCATCGATGACGAAAATCAGCAACTCGGGGTGGTATCCCTCGAGCGAGCGAAGCAACTGGCGATCGAGCGAGATATGGACCTGGTCGAGGTGGCGCCCCAGGCGCAGCCGCCAGTGTGCCGGATCATGGACTACGGCAAGTTCAAGTTCGAAAGCCTAAAGAAAGACAAAGATGCACGCAAGAAGCACCAGAACATCAAGGTCAAGGAGATGAAGCTCCGCCCCAAAATCGGTGAGCACGACTTCCAGACCAAATTCCACAACGTCAAGTCCTTCCTGGAGCAGGGGGACAAGGTGAAGCTGACCATCATGTTCCGCGGCCGTGAGATGGTCCACCAGGATATCGGCAAGAACCTGCTGGACCGGATGGCCCGCGAGCTCAAGACGATCAGCAGCGTCGAGCGCACCCCCCTGCTGGAAGGGAAGAACATGATCATGATCCTGGCCCCGGTGTTGGCGCCGACCGCCGCCAAGCCAGCCTCGGAGGGCACCTAATGCCCAAACTGCGCACCCATAAGGCGTCTCAGAAGCGCTTCCGGTTCACCAAGACCGGCAAGATCGTGCGGCCACACGGGCAGAAGAGCCATCTGCTCGTGCACAAGAGCGCGCGCCGCAAACGGCAGTACAGCAAGCTTGTCATTCTGCAGGGCGGCGACGCGGCCATCGTGCGCCGGGCGCTCCCGTACCGATAAGTCGAAGGAAGGTGATCGACCATGCCTCGTGTCAAGCGCGGCGTCCCAGCGCGGCGGCGCCACAAGAAGATCCTCAAACTGGCCAAGGGCTTCCGGCTGACGCACCGGACGCTGTTCCGCCCGGCAAATGAAGCCGTCCTCCATTCGCTTCAGTACGCCTTCCGTGACCGACGGGCGCGCAAGCGCGACATGCGCAAGCTCTGGATCACTCGCATCAACGCCGCCAGCCGGAGCCATGGGCTGCCCTACAACCAGTTCATGCACGGCCTGAAGGTGGCGGGGGTTACGATCAACCGGAAGATGCTGGCCGACCTGGCGGTACGGGACGACCAGTCCTTCATCCAGCTGGTCGACCTGGCCAAAGGCTCCCCGGCAAAAAGCTGACCAGATCGTGCTACCATGCCTGCACCATGAGCGGCATGGTTTGGCTTTCTTTCTTTCTCGGGCCGGCTCGCGGCCGGCCTTCTGCGTAGCGCCCAACCGTCGCTTGGCGCGCGTCCGGGGAGGGCCTTCTGATGGCTAACCTGCCAGAGGATCTCGAACGCCTACGACTGGCCGCGCACTCCCAGATCGCGGCGGCCCAGGACCCCACGGCCCTGGAGCAGCTGCGGGTCGCCCTGCTGGGGAAGAAGGGGACGCTGACCGCCACCCTGCGCGGTCTGGGGAGTCTCCCGCCCACCGAACGGGCCCAGGCCGGTGAGCGGGCGAACGCGGTGAAGAAAGAGCTGGAGGAGGCGATCGCGGCCCGGGCTGCCGCCCTCGAGGAAGCCCGCCGGGCCGGGCTGGCCGAGCAGGAGTGGCTCGACATCACATTCATTCCGCAGGACGAGGGGTATGGGCATCTGCACCCGATCACGCTCATCATGCGCGAGATCCGGGCGGTGTTCTCCCATATCGGCTACACGGTTGCCGTCGGCCCCGAGGTGGAGGACGAGTGGCACAACTTCGAGGCCCTCAACATCCCTGCCGGTCACCCGGCGCGGGACGACATGGATAGCTTCTACGTGGGGTCCGGCGCGCTGCTGCTGCGGACCCATACCTCCCCGGTCCAGATCCGCTACATGGAACAGCACCAGCCGCCCATCCGCATCATCGCACCGGGCCGCGTCTATCGGCGAGACTACGACGCGACCCACCTGCCGCAGTTCCACCAGGTCGAGGGGCTGTGCGTGGATAGCGACATCCGCCTGTCGGACCTGAAGGGCACGCTGGAGTATTTCGCTCGCTCGATCTTTGGCGCCGAGCGCCGGATCCGGTTGACGGGCGACCACTTTCCCTTCACCGAGCCAAGCGTCGGGGTGGCGGTCTCCTGCGGGATCTGCGGCGGCGCCGGCTGCTCGAGCTGCAAGCGCGGCTGGCTGGAAATCCTGGGGGCGGGGATGGTCCATCCACAGGTGCTGCGCAATGGCGGCATCGATCCCGCTCGGTACTCGGGTTTCGCCTTCGGCATGGGCCCCGACCGGATCGCCATGCTGAAGTACAACCTGCCCGACATCCGGAGCATCGTCGAGCCCGACGTGCGGTTCCTGAGGCAGTTCTAGTGCTGATCTCGGCTGGCTGGCTGCGCGAGTACGTGGACGTGCCGGCTGATACCGCCGCGTTGGCCGAGCGCCTCACCCTGGCCGGGATGGAGGTGGAGCGCATCCAGGAACCGTTTGTGGACGTGGTGGTGGCCGAGGTGGTCGAACTTCGGCCGCACCCGAACGCCACCAAGCTGCGGCTGGCGCGGGTGAAGACGGGGGACGCCAGCATCGAGGTGGTCACCGGCGCGACCAACCTTTCAAAGGGGGACCGGGTCCCGCTGGCTCGCGCCGGTGCGCGCCTCGGCAACCGGACCATCAGCGCCGAGGTCTTTCGCGGCGTCCGCTCGGAGGGCATGCTGTGCTCAGCCATTGAGCTCGGCCTGGGCGAGGATGCCGACGGCATCATGGTCCTGGACCGGAAGGCCCCGCTGGGAGCGGACCTCCGCACCCTGTTCCCGATCGGTCCGGTGCTGGACATGGAGATCAAGTCCAACCGTCCGGACCTGCTAGCCCACCTCGGGATCGCGCGGGAAATCGCCGCCCTCTACGGCACGGCGCTGCGACCGCCCGCCTCGCGCCCGGGCAGGGCCCTCGCGGCCGGACCGGCGTCGATCACGATTGAGGATGCGGAAGGCTGCCGCCGCTTCGTCGGCCAGCTGATGCACGGCGTCAAGGTCGGCCCGTCCCCTAGCTGGATGCAGGCTCGGCTCCGCGCGGCCGGGGTGCGACCCATCAGCAACGTGGTGGACATCACCAACTACGTGATGCTGGAGAGCGGCCAGCCCATGCACGCTTTCGACTACGATCGCCTGGCGGGCGGCCGACTGGTGGTGCGCCGAGCCAGGGCCGGGGAGCGGCTCGTCTGCCTCGATGGGAAGACCCGCGAGCTGACTCCTGACTACCTGGTGGTGGCAGACGCCGAGCGGGCCCAGGCCCTGGCCGGCATCATTGGCGGCGCGGACAGTGCCGTCCAGGCCGCCACCACGGCCGTCCTCCTGGAAGCAGCCACCTGGGAGCCGCGGCGGATCCGCGCCACGTCTCGGGCGCTCGGCCTACGTTCCGAGGCCTCGGCTCGGTTCGAACGGGGGCTGAGCCCGGCCCTCAGCAAGCCGGCCGTGGATCGCGCCGCCGCGCTGCTGGCCGAGATCGCCTCGGGCACCGAGGTCCAGGCCGTCGACGTCTACCCCGTCCCCCTGGTCCAGCGGGCGATCACGGTGCGGAGCGCCGAGCTGGACCGAATCCTGGGCGTCAGCGTCCCCAAGCGGCAGGCCTCGTCCATCCTGGAGCGGCTTGAGTTCGCAGTGAAATCCACCACCGACGGCCTGCGGGCCACCCCGCCGGCCTTTCGGCTGGACTGCTCGATCCCCGAAGACATTGCGGAAGAGGTCGGCCGCATCTACGGCTACGATCGCGTGCCGAGCACGCTGCCCGGCGAGCGAAGGCCGGTGATCGACGTCTACCAACTCGCCGACGCCGACGACCGCGTCAGGGAACTCCTGGCCGGCCTTGGCTTCAGTGAGACCGTCACCTACAGCTTCGCGGAGGCCCATACCGCGACCCTCGTCCGTCTCCCATCGGCACCGGCCGATGCGCTGACCGTCAGGAATCCCATCCTTGAACGCCGCGACACCTTGCGGGTCAGCCTGCTTTCCGGGCTGCTGGCGAATCTTGCCCTCAACGCTCGCCAGGATCAACCCGACACGCGGCTGTTCGAACTGGCGACCGCATTCTGGGGCCGAGCGGGCGATGCCTGGCCGGAGGAGCCACGGCTGCTGGCCGTTGCCGCTCATGTGAGCAGTGGCCAGCCGGAGGCGGCGGCCCAGGCGTTACGCAGGCTGGAAGCCGGATTACGCCTGCTCCGGCAGCGAATCGGGCGCCAGCCCCTGGCTGTCCGGCAGGCCGCGGTGGCAGGCTTCCACCAGGGGCGCTCGGGGGAGATCATCCGCGAGGGCGCCGTCATCGGCGCGGTCGGCGAGGTCCATCCCGGCGTCCTGCGCACGCTGGAGCTGCCCGGCCGGGCGGTGGTCGCGGAGGTCCTGTTCGACCCCTTCGTCGAATACGGCCTGGCTGTCCCCCAGGCCTCGCCGCTGGCCCGCTTTCCGGACATCCGCCGCGATCTGACCGTGATCGTTCCGCGCCAGGCAGCCAGTAACGAGCTGCTGCAAGTTATGCACGAGCACGGCGGTTCTACGTTAAGGGAGATTGCCATGCTCAGCGAATACGAGGGGCCACAACTCCCGTGGGGGACCCGTAGCATCTCGTTCCGCCTCGTCTACCAGGCTGCCGATCGCACCCTGACGGCGGCCGAGGTCTCAGAGCGCCATGAGGCCATCATCACGGCGCTTCGGCGGCGCTTCGGCGCGGATGTGAGGGCCTGATGGATTTCCTCGACTTGATGATCATTGCCACCCTGGTGGTCAACATCACGCTGGGCGTCCGCTTTGGCGTGATGAGACGGGTAGTGGCCTTCATCGGACTCTTCCTGGGCGTGGGGGCGGCCACCCTGGTGAGCGCCAACAGCTCCATCCACGTGGCATCCACCTTTGGCTTGACATCCGCGTTGTGGACGCACGTGGTCACCTACATCGGGATCGTGGTGGGGTCCGTCCTCCTCTTTGAGATCCTGGGCATGGTCTACTCCCGCTTCCTGGAAAGCCTGGTGGCCGCCATGTTCGACGCCGCTTCCGGCGGCGTGCTGGGCGCGGTGCTTGGGGTCGTCGAAGTGTCGCTCGGCCTCTATATCGGCATCGGCTTGATCAACACCGCGTTGCCGGCCGGCTATGCATACCCGCCGTCGTTTGTTCATGCACAGGAGTTGATCGTGGGGTCGTTCTTTGCTCCCCACTTCTACGGGCTGTTTCCACTGACGAAGGTGATCTTCGCAGCCGTGCTGCCCAGCAGCATCGGGACGTACTTCACGCAGCTACTGCAAACGAACTAGGCTCAACCTCAGCGAGTCGCACGGGCGACGAGACCCCGGGGCACGTCAGCCAGCGGAATGACTCACGCATAATGGCGCGATGAGGCCTGAGCCCGAGGGTCCGAGCGTCGCGGTCCAGCCGTGAAGTCCACGACCAGTCCGACCATTGCGCCGTGGCTTTCGGTCCGCGATGCGACGAGGGCGGTCGAGTACTACCGGGCGGCGTTCGGCGCGGTCGAGGTCTACCGGCTCGCCGGGGACGATGGGGCCATCGCGGTCGCGCAGCTGTCGATTGGGGGAGCCATGTTCTGGGTCCAGAACGACGTCGCAGCCAGCCGTGACGGCCGGGTCACCGGGTCGGTTCGGATCATCCTGTCGGTCGACGATCCAGACTCGGTGTTCGAGCGGGCGGTCGCCGGCGGGGCCACCATCAGAGCGGCGATGCACGAAGAGTACGGGTGGCGAACTGGCCGTGTTACCGACCCCTTTGGCCACGACTGGGAGCTGAGCAAGCAGCTCGCCCCCGCGTGAGGGTCCCAATCGGATAGGCACCCTGATCCGGCGCGAGGCTGACGTTATCGAGCGCCCCGATTCCCTGACCCGACCGCGGCTGGGCCGCGCCTTCTACGCGCGCGACCCGGTGACCCTGGCGCGCGACCTACTGGGTCGCATCCTTTTCTTCGACTCGCCCAAGGGGCTGCTGAGCGGCCGCATCGTGGAGACCGAGGCCTACACCGGCGCGGCCGATCCCGCCTCCCACGCCTACCGCGGGGCCACCCCTCGGAACATGGTCATGTTCGGTCCCGCCGGGTACGCCTACGTCTATTTCACCTACGGCATGCACCACTGCCTGAACGTGGTGGCCGGGCGGAGGGGCACGGCCGGCGCGGTCCTGCTGCGCTCGCTCGAGCCGCTCGGGGGGCTGGCCGTCATGCAGGACCACGGCGTGCGGGGCGGGGACGAGCGCCTCTGCAGCGGGCCGGGAAAGATCTGCAAGGCCTTCGGCCTCACCCTCCGGCACAACGGGTTGGATCTGACCCGCGGCCCGTTGGGGATCGCGGCCGGCCAACCGATTGACGACCGGCTGGTGGAGGTTGGAACGCGCATCGGGATTCGCCGAGCGGCGGACTTCCCCTACCGGTTCACGATCGCCGGGAGCGGGAGCCTCTCGGTGCGCGCGCGCCCGGTGTGATTCGACGGCGATGCTTTTTGGCCGGGCTGGGCCGATGCCATACTAACCCGATATGCCAGCGTCCACGGTGAACTCGCAGGTGGCGGTCGTGCAGCGACCTTCGGTACTACTCGATCGCAGCGCGACCATCGCCCGGGCCGTGGAGAGCATCGATGAAGCGGCGTCGCACGGGGCGAGGCTGATCACCTTTCCCGAAACCTATATCCCCGGCTATCCCGAGTGGATCTGGCGGCTCCGGCCGGGCACGGACTCCCAGCTGACCGCCGAGATCCATGCCGAGCTGGTCCGCCAGGCGGTCGACCTGAGTACGGACCAGCTGGATCCGATCCTGGCCGCGGCTCGACGTCACAGCGCGACCGTCGTGGTCGGCCTCCAGGAGCGGGATGCCTCGTTCAGCCGTGGCACGCTGTACAACACGGTGGTGGTGGTCAGCGCCGAGGGCGAGATCGTGAATCGCCACCGCAAGTTGATGCCCACTAACCCCGAACGGATGGTGTGGGGCGTCGGCGATGCCGCTGGGCTGAAGGTGCTGGACACCCCAGCCGGCCGGTTGGGTGGGCTCATCTGCTGGGAAAACTACATGCCGCTGGCCCGCTACGCGCTCTACGCGGAAGGCGTGGAAATTTATGTCGCTCCCACCTGGGACATGGGGCCGGCCTGGGTCTCATCGATGGTCCACATCGCCCGCGAGGGACGCTGCTGGGTGCTCAGCAACGGCACCTCCCTGCAGGGGCGGGATATCCCGGAGGGCTTCCCCCATCGAGCCGCCCTTTTTCCCGAACCCGAGGAGTGGATCAACGAGGGCGACTCGGTGATCGTGGCGCCCAACGGCACCATTGTCGCCGGACCGCTCAACAAGAAGCACGGCATCCTGTACGCCGAGTGCGACCCGGCGCAAGCGGCCAGCGCGCATCGCACCTTGGACGTGGCCGGTCACTACTCCAGGCCAGACGTCTTCAGGCTCGAGGTGCGACGCGACGCAGCGGTCCCGGTGACCTTCCGTGACCAGCATCAGCCTCCGGGGGCGACCGCTTCCCAACCCGACGGCGGGTCGGCCCCGTTGCCAGCACCCAAGAAGACTCGGGAGATCCGGCTCACCTGAGCCCGAACCCGGGCTAGGGCGACGGCTGGGGCTGGAAGGGCGCCATAACCGTGAAGGTGGTCTGGCCGACCGCCGGGGCATTTCTCGGGTTGTAGTCGTAGGCCTGCACGATGAGGGTGTGAGGCCCCGGGATATGGATGGTCACCTGGTAGGGGCCTTGCCTGATGATGGCGATCGGCGTACTCCCGCCGTCGAGGAAGAAATCGACCTCCATGATCGCCTGATCGTCCTGCGGGACCGCCGTGATGGTGATGCCCCCGTCCGGGAGCTGGGTCAGCATCAGCGGCTGGAGGGTGGGCGGGATGGTTTCCGTCATCACGCTGCAGGTTTGGGTCGGCATGGTCGGGTTGTCCTTGGCCTTGAGCTCGTCCGGGTACCCCGGCGGATAGACCACGAAGGTCTTGGTGGCGATCAGCTGGGTTGGTGTGTCCGGGGCGGCCAGCAGTCCGTCGGTCGTGCAGACGCGGACCACCTTGTACCAGTCGTCGTCCCGGTTGGGGGTCAGGCCGGCGACGAACCAGTCCGTCACGGTCTGTCCTGCGGATGAGCAGGCGGCCGTGGCGCGCAGCCCGCTCGCCTTGCACACCGTCACCTGCTTGAGGCCATCGGGTCGGGTCCAATCGTGCACCGGCTGGCTGGCCTCATAGGCATTGAAGATGTCGCGGAAGATCAGGCCCGGACCGAAGGCGCCCCAGACCACCCCGGCCGGCGTGGACAGGTCGGAGTTCTCGCCGGGCGGGCAGACGCCGGCGCACGTGTGTCCCATCCAGGTTCCGATGACGATGTCGGGGTTGTAGCCAATGAACCAGGAGTCGTGCCAGTTCTCGGTGGTGCCGGTCTTGGAGGAAAACGGGCGGGTGATGTGGAGCGGCGCGCCTACCGGCTTCAGCACGTCGTTCACCAGCCAGGCCACCTGCGGACTGAGCACGCGCACCCCGGGGGTCGGCTTCCACTCGGTCAGGGTGTTGCCGTTGCTGTCGGTGACCTTCAGGATCACCGTGGGGTCGTGACGCACCCCGCCGTTGGCCAGCACGGCGAACGCGTTGAAGTGTTCCAGGGGGATGACCTCGCTGGCGCCGATCGCCTGGCCGAGGCCGCGCTCCGGCGTCAGGTTCGAGGAAGTGAGGCCCATCATCCGCGCGGTCTGGAACACCCGAGCGTAGCCGAGCTGCTTGAGCAGCAAGATGGCCGGGATGTTGCGGGATTCCGACAGGGCCTGGCGGAGGGTGATGATGCCTTCGCTCTTGTGGTCCCAGTCCACGAAGGGCTGGCCGTTGATCTTGCCCTCCTCGTCGTTGGAGACGTTGGCCGGCCCCAACCCATTGGAAAAGGCCGTGGAGTAGACGTAGATCTTGAAGGACGAGCCGGGCTGGCGCCCGGGCCGGCTGGTAATGACGTTGAATTCCCCGCCGATGCCCCGGTCGTAGTAGTTGGCGCTGCCCACCATGGCCAGCACCTGCCCGGTGGCCGGGTCGATCACCTCGGCCGCCCCGTTGTTGACATTCTTGGCGCGCAGGTCGGGCCGGTTGACATTGCTGGCTACCGCCGCCTCGGCGATTTTCTGCAGCCCGGAATCCAGGGTGGTGGTCACCTGCAGGCCGCCGGCCCGCACCACCTCCGGACCGTACTGGCGGTCGAGCGTCTGCAGGATGTAGTCCACGAACCAGGGGGCCGTCACGTTCTGCTGCAGCGTGCCGTTCTTGTAGACCAGCTTCTCGCTCACGGCCGTGTCGTATTCTTGGGCGGTGATGTGGTGGTCGCGCAGCATGGCCCGCAGCACGATGAGCTGGCGGTTGCGGGCGGCGTCGCCGGTCTGCGGGTCGAAGGGGTCGAAGTCGGAGGGGGCGTTCGGGATGCCCGCCAGCAGGGCGGCCTCGGCGATGTCCAGGTCTTTGGCGGACTTGGCAAAGTAGGTCTGGGCGGCGGCCTCGGCGCCGTACGCCTCATGGCCGTAATAGATCTCGTTCAGGTAGAGAGTCAGGATCTCGGTCTTGGTGTAGCGGCGCTCGATGTCGAGGGCCAGCACGGCCTCCTTGATCTTGCGCTCGACGCTGCGCTCATTGGTGAGTAGGGTCGCCTTGACCAGCTGCTGGGTGATGGTGCTGCCACCCTGGGCGGCCCGCACGTGGGTGATGTCGGCCAGCGCTGCCCCAATGACCCGGCGGAAGTCGATGCCGTGATGGGTGTAGAAGGTGCGGTCCTCCAGCGAGACCGTCGCCTGCACCAGGTGGGGCGAGATCGCACTCAGCGGGACCACGGTCCGGATCCCCTCCGAGGTGTGCTTGACGTAGAGCAGCACCCCATTGCGGTCGTAGATCTTGGTCGACTGGGCCAGCTCGCGCACCCGCAACGAGTTGGTGTCCGGGAGATCGCGAGTGTACGTCTGGTACTTATCGAAGGCCTCGGCCCCCCCGCCCAGGCTCATGGTGAAGAGCACGGTCAGGGTGACGACCGCGAACTTCGCCAGCATGCCGCGCCCATTGCGGCGGCGTCGCATGCGGGTGACGGTGAGGACTCGCAGGGCGGCCCGGCGGGCCAGGGCGTGTCTACTCAGCATGTAAACCCGCCGACTATAACGGTTTGGGTCCAAAAAAGGTGACTCTGCGCGCATTCAAACCCAACTCGGATGGCGTATATACTCGCCTGCACGTGACGACACGAGTTGGTGACGAAACGGCAAAGGACGGACAGGCAACGGCGCAGGATTGGGAGCGGCTAACCGCCGGGGCGGTCGAGATCGTTGACGCCAAGCACCTTCAGGACCGCCTAGCCCGGGGCGATCGGCTGCGGGTCAAGCTCGGGCTCGACCCAACCAGGCCGGACATCCACCTCGGCCACACCGTGGTTCTTCGTGCCTTACGGCGCTTCCAGGAGCGGGGCCACAAAGCCATACTGATCATCGGCGATACAACAGCGCAGATTGGGGATCCGTCTGGGCAGAGCGCGACGCGGCCGCAACTCAGCCGTAAAGAAGTTGAATCCGCTGCGGGGACGTACTTGCAGCAGGCCTGGAAGATCTTGGACGAAGCGGAAACCGAGGTCCGCTGGCAGTCAGAGTGGTTCGACAAGATGAACCTCGCTGATCTAGTTCGCCTAATGAGCTATTACACAGTTGCCAAGATGCTTGCTCGCGAGGACTTCGCCAAGCGCCATAGGGAGGCGCGGCCCATCGGCCTACATGAGTTGCTGTATCCGCTTTTGCAAGCTTATGACTCGGTAGCGGTCAAGGCAGACCTCGAACTTGGTGGGACAGACCAGACCTTCAATCTGCTGGTCGGCCGCGACATACAGCAAGCTTTCGGCCAGCCAGCCCAGGACATCATGACCACCCCCCTCCTTGAGGGGATCGATGGTATCCAGAAGATGAGCAAGAGCCTTGACAACTACGTCGCGATCGACGAGGAGCCACAGGAGATCTACAGAAAGATCCTTAGCATTCCAGACTCCCTAATCCCGCGCTATTTCCGCCTTGCAACGCTGATGTCGCCTGGCGAGCTGAGAGAGATAGAGGTCCGGCTCAAGCTCGGGGAGAACCCGTTAGAGCTCAAGAAGCAACTAGCCAAGCTGATTATCGCCGAGCTTCGAAGTCCGCTCGAGGCGGAGCACGTTTACGAAGACATCCGTACGCACGTCTCGTACAAGAATCGGCCTATTAAGCCCGATCCTCGGCCACTGTCCCAGCTCTTCATAGATGCGGGACTTGCAAACAGCAAGAGCGAGGTGCGCCGGCTCGTCAGCCAGAATGGGATATTCATTAACGAGCAACTTGTCGTGCATCCGGATGGAGTCGTCACGCCAGAGACGGGCATGCTCTTGAGACGCGGCCGGCACCACGCAGTGCGGCTCGTGGTGCAGTAGACTTTCAGGTCGGGTTCTGCCATGTCCGGACATTCCAAATGGTCGACGATCAAGCACAAGAAGGCGGCCACGGACGCCCGCAAAGGCCAGCAGTTCACCAAGGTGGCGCGTGAGCTCACCATCGCGGCCAAGGAAGGGGGCGGCAACCCGGACGGCAACTATCGCCTGCGGTTGGCGATCGAAAAGGCGCGCGACGTCAACATGCCCCAGGACAACATCAAGCGGGCCATCCAGCGGGGGACCGGCGAGCTGGGGGGCGCCCAGATGGAGGAGCTCCGCTTCGAGGGCTACGGCCCCAGCGGGGTGGCCATCATCGTGGAGACGGTCACCGACAACCGAAACCGGACCGCGGGCGAGATTCGGAACCTGTTCACTAGGGCCGGCGGCAGCCTGGGGGCCACGGGCAGCGTGGCCTGGATGTTCCACCGGGAGGGGCAGATCACCGTTGATGCCAAGAAGAAGGACCCCGATGAGGTCGGACTGGAGGCCATCGAGCTGGGGGCCGCCGACGCCCGGGTCGACGGCGCGTCGGTCGACGTGGTGACCGACCCTCACCAGCTGCACGTGGTGCGTGATGCCCTCAAGAAGAAGGGCTACGCGATCGAGTCCGCCGAAGTCACCATGAACGCGTCGCAGACGATCAGCCTCGATGAGACCAGGGCCGCCTCGGTCCTGAAACTGCTCGACGCCCTGGAGGAGCTCGACGACGTCCAGGCGGTCTACTCGAACATCGACGTGCCGGCGGACGTGCTGGAACGGATCAGCGAAAGCGCCTGACGGCTCGACGGAGTTCGCGGGAGGAGGGAAAGGCGTGCTCGTGCTGGGAATCGATCCGGGTCTGGCGGATACCGGCTACGGGGCGGTGCGCCGAGAGGGGGACCGGCTGCTGGTGGTCCGCAGTGGCACCATCAAGACCCCCGCCAGCCTGCCCGACCCGGACCGGCTGCGCGTCCTGGCTCAGGAGCTGCGCGGGCTGATGGCCCAGCTGCAGCCCGAGGTGGTGGCGGTGGAGGAACTGTTCTTCTCCAAGAACGTGCGGACGGCCATGGCGGTGGGCCAGGCTCGCGGGGTGGCGATCCTGATGGCCATCGAGGGCGGCGCCCGCATTCACGAGTACACGCCGCCGCAGGTCAAGCTCTCGGTCACCGGGTTCGGCGGGGCCACTAAGTCGCAGATGCTGAAGATGGTGCAGGCGGTCTTGCGCACCCGGGCGTTGCCCCAGTCGGACGATGCTATTGACGCCCTGGCGGTCGCCATCTGCCATCACCACGCCGGCCGGCTCCGAACGGTGCTGAGCCGGGCCCCGGTAGGCGTCCGGGTGTGATCGCCAGCCTGTCCGGCACGTTGCTGCACCGGGGCGCCGACGCCCTCATCGTGGACGTGAACGGGGTGGGCTACCTCGTGACCGTCGGTGCTCGCACCTTCACCCAGCTGGGAAAGACCGGGGAGCCGGTGCGCCTCTACACCTACACCCACGTGCGAGAGGACATCCTGGCTCTGTATGGGTTCAGCAGTCCCGAGGAACTTGCCTTCTTCAAGCTCCTCCTGTCGGTCAAGGGCATCGGACCGAAAGCGGCCCTGGCGATCTTGAGCCGGGCCGAGCTCAAGGTGATCAGCCGGGCCATCCTGAACGAAGACGCCGCCCTCCTGAGCACGATCCCGGGAATCGGACCCAAAACCGCGGCTCGGGTCGTGCTCGAGCTCAAGGGCAAGCTAAAAGAGGAGATGTTCGCGGCCGAGCCGCTGCCCGGCGCGGCCGGCGACGCGGTCACCCAGGCGCTGGCCGTGTTGACCGGCCTCGGCTATACGCCGGGCGAGGCCCGCGAGGCGGTGCGCCACGCGGCGGCGGGTAACGGGGGAGGCCGATCCGTGGAGGAGCTGGTCACGGTGGCGCTTCGGGGGCTCGATCGGCGTGACTGACCGGCTGGTCGCCGGCAAGGAGCAGGTCGAGGAACGCGAGTTCGAGACCACGCTGCGGCCGCGCCGGCTGGCCGAGTTCATCGGCCAGACCGGAGTCAAGGCCAATCTCGAAGTCCTGATCTCGGCGGCCCGCCAGCGCCAGGAACCGGTGGAGCACATCCTGATCGCCGGCCCTCCGGGCCTGGGGAAGACGACCCTGGCCAACATCCTGGCCAACGAGATGGAGGTCAACATCCGCACCACCTCCGGCCCAGCGATCGAGCACCAGGGCGCGCTGGCCTCCATCCTGATGAACCTGGAGGACCGGGACGTGTTCTTTATCGACGAGATCCACCGCCTGGCCCGCCCGGTGGAGGAGAGCCTGTACCCGGCGATGGAGGATTTCAAGTTCGACTGGGTCAGCGGCAAGGGCGCGGGCGCCACCCCGCTGCGCCTGCAGCTGCCGCGATTCACGGTGATCGGTGCTACCACCCGCCAGGGGATGCTCTCGGCCCCCCTGCGGGACCGGTTCGGAGCGGTCTACGCGCTCTATTTCTACGAAACCGAGGACCTCTTCCAGATCGTGACTCGGTCGGCGCGGCTGTTAAATGTGGCGATCGACGAGGCCGGCACCAGCGCCATCGCTCGTCGCGCCCGGGGCACCCCCCGGATCGCTAATCGCCTGTTGCGCCGGGTGCGGGACTATGCCCAGGTCCGCGCGTCGGGCTACATCGACGAAGGAGTGGCCCTGGCGGCCATGTCCATGCTGGAGGTGGATGACCTGGGGCTGGACTCGGTCGACCGCCGAATCCTGCGGACGATTGTTGAAAAGTATGACGGCGGGCCGGTGGGCGTGGAGACGGTGGCCGTCTCGGTCTCGGAGGATCCGGAGACGATCGAGGATGTCTATGAGCCCTTCCTGATGCAGCTCGGGTTCCTCTCGCGGACACCCCGCGGGCGAGTCGCCACCAAGCTCGCCTACGACCACCTGGGACTGGTCAAAGCGACCGAGCAACCGCGATTGCTCTAGACAAATCGCCGGCCGGGCGGCCGGCGGTCCACTGGGATCGGGCCATCACGCTGGCGGCCATTGTCTTCCTAGCGTCCTTCTCGCTGTTCCTGTTCAGTGGGACGCTGCCGATCTACCTCTACCGGGATCGCGGTTTCTCGCTTTCGACGGTGGGCCTGCTGGTGGGGCTCGCCTTCGGCGTCCAGTTAGTGGCCACGCTGCTGTCCGGACCGGTGATCGATCGCTGGGGGGCGGGGCTGGCGCTGCGGGCCGGGCCGGCGCTCTACCTGGCGGCCGCCGTGCTCTTCGTGGTTGCCCCGGAAGTCGTGCCGATTTCGGTGGCCCGCGTCTTGCAGGGCCTCGGGATCGCCCTGCTGCTGCCCGCCGCCTACACGCTCCTGCCCAGCCTGGTCGGGCCGCGACAGCGGGCCACCGCCTTCGGGGTGGTGGGCGTGATCCAGAACATTGCCCTGGCCATCGCCCCGCCGCTGGGACTCTGGCTCCTGAGCCGTGGCCCGAGCGTGCTTTTTGGTACGGCGGTGGCCGCCGCCGCGGCGGGGATGGTAGCGGGTCTGCGCCTTAGAGCCGGCCGGCCATCGGCTGCCCGCGCCAGCGTGTTCACCTATCGCGCCAGCTGGACGCCGCTGCTGGCCGCCACCTTCCTGACCATCGTGTACTGGGGCGTGATCACGGCCTTTCTGCCGATCTATGTGACGCAGCATCACGGTGGCAATGTTGGCTGGTTCTTCACCGCCGATGCCATCGCCATCATGCTGTTGCGAATCCCCGCCGGGTGGCTCACGGATCGGATCGGCACCCGCTGGCTGCTGGTGACCGGTATCGTCCTCACCGATCTGGCGGTGCTGGCCCTGCTCTGGCCGCCGTCGTTGCCGGTGCTGGTGCTGTCGGGTGCGGGAACCGGGGCCGGTGCCGCCTTCCTGATTCCGCCGACGCTGCTGGAGCTGAGCAAGCGCAGCGACGAGGGGGACCGCGGAACCGCCATGGCCCTGTTTAGCAGCAGCTTCGCGGCGGCGCTGGGAGTGGGGAGCGTGGGTGGCACCCCACTGGTCACCCACTTCGGCTTCCTTGCCACGCTGGTGCTGAGCGCGGCCGTCTGCCTGGCCGCGGCCCCCATCGTGGTGGTTACGCTTCGATCAGGTGAAGACGAGCGACTTCGACTATCCCCTCCCTGAGTCGCTGATCGCCCAGCACCCGCCGGTGGAGCGCGATGCCGGCCGCATGCTGGTACTCGACCCCATGGCCGACCGCCTCGAGCACGCGACCGTGCGGGATCTGCCGCGCTTCCTTGCTCCGGCCGACCTGCTGATCTTCAACGACAGCCGCGTGCTGCCGGCTCGGTTGCGGGGGGTGCGCGCCGGTGGGGGAGAGGCCGAGGTGATGCTGCTCCGTCCCGCCCAGGATGGGTGGTGGGAGGCCCTGGTCCGGCCAGGCCGCAAGCTCAAGCCCGGGACGACGGTCCAGGTCGGCGGATCGGCGCTGCAGGTCGAGATCGGGAACGGGGACGCGGAGGGGACCCGGTCGGTCCGGCTCTACGGGGTGGAGCGTCCCCTGGACGAGGTGCACCGAGTGGGGGAGATGCCGACGCCGCCCTACATCCGGGAGCGGCTGGCCGATGCCGATCGCTACCAGACGATCTACGCGCGCGAAGAGGGCTCCGCCGCCGCCCCCACCGCCGGGCTGCACTTCACGCAGCGGTTGCTGGATGCCGTACGGGCCCGCGGCGTGGCAATCGAGTTCGTGACTTTGCATGTTGGGCTTGATACGTTCCGGCCGGTTCAGGAGGCGGACCCGGCCGAGCATCGGATGCACCGAGAAGCCTATGAGCTGTCACCCAGGGTGGTGGAGGCGGTCGAGCGCGCGCACAAACGCGGCGGCCGGGTGGTGGCGGTGGGCACCACTACGGTACGCGTCCTTGAGACCTGCGCCACGGACACGAGAACCCTCCGTGCCGGCCAGGGTTGGAGCGAGCTCTTCATCCGCCCGGGCTTTCGGTTCCGGGTGGTCGATGCGTTGCTCACCAACTTCCACTTCCCGCAGAGCACGCTGCTGATGCTGGTCAGCGCTTTCGCCGGGCGAGAGCGGATCTTGCAGGTGTACCAAGAGGCCATCCGGGAAAACTATCGCTTCTACAGTTTCGGGGATTGCATGCTGATCACCGGCCGCAGTGTTTGAGCTGGTCCGCGAGGAGGCGGGCGCCCGCCGGGGCCGGCTGCAGACTGCGCATGGGGTGATCGAGACGCCGGCCTTCATGCCGGTGGGCACCCAGGCCAGTGTGAAAGCGCTCAGCCCTGACGACCTGGCCACGCTCGGGGTGCAGGTCTTGTTGGGCAACACCTACCACCTGGCGCTGCGGCCGGGCGCGGACCGCATCGCCCGGCTGGGCGGGTTGCATCGTTTCATGGGGTGGACGGGAGCCATCCTGACCGACAGCGGCGGCTTCCAGGTCTTCAGCCTCGACCACCTGGTCCGCGTCAGTGACGAGGGCGCCACCTTTCGGTCCCACCTCGACGGCAGCGAGCAGCGCTTCACGCCGGAGTCGGTGATGGCGATTCAGCGCGAGCTGGGCTCGGACATCGCCATGGCCTTCGATGAGCCGGTGCCGTGGCCCTCGGACGCCAACCGCGCCAGCGCCGCCCTGGAGCGGACCCACCGCTGGGCGGAGCGCTGCCTGGCCGCGGCCCCGGGCTCCGGGCAGCTTCGATTCGGCATCGCCCAGGGTGGGTTCAACCGAGACTTGCGCCGCCAAAGCGCGCTGGCACTCCGAAGCCTGGCCTTCGATGGATATGCCGTCGGCGGACTGAGCCTGGGTGAACCGAAGGCGCTCACCCTCGAACTGCTCGAGCTCCAGGCCGGCGAATTGCCGCGCGACCGGCCCCGCTACCTGATGGGGGTGGGCACCCCCTTCGACCTCATCGAGGCGGTGGCCCGCGGCGTGGACCTGATGGACTGCGTGCTGCCCACCCGGATCGCGCGCAACGGCTCGGTCCTGACCCGCGGCGGACGCATCAACCTGCGGAATCGCCGCTTCGCCGACGACGCGGGGCCGCTCGACGACGGCTGTGGCTGCTACAGCTGCCAGCGTTTCAGTCGGGCGTACCTTCGGCATCTGTTCATGGCGGGTGAGATCCTGGCCCACCGATTGGCATCGATCCATAACCTCTTCGTGCTGCTCCGGCTGATGGACCGGATTCGTGATGGCATCGGCTCGGGTTCGCTAGCTGCGCTGTTCGGGGACCTGCGCACCGAGTGGCAGAGCGCGCCGCTTTAAGCAGTTAGCCTCGACCCGACTCGGGCCTGAATTTGAGCCTCTATATACTTTTCGTTCGGCATGCGGGCCAGCGGTAAGTGGCTTCTCGTCATCCTGGGCGTCGCCCTTTTGGCGGCGTTCATCGACGGTTACTCGTATATCTACCGGTTTACCAGCGGGCAGGGGCTCGATAAGCCACTGGCGGACAAGCCCACCATCTCGGTGCCGGCCCTGGGCATCAACTGGCAGATCTACGTGCACAAAGGGTTGGACCTGGTGGGCGGCACCCACCTGGAGCTGCAGATCACCAACGTGCGCTCAGGCATCACGCTGTCGGAGGCGCGCGATCGCGCCCTGTTCATCATCGAAAACCGGGTGAACGCCGCCGGCTTCTCCGAGCCGGTGGTGCGATCGGAAGGAGCCGACCGAATCATCGTAGAGCTGCCCGGGGTCAACCTCAAGCAGGCCGAGGACCTGATCGGCAAGACCGCCTACCTGACCATATGGAAGTGGGTCCCCGGGAAGCCAAGCGCGACCGTGCTCGGCCAGCTCAACCCGACCGATGCGCAGAAGTATGCCGGCTACACGCCCGAATGGACGCACATCGACGGCAGCATGATCACCAATGCCGCCCGCTCCACCGATTCGACCGGCCTGCCGGATGTCTCGATCTCCCTCAACTCCCAGGGCGCCCAGTTGTTCGACACCCTGACCAAGGAGCGCTTCTCCCACCGGGTGGCCGGGGCCGACCAGCCGCCCGATAACAAGATCGCCATCTTCCTGGACAAGAACCTGGTCGAGGACGCGGGCGTGGAGAGCGAGATCGCCGGCGGCCAGGCCATCATCACCGGTGGCTTCACCGCGGACAGCGCCACCCAGCTGGCGCTGCAGCTCAACTCCGGCGCGCTGCCAGGGTCCGTCAACGTCATTTCGAACACGGCGGTGGGCGCCACCCTGGGGGCCAACACGGTGCGCCTCAGCCTCTTGGGCGGAGGCCTGGGGCTGGCCATCGTCGTCCTGTTCATGATCCTGTACTACCGGCTACCCGGCGTGGTGGCCAGCCTGGCGCTGATGATTTACGCTGGCGCCGTCCTGGCCATCTTCAAGCTGTTCGGTGTCACGTTGACGCTGGCCGGCCTGGCGGGGTTCGTCCTCTCGGTCGGGATGGCGGTGGACGCCAACGTCCTGATCTTTGAGCGGGTGAAGGAGGAATTACGCTCCGGGCGCACCTTGGGTGCGGCCATGGAGGTCGGGGTGAAGCGCGCCTGGCCGGCCATCCGCGACTCCAACATCTCGACCTGGATCACCTGCGGGGTACTCGCCTTCTTCGGGGCGCCGCTGATCAAGGGCTTCGCCATCACCCTGGCGATCGGCGTGGCGGTCAGCATGTTCTCGGCCATCGTTACCACCCAGCAGTTCTTGCAGGTGGTGGCCGGGATGCAGGCGGCCCGGCGGCTGTCCTTCTACGGCGTGCAGGCGCCCCCCAAGGCAGCCTGATGAATATCGTCGGGCGGCGGAACTGGTACTTCGGGCTGTCGTTGCTGATCATCCTGCCCGGGATTGTCTCCATGGCCGTGCTCGGCTTCCGCCTCGGGATCGACTTCCAGGGCGGCAGCCAGCTCAACCTGGTCTTCGCCAACCCGGTACAGGCGAGCGCCATCCAGCGCGAGGTGGACACGTTCAGCGTCGACGGGACGGTTCAGCAGACCACGGCCAATGGCGTGCTGATCACGACCAAGCCGCTGGGCCAGGCCACCCAGCAGAACCTCGAGAACGACCTGGCTGCCAAGTTTGGGGCGATCGACCCGAGCCGGTCCGGAACGCAGTTGGTCGGGCCCACGGTCGCCCGGGAACTCGTGATCGGCGCTGGAGGCCTGATTGCGAGTGCCTCGCTGTTGATCATGATCTACCTCCGCGTGCGGTTCGCCTCCCTTCGGTTCGCCGTGTGCGCCATCCTGGCCCTGCTGCACGACGTCTTCGTGCTCACCGGGGTCTACTCGATCCTGGGCCGGGTCTTCAATCTGCCCATCGGCGAAATCAACACCCTGTTCGTGACCGCGGCGCTGACCGTCATCGGCTTTTCCGTCCATGACACGATCGTCATCTTCGACCGGATCCGCGAGAACCTGAAGGTGGCCAGCCGGCTCAACTTCGAGCAGACGGTCAACCTGAGCATCATCCAGTCGCTGGCCCGGTCCCTGAACACGTCCATGACCGTCGTCTTCGTCCTGGTGGCGCTGTTCCTGATCAGCCCGCCCAACATCAAGGGCTTCACTCTGGCCCTGCTGATCGGGATCGTCAGCGGGACGTACTCGTCGATCTTCAACGCCAGCCCACTGCTGGTGGTGTGGCGCCGGTTGGCCCAGCGCTAGCGCTCACCCCCACCCCGACCCTCCCCCTGAGGGGGCGGGCGAGAAGCCTGGGATGGCGGCGCCCGGCCCAGCGGTAGGGCTCACCCCACCCCGACCCTCCCATGAGGGGGTGGGAGAGAACCGCTCACAATGGGTATAAGGAGGAGGCCATGGCAAAGACTAAGACCAAAGTCTGTACCCACCTCGACCAGATTCGGGACCTGCCGCCGCGCACACCGGAAGGCTGCGAGGAATGCCTGAAGACCGGAGACGAGTGGCTTCATCTGCGGCTCTGCCGCGAGTGTGGCCACGTGGGCTGTTGCGACGATTCGAAGAACAAGCACGCGACCAAGCACTTCCAGAAGACGAAACACCCGATCATCCGCTCGTTCGAGCCGGGGGAGGACTGGAGCTGGTGCTTTGTCGATGAGGTGTACGTCTGATAGAGCCGAATCCGGGCTTGGGGGCCTCTATACTAGCCACGAAATGAATACGGCGAAGCTCCTGGGGTGCGGTCCCCGCAGTCGTTAGCAATCTCATGGCGGAGACCCAGGCCCTGGCGGATCAGATCCGCGCGCTGATCACCCCGACCCTCACGCATCTGCGGTTCGAGCTCTACGATCTCGAGTTAACCGGCGGCCGCGGTCACCGCCTGTTGCGGATCATGATCGACCGGCCGGAGGGCGTGTCGCTCGACGACTGCGAGCGGGTCAGTCATTCGCTCAGCCCGCTGCTCGATCAGGTCGACCTGCTCCCCGATCACTACGAGCTCGAGGTATCCTCGCCGGGGGCGGAGCGGCCGCTGCGCACGCCTGATGAGTTTCGCCGCTTCCTCGGCAAGCGCGCCAACCTCCGCTACCGGGTGGGCGATCAGGAACAGGTCTCCGAAGGCCGCCTGATCGCCGTCTCCACCGATACCATCGAGCTCCAGCTGCGTGACGGCAAAAAGGAACGCCTGGTCGCCGTCCCCTTCCGGGACCTCGTGGCGGCGCGCCTGGCCGTCGAGTTCTAGGCGGGTTCTGGTCCTTCGTGCTGAAGTCTGATTTCATCAAGGCGCTCGACCAGATCCAGGAGGAGAAGGGGATCTCGAAGGATTCGCTTCTCATGCTGGTGGAGAGCGCCCTCGCCACCGCCTACCGGCGCGCCTTTAACGCCGACACCGCTCGAGTCCGGATCGATCCGGACACGGCGCAGGTGTCCATCTTCGGCCGGCGTACGGTGGTCGACCGAGTGCAGGACGCCGCCACGGAGGTTTCCCTGGCGGACGCTCGGCGTGAGCGTCCGGAGGCGGCGCTAGGGGAGAGTCTCGAAGTGTCGATTCCCACCGAGGACTTCGCCCGCCTGGCCGCCCAGATCAGCAAGCAGGTGGTGTTCCAGCGCTTGCGCGAGGCGGAGAAAGACCAGGTCCTCAAAGACGTGCTCGAGCACCGCGGCGAGATGGTGAGCGGCGTCGTGGATCGAATCGAGGAGCACGGTGGCGAGAAGGTCGTCTACCTCGAGCTGGGCAAAGCGGAAGGCGTCATGCCCCCGGAGGAGCAGATCCCGGGCGAGTCGCTGCGGCCGGGCCAGCGGGTCAAGGTCCTGCTGCTGGAGCAGCGGCGGCACGGGCGCGGCGCCCAGGTCCTGGTCTCGCGAGCCCACAAGGCCTTCATCCGCCGGCTGCTCGAGTTCGAGATCCCCGAGGTGGCCTCGGGGGCGGTGCAAATCCGGGCGTTGGCCCGAGAACCCGGGGTCCGCACCAAGGTTGGGGTGTCGGCGACGCAGCCGGGCTTGGATCCGGTGGGGGCCTGCATCGGGCCGCGGGGAGTCCGGCACCGGTCGGTGGTGAGCGAGCTGGGCAACGAGCGGGTGGACTTCATTCCGTGGGCAGATGACCAGCCGACGCTGGTGGCCAACGCGCTCAGCCCGGCGACTGTGCTGGGCGTCGACATCGACCGCGCCGGCCGAACGGCGACGGCGCATGTCCCGGAGGGCCAGCTGTCCCTGGCCATCGGCAAGGAGGGCCAGAACGTCCGGCTGGCCGCCAAGCTGACGGGATGGCGAATCGACATCAAGCCGGTGACCGCGGCGGAGAGCGAGGCCAGACACGCCACCACGGCTTAGCCCGCCCCCGCTACGAACGTGCGTCGCCTGCCGGCAATCCAAGCCCAAGCGCGAGCTGGTCCGGCTGGTCCGCGGCGCCGACGGCGTAGCCGTCGACCCGACCGGGCGGGCGCCGGGTCGGGGGGCTTACCTGTGCCGGGACCCAGCCTGCTGGCGAGTCGCGGAGAAGAAGCGGAGCCTGGAGCGGGCGCTGGGGGGTCCCATCCGTCGAGAGGATTGGCTGCGGCTGTCCGCGGGAATACTGAATTCAGTTCAGGCGACTAGTATCATTCCTTAGTTCGGCGTAATCCAGAGTTCATTCAGAGGAGTTCGTATCGCTACTCAGACCCGTGGCATCAAAGTTCAACAGCTGGCGCGCGACCTCGGGGTCGAGGCCCGCGACATCCTGGAGTTCCTGAAGACGTATCGGCGTGCCCCGCGGCATGCCATGGCCGTGCTCACCCCGGACCAGGAGGCCGCGGCGCGGACTCAGTTCGCCCAGGCGGCCGCCCCGGTGGAGGCCGCCAAGCCCAGCGAGACCAAGGGGGTCCAGCTACCGCCCAGCGTCAGCGTGAAGGAGCTGGGGGAGTACCTCGGCGTCAGCGCCGTGGAGATCATCAAGGAACTGATGCGCAACGGCATCATGGCCAACATCAACCAGCAGATCGACTTCGACACGGCTGCCCTGGTCGCCGACACGTTCGGCATCCAGGCCTCGCCGATGGCGATGGACGCGGCCATCACGGAGGAGATCGTGGGCGAGGACACCAGCCAGGTCAAGATGACCACCCGCTCCGAGCTCTTCAGCCTGGATGGAGAGGACCCGGCCAACCTGAGGCCCAGGCCGCCGGTGGTCACCGTCATGGGCCACGTCGACCATGGCAAGACCTCGCTACTGGACGCCATCCGACAGACCAAGGTGGCGGCGGGGGAGGCGGGCGGCATTACCCAGCGCATCGGCGCCTACTCGGTGGAGGAAAAGGGCCGCCCCGTGGTCTTCCTGGATACCCCCGGTCATGAAGCCTTCACCGCCATGCGGGCCCGCGGCGCCCAGGTCACGGATGTCGTGGTCCTGGTGGTGGCCGCCGATGATGGCGTGCAACCGCAGACAATCGAGGCCCTCTCCCACGCCAAGGCGGCGGGCGTGCCCATCGTGGTGGCCATCAACAAGATCGACCGCGAAGGGGCCAACCCGGAGCAGGTCATGCGGCAGCTTAGCGACCATGGCTTGGTGCCGGAGGCCTGGGGTGGCCAGACCGTCATGGTGCCCGTCTCGGCCAAGCAGAAGAAGGGCATCGGCGACCTCCTGGACATGATCCTGCTGGTTTCGGAGCTCCAGGAACTCAAGGCCAACCCCGCCAAGCCGGCCGCTGGCACCGTCATCGACGCCCACCTCGAGAAGGGCCGAGGCCCGGTGGCCACGGTGCTGGTGCAGACCGGCACCCTCCGGGTCGGGGACAACATGGTGGTGGGGCATATCTTCGGCAAGGTGCGCGCCCTGCTGAATGATGAGGGCAAGAAGATGAAGGAAGCGGGTCCGGCCACCCCCGCGGTGGTGACCGGCCTACCCGACGTCCCCACCGCGGGTGACGTCTTCCAGGTGGTCTCCACCGAGAAGGTGGCCCGCACCATCGCCATGCAGCGAGCCGAGCAGCACCGGGTAGCTACCCTGGCGCAAACTCGCCGGGTGACGCTCGCCGACCTGGCGGCGCAGGTCCAGGAAGGCAAGATCAAGGACCTAAACCTGGTGCTCAAGGCCGAGAGCAACGGGTCGGTCGAGGCCCTGAAGAGCTCGCTGCTGAAGATCCAGGACCCGCAGGTCCGGATCAACATCGTCTTCGAGGGCGTGGGCGGAGTCACGGAGTCAGACATCCTGCTGGCGGCCGTCTCCAACGCTCTGGTCATCGCCTTCAGCGTCAAGCCCGACGCCGCCGCCCAGCGGGCGGCCGAGCGCGAGAAGGTCGATATCCGCCAGTACGACGTCGTGTACAACGTGACCAATGACATCGAGAAGGCCATCAAGGGCCTCTATGAGCCGACCTTCGTGGAGGTCTGGGAGGGCCGCGCCGAGGTGCTCCAGCCCATCAAGATCCCCAAGGTCGGCAACATCGCCGGCTCCCGCGTCGTGGATGGCAAGATCTCCCGCGACTCGAGGGTCAAGATTTCCCGCGACGGCCAGCTGCTGCTGGAGGGACAGATCGTGGCTTTGAAGCGCTTCAAAGACGACGTCAAAGAAGTCACCGTGGGCCTGGAGTGCGGGATCCAGGTGGAGGGCTTCCAGGACTTCCAGACCGGTGACGTGCTGGATGCGTACCTGGTGAAACAGGCGTGAGCATCGACCAGGAGGGCTACGGCTACCGCCCCGACGAGCGCGGTGTCGATCGCCTGATGGAAGACCTGCGAACGCTTTCGCCAGCGGGCATCGACCGCGCGGCCTGGGGGTGGGATTCGCACGAGGGCGGGCACTCGGTGGAACGCTTCCGCGACGCCGAAAAAGCGGCCCTCCGCGTCATCGAGCAGTCGAATCGTGGCCCCGCCTGGGAACAGGTGCGGCGCTCCATCCTGGACCTGACCGAAGGGCGTTCCTCGCTGGTGTCCTGGAAGATCGAGCATGGGGACCCCGGCCACAAGGCGGAGCAGGCCGCCCTGGGCGCGGCCCTGGCGTTAGTGGGGGGAGAGAAATTGCCCCACAAGGAATTCGTCAGCCTGGTCCGCCCGATGGCGGAGGCGCTGCCCTGGCTCCTGCCGGAGGTCGCACCCGAACCGCGCCGGTCGTAAGAGACACCCTTCCCTCCCCCCTGAAGCGAGGGGAAATGTTGGCGCGGCGATGTCCTGAGCTTAGGTGGGAGCGCAATGGGGGAGAATAGGTCCCGTGGGAACGCACCGCGTGGAACGGGTGGCGGCGCAGCTGCAGAAGGAGATCAGCGAGATCATGCGGCGCGACCTCAAGGATCCGAGGGTCTCCATGTGCAGCATTACCCAGGTCAAACTGTCCCCCGACCTGCGTAATGCCACCATCCGGGTGAGCGTCGTCGGGGAGCCGGATAGCCAGCAGGCGGCGATCGAGGGCCTGCAGCGGGCGCGGGGCTTCATCCGCCGTGAGCTGGGGGCCCGGTTGACCAACCTCCGCTTTTCCCCAGAGCTCCGGTTCGAGCTGGACCTGTCGATCGCGTACAGCGTGCGCGTCAGCCAGCTCTTGCGAGAGGTGCTTCCCAGCGACCAATCAGCGAATGGCTGAGCTCTCTCCCCCGCGCCCGGAGGTGGCCGAGGCGGCCCCCCGCATCTGGTCGATTGTCGCGTCGGCCACGGCATTGGGAGCGATCTGTCACAAAGACGCCGACGGCGACACGCTGGGGTCGGCGCTGGCGTTCCGGTTCGCCCTCCAGCCACTGGGCAAGCGGGTCAGCGTGGTCGCCTCGCCGCCGGTCCCGCAGGCGTGGTGGTTTCTGCCGGGAATCGAGACGGTGAACGCCACCTCCCTGCCCTCGGGCGGCCCCCTGTTCATCTTCGACTCGACCGGACCGGAACGGGCCGGGATTCACGCCGACACCATCCGGCGGGCGCCGGTCGTGGTCAACATCGATCATCACATCTCCAACCCTGGTTTTGGATCGGTGGACCTGGTCATCACCGAGGCCGCCTCGACCGGGGAGATCGTCTTCGACTTGCTCAAGGCCTGGAAGGTCCAGATCCCCCCCGAAGCCGCGGCCAACCTGTACGCCACCATCCTGTCCGACACGGGCGGTTTCCGGCACGACAACACCTCCGAGCGCGCGCTGCGGGCGGCCGCCGAGCTGGTTTCGCTGGGGGCCGACCCGGCGCTGATCGCCCGCGGTCTGTTCAAGAGCCGGCCGGCGTCGACGCTGCGGATGCAGGGCCGGATCCTGCAGAGCCTCCATTTCGAGTGCGGGGACCGGTTGGTCTGGGGGGCGATCACCCAGGCCGATCTGCGCGACACCGGCGCCTTGACCGAACAGGCCGATGGCGCCATCGATCAGCTCAACACGGTGCGGGGAGAGGAGATCGCCATCCTGTTCAAGCAGGTCAGTCCGGTGCTGACCAAGGTCAGCATTCGGACGCGCGAGCAGGTGGACGCCGCCGCCCTGGCGGCCGAGTTCGGGGGAGGCGGACACCGCCGCGCCTCGGGCCTCGAGCTGGAGGTACCGCTGTCCGAGGCGGAAGGCCGCGTGCTGCAAGCGGCGCGGCGGGTGCTTGGCTGCCCGGAGCCCGACTGACCGTCTCCACGAAGGTTCACGCCGGCCTGCTCAACATCGCCAAGCCTCCGGGCGTGACCTCGTTCGGCGTCGTCCACCGGGTGCGCCGGCTGACCGGGGTGCGCCGGGTCGGCCACGGCGGCACCCTGGACCCGGCGGCCGACGGGGTGCTGCCGGTGCTCATCGGACCGGCCACCCGACTGACCGAGCTGGTGCACGAGTGGCCAAAGACCTACCGGGCCACCCTGCAGCTGGGGGCGACATCGACCACCTATGATGCCGAGGGCGTGGTCACCCCGCGGTCGGATCCCAGCCGGGTGAACGAGGCGATGATCACCGCCCTGCTGCCGGACTTCGTGGGGCACATCGCGCAGGTGCCACCTCTCTATTCGGCGCTCAAGGTGGGAGGCGAGCCCCTCTATCGAAAGGCGCGGCGCGGGGAGACCGTAGCACTGGTCGCCCGACCCGTCCAGATCATCGGGATAGCGCTGCGGTCTTTCGACCAGGCGACCGGTCGGGCCGTGATCCATGTCCAGTGCGGCCGGGGTGCCTACGTTCGCAGCCTGGCCCATGACCTGGGGGCCCGACTCGGGTGCGGCGCCTATCTGGCGGCATTGACCCGCACGGCGGTGGGGCCACTCCAGCTGGCGGACGCCGTACTGCTGGGAACCCTGGAGCAGGCGGGCCCGAACTGGGAGCGCTGGCTGCTGGCGCTGGACCTTCCGCTGCGCGACTGGGCCGCCATCACGGTCGACGCCGGGCAGGCCCTGGCGCTCAGCCATGGCCAGCCGATGGGACCGCAGCCCGTGGCGGCCGGCCGCTACCGGGTGATCGATGAGACCGGCCGGCTGCTGGCCTGGGGTGTGATCGATGCCGCGGGGCGGTTTGCGCCGGCCGGGGTTTTCCCGCCGTGAGCCTGACCGTCCGCTTCGGGTTCCCGGATCCGGGGATGTTTGGCCCGGTGCACGCCACCATTGGCACCTTCGATGGCCTGCACCGGGGCCACCTCAGAGTGGTGACCCCGGTCATTGAGGGGGCCCGCGCCGCGGGGGTGGTCAGCCTGGTGGTGACGTTTGAGCCACATCCGCGCTGCGTGCTCGATCCCGACCACTGTCCGCAGAACCTGACGACCCTGGATGAGAAGACCTGGTTGCTCGACCAGCTCGGCCTGGACCACCTGCTGGTCATCCCGTTCACGCCCCAGGTGGCGGCCCTGAGCCCGGCCGACTTCATGCGCCGCCTGACCCGCGGCATGCAACTCCAGCATCTCTTCGCTGGCTATGACTTCGCCTTCGGGCGGGGCCGCCGGGGCGACCACACGTTCTTGCGCCAGCTGGGTACCCGGCAGGGGTTTGCGCTGGATGTGGTCCCGGCGCAGGAACGTGGCGGCGAGCCGATCAGCAGCTCTCGCATCCGGCGGCTGCTCTTGCTGGGCCAGGTACGGGCCGCGTCGCAACTCCTCGGCCGCGACTACTTCCTGCGCTCGGTGGTGGAGCAAGGGGCCCATCGGGGCAAAGGGCTGGGATTCCCCACGGCCAACCTGAAGATCACGCCCAACAAGCTGCTGCCGGCCAACGGGGTGTACGCCGTCCGGGTCGACCTGGAGGGGGCCGAGTATCAGGGCGCCCTGAACCTGGGGTTTCGTCCCACGTTTGGCGGCCATGCCCTGACCGTCGAAGTCTTCCTCTTCGACTACCAGGGCGACCTGTACGGCAAACTGCTGACAGTGTTCTTCGTCCAGCGACTGCGGGGGGAGCGGCGGTTCGCCTCTGTTACCGCGCTCCAGCACCAGATCAGCCGGGATGTGGAGACCGCACGACGGGTCCTGAGCCGCTCGTCATCGTAAACCCGGTCGCGGGCGATGGCCGGGCGCGCCGGTTCTGGGCCCGCGGCGCCGCCGCCTGTGCTGCCGCCGGGGTGAACGTGAACGTCGTCTGGACCACCCGGCGCGGCGCCGCCGCCGAGGCCGCGGCCACCGCCAACGGGCAAACCGTGATCGCGGTGGGCGGCGATGGCACCATCCACGAGGTGGTGAACGGATTGCTGCGTCGGCCGGGAACGGCGCGGCCCCGTTTCGGAGCCCTGCCCGCCGGAACGGGCGGCGACTTCTGCCGCAGCCTGCCCGGACCGCGCGACCCGGCCCTGATCCCGGGGTGGCTCCAGGCGTCCCGGTTCAAAACCATCGACGCGGCGCGCGCCGCCACCTCCAACGGCCGGCGATTCTTCATCAACGCGGCCGATGCCGGCATCGGGGCCCGCATCGCCCGCCGGGCGGTCGCTGCCCCGGCGCTGCTAGGCGGGACCGCTCGGTATCTTGGCGCCGCCGCCTGGAGCCTCATGGTGCACCGCAACGTGGCGGTGCGCCTCCGCCTCGACGACGGGCCGACCGAGCGCCTCCGCGTCTGGACCATCGTGGTGGCCAACGGCGGCTATGCCGGCAGTGGCATGTGGCTGGCGCCCGACGCCAGGCTGGATGACGGGTGGCTGGATGTGGTGATCATCGGCGACATCGGGCGGCCACTGGCTATCCGCAGCCTCCCGCTGCTGTACCAGGGAAAACATGGACGGCTGGCGCAGGTGCGCTTCGCCCGGGCCCGCCGGGTGGAGATTGAGGCCGAGACCCCCGCCCAGGTCCAGGCCGATGGCGAGCTGGTGGGGGAGACGCCCGCCGTCTTCGAGGTGATACCGGGAGCCCTGGACGTCCTCTCGTGGGACGGCTGAGCCCGAACCCACAGAAACGAACTTGCATCTCGGATGCGGCCTGAGCCCGAGGCCGGGCTCCGAGCGTCGTCTCCTGTGCGCGCTCGGTCACGCATCGACGGATGCGCTCCCTCGCCTGCTCGTCGCCTCCTTCGGCTCGGCGCGCCCCGCATCTCAATCTGCTTCGTCCGCTCGGTGGATCCGGGCTGGCCAAACAGCTGTTCCCTGTTTTCGGCTGACGGCAAGGACTACCATCGGGTCGAAAAGGAGGTAACGGCCATGGGCAAGTACGCAGTCATGGGCGGCTACACGGCGGAGACCTGGGCCCGCTTCGTTCAGAATCCGGGGGACCGGGCCGCCGCGGTGCGGAAAGCCGCGGAGAGCGTGGGGGCGAAGCTCGACAGCATTTACTGGACGTTCGGCGACGACGACTATCTGGTGATCGTGGACGCGCCGGATGATGTCACCGCGGCGGCCGTTTCGGTCGCCGTCGGAAGCTCCGGCGCCCTTCGGAACCTGCGGACCATCAAGTTGATTACGGCCGACGAGCTGCAGAAGGTGCTGGCCAAAGCCAAGACCGCGGCCGGCGCGTACGTTCCACCTGGGGCCAGGGAGCCCGTCGCCACCCGCTGATCGCGACCCGTCGACCCGAAAGGCGGGCGGCCATCGGGCCGCCCGTTATTTTGTTCCGGTGAAGCCGATCCGAGCCCTGGTGTTCGACTTCGACGGCCTCATCGTCGAAACCGAGGAGCCCATCTTCCGGGCCTGGCAGCGCATCTACCGCGAGCAGGGGCAGGAGTTGCCGCTCGAGATCTGGGTCACCATCATCGGTACGTCCTCCGGACCCTTCGATCCGATCCAGTACCTGGAGGAGCGGGTCGGCCGTCCGCTCGACCGGCAGCGTTTCGACGACCTGGAGCGCCGCTACTACGAGGAAGCGACCGCCCTGCAGCGGCTGATGCCGGGGGTGGCCGAGTACCTGCGAGACGCCCGCCGGTTGCACCTGGGGGTGGGCATCGCGTCCAGCTCCAGGCGCGCCTGGGTCCTCGAGCATCTGAAGCGGTTCGCCATCGCCGATGCCTTCGACGCCGTCGTCTGCCGGGAGGACGTGACGCGCACCAAGCCGGATCCGGAACTCTACCTCGAGGCTACAAAGCGACTGACGGTCATGCCTGAGGAAGCCCTGGCCCTGGAGGATTCCAGCAACGGCATCGCCGCCGCCAAAGCGGCCGGCCTGCGCTGCGTGGCCGTCCCCACCGTGATGACCGCCAGCCTGGATCTGAGCCGCGCCGACCTGAGGATCCCATCCTTAGGAGCGGTCTCCCTAACTGACCTGCTGGCTCAGATCGGCTGATTCTTTTTCGAGCGACTCACGCACCTCGTGGAGGTACGCCACCAGATCGGCGCTAGAGAGATCGGCCCGGGCGTGCCGCATCCGCTCGACGGCCACGCCGGCCATGAAGCTGGCCAGTGGGGCAAACCGACGTTCCTGCGTGTGGGCCGCCACCCTGGCCAGGTCCAGGATCTCGGCCGCCACGTCCGGGTCAAGCTCCGGAGGATCAATGGCCGCTTGTCGGCGGAAGGCAGCCTCGACCAGCCGCCGGCCCAGCGCCGTCAACCAATCATTCATGGTTCAGACAGTTTGACATGATCGCTATCTGGTCCTTATCATCAACGGGTTCGCGGCCGGGGAAGATGAGGTAGGGCGAATGCCTGAACTTACGCGCCGGGCTTTTTTGAAACTGAGCGCCGCGGGGACCGGCGCCGCCGGGCTCACCGCCCTGGGGTTCGATACCGCGTCAGCGGTCCAGGTCACCCAGAACTTCCGCATTGCCGGGGCGCGCGAGTCGCACTCGGTCTGCCCTTACTGCGCGGTCGGCTGCGCGCTGGTCGCGTACACGCAGGACAATGCCGACGGCAGCCGCCGCCTCCTGCAAATCGAGGGCAACCCGGACAGCCCGGTGAACGAAGGCCGCCTGTGTCCCAAGGGCGCTACCGCCATGCAGCTGGCGACCAGCGCCCGGCGAGTGGAATCGCCGATGTACAGGGCGCCGGGCAGTGACCACTGGCAGAAGATCACCTGGGACGACCTGCTGAACAAGCTGGCTCAGCGCATCAAAGACGCCCGAGACGCCACCTTCGTCGCCCAGGATGGCAGTGGGAACACCGTCAACCGCACGGAGGGGATCGCCTTCGCCGGCGGCGCCGCCTTCAGCAGCGAAGAAGGGTACTTCGCCACCAAGGTGATGCGCGGCCTCGGCCTGGTCCATCTCGAACAGCAGGCACGGGTTTGACACGGGCCCACGGTGGTCAGTTTGGCCGCCACATTCGGGAGAGGGGCCATGACCAACCACTGGCGCGACATCAAGAACGCCGACCTGATCCTGATCAACGGCGCCAACCCGGCGGAAGCCCATCCGGTCGGCTTTCAATGGTTCGTCCAGGCTAAGCTCGATCCCCAGCGTGGCCCGGGCGCCGGCGGCGGCGCCAAGATCATCCACGCCGACCCGCGCTTCACGCGCACGTCGGCGTTGGCCGATATCTACGCCCGCATCCGAACCGGCACCGACGTCGCCTACTTCGGCGGGCTGATCAACTACGTGCTGCAAAACAACCTCCATCACGAGTCGTACGTCACCAATTACACGAACGCCTCCTTCCTGGTGAAGAAGGAATACGGGTTCACCGATGGGCTCTTCAGCGGCTACGATCCCAAGGCCCGCAAGTACAACACCGCCTCCTGGGGCTACCAGATCGATGACGCCGCTAGCGTCGCTTATAACGCGGCCCATCCGCCGGCCGGCGGCGCGGTCGCCACCCTGGCCAAGCGCGACCTGACCTTGCAGGACCCGCAGACCGTGTTCCAGCTCATGAAGCAGCACTATTCCCGGTACACGCCAGAGATGGTCTCGCGGATCACGGGCATTCCGCAGGACCAGTTCTTGCGGATCGCCAAGCTGGTGGGGGAGATGGGGCAACCCAACAAAGTGATGACGATCGTCTACGCGGTCGGCCTCACCCACCACACGACCGGGGGCGAGCTGATCCGGTCGGGGGCCGTCCTCCAGTTGCTGCTGGGCAACATGGGCCGCCCCGGCGGCGGCATGAACGCCGAGCGCGGTCATGCCAATATCCAGGGTAACACCGACCACGCCATCTCCTGGGAGATCCTGCCGGGGTACCTGCAAATCCCGGCGCCGCAACGCAAGACCATCGACGAGTACGTGGCGGCACAAGCACCCAAGAAGCTGGACCCACAATCGTGGAACTTCTTCGGAACCAACTACAAGAAGTTCATGGTCAGCCTGCTGAAGGGCTGGTACGGGGACGCCGCCACCAAGGACAACGACTTCGCCTTCAATTTCATCCCCAAACCGGGCCAGAACTCGTCGTGGATGTCCATCTACGACCAGTCGCTGAAGGGCAAGATGCAGGGCCTGATTCTTTCGGGGATGACGGCGACCAGCATCGGCCCTGATTCGAACCGGGTGATGGAGGCCCTGGCCAACCTGAAGTGGCTGGTCGTGATGGACGCGCTGCCGACCACCAGCTCGGAGTTCTGGCGCCGCCCCGGGGCCAGCCCGGCGTCTATCCAGACCGAGGTCTTCATGGTGCCGACTACCCACTGGATCGAGAAGGACGGCTCCTTCACCAACAGCGGCCGGTGGGCGCAATGGAAGGAGCAGGTCCTGCCCCCACAGGGGCAAGCCCGGCACGATCACTGGATCCTGGCCGACCTCTTCCAGCGGGTGAAGACCCTCTACCGGCAGCAGGGCGGCAAGTTCCCGGACCCGATCATCGCCCTGACCCTCAAGTACCAGGACCCGGCCAAGCCGCAGCTGGACGAGATCGCCCAGGAGATCAACGGCTTCGATCTGACCACCGGCAAGCGGATGAGCAGCTTCGCCAACCTGAAGGACGATGGGACCACCACCGCCGGTGACTGGATCTACACCGGCAGCTACCCGGACAGCGGCAACCTGATGAAGCGGACGGACGGCATTCAGGATGTGAAGACCAACGACCCGACCGGGATGGGGTTCTTCCCCAAGTGGGCCTGGTCCTGGCCGCTCAACCGCCGGGTGCTGTACAACCGGGCCTCGGCCGACCTGGAGGGCAAGCCCTGGGACCAGACCCGCCCCGGCATTACCTGGAACGGAAGCAAGTGGGTCGGGGACGTGCCCGACTACCCGGCCACCATGAAGCCGTACACCCTGGATCCGAAGGCGTGGCTGCCGTTCATCATGACCGGCGAGGGGACCGGCCGCCTGTTCAGCACCTCAATGCTCGACGGGCCCCTCCCCGAGCACTACGAGCCGGTCGAAGCACCGGTGGCCAACCCCCTTCATCCAGGCCAGTCGGCCTCCCCGGTGGCCTTCCTCTATTCAGGGGGCGGCTCGTTCGGAGCGGCCAAGGACAGCTTTGGGACGGTCGCCGACTACCCGTACGTCGCTACCAGCTACCGCCTGACCGAGCACGAGCACTATGTCACCCAGCACGTGCCCCTGCTGGTCGGGCTGCAGCCGCATCCGTTCGTTGAGGTCCCCGAGGAGCTGGCCAAGGAGAAGGGCATCCAGACGGGCGACCGGGTGCGGGTGACGTCCAAGCGCGGCAAGATCGAGGTCCTGGCCCTGGTCACCAAGCGGCTGGCAGCCAGCACCATCGACGGCAAGAAGGTCTACACCATCGGCATCCCGATCCATTGGGGATTCGTGGGAGTGGCAGCCGACCAGGACCCGAGCAAGGGCGCCAACTGGCTGGCCAATGCGCTGACCCCCTTCGTGGGCGACGCCAACGCCTACACGCCCGAGTTCAAGGCCTTCCTGGTGGACCTGAAGAAGATATGATCAGCACCCTCGTCCGGACCGACCCCTGGCCACTCCGACGGCAGCGGACCGACGAGCTCTTGACCCGCTATGCCTTCGCGAGCGAGCTGCTCGGCTTCTACCGGTCGCTGCTGCCCGTCCAGGAGAAGGCCTACCGCGCGGCCGAAGAGGATCATCCGGGCCCGACCGATCTCCCCAGGTACGTGGTGGATCGGGTGATGCCCACCGTGATCGACGTCACGGTCGCCGACGGGCCCCGGCGGCTCCGCGATGGCGTGGTGGAGCGCTTCTGTTCAGCCGACCTACCCGACCTGGTAGGCCGCTGGCTGAGCGGCGCGGCGCAGACTCCCTTTGAGGTTTTCCTGGCCCGCGCCTCGGCCAGCCCGGTGCTCGAGGCCCTGAAGGGGGAACGCGAAAGCCCCCTGAATGATCGACACTGCCCGGCCTGTGGGGGGCTGCCCCAGTTGAGCTACTTTGCCGTCACCGGGGAGGCGCTGGTCACCGGCCCCCGCTACTTGCTCTGCTCCCGGTGCGGGCGGACCTGGGTGTTCAGCCGAATGGTCTGCGCCGGGTGTGGCGAACGGTCAGGAAACCAGATGCCGATCTATCGCGAGGAGGCCCAATTCCCGCACGTCCGGATCGACGCCTGCCAGGCCTGCCAGCACTACCTGCTGACCTTCGACCTGCGCCAGGACACGGCCGCCGTGCCGGTGGTCGACGAGCTGGCCTGCCTTCCCCTCGACCTGTTCGCCCGCGAGCGGGGGTTCACCAAGATCACGCCAAACCTGTTGGGGAATTGAAATGGCTACACCCGTAGGCTTCTTCACCGACACGACCCTCTGCATCGGCTGCAAGGCCTGCGAGGTGGCCTGCAAAGAGTGGAACCAGCTGCCCGACAACCCCATCCAGTTCCGGGACAGCTACGACAACACGGGCCAGCTCGACCAGCGGAACTTCCGGCACGTGCGCTTCGTCGAGCAGGCCACCTCCAACCCGGACAAGCCGATCGCCTGGTCGATGATGAGCGACGTCTGCAAGCACTGCGCCAACGCCAGCTGCCTGGAAGTCTGCCCCACCGATGCCATCATCCGAACCGAGTTCGACACCGTCTACATCCAGCAGGACGTGTGTAACGGCTGCCGCGACTGCATCGCGGCCTGCCCCTACGGCGTCATCGGCTTTGACTCCCAGAGCGGCACGGCCAAGAAATGCACGTTCTGCTACGACCGCCTGCAGAACAACAAGATGCCTGCCTGCGCGCAGGCCTGTCCGACCCAATCGATCAAGTTCGGCAACCTGGCCGACCTGCGCAAGATGGCGGCCGATCGGGTGCAGGCGTTGCAGGCGCAAGGCGTCACCCAGGCCCGCATCTATGGGGACACGGAGTACGGCGGCCTGCACGCCTTCTTCCTGCTCACCGACAAGCCGGAAGCCTACGCGCTGCCCAACGCCGAGAGCGCGGTGCTGCCCGGCCGGAACGACGTTCCCGGGTACCTCGCGGTGGCGGTCACCTCGGTGCTGGCAGCCATCGGCGGCCTGGTCGCCTTCCGCCGCCGGGGTGAGCGCGCCTGATGCTGACCGAGCATTTCGTCGCCGCGCCGCACTGGGAGTGGTACATCCTGGCCTACTTCGTGGCGGCCGGTCTCAGCGGCGGCACCTACGTCATTGGGACCATGCTGCGGCTCTGGGGCGATGCCCGCGATCTGCCGGCTTCGCGGCTGGCCTTCTTCATCAGCTGGCCGCTGCTGCTCGTCTGCCCCATCCTGCTGACGCTGGATCTGGGGCAGCCGACGCGCTTCTGGCACATGCTGATCGACAGCCGAACCGCGGGGCTGGCCTTTAAGTCCTGGTCTCCGATGTCGGTGGGCGCCTGGGCCCTCCTCATCTACGGGATTTTCAGCACCGTGATGTTCGTGGTCGCTCTGGGAGAAACGCGCTCCACCCCCGCGCTGTTGTCCCGTGTGTCAAAGGTGGCCGGCACCCTGGCGGGACGGGTCGTCATGGTGGTGGGGGCGCTCTTCGCGCTCTTCGTCTCCGCCTACACCGGCGTGCTCCTGGCAGTCAGCAACCAGCCGGTCTGGAGCGACACCTGGACCCTCGGCGGGTTGTTCTTGGCCTCCGGTCTGAGCGGCGCCAGCGCGCTCGTGCTGCTGATGAGCCGGCGCCGGCCGGAAGCTGCGGAGACGGACGAGAAACTCCTGGAGGCCGATCGCTATTTCATCATCCTGGAGCTGGTCCTGATTGCCCTCTTCTTCGTCACCTTGGGAGGGGTGCTCTCGCGCGTGCTCAGCGGAGGGTGGCTGGTGCTCTGGTTGGTGGTGCTGGCGGGGACGGTGGTGCCGCTCCTCGTGCATTGGCGGCCCGCCTGGCGGCAACGGATCTCCCGGAACCTGGGTCCCATCCTGGTCCTGCTCGGGGTGCTCGCCCTTCGGGCTGTGGTTATTTTCAGCCCACAGAGTTAACCGGGCCGCGACCCGACCGCGCCCGCCGTTACGGCGGCGTAACGCTTTCGGCTGGGACGGACAGACCCCTCTGGGCCTGCCGTTCTCTCAGATAGATCCCACGTCAGAGGAGGAAACCTCGTGCATCGCACCCTGTGTGCCCTTGCCACCAGCGTGACTTTGGTGGTCGCATTGAACGTCGGCGCCGCCGCGGCCGGCAACACGCATTCCTCGCCCAAGCCACACGGCCACGGCTCGATCCATGGCCCGGCGAATGGGATTCAGGACAATCAGGACAAGACCGGGGCCGCGGACCATGGCACCCTACAGTTCGGTCCATTCGCGAGTGGGTCGACCGACTCCGGGACCTGCGGCAACGACTGGGCGAACGACACGTTCAATCGTTTCTTCACGGTGGTGACCAACGAGGACGGGACTGTCCGGGTGGTCGAGTTCTTCAAGGATGCCACCTTTGTGACCGCTGTCCTCCCTATCACGTCCACCGGTCCCATCAAGAGCCCTGGCGCGTGCGAGAACGGAGTCAACAACGGGGGCTTGGTGACGCCCGACATCAACGGGCGATTCCAGGGCTATCTCCTGGGCAGCGTTAGCGGAGCAACGCTCGACCCCCGCTTGGCCAATTGCACCGTTGACACCTGCGGCACCACGGCGAAGTTCATCGCGACGGTATTTGGAGCCGGCGCCACCTACGACGTGACGACCTTCCTGTTCAACTACAGCTCATCGGATCAGCAGCTGATCCAGCGTCACTGGAAGAATGCCTCCGATGATCGCGGCGGCAATCGCGGCGACATTCGCACCAGCTAACTCAACGTCGGTTGACGAAGGGGCTTCGCCCGCGGGGCGAGGCCCTTTTTGTTTGGCCGTGAGATCGGCTGAGGGGGAGCCCGGGCCAGATGATCACCCCCTCTGTGACCTTCCCTTGAGCGGGAGGGAAATCCTAAAGGGGGGAGGGAGTTATAAGCTCTTGGGGGCTATGGTCAATGTCGGGGTAGTCCTTCCGGCCTGGTTCAGCGACGCGGGCGACTACCTGGCCGATGCCCGGGCGCTGGAGGAGGCCGGCGTGCACTCCCTCTGGCTCGAAGCCAAAGATCGGACTCCCGACCCGGACATGCTGCTGGCCGCCATCGCGGCCGTGACCAGCCGGGTGAAAGTCGGCCTGCGGATGCCGAGCGGCGAGGACGCTCGGTTCGCCGTGCGGCTGGACACGCTGCAGCGACTGTCGCGGTTCCGGGCCATCACCGGCCAGGTGCGGCGAGGCGGAGCGGAGCTGATCGCCGGGCCGCAGCCCGTCGTGCGGTTCATGGTGGTGCCGGTGCCAGCCGATCCGGCGGCCTGGGCCGATACGCTGGACGCCGCCGAAAAACAGGGTGCCGGCGTCCTGGTGCCCCTCTTTCCCGGCCTGCTCGACCTGTTGCGGCGGCCCGAGCAGGCTGACGACCGCTCGGACCTCATTCTCAGCCAGGGTTGATCTCCCTGGGTTTCACGGTAAGCCGTATTCGGTATACTTCCGAGCGACTCGGCGCAGGTGTTCGACTTGCCAACGGCACCCGGGCTGAGCAGCCAAAGGAGGTCACAGACTGGCAGCCACAGCAAAAGTACAGGTCATCGCCGATAATCGTCGCAGCGAGAAGGACACCGGGTCGGCGGAGGTCCAGATCGCCATCTTCTCGGAGCGGATCAGCCACCTCACCGACCACCTAAAAGACCACAAGCGCGATCAAGGCTCGCGGCGTGGGCTGCTCCAACTGGTGGGGAAGCGGCGCCGTCTCCTGAACTATCTGCAGCGCGAGGACATCGAGCGCTACCGGGCCCTGGTCGCCAAGTTAGGGCTGCGGAGGTGATGGCCTAGGGTGTATCTCGGCCGTGCGAACGGCCGCCAGGGTCCCACGGAACGGGTTAGAGATTGGTGCGCGGAGAACGTCAGGCGTCAGCCGACCTTCTTCGGACCCCAACCCCTAACCCTCCTCGAAGCGGGTCACGTGGGTCGAACTCGATCAACCAAATTGGCCGCGCTCCGGTGCGGCACCCCAGGAGGGTTTTCGTGAAGCAAACGCAATTACAAATTGGCGGACGGACGCTGACGATAGACACCGGTCGAATGGCTGGCCAGGCCAGTGGCGCCGTCCTCATTCGCATGGGAGACACCGTGCTCCTCGTCACCGCCACCATGTCGGAATCGCCGCGTGAGGGCATCGACTTTTTCCCGCTGACCTGTGACTACGAAGAGAAGCTGTACGCCGCCGGCAAGATCCCCGGTGGCTTCATCCGCCGGGAGGGCCGGCCCAGCGAAACAGCCGTCCTCAACAGCCGGCTGATCGACCGGCCGGTGCGTCCGCTGTTTCCCAAGGACTTCCGTAACGACGTCCAGGTGATCGCGACCGTGCTCTCGGTCGACCAGGATGCTGACCCGGCCACCATGGCCATCGTGGGCGCCTCGACCGCGCTGACCATCTCCAAGATCCCCTTCCTGGGGCCGATCGGTGCCGTGCGGATGGGGCTGCTCGAGGGCGAGTTGGTGGTCAACCCACCGGTGAACCGGATGGAGGAGAGTCAGCTGGACCTTGTGGTGACCGGCACCCGGGAGGCCATCATCATGGTCGAGGCGGGGGCCAAGGAGGTTCCCGAGGACACCGTGGTCGAGGCCATGCGGCGGGCGCATGGCGAGATCGTGCGCCTGTGCGACCTGCAGGAGGCCTTCGCCCGCGAGGTGGGGACGCCCAAGGTCCAGGTGACACCGGCGGTGGTCGATGCCGAAGTGGACCAGGCGGTCGACCAGTACCTGGCCGAGCGCCTGGATGCCGCCCTGTTCAACCCCAGCAAGAGCCTGCGCGAGTCGGCGCTGGATGATCTGAAGAAGGAGACGGTCGCCGAGCTCTCCCCGCGCTTTGCCGACCGGCTGACCCAGGTGGCCAAGGCCTTCGACGCCAAGGTCAAGCAGCGGGTCCGCCAGAAAATCCTGGACGACGGCATGCGCCCCGACGGCCGGCAGACGACCGAGATCCGGCCCATCAGCTGCGAGGTGGGACTCCTGCCCCGGACCCACGGCTCGGCGCTGTTCACGCGGGGCCAGACCCAGGTGCTGAGCATCGTGACGCTGGGGTCGATCGGGGACAAGCAGAAGCTCGACGGCCTGGGCCTGGAAGAGTCCAAGCGCTTCATGCACCACTACAATTTCCCGCCGTTCAGCGTGGGCGAGGTGCGGCCGCTGCGGTCTCCCGGCCGCCGGGAGATCGGGCACGGGGCGCTCGCCGAGCGCGCTCTGACCGCGGTCATCCCCACAGAAGTGGATTTCCCCTACACCATTCGCCTCGTGAGCGAAACGCTGTCGTCCAACGGCTCGACCTCGATGGCCAGCACCTGCGGCGCCAGCCTGGCGCTGATGGATGCGGGCGTCCCCACCAAGTCCCAGGTGGCGGGCATCGCCATGGGCCTGATCACCGGGGAGGGCGGCCGGTCCGCCATTCTGAGCGACATCCAGGGCGTCGAGGACGCGCTGGGTGACATGGACTTCAAGGTTGCCGGCACGGCGACGGGCATTACGGCGCTGCAGATGGACATGAAGGTCAAGGGCATCAGCATCGAGCTGATCGGCCGGGCCCTGGCGCAGGCCCGCGAGGGGCGGATGTTCATCATGGACAAGATGAACGCCACGCTGGGCAGCCCGCGGACCACCATGTCGGCCTACGCTCCGCGCATGGTCACCATCCAGATCCATCCCGACAAGATCCGGGAAGTAATCGGTCCCGGAGGCAAGACGATCCGCAAGATCATCGAGGAGACCGGGGTCTCCATCGACGTGGAGGATGACGGCCGCGTGATCATCGGGTCGGTCAACGGCGAGGCCTCCGACAAGGCCATCCAGATGATCCGGGACCTCACCGGCGAAGTCGAGGTCGGCAAGAACTACAAGGGCAAGGTGGTCCGGATCATGCCGTTCGGGGCGTTCGTCCAGATCATGCCCAACACCGACGGCCTGGTGCACATCAGCCAGCTGGCGGAGGAGCGGGTGGAGCGGGTGGAGGACGCGGTCCAGGTGGGCCAGGAGATCGAGGTCAAGGTGACCGAAGTCGACAGCCAGGGCCGCATCAACCTGTCGCGCAAAGCCGTGCTGCAGGAGGCCAAGGGCATCACCGGGGACTGGGTCGTCAGTGCCAGCGATCGGCGGCGTCCAATCGGTGGTGGGACGGACGGAGGGGCAGGCGGCGGTGGCTACCGCGATCGGGGCCCGCGGCGGGAGTTCGACCGGAGCGGGAACCGGGGCCGGCGCTAGACCTTAGCCCGGATCCGGGCTTAAGTTTCGGCAGATCGAGGCGGCGTCGGGCCATGAGCCGCGCCGCCTCTGGCTCCAAAATTCGCTGTGCCGGCGACGGCTGGCGGCCTTATACTTTCCGGCGGCTTGGTTTCCTTTCCGGATCTGGCGGCGCTCGGCGAGGCGGTGCATGACTGCCGGCGCTGCGCCCTCGGGTCGAGCCGAACCCACGCCGTCCCCGGGGTCGGGCCCCGGAACGCCCGGATCGTGATCGTGGGCGAAGCCCCGGGCCAGATGGAGGACCAGCAGGGCGAACCTTTCGTGGGCGCTGCCGGCAAGCTCCTGGATCAGCTGCTGCGGGGCATCGGGCTGTCGCGGGCTGAGGTCTTCATCACCAACGTGCTGAAATGCCGGCCTCCCGGTAACCGCGATCCTCTGCCGGAGGAAGCCCAGGCCTGCGCCCCCTACCTGGACCAACAGCTGGCCCTGATCAAGCCGGAGGTCGTCCTCATCCTGGGGCGGCACGCCCTGGCCCGGCTCCTGCCCGGGCATGATTCGATCTCCCGGGTGCACGGTCGCGTACTCTTCAAGAATGCGACCGCCTATATCCCGATTTACCATCCGGCGGCGGCCCTGTACAACAGTTTCCTGATGCAGACCCTCGAGCAGGACTTCCAGGCGGTTCGCACCTATCTCGACCGGGCGGCCCGGCAGCCGGCCCCGGTCCCGGCGGCATCGGCCGCCGGCGGCACTGACCCGGACCACCAGCTCAGCCTGTTTGGCTAGCCAGGTTGCCTAAGAAGCCGCTGCTGCGGGCCATCCCGCTGGGCGGGCTGGGCGAGATCGGGCGCAACATGATGGCGCTCGAGTACGACGAGCACATCGTCGTGGTCGATGCTGGGTTGATGTTCCCCGAGGAGGAGATGCTGGGGGTGGATCTCGTCCTCCCCGACATCACCTACCTGGTGGAGCGCAAGGAGCACGTGCTGGCGTTCCTGCTGACCCACGGCCACGAGGACCACGTCGGGTCGCTGCCCTACGTGCTGCCCCGGATCAACGCCCCGATCTACGGCACCCGCCTGACCCTGGGGCTGCTGAAGAACAAGCTGCGCGAGCACAAGCTGCTGGATAGCGCCCAGCTGCACGAGGTCAAGGCCGGCGACCGAATCGAGCTCGGCCCCTTCAAGGTCGAGTTCATCCACGTCGCCCACAGCATCCCGGACGGGGTGGCGCTGGCCATCGAAACCCCAGCCGGGGTCGTCATCCACACGGGCGACTTCAAGATGGACCAGACCCCGGCCGACGGCGCGCCTACCGACATGGCTCGCCTCTCCAACTACGGCGATCGGGGGGTGCTGATGCTGATGTCGGACAGCACCAACGCCGAGCGGGAGGGCTTCACCCTCTCCGAACGGGTGGTGGGGGAGGCCTTCCAGGAGATCTTCGGCCAGTGCCCGGGCCGGATCATCATCTCCACCTTTGCGTCGAACATCTATCGGATCCAGCAAGCCATGCAAACCGCGGCGCGCTACAAGCGCAAGGTGGCGGTGGTCGGCCGCTCGATGGTCAACAACGTCGCCATTGCCCAGGAGCTCGGCTACCTCGACATCCCGTCCGACCTGATGGTGAAGATCCAGGACATCGGCAAGGAGCCGGACGAACGGCTGGTGATCCTGTCCACCGGAAGCCAGGGCGAGCCGCTCTCGGCGCTGACCCGGATCGCGGCCCAGGAGCATCCCCAGGTCAAGCTCAAGCCGGGAGACAGCGTCATCCTGTCCGCCAGCCCCATCCCCGGGAATGAAGAGCTGGTGTCGAGAACCATCAACAACTGCTACAAGCACGGTGCCCGCGTCTTCTACCCGCCGCTGCACCGGGTGCACGCCTCCGGGCACGCTAACTCGGAGGAGCTGAAGCTGATGCTGAACCTGGTGAAGCCGAAGTTCTTCCTGCCGGTTCACGGCGAGTTCCGACACCTGGCGCACCACGCGGAAATTGCGCACGACGTGGGCATCCCCAAGGAACGAGTGGTGGTGGTCGATGACGGGAACGTGGTGGAGTTGGACGGGGCGCCCCGCCTACGTAACAAAGTGCCGGCCGGCTACGTCTTCGTCGACGGGCTAGGCGTCGGCGACGTGGGTTCGGTGGTGTTGCGCGACCGTCGGGTGCTATCCCAGGACGGCATCTTCATCGTGATCGTGACCGTCAACAAGGACACGGGCCAGCTGGTGGGCGACCCCGACCTGATCTCCCGCGGCTTCGTGCATCAGCAAACGTCTGACACCCTGCTGGATGCCGCTCGCGATCAGGTGACCAAGACCATCAACAAGCTGGGCGGGCAGGGTCCCCCCGAATGGCAGGTGGTGAAGAGCGCGGTGCGCGACGCCATGAGCCGGTACCTCTACGAGCAGACCCGGCGGCGCCCCATGATCATCCCGATCGTGGTGGAGATCTAGAGGGCTGCCGGCGGCAGCCGTTCGGGATGGGACACCCTGGCTCCCGCTGGTAAAATGCTGCGTAACGTCGTAGCCTCCGTCGCAGTTCACGTCCTGAAGTGATCCAACCATGAAAACCCGACGCAAACGCGTCACCCGGCGTGCCCGGCGCCCGGCGAGCCGGACGCGGTTCAAGATCCGGCGCATCCGTGTTCCGTCGCTCAAGGTACCCGCCCGCCAGCAACGGGAACTGGCCGGGCTGGCTGGCCTGCTGGTGGCGGCGCTGATCGCCCTGGCCGTCTACCTGCCCAGCGGCGGCGGCTCGGCGATGCAGGCCCTCCGACTCGGCCTGGATGGGCTGTTTGGGGTGGGCGTCATCGTCGTCATCCTGGCCGCCCTGGCGGCCGGCCTGGAGCTGCTGGCGCCCTGGATCGAGACCTTTACCCTGGGCCGTGGCCTGGGGATCGTCCTCTTGCTGGGCGGTGTGCTCGGCCTCCTGCAGCTGGCCAGTGCCGGCAGCGGTGGGGCGGTTGGCCGGGCGGAGACCGAGGCCCTGCGCGGCTTCCTGGGCACGGCTGGCAGCCTGCTGGTGCTGACCGCCGTGGTGCTGGGGGCGCTGGTGCTGGCCTTTGACCTGTCCCTCCGCGACCTCGCCGGGCTGATCCGCGAGCGATACGAGGACGCCCAGCACGAGCGGCGTACCATCTTGGCCGAACGCGCGGTGCGCGGCCGGCCGGTGGTCCGGATCGCGGGTCCGATGGCCCAGCCGCCGCGGGAGGTCGAGGAACCGATGCTGGTTCCCATCCAGGGGCTGGCCGCAGCCGATCCCGAGCCGCTGGCCCGGGTGGCGCCCCGGCCGAACATCGTCCGCCTTGAACAGGATGCGGAACCGAACAAAGCCGCGGCGCAGCTCGAGCAGGAACACGCGACAGCTGTGCTGCTCGTGGCGGATGAGGACGATGAGCCGCCCCGCGAGTGGCGGAAGCCCGAGCTGTCCTTGCTGGACACGGTGACGGTGCGCAAGGAACGGCTGCAGGACGAGATCGTGGCCAACATCAAGACCATCGAGCAGACGCTGCTCAGCTTTGACGTCGAGGCCAAGGTGATCGGCGTGAACTCGGGCCCGGCGGTGACCCAGTACGAGCTCCAGCCGGCTAAGGGGGTGGCGGTGCGCAAGATCACCGCCCTGCAGAACGATCTGTCGCTGGCCCTCTCGGCCACGGTCCGCATCCAGGCGCCGATTCCGGGGAGGCCCGCGGTGGGCGTGGAGGTCCCCAACAAGGCGACCAGCCTGGTCACGCTGCGCGAGATCATCCAGACGCCGACGTTCCAGGACGACAAGACCCTGCTGTCGCTGGCCATCGGGACCGACGTGAGCGGCAATACCGTGGTCGGCGACCTGACCAGGATGCCGCACCTGCTGATCGCGGGGGCCACCGGCTCGGGCAAGAGCGTCTGCATCAACGCGCTGCTGGCGGGCCTGATGTTCCAGGCGACGCCCGATGAGATGAAGCTGATCCTGATCGACCCCAAGCGGGTGGAGTTCTCCCTGTACCAGGACCTGCCTTACCTGATGGTGCCGGTGGTCACCGAGTCCGACCAAGCGGTCGCCTCGTTGCGCTGGGCCGTGATGGAGATGGACAACCGGTACAAGCTGTTCGCCAGCCACACGGTCCGCAACATCGGTGACTTCAACGAGCGGGCGACCGAGATGGGCCTCCGGCCCCTGCCCTACATCGTGGTCGTCATTGACGAACTGGCTGACCTGATGATGGTGGCGGCCGGCGAGATCGAGGAGCTGATCTGCCGGATCGCCCAGCTGGCCCGGGCGGTGGGCATCCACCTGCTGGTCGCCACCCAGCGTCCATCGGCGGACATCATCACCGGCCTGATCAAGGCCAACATCCCATCCCGCATCGCCTTCGCCGTGAGCTCCAGCATCGACTCCCGGGTCATCCTGGACGAGACCGGCGCCGAGAAGTTGCTGGGCCGGGGCGACATGCTCTACCTGCCGGTGGAAGCCAGCAAGGCGACTCGCTTGCAAGGCGTGTTCGTGTCCGAGCGGGAGATCAAGGGCATCGTCGACTTCTGGCGAGCGCAGGGGAAGCCGCAGTACCAGGAGGAGATCTTCAACGTAGAAGCCACCGTGTCCTGGGCCAAGGAGCAGACCAAGCGCGATCCGCTGTTCGGCAAGGGTGCCCGGGTGGTGGCCACCGAGGGCCGGGCCTCGGTGTCGCTTCTGCAGCGCAAGCTGAACGTGGGGTACACGCGGGCCGCCCGGATCGTGGACCAGCTGGCCGAGCAGCGGGTGGTCGGCCCCTACGAGGGCAGCAAGTCGCGCGAGGTCCTCATGAACCTGCTCGAGGTGGACGACCTCGTGCGTGATCTCGACGATTCGTGACACGCAGCTGTCATGGAGGCGGGGTACCATGATCGGCGTGTTAATCGACACCCCCACCCTGACCCTCCCCCTGAGGGGGAGGGAGAAGTCATGACGCAGGAGTATTCGTTCGACGTGGTGTCCCAGTACGACCGGCAGGAGCTGGTGAACGCCGTGAACCAGGCCCAGCGGGAGGTGACCACCCGCTACGACTTCAAGGACGCCGGCGCCTCCATCGCGCTGGGCGACAGCGAACTGGTGCTGGACGGGCCGTCGGAGATGAAGCTCAAGGCCATGGTCGATGTGCTGCAGAGCAAGCTCGTCCGGCGCAACCTGTCACTCAAGATCCTGAAGATGGGTCCGGTCGAGCCGGCGGCCAAGGGGACGGTCCGGCAGCGGATCGAGCTCCAGGCCGGCATCACCGATGAGCTGGCCCGCACCCTGGTCAAACAGATCAAAACGGTCAGTCCCAAGGTCCAGCCCCGGATCCAGGGTGACGCGATTCGCGTCTCCAGCCGGGAGAAGGACCTGCTGCAGAAGGTCATCCAGTCATTGCGCGAGACCGACGCCCCGGTGCCGCTGCAGTTCATCAACTACCGGTGAGTGGTGCCCGTAGACCCCGAGATCTTCGCCCGAGCCGAGCAGGTGGGGGAGAGGCTCCGGCAGCGGGGGTGGTCGGTGGCGGTGGCCGAATCCTGTACCGGCGGCCTGCTGGGGGCGGCGCTGACCGACGTGCCGGGCAGCTCGCGCTACTTCCTGGGCGGGGTGATCGCCTACGCCGATCGGGTGAAGGTGGAGCAGCTGGCGGTACCGCCCAGCGTGCTGCGCACCCAGGGCGCCGTGAGCGCGGAGACGGCGGCCGCCATGGCCAGCGGCGTTCGCCAGCTCCTGCGGGCCGACGTCGGGGTGTCGATTACCGGAGTGGCCGGGCCTGGCGCGGAGGAGGGCAAACCGGCTGGCCTGACCTTCATCGGGGTGGCTGCCCCGCAATCCGCTACGCAGCGCTACGACTGGACCGGCGACCGGTGGGCCAACCGCCGGCAGTCGGTGATCGCCGCCCTGGATCTCCTGGCCAGGGCCCTCAAGGGCAAGCCTTGACACTAATACAAATTTGTGGAATAGTGACGGGAGCCAGGCCCCGCCGCTGGACCGAAGGGGAAGAGTATGTCGGATAAAGAACGCGCCCTCATCGCCGCCCTGACGCAGATCGAACGGTCCTACGGGAAGGGGTCCATCATGCGGCTGGGGGAGGCCGCCGCCCAACGCAATGTGGACATCATCCCGACCGGATCGCTGACCCTGGACATGGCGCTGGGGGTGGGCGGCATTCCGCGCGGGCGTGTGGTGGAGATCTACGGGCCGGAGTCGTCCGGCAAGACCACCCTGGCGCTGCATGTCATCGCGGAAGCGCAAAAGAAGGGCGGCGTGGCGGCTTTCATCGATGCCGAGCACGCCCTGGACCCGGTGTACGCGGGGCGGATCGGGGTCAAGACCGAAGATCTCCTGATCTCCCAACCGGACACCGGCGAGCAGGCGCTGGAAATTGTCGACGTGCTGGTCCGCTCGGGTGCCGTCGACGTCATCGTGGTGGATTCGGTGGCGGCGCTGGTGCCCAAGGCCGAGATTGAAGGGGAGATGGGGGACAGCCACGTCGCGCTGCAGGCCCGGCTGATGTCGCAAGCATTGCGCAAGCTGACGGCCGGCATCTCCAAATCCAACACCTCGGTGATCTTCATCAACCAGCTGCGGGAGAAGGTGGGCATCATGTTCGGCAACCCCGAGGTGACGACCGGGGGTCGGGCGCTGAAGTTCTATGCCTCCATCCGGCTGGACATCCGGCGCATCGACTCCATCAAGAGTGGCCTGGACGTGATCGGCAGCCGGGTCAAGGTCAAGGTGGTCAAGAACAAGGTCGCGCCGCCATTCAAGGCCGCCGAGTTCGACATTCTCTACAACGAGGGGATCTCCTACTGGGGCAGCGTGCTCGACGCGGCCGTCGACGGCGCCCTGGTCGAGAAGAGTGGCTCCTGGTTCTCCAGCAACGGCCAGCGACTGGGGCAGGGTCGCGAGCAGACGGTCGCCTTCCTCAAGGCCAATCCCGCGGTGGGGGAGGAGCTGATCCAGAAACTCCGGGAGCGGGCGGAGAAGGCGGCCCTGGCGCCGGCGTTGGCGTAAGCGCACTCGTAAACCGATCACCCCAATGAGGCAGCGCCGGGCGCGGCCGCCGGTCGACCCCACCGATGCGGGGGCGGCCTGGGAGGCTGCCCTGGCACGCCTGGGCCGCCAGCCGCTGCCCCGGGCTCTGCTCGGGCAGCGGTTGCAGCAACTGGGCTATGCCCCGGAAACCGTCGAGGGGGTGCTGAGCCGGGCGGCCCGGTTGGGGTACCTGGATGACCAGGCGTACGCCGAGGCCCTGGCCCGCCGTCGGAGCCGGACGCGCGGCCAGTCGCTGATCGCCCGGGAGCTGCGGTCGAAGGGGATCCCGGAGGCCGACCTCAACCGGGCGATGGCCCAGCTCGATCCCGCCGATGAGGAGGAGCGAGCGCTGGCGCTGGCCCAGAGCAGCCTGCGCCAGCGGCCGCCGGCGACCAGCGATGACCTGCGGCGCCGGGTGGGAGCGGTGCTCGGCCGGCGAGGCTTTCGCACCTCGACCATTGTCCGGGTAGCCACCCGCCTGCGGGCCGAGTGGAAACTCGTCGATCGGCAGCGCGCACCCGACGATGAACCGGACGATTGAGCGATTGGACGCTCCGTCGTCGCCACCCCCCCCGGTTTGACACTCCCTGTTACGTCGACTAGACTGGTCAAGATTTGTCGCGTTTGAACGACTAGTCCCCGCCGCGTCTTCACGCGGCGTGTGAACTTTCACAAGTCCATAGAAAGAGGTGTACCCATGTCCTATTTATGGCTCCTGCCCGGAGCCGTGGTCGGGATCGTGGTGGGCGCCCTCGTGGCCTATGTGTGGGTCTCCGGCCGGCATCGGCGAGACGAGACGGCCTCCCTGGCTCAGCGCGGGAAGCTGCTGGCCGACGCCGAGACCCTCCGGAAGGAAACCGTCCTCGAGGCCAAAGAGGAAGCCCATCGCATCCGGACCGCTCTGGAGCAAGAAGTCCGCGACGGCCGTGCCGAACTCCAGCGTTCGGAACGGCGCCTGCAGCAGAAGGAAGAATCCGTCGATCGCAAGCTGGAGGAGCTCGAGCGACGCGACCAGGGCCTGGCGGCCCGGGAGCAGGAACTCGAGAAAGTCGAGGAGAACCTGAACGCGGCCATCGCAGCCCAGCTCAAGGAGCTGGAGCGAGTGTCGGGTCTGACCCGGGACGAGGCCCGCGCGCAGATCCTGGAAGGGGTCGAGAAGGAGCTCACCCAGGAGGTCGCTCGGAAGATCCGCGACAACGAACAGGTGATCAAGGAGGAGAGTGACCGGCGCGCCCGGGACATCCTGGTCACCGCGATGCAGCGGATCGCGGCCGAGCAAACGGCCGAGACGTCGGTCTCGGTGGTGCCCATTCCCAGCGACGAAATGAAGGGCCGCATCATCGGTCGAGAGGGCCGCAACATCCGGGCCCTGGAACACGCGACCGGGGTCGACCTAATCATCGACGACACCCCGGAAGCCGTCATCCTCAGCGGCTTTGATCCCGTGCGACGGGAGATTGCGCGGGTGGCCCTCAACCACCTGCTCATGGACGGCCGGATCCATCCGGCCCGGATTGAGGAAATGGTGACCAAGGCCCGGACCGACGTGCAGGCTCGCATCCGCGAAGAGGGCGAGCAGGCGATGTTCGAGACGGGCGTCACCGGACTCCACCCCGAACTGGTCAAGCTGCTGGGCAGCCTGGCCTTTCGCACCAGCTACGGCCAGAACGTGCTCACTCACAGCAAGGAGGTCTCCTTCCTCTGCGGGATGGTGGCCGCCGAGATCGGCGCCGACGTGGCGCTCAGCAAGGAGGCGGGCCTGCTGCACGACATCGGCAAGGCCGTCGATCACGAAGTCGAGGGGTCCCACGCCATGATCGGCGGGGAGCTGCTCCTCCGGTTGGGGAAGCCGGAGAAACTGGTACACGCGGTCAAGGCCCATCACTACGACATCGAGCCGAACTCCGTGGAGGCCATCCTGACGGTGGCCTGCGACGCGGTGTCGGCCTCCCGACCCGGCGCCCGGCGCGAAACCCTGACCACCTACATCAAGCGGCTGGAGAAGCTGGAGGCCATCGCCAACTCCTTCGAGGGAGTGGAGAAGTCATTCGCCATCCAGGCCGGCCGGGAGATCCGGATCATCGTCAAGCCCGAGCAGATCGACGACGCGACCTCCCAGATCATCGCCCGCGATATCGCCAAGCGCATCGAGGATGAACTCAGTTACCCAGGGCAGATCAAAGTCACGGTCATCCGTGAGACCCGGGTCATCGAATACGCCAAATAGGAAATCCCAGACGAAAAGGCGGTCCCGCTGGACCGCCTTTTCTTGTTGCCGGCGCCTCTGGCCGTAATCCGCGCCCAGCCCTCCGGGCTAGTAGGACGGGGTGGTGGGGGACGCCGGCGGCCCCTGGCCGTTGGGCTGTTGGCGGGCGGAGGCGATCGCCATCACCAGGGCTACGATCCATCCCACCACGGTCCAGCCAGCCAGCAGGTCGATTAGCGCCACCCAGACCGTCATGGTGGAGCGGCGGAGTCCGGCGATGATGGTGGGCAGGAAGTAGAGGACGATCAGCCCCGTCACGTTGACGAAGCCGGGACGGTAGGGCGCGTGTACCACGCCCGCCCGGAGGAGGTCTAACGCCAGGACCATAGGGGCTGTGACGCGGACCGATCCAGCCTCTTGCATCTTGGCTGCTACGATGCCCGGGTGATCGTGACCGTCCTCGCCATCGGCGACATCATCGGCCGGCCAGGCCGGGATGCGGTGGCCCGGGTGCTGCCCCAGCTGCGCCGCGAATACGGCATCGACCTGGTGATCGCCAACGGCGAAAATGCCGCGGGCGGGTTCGGGTTGACCCCCAAGATCGCGGACGACCTGTTCACCCTGGGGATCAACGTGCTCACCAGCGGCAACCACATCTGGGACCAGCGCGAGATGGTCGACGGGTTCGACGGCGACCGGCCCATCCTGCGGCCCCAGAACTACCCCACTGGGGCCCCGGGGCGCGGCTGGCTGTGCCACGACCTAGGGGAGAAGGGGATGGTGCTGGTCGGCAACGTCCAGGGCCGGCTCTTCATGCCGCCCAACGATTCCCCGTTCACGGCCGTGGACGACATCGTCCGGGGCGGCGAGGCGGCCCGGGTGCGGATCGTGGATGTGCACGCCGAGGCGACCTCCGAAAAGGTGGCGCTGGGCTGGCACCTGGATGGCCGGGCCAGCTTCGTGTTCGGCACCCATACCCACGTCCCCACCGCCGACGCCCGCATCCTGCCCCAGGGTACCGCCTATGTGTCGGACCTGGGAATGGTCGGTCCCCGGGACTCCATTATCGGCATGGATCGGGGCATCAGCCTGCAGCGCTTCTTGACGGGCCTGCCAATCCGGTTTAAGGTGGCGGAGGGTCCCGTAACCTTCAATTCCGTCCTGGCTACAATAGATGGACACTCTGGACACGCCACAGCAATCGAACGGATCGACCGGGACGTCCCCGCCGCCCAGTAGCGCGCCTGCTGCGCCGCCCAGGCCGCCTCGCCCGGCGATTGAGATTCTGAAGGTGTCGGCCACCTCCAAACCGGTTGCGGTGGCGGGCGCCATTGCGGGCGTCGTCCGCACCCAGCACCGGGTCGAAGTCCAGGCCATCGGGGCTGGCGCCATCAACCAGGCGGTCAAGGCCATCGCCATCTCCCGCGGCTACGTGGCCGCCGGCGGGCTCGACCTGGTCTGCATCCCTTCTTTCATCGACATTTCGATCGATGGGGAAGAGCGGACCGGGATCCGCCTCCTGGTCGAGCACCGAGAGAACCGCTAAGCTACTCGGCCATGACGACCCCGGCCGCGCCCCCGCGGTTACGCGTGCCAGGCGTGCCCCTCCGCTTCGAGCCGCATGTCTTCAGCCGGCCCCGTCCAAATGGGCATAAGCGGCCCCCCTCCGGCCAGCGTTTCCACCTCTGGGTGAGCGGGTGCCAGATGAACGAGTCCGACGCCGACTACCTGGCCCAGGGCCTCGTGGCGGCCGGGTTCACCGCTTCCGCCACGCTGGACGAGGCCGATCTGGCCATCCTGGTGACCTGCTGCGTCCGGCAGAACGCGGAGCAGAAAGCCTATGGCAAGTTCCGTGAGCTGAAGGCCTGGAAGCGGGCCCGGCCGGGACGGGCCGTGGCCATGACCGGCTGCATGGCCAACAAGGAAGGGGATCGCCTGTACCAGCGCCTGCCGGACCTCGATTACCGGTTCGACATGCGCGAGTACGAGGCTTTCATCCAGGACCTGCAGGGGGAGTACGAGACCGATCCGGCGCAGACCGGCGGCGCGGTCTTTCAGCATGGCCTGACCGCCTTCATCCCGGTCATCTTCGGCTGCAACGAGGTCTGCAGCTTCTGCATCGTCCCCTTCGTGCGCGGCACCGAGCGCAGTCGCCCGCTGACCGACGTGGTGGAGGACGTCCGCCGCTTCGCCGACCACGGCGTGCGCGAGGTGACCCTGCTGGGCCAGACCGTGAACTCCTATCGCGACCCGGAATCCGGGACCCGGCTGGCCGGGTTGCTAGCGGCCGTGGACCGGATCCCGGGTATCTGGCGGGTGCGCTTCCTCACCTCGCATCCCCGCCACGTGCACGCCGACCTCCTGGGGGCGATTCGCGACCTGCCGCGCGTGTGCGAGCATCTTCACCTCCCGTTTCAGTCGGGCGACGACCTCATCCTCAAGCAGATGCGGCGGCGCTACACCCGCGACGAATACCGGTCGGTGGTGGCGCAGGCCCGGGCGGCGATCC
>Ga0209802_1000004_pt1 | contig 145442 bp, 151 predicted proteins | sample GraSoiAngelo_129_FD_185886 | JGI IMG/M metagenome (GOLD analysis project Ga0209802, IMG submission 185886) | Grasslands soil microbial communities from the Angelo Coastal Reserve, California, USA - 14_0927_12_40cm (SPAdes) (version 2) | ecosystem: Environmental > Terrestrial > Soil >...
CAGTGGTCTACTTTCTTAGAAGCGGTGGCGAAACACCCATTGTTCAAAGATGTTCATCGAACGGGGGAAGGAATGTACGACAAACCTTTCATGGACTATGTTTCCAACATTCTGAACACCAAGAGCTGAGACTAGAATCGTGACCAACCTCTTCCTGATGAACCGGGAACAGCGCTCAGCTGAAGAACGGTTGCTCAGTCATCATTCTCGGGTTTTTGACGCGTAGAGCGATCAATAGTCCGATTCCGCTAATGATTGTGGAGGCGAGGAATGCGTATTGGAATCCGGTAACGACACCTGTCAATGACCCTAACTGACTTGCAGTTCCGGCGGGCGGCGGATCCGTAACAGTTGCAATGGTCAACAGTATCGCGAGTCCCAGCGGGAAGCCGACACGCTGAGAAGTACCAATTATTCCTGAGGCAAGGCCTTCTTCTCCCTGCTTCGTTCCGGCCAGTGCGGCGATATTCAGCGCGGGAAATCCGATGCTCGCTCCAAGCGACCAGACAAGCATGCCCGGCAGCACGCCGACGTAGCCACTAGTGACGGTGATCTGAGTAAGTAGAGCTGAGCCCAGAGTGATGAGTGTCATTGAGGTTACGAGGACGAGTTTCAAGCCGAAACGGTTTACGAGGCGTGATGAGCCAAAGCCTCCCACAAAGAAGAAGATCATTGCGGCCGGGACAAATTCAAGGCCTGCAACCAGGGCAGAGTAGCCGGATACTTGTTGAAGGAAGGTTGTTAGTATGAAGACTACTCCTCCAGCGGATGCGGTTAGTAACAACGCCAGGACGTTCGCGGTAAAGACCGTGCCGCGTCGCAGGAAAGCCAGTGGCATAAGCGGCGATTGTGAACGATATTCTATTGCCACAAATCCAGCCAGGACGACAACAGAAAGTCCAAGGGGCAGAATCGTCTGAACTGATACAAAGCCGTCGGTTGCTGCATTTGTCAACGCGTACACAAACAGCACAAGTCCACTCGTTACAGCCAGGGCTCCCGGTAGATCCAGGTGCTTGTCCAGTGCTCGCCCGGGGTGGTTTACCAGAAACTTCCGGGAGAGAACAGCCGCGACAATGCCGATCGGGACATTGACAAAGAGGACGGACCTCCAGCCGAATACAGCTGTGAGGACTCCTCCGGAGATGGAACCTGCAGCGAAGCCCGCTGATAGTGCTGCGACGAATATGCCTAGAGCACGGTTTCTTTCTCTTCCCTCAGGAAATGTCGTTACGAGAATCGCGAAGGCTGTGGCGGTGGAGATGGCGGCTCCAACGCCTTGAATCGCTCTGGATACAATCAGGGAGAGAAAGGATGGGGCCAATCCTCCTGTAAAAGAGGCGACTGTAAACAGGACGATTCCGAAGACGAAAAGTTTCTTTTGCCCATAGATGTCTCCTGCTCTGCCGCTGAGCAACAGGAAGCCCGCCAATGTGAGTCCGTATGCACCGATGATCCACTGGCTCTCCGCCAGCGAGACAACTAGTTCTGTCCGTATGGTTGGCAGTGCCACTTGGACAATGGAGAAGTCGATGACGTCTAGGAACCCGGCGGCGATGATCAATATCAGAATTAGTCGAGTGCGAGGCCTATTGAGAGCGGAGACTCTAGGTTTAGCGCCATTGCTCTTCTGAATTGCTACCTGTTCCAAGCCGTCTCACTCGATAAAGTGTTGAATCCTAGTTGAATCCTGCAGTGTCCGCAGAATGTGGATGCTGTTTGAAGGGTTCTAACTGTTCAGCGAAAAGTTTTCGCAGTGTCGAGAGCATCGAGCGTTTCTCAGTTAGGTTTTTCTTATTGTTGAGGAATGATTGGTAATTCTTGGCTGACTCCTGCACGACTGTCAGGTGTAATGATTCGTGAGGCTCTGAATGATCAGACATATCCGGTTATGTGCGTAGTAGACATATAAACGTATTGATGAGCGTCTATGTACGCTCTTACTTCATTCTTGGAGCAACTGCTATGGCTTCCAAGCCTAAGCGTCGCTGCAGCTCTGTTACGTAGGCGGACAAGACCTCCGCCTTCACCTGATAGAAGCAGAATTGGCCCTGTTTTTCCTTATCCAGGATCCCTGCTATGGCAAGTTCTTTCAGATGGTGGGACACGGTAGGCTGGGAAACGTTGAACATGGCGTGAACGTCTGAGCAGTTCATCCGCCTTGCGACAAGTTTCTGGAGTATCTCGCGTCGCTGGGGATCTGCTAGGGCTTTGCTGATCCGGTCGAACTCTTCAGTTGCGAGCTTCATTACCCGATCTCTAGTGCCAGCGTGCGTATTAACATGTCGATATGTATCTATGGGCTTGAGTTAGACGTCTCGTTCGATGATCCTGTCTACAAAATCATATAGATGATTATCGATATGTTTATATCAAGAACAGCCAGATCACAAAGGTATGAACAAACAAGCAATTAGCAACAAGAAAGTCATTCTGGTAAGTGAATCCGACTTCGATTCAACTGTTCTCCAATCAGAGGTTCCGGTGTTTGTCGATTTCTATGCTGACTGGTGCGGACCCTGCAACATGATAGCGCCCACGATCGAAGCCCTGTCGGAAGAGTACGCCGGCAAAGTGAAGTTCGTCAAGATTAACGTGGACAGGAACCAGCAGCTGGCAATGAAATACGATATCTTGAGCATACCGACGAGCATGTTGTTTGAGAACGGAATCGTCAAGGACAGCCTCATAGGCGCCTATCCTGCTTCGGCCTACAGGGAACGCATCGATCACGCGCTAGGAACCAGCCCCTCGGAAACAGCTACACCAATGGTGAGGCAGTAGAGTATGAGTCATACTTGTCCGATATGCGGGAGTATAAGCCCCTGCATCTACCCTGGTCCCGAGTCTAACGCTACTTTCAGATACCACGACTGCCGCTATTGCGGGTCCACCTGGAAAGAAGCAATCAGCTCCAAGTAACACAGCTCTAGCCTTACGATCTCTTTGCAGAAAAATCGCCCGTAATTAGCCCTGATCTCGAATCCAAGCCCGCGATTTCCAGAGCACGATATCACGCGCTTATCCCTAGGGGAATCCCCAGGGATCGAAACGAGCCGGACAAGCTGATAACATGCCCGTCTCCCAGAAACAAGCCCATAATCCAGCCCAGACAGAAACAGCCCCTTAGAAAAAAATTGGATCCCTAGGGCATCCCGCGCGGCATGAGTGGCCCACGCGGACCCTTGCGAAGGTGATCAGGCGGAAAGCGCCATCAATCCTGCGATCAACGTAATGAAAACAGGCAATTAGAAAAACCGCCTCTTTCGAAATCGATTTCTGGAAACGGTTATTGGAATCCGGTCTTTGAAATCGAGAGAGAGAATCGGTTATTGAAACCCGGTTCTTGGATCGGTTTCTTGAAACAACTTTTGGAATCGGTAACTGTGAATTTTAGGGGCCCCCCGGGGGCCTACTCAAGTCGCGCGCCGCGCGCCCTTCCCTAAACCAGCCCCAGCCTGCGCTTCCATCCAGCCAACCCTGGTATCAGAACCCCTTTCTCCGCCGGTCCCAAGAGCCGTCTTTCCGAGATGAGGGACGCGTGGCCCAGCCTCTGCCCTACATGGCCTTGAAAGACGCGCCAGTCCAGATCCGTCGAGCCACCACGGTAGCCCAGATCTCCAGCTCGTTCACGCGCGGCCTCGGAATCCTATTCACAACCCTGATCATAGCCACCCTTCCCACATGGGTCCCAGGCCTCCTCGCACACCAGACCACACCAGTCGCACTACTCGTCCTCGCAATCGGAACAATAATCGTCTCAAACAAAGGCAGCCGGATAAGAGAAGAGATCGCAGAACGACAGTTCCAAAAAGCCCGCAGCTCCACATTCACCACAGCCATCCTAGGGTTCATAGTTGGCGGCATCCTACCCGGCATCCTCTACATCTACCTCTACACCCGAATAGGAAACGTAATGGTCAAACAGACCCCTGACGACCCCAAAATAGTCTATCTCCTCCCCTACCCAAGCGAGGGAATATTCCTCGGCCGCTACCTCGGATGGATCGCAGCATACCTCCTCGTCCTTTACATCGGCTACACCCAGCTATCACCAGGCCTCCGAGAAGTAAGCGACTGGCTCTCACCAGTCCTAGGGGTCCACTTCAACACGATGATCGTAGCCCTATTCCTCGTCTTCACCAACCCACTAACCTACCCACCACTACTCTACCTCTGGACATTCGCAGGATTCCTCGGCGGCCTAATCGCCGGAGGAAAAATCAGACGAGGCTTCCTAGTCGGCATGACAGTATTCCTCTCAACCCTAGGAGCATTGGGACTCGCAGCCCTCGCTATCTACCAGAACGTCAGTCTCCCAGCACTCTCCAATCTTCCTCCTCCACCACCAGGCTTCTCGATCATAAGCGCCACCACAGGACCCGTAGCAGGCGACATCATCCCCATCCTCATGCAAGGATCATCCCCAACAAGCCAGATGGTCATTCAAGACATCATACTCACCATGATCAGAAACGCAGGCCTCGTCTTCGCCGTAGCCACAATATCCGGTCGAGCAGCCTCCCTATTCTGGCAAGGAGACGCCTTCATCCTCAAGACACTCTGGAGAATGATAAAGACCAACAAAACCAACGTACAACGGGACGCGAGCACAAACAGCCTACCAAAGAAGGGAATCCTACTACTCGCACTCGCAATCCTCCTACTTATCCCGAGCAATCACACCGGTCAACCGTCACCAATAATCCAGGCTCCACCAAGCGGACCCTACCAGCAAAGCCTTGCCATCGGACTAGACATGCTCGGAGCCCCCAATGCCAGCCTACGAATGACAAACCTCGACCTCTCAAGCAGAGGACTCGTTCTCGACAACAACTACGCCGGAAACAACCTCTCAATCTTCGTCATCGACAACAACTACTCGCAACCCCTCGGCGCCAGCTCGGGTCTCGGCATTCCAAGCTTCATCCTCGGACTATTCTCACAACCAGCCCTCATTACATTCTACACAGGAGACCCCGCCACAACTCGCGGAGAATCCGACAAAGTGGCAACACAGTTCTCTCAAGCCCTAGGTGTCCCCTTCACCAAAGCCTTCGCCCTTCCCTACGGGCCCGGAACAATCACGATCTACGCGCCAAACCCCGAACTCACAAACAACGACGCACTCACAAAAGTGCTCGGCCTCCTACCTAGCTCAAGCTTCTCCGCCCTCATCAAACCAGCCACCCTCCAAAACCTACACTACTTCGCTGCAATAGGCCTCGCAACAATAAGCCTCCCACCTCCACTCAACAAGAGCCCGACACAGGGCTTCAGCTTCCTCCTCAACACCCAGTTTCCACGAGAATTCTACAAGGCCGGACAACACTATCTCAGCCTGAAAACACTCTTTGGATTCCAAACTGGAATCGTGGGAGATACTAACTCAAACGCGTCTATCGTCTCCATTTCCTTTCAACGCGGAACAGTGCTCTACAGCTCGCTTGGTCTGACGCCACCCTACAACCCTCTCTACAATAACTTCACTTCAATATACGTCTACAACGCCACCGTTACACCCAGAGCAGATTTTGCGGCGAACTTCACCTATCCCTTCGCCCCAAACATAACTCTAGAGAAAACCGCGACCCCGCCAAGCGGATCCATTGGGACCAGCCACGACATCGTTGTCATGATCCAGAACTTTGACAACGTCACCGTCACCAACCTCAACGTCACAGACAACCAGGCACCATCCGAATATCAAAAGACCCTCCAGATATCGCCTAGCGGCATACAAACCGGCCAGTTCGCCAGCTTCCCTCCAGGACAAACCCAATTCCTCAGCTATACAGCAACAACGCAAAGCAGCGGCATCTACGTTCTATCACCAGCGACTGCAGACTTTGTCTGGCAAGCGCCAAATGGAACAAAGATACGATACACGGTTACCACAGACGAGCCGCTTATCTCATCATCAAGCGGACCCTGGACGCAGTTTACACGGACCTTTACCGACCTCCAGCCCTACTCCTATCTCCTCCTACTTCCCCTTCTGCTCACACCGGTCATTGAAACCCTGAAACTTGTCAGCAGACATCGAAAAAAGAACCCTGAACCCTGGGTCAATACTCCCGTGAAATCCCAAAACGCGCCACCTCCCCAACCTCCACAAGCAGGACCCGACAAACCTGCTGATATCCCGAGCCCAGCAAATCCTTGAGCCACATTCACAAGCTGTAGAACCACCATTTTTCACCTCAAATACAGCGCCATCATGTCTCTTGTTTCCCAGTCCTACCCTGGAATGGCTTCACTACCTGTGAAATCGTTCAGAGACCCCTTCGTTTCCACTGGAACCTATGGAACCTGTCAGGATTACCCATGCGGTCCAGTCACACCATACGCGAGCAATGATGCGTGAGCCTTTTCTACCTGTGAATTGCGAACTGTGAAGCCTACCGTGCTTCTCGAGGAATGAAGATGCGACCACGACGACTGAAGGTAGAATTCTACGACTCAGACGGGGTTCGACATTCCATCGCCATCGACGGTCCCGTGACAAAAGAAAAGGTGGCGAAGATATTGGACCTCGTTGAGCTGATGGCGGGAACTCCTCAAACATCGCCGACCGCTCTGGCTCTCTCCTCTAGAAAATTCGACAAGCTAGCCAGCACGATCATATCCCAGCTGAAAGGTAGAGGCTTCACCTCAGGTGAGGCTAGGAAGGCATTTGAAACCACCTTTCGGGAAAAGATACCTTTGAGCACAGTATCCACGTATCTAACGAGGCTAGCGGATCGAGGAGTCCTCGAGAGAGAGCAGGAAAAACCTGGCTTAGTATATCGGGTCAAGATTGAGGAGCAGAAACAGTCTCTCGCTCGTGGTCCTTCCCTTCAGACTTCGTGAAACTCTGCTTCACACGCTCAACCGTGGAGTATCGAAACGGGATCCGGGTCTGGTCCCGTCGAACGTACCCCTCATCGAAGAGCTTCTTCATCAGACGAGCAGTATGCTCTCTCGAACGTCCTACAAACCTTCCTATTTCTGGCGCCGACTTTGGCCCTTCGTCCGCTAGAAGAGTGAGCACTTGAAGCTCGGTGGGGGTTGTTATCGAGTTCAAGGAACCTAGCTGCACGATCGAAGGATCTGTCAAGAGCGGCGGCTGATTGGCGGTCAGTTGTAAGCTGGATTTTGCGGGCTCAGAAGCATCTTCACTCGTCATACTTTTAGTCGAGGGCGACGCTGGAACGTGGAGGACCGCATCCGCGACCTGCTTGATCCAGTTTAGCGACTCGCCCAGAAGCTTCTCCGATTTCTGAAGGCGCTCCAGCAATACCAAGTCGGACAGCTTGGATTGATCGCCAGAAATCTTGAGCCTCTCAACTTCAACGGACAAGTCCCTCAAACTCTCTTCAAAAGAACCGAGCCTACTTGAGAATGCGTCGAAGAACAGCCTCGCAATATCTTGGTTCTCAAAGGAAACCCTAGCACCGTTTTCGCCTAGGCGTTTTCCCATCCCAAACATTTCTGTGACATCACGCCCGTCGAAGCTGTGACGTCACGGTAGAGCCACGAATGCATTTAACACTAACTATTCGTGGCGCGAATTCAGCCGTAACCCGTCACGAGTGACGGAGGTGTGACCTCCCTGTTGCATCGTGACGTCAAGCGCATGACAAGACTAATGACGTTCACGCTCGAACCAGCAAGTGACCTCCCGCTGCCAACGTGCCTATTATGAGTGTGATGCGTGTGATGAACCATCACTTGTGTGACGTCACGTATCACGATTTCTTCCAAATATTGCTCTGAAAGCCTGATCAAGATCGTCGATTATCGAATCCACGGTTCTTAGATAGACTTCGGGCTCGTTTTGCGCTGCATCCCGAATTTGGGAGGTTTGACCCTTGAGGCGCTCAGATGCCTCTAAGAATGGGGCGATGCTCGGAGACTCCGTCAGCCCACAGTAACCGAGAAGCAGAACTGTGTAAATTGCTTCCACAACGTTTTCCCGCGCCTGTCTAAGGGTTCTATTGAAGGACCCACGGCTTATTCCCTTCTGATCGCGCCTCAACTGAGCCATATCACTCCTCGTTAGGCGTTTATTCGCTATATCGTGACCAAGCTGGTCTACAAGGAGCGTTTCGAACTGTATCTTAGTGAGATTGCTGCGTTGCAAGAGCGCAGAGAGTATTCGATCGCGAAGAGTTTCATCCATTACAGAGCGGGTCGCCTCGTGCCAACCCTTCAAGGTGTCCAAATTCTCCACGGATACGGTTTTGTATCCATCGCTATTGAGTCTTGCTCACCCACGCTCAGCGACAGTGCTAGGTTACAGCACGCTTATTCCACAATTTTGACCCCTTCGAGTTGAATACACGCGGGTCTCACATGACCACAGATCCAAGAACAGAGTCAGGCAACTTCGTAGTCGACATGGTCTGTGATGTCTGCCGGGTTGAAGGTTTTGAAGTCGAGAAGAACGCACAGACAGGAGATTCGCCCAGCTATTTTGTAGACATTCTCGCGTCCAGAAAAAAAGGCAAGAAAGTCCAGAAAGTCGCGTTCGAGTGCTGGGAGGGAACGAGCCAAGTCGAAGGTCGAGAAGTCGAGAAATTCGCCGCCCGTTTGAAGAGTCTAGGTATTCAAAATGGGATCTACGTCTCTCCCAGGGGGTTTGGGGGCAACGCCGAATTCATGGCTCGCAAACTCGGTGTCGAGCTTTGGGACCTAGCCAAGCTGAAGGAGAGAGTTGAAAATATCAAGGCACCAGAGAGGCACAGGGTTCCTGGGACACTGCCAGTCGCCAGAGCTGCTGCATCTCGTATCTTGGCTCATGGCTTAGTCAATGGCACTTTCCTCAAGTTGTCCTCTATGCCCAAGCTTGAGTTTCGACCCTATTTCTTTGCCAACTTCCAGATTGGCGATGGCCAGAGAAAACTGGCTCAGGGAGTTCTCGTGTTTGACGGAGTGGATGGACGCGTATGCGATGCTACTCTCTTCGAAGGTCACTTGGAAGAGCTTCCGTCGACAGGCTTCTTTGTCGACTGCCTTGAGATCGAACCATCAACGGGGTCCATGCCGAAGTTGCCTCCAGAACTCGAGATGAAGAACACAGTCACCGTTGCGCCGGCAGGAGTTACTGAGGATATGATCCGAGCCAAAGCCAAAGAGGTCGTCAACGGTAGAAACGAGTCAACCGTGACGGGAGTTCAACTGCTGCACGTTCCCATAGTGACGGTGGAGATGCTTGCCGCGGGCAAGTCCTATCGGAAGATTCTCCAAGCGGCAACTGGGAAAATGATCTGGGACGACACTCAGAAGTGCTCGCTTTGCGAACACAAGTCCAGAGCGATCTGTGAGGTCTGTGGTGGGACCGTTTGTACTGAACACGATAGAACATGCAGCTCCTGCCGCAAGCACCTTTGCACTGACTGCGTTGTGACCAAAGGGATCGTAAACAAGATTCCGCTCTGCCCTACGTGCAAGAATGCATAGACGCGGCTGAACTTCTCTTACTCCTTCCCAGGATCGCCCAAGCTTGAATCACAGCGACTGGACAGGCAATGCCTCCATCGTCCATGAGGGACTGGAAACATACAACTATCTTGGAATATGGTTAGCAGCCAATGCCGCTTTGGCGAGCCGCTGGATCGTCTCCTCATGCCTACTGATATGAGCCATCATATCCAACCGCAGTCTTTGCATAGCCATTCGCGCGGCGTCCCGTGCGGCCTGCTCCATCAGAGGGGTAAGCCTCTCTTCCATCTTCTTCAGAAGCGCTTCTTCAAGGCGTAAAACCTCTTCCTCTCTCAAAGTCTCCATTCAACTCACCTCCTCCGAGAAGTCACAGTAGCCGATTCAACCTCATCCATTATCGGCTCAACCTTCACCGATTGGCGTGCGCACAACGCGCACTCCCAGACTCGGTCACAGGTGAAGTTCTCGTAGTTGCAACACCGTCGGCGGAAATAATCGTTCAGCTGGTTTTCTCTGTTGGCCTTTTTTCCAGTCATGCTCCAAACTCACCAATACAAAATCCATGAACTCTTCAGTTGACTGTCCACAGCAACCTCAACGGGACGACTAAAGCCTCCTGTAACTAGAATCCTAGATAGGAGGTTCAGAAGAGAACAGGCCTCTAGCGAGGATTCCCGCAACGCGCAATGGTTCAGGCATCCGCGAGACGAACGCGGAAGTCTTCAGGATCAACCCAGCCTCACGAGTTGAACAGCCGAACCGTTCAAAGAACACTGGACCCTCACCAGCCATCGTCCGGACTTTGTGTAACGGGCCGAGTGACTTGATCAGACCCCATCTCTTCTTCCAATCAGGAAAGTGTCTGGACAGGGCGCGCTTCACAGCCCTGTTATCCGGTCGGGAACCAACAACCACGATTACCGGTGCTTTGCACAATTTCTGGATCTTCCAAGGATCGATGAGGTTGAACCCTCCGAAGGTCACGCCCGACAGCAAGACCGGGTTATGCAGGGAACCTTTGAGAAGAAGCTCGGCCTCTCGGGTTGCGTCGAGTCCATCAACGGTAATCCATTCAGTTCTGAGTTGATGTAGATGGGATCCTTTCAGCCAGACGGCCACGAGAGGAGCGTGCCTGACCTTATCATCCGTTTTCGGCGGAAACGGGCCATCATCTATGCCGATACATCTAGAGACTGGTTTGATGTCTAGGGACGCTCCGTGGAGCATAGTTGAGGAGTCCCCGAACCATCTCGTCCCCGCTGAAGGAAGCGGTTACTGATCGGGCTTCTACGCCGAGCCGGATCTTCTTTGTACGACCGTATCTGCCGAAGCTTACTACGCGCGCGTTTAGGACGCCCATGATGTCCAGCTCGTTGAGTAATCCGCTGACTCTCCTCTGGGTGAGAGGTTCGACGGAGCCGGCGCCGCATAGTTCTCGATATACCTCGTACACGTCGCCTGTGACAGAGCTCTCTTTTCTGGTATTCTCGAGCTGCATGACGGAGATTAGGAGGATCCGGGAGTGGAGGGGGAGCGATGACAGGGCCTCCGTGACGCGGTCATGTTCGACCTTCTGTTGTGCCTCTCGGACGTGATTCTCCACAACATGTAACTCGCGTGATCTTTCCGCAATCTCGGCGGCTACTCTGAGGAGGTCAAGGGCGCGTCGCGCATCTCCGTGTTCTCCCGCGGCTAGGGCTGCACACAGGTGGAGAGCTCCTTCATCTAGAACTCCGGAACGGAAGGCGAGCTCTGCGCGTTCCTTCAGAATGTCATGCAGTTCGTTTGAGGTGTAGGGTTTGAACACGATCTCTTCCTCTCCGAGCGAGCTTAGGACTCTCGGGTCCAGGAAGTCTTTGAAGTGAAGGTCGTTGGATATTCCTATGAGCCCGATCCAGCCGTCGGTTAGTTTCTCGTTTATCCTGGTTAGCTCGTAGAGCAGGCTGTCGTCTTCGCTTCTCTTCACCAGCGCGTCTATCTCGTCCAGGACGACGAGAAATGCTGAGCCTCGTGATTGGAGGGCGCTTCGGAACCGGTCAAGGAGCTCGCCTACCGCGAGTCCTGTGAATGGGACTTCTCGACCGAGAGACCTGCAGAGGTCGGCAATGACTCTGTAGTTTGTTCCTGCGAGGCGGCAGTTGACGTAGCTCGTGTCGAGAGCTCGTCCGTGTTCGCGAGCCTTCCTCTGCAGACGGTCTAGGACAAACTTGGTCACTATTGTCTTGCCTGTTCCAGTCTTGCCGTAAGCGAACAGGTTTGATACTCGATCTTTTGTTAGAGCTGGAGCGAGCACTGATCCAAGCCGGCGGATCTGATCTTCCCGGTGCGGAAGGGTCGCGGGCATATAGTCGTGCCTGAGAAGGTTTCTGTCGCGAAAGATTTCTCCTCCTGACAGGACTCTTTCAAAGATTAGATCCAATCCCTGTTGCGACAAGTCTGAAACGGTCCGGTTTTCTGCGAGCCGGCTTCCAGTGGAATTAAGGGTTCTCGTACAAGGATTTCAACTGGACAAACCAAAAACTCGATCATTGTGCTAGGATTTACTTTTACAGAGGTCCGCGAAGACTATTCATGCGACGTGAGGGTCGGTCGCTAAGACCCCTTATTTTCTAGAAACCATTTCCTGTCTGGCGGTGATAATGGGCGAGTCTGGTGATTCAGGGCGCAATTCTGGGTTCGGATGGACTTGGAAAGAAGCGGACAATTCCGAACGAATTTCGGGAGAGTCTAGGGAATTGTCCCAGATTCGGGATCAGGGCTGATAATGGGCGATCTTGCCGATGCTTTACTATTGGACCCTGATTTCTACGCCCACAGTTCTCTTGATCAGATCAGCTAAGAGGTCAACTTGGGACTTGCCGCCACGTCTTGTTGGAATCGACACGACCAGTGGGAGTTCGATCTCCTTCTTGCCCTGTCCAACCTTGTCCTTGATCCAATCGAACACGGTGTCGGTAACGATGACGAGGGAGACGGTCTGTTTGCTCTTGATGTCCTCAAAGGTCTTGACAGCTTCGTCCTCCGACCTTACGACCCAGCTGTTCTTGACCCCGCCGAGCTTGAAGTAGATAGCTGTCTCCTTATCCGCCATAACACCAATTTTCCCCATAGCTCATCTGCCTACTTGAATATCCAGCCTGTTTCGCGCGACCAGAACAAGAGATCAATATCCGCCAACGGTATTCCTATCTCTCGCGCGAAACGTCGAAGCTTCTCCTCGATCTCCAAATAACGCTTCTTCGTGATCGAAACCGGCACCTCAGAGATAACCTCCAGCCTCTTGAGGTTTCGCAGAATGTGCCTATCGAGGATAGCAAATTCCTCTCCGAGCCCGACATTCCTGAGGAAATGACTGGCCTCCTTGTACCCTAATCCCTTCACATTCTCGACCATCCACTCGCGAAGCTCGAACAAGTTTGCGAAACTAGAAAGATGGGACTTCAGGTAGAGCTTGCCATCTTTGGTGAACGTTGCTCTGGCCTCGACAATGTACTTCGCCTTACTGTCGCCGAACCGGACGTCATTTAGTTGCGGTTGAATCTCGTTGGCCTCTCCTTTCATGAGAAGGCTTCGCTCTTTTAGTCGGGAAACTGCGGCCCAGCAGGTTTTCGCGGACGACTGCGGCGTCAGCAGGCAGAAGCAGAGTTCAGCAAAGATATCGTCATCATTGCGATCTAGAATCTCTTTGAATTCTTGCAGACGCTTCTGGATAGCATCGCGTCTTCCGTTATAGAGCGTTTGTAGCTCTTGAATCGCCTTCTCATGCTCCATCGGGGAGAGTTCCATGCTAGAATTGTTTGAGAACATCGGTCTTCTCCATTATGCGAACACAGTAGTAGCAGCGAAGCCGAAGAGGGTCCTGCCTTTCAACACCGAACTTCGGCTCAACAGGCTCGGCATTCGAAACGCACGCAGGATTTGAACAGCGAACGATTCCCCTGATAGAATCAGGCAGCTTAACCCGCATCTTCTCAGCCACCTCATAATCTCGGATGATGCTGATCGTTGCGCTAGGCGCGATCAATGCAATCTTGTCCACTTCACCGGGCTTGAGCTCTCGATTCTCAACCTTGACAATGTCCTTCACGTTCTGCTTCTTCGAGATCACGTTCATCGCCACACTCACAATGTGTCCTTCGCCACCATGTATTCCGAGAATCTTGAGCACGTCCAAGGCATGACCGGCCAAAATATGGTCGATCACTGTTCCGTTACGGATTTTCTTTACATAGAGCTCTTTGGGGCCGGTTCCCTTGGACAAGACCTTGAACCTGTCAAACGAGGGATAGGTTTCATTCTTAATTCCTTGCCTGAAATCAGACGGGGAGATCATGACCGTTGAGTCTCAAGAGTTGAGGTTTCGGACCCACCGCGAAGGAGAAATTCTCGACATCACAGACCAGATCCAGAGAATGGTCGAATCTTCAAAGCTGAAAGATGGTGTTGCCACGCTATTCGTGCCCGGATCCACCGGAGCCCTAACAACAATCGAATATGAGCCCGGACTTCTAACCGACTTTCCCCGGGCTCTTGAAAGACTCGCACCCAAAGAGGCGTCCTACGAGCACGAGAATCGGTGGCATGATGGCAACGGACACTCGCATATCCGAGCATCCCTAATAGGGCCGGGCTTGTCTGTGCCATTCTCAGACAAGAAACTTGCCTTAGGCACATGGCAACAAATCATCTTTCTAGAATTAGACGTTAGACCGAGAGACAGAACTGTCGTCGTTCAGCTAGTCGGTGACTAGCCAACCCAGACCCATACCCCTCTTCTTCCTCTGGAGACTTGTGATAGGCCTCACCGAGAAAATTCAATCCGTTACGTAGTACAGAATCGAAGACGAGTTAGTGCTGGAAAATGTACAGGTCCACATAAATCATCGGAATGCTGCGTTAACCTCGCTAGTAAGTTGTCAAAACAATACTAACACCCCCAATGTAAGTTGAGTACTTGCAGTGGAAACAGTGGGGTGGGGGTAGATGTCTTCTCCCCAGTATGCAGGGTTAGAGTCTGTTCTCAAACGGTCGAGGGTCGGTAGGGATTAATGGAAGTTGATCATCTTGACGTCAAGGGTCTTCAGGTTAACAACGGGAAGGATTCCAGGTTTAGGAACTAAACCCATCCGTTTTTGATAGTCAGTTTGCCCTTGCCACGCGCCACTGTTCACTATCGTTGTTCCCCTGTAAACACCAGCGCCCGAGACGTGAATGTGTCCGGAGGTGAAAACGTCGGGGACCCGTTCCACTACTAGGAAATCCTCCTGCTCAGGACCAATAGGTGTCATCTTCCCGTACTCCGGAGATAGATGGCGGGCTTTCAATTGGTACTCCATGACCTCTACCGGACGCTGGTAGTCGAGGCCCGGGACTCCGCTTAAGATATCCATCAGACTGGTTCCGTGGTAGAGAAGAAAGTTGACCCCGTGCAGGCGAACCTCCGCGGGGTCCCCTAAGGAGACAATTTTCCGAGAGTCATATACGGGTCCAGCGAAGTCTTTCGGAATGGCAGGCTGCGGCAGGGCCTGACGCACCGCATCATGGTTTCCAGGTATCAAAACCACTTCCACGTACTCCGGAATCTCGCTGACGAACTTGGCTGCCAAACGATACTGCTCGTATATATCCGGAACAGCCAAGTCCACCTCTTGACGAGGATAGACCCCGATGCCGTCAACTAGGTCGCCCCCGATCAGAATGTACTTCACTCTTTCAGCGATCTCACGCTGGTTCGGGGTTCCGATCTCTCCTTTCAACCAGCTTAGAACCCTGCGGAACTCGTCCTCGAGAAACACCTTGCTCCCAACATGAACATCGGATATTAGGGCGGCGTAGATCTCCTCGCTGGCGTGGCCTGGTTTTCTATCCGGAATCTCAGGGAGAACGATACTCTCAGCAATCAGCAGGGGACCTGCACTCTTCCGGGCCTGGATGAAGATAACCTGGTCCCTGACTATCTTCCTCGCCATTTCGTATACTGTAGGGTTCTGCCGTCCAACGAGGACAGTGGCTTCATCCTCGTAGTCGTCAACGGTGAGAAAGATCCGATCGCCCTTCTCTCTCTTGTCGAGAACCATGCAGATGAAACGACCTCGCCCATTTGATCCCCCTGACAACGCATCAGAAATGGTCCCGGCGTTTCGCGTGTCCATTCTCTGCCTGAAGATCAGGCTCATCTTATCGAAACGGTTTCTGAAGTAGTGGAGAAAATCATCGAACGCACCAGCCGTTCCGAGCTTGCCTGTGGGGTCCGCGAGAACTTCTAGTTCAGATTCGAGATCCTCCGCAAAACGGCGCCTATGCCCTAATCCAGCATGTTCTGTCTCCACGTTCCTGCCGGAAATGTCTAGGTGTTCGGCGGCCCTGAGAACAAGGTCTCTGCTAATTGACGCGGGGCGCGGTTCTACGGATCCGGCGACCCGAAGAACCTCCTTTACGAGTGGGTCGAGCTGAGTTGCGGCGCTGATCTCCATTAGGGCCTTGAAGGCTTCGCTTTCCATCTGGAAACCTGCTTCCAGTATGGTGCCGATTGCCCTCTTCCTCTCCTCAGACACCTAGCGACCCTTCTAGACCGTCTAACGGGTGATGGCAGCTTATCCAGTTATCGCGAGCTCGAGGCCTACCGTGTAATGGTGAGGTCTGAGATGTCAACGGAGACCTCGCACATTCTATTCAGGGCTATGAGCGCGGCGACGAGGTGATTAACCATGGGACGAGGCGCCTTGGCAATGCTTGTCTCAGCCTCGGCAAGTATCTTCTTGGTCTCTTTGAATCTCGGACTTACGGACGAGGCCAGCTTGAGATCTCGTGAGAGGACGGACCCGACAGCATCTTTGTACATAGTATTCACCGAGGCTCCGATCTTCTGGAACAGGACCTGTTGCTCCTTCGGAACGGGAACCTTGTCTTGAGTGTTCTCTGCAACGGTTACTGAGTAGTCGGCGAACGTTTCGATATAGCTTGCTAAGAGGCGAAAGTCTAGGCAGTCGACTGAGGAGACTTTAATCTTCTCAAGGAGATACGTATCGGCGATCGCGGCTCTGACAAGTCGGACCAAGAGGAAGTACCATCTGTCCACTTCCTCATCTCTCTCAACCACTCCGTTGGCAAGTTCGGTGTTTGATTCGACGAAGGCTTGGACCGCGTCTATCTGCATGGGCATGGACAGCATTTCGAGCCGTCGGAGGATGCGTTCAGGGTTGAGAAGCGAAGGTTCCATCAGGCATTGCAGGACGATCTTCTTTGCGTCCTCTTCCAAGACCTCCAGGCCGACGAGTCGTTTTGTGGTTTTGCGGACTTCGTCTCTTGTCTCGGGGGATAAGCTGTCTTTGGATTGGATCCGGATAATATCGTATCCGAGAAGATAGCGCTCGATAATCTCCCGTCTGACAAATGGAGATGCTTCCAGTATGACTTCGAGAGGCGGCCTCTCTTCATCGATCCTAGGGGAAAGGAGGAGCCTCCCGTCCTGTCGTTCCTCATAGGAAACGACGGACCCCTGGTCAAGTCCGACGCGTTTGGCCCATGCCTTGGGTATGGTAACGAGGAAGGTTCCATCCGGTGTTCGTTGAAGTTTCCTTAACTCCACTTAGAACATCACATCTCCAACTAATGGCATTGAAGAATTTTAGGATTTCTCAGGATCTACTATGAAGAGGAGTGCAGCTCTAGAGAGCTACTAGGTACAAGGGAGGCTGAGCCGTTGAGGTGAGTGTAGGCCTGCTTCACAACCTCCTCGGTATTGTTTCCTTTCAAGGCGCTCAGCTCGACGAGTGGAATACCTTCGAATGTTCGCGAGATCAGTTTCTTCCCCTCTTGGAGCGTGTCGTCATTGCAGAGGTCTGTTTTGTTTGCGCAGATGACTAGTGGAACTTTGGAAGCTATCTTCGTGAGAATCTCTTTCGAGGCTGTGAGTTTTCTGAAGACGGATTCTAGGTCCTCGCTGATGTCGACGAACAGGAGGATTAGGTCCGCGTTCGATATCTCGCCAAGGGTGGTGTTGAATGCTTTGAGGATCGTAGGGTGCATATCTTCGATGAAGCCGATGGAGTCTATGAGTATGAAGCTGAAATTATCGCCACCGTTGTTCTGGTCGATCCTTCTCGCGAACGTGGACAGTGTGGTAAAGGGTCCCAGGCCCGTGTCCTTGTGTTCGGCGGACATGCGGTTGAAGAATGTGGTTTTCCCGCTCTGCGTGTAGCCAGCTAAGGCGACTATGGGGAAGCCTCGTTCTCGACGATGATCTCTGAGCAGATTCTTTTTCGAGTAGAGATCTCTCAGTTCCTTCTCCATGTTCGCGATCCGCTTCTTGGCCGTTCTCTCGTAATCATGGTACGGATAGTCTCCGGGTCCGCTCCAGCCGACCTGTCCACCTAGAATGCCTTCGAGCCGGAGGAACTCTCTGCCCCACGAGAATGTGTAGCGGAGTTTAGCGAGTGCGATCTGTAGCTTTGCCTCTTTGGTCATGGCGCGCTTGTCGAAGACCTCTAGGATCAGGAGGTTGCGGTCGATTACTTTGATGTCTGTTCCGCCGAGGACCCGTTGGATCTTGAAGACTTGGGCGCTTGGGAGGGTGTTGGCGAAGACGACAGCTTCGATATCGTTTTCGGCGACGAGCATTTTGACCTCCTCCAGCTTTCCGGGTCCGATGCAGTAGGTGTGGTGGAGGTTTTTGCGGTGCTGGACAATTGTGTCGATTACCTCATAGCCTATGCTCTCTGCCATGGTCTCAACCTCCTCGTATCGGGAGGGAGCCGAGGGAATCTTACATTCTGCTACGAGGGTCCGCATCTGAGAAGACTTATCCTAGAATCATGGCTGGCGCTTATTTGAAGGCCCCGTGCCCTAGGCAACGTCTCTTGGCACCAGCCGGTTATGGGTGGCAGTGAAGCTCTTGGGTCGTTGCGGATTCAGAGTGTTTTCACGAAGGGCGGGGCACGGGAAATTCGACCACCACCGGGGTCGAGAAAAGCATGCTTTTTTTGGGGCGTCGGCGGTCTGATTTACTCAATTCTGGTCGGGACTGTTTTCTTACCTATTTTCGGATAATGTAGGTTCATTTTTTCCATCGCTCTGACGATTACGCGAGAGACCACAAGGTCCCTGTACCATTTGTGATTCGCGGGTATCAGATACCAGGGAGCCCATTCCGTGCTGGTCTTGTTCATAGCATCCTCGTACGCCTTCATGTACTCCTTCCAGAACTTTCGCTCCGGAAGGTCGTCACCACTGAACTTCCACCGCTTGGAAGGATCGTCCAAGCGCTGTTGCAACCGTTTTTTCTGCTCATCCATGTCAATGTGCATGTAGAATTTCAGTATCGTCGTCTCCTCTTCGGAGAGTAACCGCTCGAAATCGTTGATCTGCCGATACCGATGACTCCAAACCTCCTCAGGAACGATCTTGTGAACTCTCTCGATAAGGACGCCCTCGTAATGGCTCCGGTTGAAAATCGTAAGTTCCCCCTTTCCAGGAACTTGTCCGTGCTCTCGCCACAAGAAACCATGATCAAGCTCCTCAGGAGTAGGTTCTTTGAAGTGTGCGACACGGACCCCTTGCGGGTTGACTCCCTGAAAGACCCGGTTTATGACTCCGTCTTTGCCACCAGTATCCATTGCCTGCAGAACAACTAGGACTTTCTGTTCGTGCTCCGCGTAGAGCATTTCCTGAAGCTATCGAAGTTTCTCGTTGAGCTTCTTCGACTCTCTCTGTTCGTCCTCATCTTTTCCCTCGAAACCAGAAGTATCATTTGGATCGATATCGCTTAGGTGAACTTCGTGTCCCGGCTCGATTCTATACTGGCCCATGTGAGGATCCTTTGGCAAGCTGAGATTCCGCATTTCCAGACGAGTTCTTAGACGTTTCAGAGCCTATGGGTGAGCAGGTTCCGGTCTACGGAACGTTTGAGTACCCCCGGGAGGTGAAGGGCGGTTTCAATGTCAGGAGAGAGCCAGAGCAAACCATCTGGTCCAGCATCCGGAGGCGCAGGTCCAGCGTCGGCCGCAGCCCCAACCAAGATCGAGCGAAAACAGCTTCTCATCCTGCTCGTTCTGAGCCTCTCCCTCGCAATCATCGTGATTGACGCAACGATAGTGATTGTCGCTCAGTATCAGATCCAGAAAGACTTCGGGATCTCCCTGAAGGACCTAGAGTGGATCACCTCACTCTATGCTCTGATCTTCGGATCGTTCCTTCTCACCTGGGGAAAACTAAGCGACGAGTTTGGCAGAAAAAGGATCTTCATCAGTGGAATCTCCCTGTTTATTGCCGGATCTATCATCGATGGATTCTCACAGAATCTAACCCAGATCCTTGTAGGCCGGGTCATCCAGGGATTCGGGGCAGCAATGGCCTCTCCCTCAACCCTGTCAATCCTGACAACCACCTTCACCGGCAAAGCGCGCAGTGTCGCCTTCGGGATATGGGGTGCGACCGCCGGGGCGGCTGCGGTTCTGGGACCAGTCTTGGGAGGATACTTTACGAGCGACCCGACTCTCACTTGGCGTTGGGCGTTCTTCATCAATATCCCCATAGGAATCACAGCCCTCATCGGAGCCCTATTCGCGATCAAGGAGACCAGGTTCAAAGATCCAAAATACACCACGGACTATTTCGGATTAATCCTCATCACACTGGGTCTATCGAGTCTACTGTTCGGTTTTATCGAAGCTCAAACCTACGGGTGGATAGTTCCCGCAAGTGATTTCGATGTGGCGGGCTTGTCGTGGTCGACCTCAAACCCCGTTTCCCTTCCCTTGGTCTCGATCATAACCGGGCTTGTTCTACTAACCGTGTTTGCCTTCTACGAGGTTCGCAGGCTTAGGAGCGGGAGGGTTCCTCTCTTTGATTTCAGCCTCCTCAAATTCAAAGGCTTCAGGTACGGCCTCTTCACCGTCACAATCGTGGCCATGGGCGAGTTCGGAGCAGTATTCATCATCTCAATATTCCTGCAGACCGTTAAGGGACTATCAGCGTTCAATGCCGGGCTTACATTCCTACCTATGGCCATCTCGGTCTTCATCTTTGCCCCAGTAGCCGGTATTCTAGCGACTAGGTTCGGACCCAAGTGGATTGTCACAACCGGCATGACTCTCGAAGCCATCGCGCTCTTCAGCCTGTCCCAGATTATCAGCGTCGACAATCCCGTCTACTACCTGTATCCCATCCTCGTCATCTACGGCGCGGGAGTCGGTCTAGCTATCAGCCAGCTAACGAGCACCGTATTGCTGAGCATACCTTGGCAGAAGGCAGGAGTAGGATCCGGAGCCAACAACACAGTCAGACAGATCGGCTCAGCTTTCGGAATCGCCGTAATCGGCGCAGTGCTAGTAGCCCAAATATCAGCAGTGGGACAAGCCGACCTCGCGGCGAGTGCCATCAATTTCGGCCCGTTAAGATCGGCATTGGCAACGGCGCTCAACTCAGGACTCGCTGGAGGGATCGACCCATCCTTCATCGCCAGCTTCGGTCGAAATGCACCCGCAGTCCTTTCGATCCTGTACGACGCGATTACGCAGGGAACGCGCTGGGCAGCTTTCACAGCCGGCATCTTCGTCTCAATGGGAGCAATCAGCTCTCTGCTAATCCCGAACCCGAAATCCGCCCAAGCCCCGAAAGCCACGGTTGTCCCGAAAACTGGGATTCGCGAAACATCGCGAGCCGTGAGCGCCGTCATTATCGCTCAGTTCGCAATCACTATAGCCCTACTTATTGCCATCTCCAACGAGTATCAGTCCAATTATTTCATGCAACAATGGATAAGCGAGAACGCATCACCGCTCGGCTACTTCCTCGCAGGGTACGTTGGAACAGCCCTGGCCACGATTGTCGGAGGAGGCCTTATTCTATGGAAACTTGTCCTCACTAGAAGACAATCCGAGGCCAAGTCAAAACCGAACACCTGATCGCAATGTGCGAGACCTACGGTCTTTTCAACTCTCTACCAAGCAAGCATGGATCCGCAACTATTGGCTAGACAATCACTCCACCTAATCTACAACCAGTCGACTCATTGGACGTTACTATCGTTGTTGATAACGCGATCGACATCCTTCTCCCAAGTGACGAGAGGACGAAACGCCGCCCTCCGCTTACATGGGACTGGTCAGAAAGACGACAACTAATCGCCGAACACGGCTACTCTGTATTGTTGACCGTCCATCGAAGTGGCGAAGCTAGATCGATATTGTACGATGCCGGCTTGAGCCAGGAGACTGCAATTCACAAAACCTAGATGTTCTGGGAATGGACCTGAAACATGTTGAAGCCATGGTTCTGTCCCATGGTCACGCAGGTCATCATCGCGGGCTAGAAGGGATGCTCCGCCGCATCGGAAGGAAGAGACTTCTATTCATTCTGCATCCCGACGCCTGGCGAGACCGGAAGATTGTCCTTCCCACCGGTACAGAGGTTCACATGCCTCCGCCAAACAGGAAACTTCTCGAAGACAAGGAAGTTCAGATTCTGGAGGAACGTGGGCCAACTCTCCTACTCGACGGAAGTGTCCTAGTCTCCGGTCAAGTTGAGCGTGTGACAAGCTTCGAGAAGGGATTCCCCTTCCAACAAGCACGCCGCAACGGCAAGTGGGAACCGGACCCGTGGATATGGGATGATCAAGGGATCATTTGCAACTTGAAGGGGCGGGGACTCGTCGTGGTTTCAAGCTGTAGCCATTCTGGAGTTGTCAATGTTCTGCGGAATGCTGAACGAATCACTGGAATCGAGAAAATTCACGCCCTTATCGGAGGTCTTTACCTGACCGGAGGTATCTTCGAGAAAATTATCCCTCAGACCATTGAAGAGCTGGAAAACATAGTGCCTGGCGTTATCGTTCCAGGCCATTGCACTGGTTGGAAAGCGTCACACCAGATCTCCAGGGCGCTACCCGAAGCTTTTGTTCAGACGAGCGTCGGAACTCACATGCTCCTTCAATAAGGAAGTTGGTTCCTAGTCACTGAAATGAGAAAGTAAATGCCTCGCAAGAAAGCCGGGATCTCATCACACGCGTTTCGCGTCCGATACCTACGCCGTAGCCGGGAAATCTATCGACGATTTCTGGAGACCAAACCATGGATCAAACAAATGCACTCCACTTTTCTCGGGCTAAAGCCTGGAATGAAAATCGTGGACGTAGGATGCGGTACAGGAGACTTCACCAGATACCTAGCCAGCCTCATATCTGGAAAATGTGCCATCATTGGAGTGGACATTCGGGCCGCCAACATCCGCACCGCTGAAAAACAAACTAAGAAGGAAGGGTTGGCAGGGAAGATCACCTTTCGTAAAGGTGACGCGTACAACATTCCCGTTGAAGACGGCTGGGCGGACCTTGTCTGCTGCAGGACACTCTTGATGCACCTGACTGACCCATTGAAAGCTATCCGGGAGATGAGCCGAGTCGCACGGAAAGGAGGAACCGTAGCAGCCTTTGAGCGCGGTAGGTTCCCCGACTTCCCAATCTATGTACCCAATGATGAGAGGCTCACCAAGCTAGCCATCAGGATCAGCGAGTCGTATGTCGATGGAGTAAGAAAACTGGAAAGGAAACATTTCGACATCGGCAATAGACTGCCGACAATCTTCCACGAAGCGGGATTACGCGGGATAATGGCAGAGTATCAAGCAGATACATATCTGACCTCGGACCCGAGAAGGAGGCTCGAAGACGTAAGGGACGAGTTAGTATTTTACCTTGCGACCCTCAAAGAGACAAAGAAGCTCGATGTCAAGGCGATGCTGGCGGGTGGAGCGTCTAGGAAGAACGTCAACCAGTACAACGCATGGTTGGAGAAGTGGATGAAAAATCTCCTTGACGATAACGATAAGCTTCGAAACGACACAACCTTCAGCGCCGGAGGAATGGTGCTCGCTGCAGGGCGCAAGTAAGAGGGTTATCCCCGAAATGGGTCTCCGCGCGAGTTCTAGGACAGTCTCAAATTCTTAGCCCGAGGTTTGCTCGGGCTAAAGCTGATCCCGTTCTTGTGCGGCGGTCCCTTGTTTCGGGGGAGAGCGTGTGTTGGTAAAAGAACGCTTATGCCCGCCGAGACCCCCGTTTCTCGCGAATAAGGGTCCTAGAGCGGATATTCTATGGGAGATGGCGATCGAGGGGAGATGTTTGCGGAGCTGGAGAGGGCTTGTGACGAGCTCGATAGGGCGCTCGAACAGCTCAAGAAGGCAGGATATACTCTGCGAGAATTCTCCAAGGGGCTTGAGACGGACCCAACGGGGATACTGTTGACGCACTATCCTAACGGGTACATGATCTATCCTGACGAGATTAACAAGACTCCTTGGGAGTATCCAGCCTTGCGCCCGATAGTCGATTTGGATTATCTTATCGAGTTGCTTAAGCGTGCGAGGCAGTTGAAGCGTGCCAAGATGGATATTGAGAGAAGACTGGGCAAGAAGCTAATGCCTGTCTCCTAGGTACGGGGCGCGGGTTTCAACCCGTATCCGTTTACGAATATCCAGTCGAGGAACTCCAGGACCTCGGGGGTTATCGTGCACCATAGATGGACCCCGCTTGGCAGACAGTCTATGCGTCCGGTGGGTAAGTTTGCCCTGAATCCTTCGTGGCCAAAACGGGCTGCGTCAAAGGATTGAGGGCTTAACGGTTGAATCGCTCGCTTGACATCGTCTTCTGCTACTGTTTCGAATTTCTTCCGGTTCTTGTCTACTAGAATGCTCACGTTCTTTCGTCCAATGCTGGCCGCTTCCGGTCTTTCATGGCCGGGTGGAAAGTTGATCTGTATGAGAACCCCCCAGCGTTCGCCGACTTCGCTGGCAATCCAGTTTATCGTTTCAAAGGCCCGCAGAGTACGATCTTGCCAGAGACTCTCGAAATCTCCGCGACGCTTGTCTAGCGTGTCCCAGAGGTCTTTGACGATCCAGCTCACTTGCCACGGACCTCCTTCTCTAGGACACGTTTTAGGGTCTTGAGGAAACCTGAATTGGGAACAATGTAGTCGATCATTACTTTTTCGGCTTTGAGCTTGAGGTCTGTCCGGATATGGGGGAATATAGCCAGCATCTTGGGTGGAGAGGTCATAGTCTTCAGCTTCTTGGCGCACGAGAAAGGGTCATACTCTGACGAAGCTAGGTCGAGGACCACTAAGTTTGGAGTACTCAAGTTTGCCTGTCTAAGCAGGTCCTCTTCGGTTGTTACGAGCTTGGCGTTTGCACCAAGTGACTTCGCGAGCTCTATGATTCTCGATTGGAGGAATAGGTCTGAAGTTATCGCAAGAACTTGAATGGTCATTGACGGTTCATTTCTGAAGATAGTTATAGGACTCCTCGGTTCAGCTAGGAATCGGAATGCCGCCCACATCTAACTTTGCTGGCAGAGACATAGTTAGCGTTCGCGACCTCTCTCGTTCGGAGATCGACCAGATTCTAGACATGGCACAGGTCATGGAGCCCCTCGCGAAGACCGGATCCGATATGCTTCACGGGAAGATAATGGCGACCCTATTTTACGAACCTAGCACGCGCACGAAGCTGAGCTTCGAATCCGCAATGACAAGGCTTGGCGGGACCGCTCTCGGATTTGCTGAGACCAAGGGAACGTCCGTCGAGAAAGGTGAGAACCTCGCAGATACTGTACGGGTTGTCGAGAACTATGCTGACGTTCTGGTAGTTAGGCATCCTCTGGAGGGGGCGGCGAGAATGGCCGCGGAGTTCTCAAGGGTCCCAGTGATTAACGCGGGGTCGGGAGCAGAGGAGCATCCTACCCAAGCATTGCTCGATCTCTACACGATCAAGAAGGAGCTTGGAGCCATTGACGGCATTACCATTGGGCTGATCGGAGACCTGCGATACGGCCGGACAGTTCACTCGCTCGCGTACGCGCTCGCGAAATACAAGGTGCGGTTGGTCCTCATCTCTCCTGAGATTCTGAAGATGAGAAAGGAGGTTTTGGAAGAGGTTTCGAAGAAAATAGATGTTGAAGAGACCACATCGTTGCAGCAGCACCTCAAAGAATTGGATGTGATCTACATGACAAGGGTCCAGAAAGAACGCTTCGGAGATCTAGCGGAGTATGAGAAGGTCAAGGGGTCCTATCGACTGACATCGGACGAGCTGGCAAGAGCAAAGAGGAGTTCGATTGTGATGCATCCGTTGCCGAGGGTTGATGAGATAGACTCTAGTGTCGACTCGACGAGCCACGCGAAATATTTTCCCCAGGTCGGGAACGGCGTGGTGCTGAGGATGGGGCTACTCGGCTTGGTTTTTGGGGCTGTCTAGCATCATCGACGATTTCCGCACAACCCTCATTGGACACTCAAAACGGGTGAAGGGGGTCGTGCTATTGTCCACTACCACTGTAATTGGTTTTCCAAGGGGTGTAGTGCTTATTTTGAGAATATCTGCGGTTGTTAGGGTCTCTGCTTTCGCAAGAACCGGAACTGGAACTGGTCCACCGGTCGAGGTCATTCAAAGAATCCATCGAGCGTTTCCCCTGCACGTACTGGTCCCTCGACTCAAACAGTCAAAGAGATAACTCAATTGAGTTCTCGTCCAGCCACATGCACCCCCATCACTCAACGGTGAGTTGCCGGGCTCGGTTTGTCTACGCCAGATCATAGGCTGCGATTCTATCCAAATCTCTTCTTCTTGAGTCGGTCCACAGGTCGAGAGGAATAAGTCTACCAGCATATTTTGCAATTACTGTAAGCTTGTCTGAATTGCATTTCGAGCATTTTGCTTGGATTCCGGTATCGACGTGATAACAGGATTGGCACCGGGACAATATCTTGGAAAACGTGAAGTGTTTGACTCCTGACTCCGCAAGCATTTGAGACGCTCTCGTCAAGCCCCCGGTCTCGGTTTTGTCTCCTAACAAAAGTGGCAGGATTGATCCTCCATCGAGGAATCTCTGAACTTCTCCCTCAAGAGAGGCACGTGACGAGAATGTAATCTTCTGCGTAAGTGGGATCAGGGGGACGTCAGTGTAGTAGGGATATCGTTTTGACCCTTGATAGACTATGGTGGAGAAACCGTATTTTTCAGCGTCGATACTTGCGAGCCTCGATGATGCCTCAGGAGATGGATGAAGCCCGACTCGAATTCTGAGCTTACGAGAATCACTTTCCGAGATGGCGCGTCTCGCCGCTTCGATGATCTTCTTGACAAAGAAGAGAGAATCCTTGGCGTCGACATCTTTCTTCATATGGTACTTTGCCGCCTCGTTCAGTCCGAGGAAGCTTATCTCAGCCATTGGTTGGGACCCATAATAGGCGCTCCCATCCGTCTGCCATGAAAGTAACGGCAAAAGTCCCTCTCTCATTCGTTCCCGAATGGCCTGTCCGCGAATCTCCAGGGCCCTCACCGCCTCGTCTACAGCGTTCGTAACTCCTTGGAGAAACCGCTCGTCCTTCTCTGCCGATTCATACGCGATTCTTGGCAGATTGACTTGGACCGTTCCAACCAGCGCTCCTCTAGCAACATCACCCATGCTATCGGTGACGAACATGCATCCGTCCGAGGAAACGGTGTAGGTCTCCTCGGGACTTTGTATGAGATAATTCATGATAGAGTATCTTAGAGAGGTCTCGTGAGTCATTGAGAGAAGTCCATCGGGCTCGGAGAGCCTGTCGCGATTCAGTCTGAGGATGATCGAAGGGTTGACAAGCGGATTATCCCGAGCAATTTCCTGAGCCGCGTCGATCACCGTGCGGAACATTTCTTCAGCTTCAGGTCCATAGTCACTGTACTTGCCCTCTTTCTTTCCGTTTGGACCAATCGCATCAGACTGCTCGAGAATGTTCGGGGCGGTTCGGTCGAGACCTATGGTTGATCGGAAAGGAAGAGCGTTTGAGAAACCATCCCAGTTTAGCTGGGAGAGAAATAGTCGAACAGCTTCTTGGACCCTTTGACTTGGGATACCTTTGATGAATGGCGCCAGAAGGATGTTGATGTGATCGAATACTTGCTCCCCTGATACCTGCCCTTCGGTCACTCTAGCTAATAGTAGCAGTGTTCCTAGTGCACTCTCAAAAGAGATAGGAGGTTGCGATCCGGGTAATCCTTTTCGGAAGAACGGGCGTGGGTCATGTGAGAAGACGCTGGGTTTGAGGATCCAGGACTCCGCGTCTTCCAGGTGGATTTGTCCCGAGAAATGTGCATCGACCAGGGGTCTTGGAAGAATGTTGAGCAGGACGTACTCTTCGGTTACGGTTGCGCCTGCGGAGGACTGAACCCAAGCTGAGTCGAGGTGTTTCTGTCCTGCTTCCTTCAGGAGGACCGTAACGTCGTTGACGGGAAGTCCTAGGCGGGTTAGTTTGTGACGGTATTCTTCGAGCTTTCTCTCGACGAGAATGGTATTGACCAGCTCGCGTACTAGGGGCGCAGTGAGGTAGGTTGTCCCGAACCGCAGAAGTCTCTCTTCCGCTTCAGACGCAATCTCGTCAGCTAGGCTCTGAGGCATACCGGCCTCAGTGACAAGTGATGACGCAATTCGGGTTCGATCAAATTCCTCTATCGTCATTTTGGAGGTTCGGACGAAGAGGCGTCCTCTCTTGACCGCGATCCACTCCTCCAGGTCGCGTGAGAATTCGACTAGAATCTTGCCAAGGTCTGTTATGCTGTACTTTTTCGTACCTTTTTCGATCGCAACTAATCCGGCCTTACGCAGGGTTTTGAGGTGGTAGACGAATTTTCCAGCGTCTCGCACGGGGTCCAGCTTTGCCTCGTACATGATTTCAGTATACGGGAGAGGACCCTTAGAGACCAAGAGCTTGAGAATGTGGAGCCTGACCGGAGCAGAAGCAGCATCCAGAACATCAGAACTGAAACGTTCGTAGGATCGCTGCAAAAAGAATCAAAGTCTTTCGTTTCTCACCCTGTTTAAAAAATTGTACTTGAACCACACTTGGACCTTACGGAGTTCCCGTTCAGTCATAACTTGAGATTCACCTAGAGCATTGATACTGTCAAGAATTGCTGTCTTCAGATTGGACTCTGACTTCTATCCGGTGCTGTAACGCGGCAAACAGTGCAAGTCTTCCAGCCCAACGTGTCCACGCTGAAAAGCTGGTCTTTCCCGCAGTTCGTGCAGTACTGGTGAAATCCTTTGGGATGCCTCGGTTCTGATAGAGTCTCGGTCAATGCTGCCACCCGCATGTTCGGGTCTTTCTTAGGAATAGGTTTCGTCAAACGCTTAAGGTAGTCTTTGCTGTACTTGAGTTTCGGCACACTTACCCAGCCAGTACAGGTAACTTCTAGGCTTTGAAGACTAGGTTCTGACAGACTTCAGTCGTCGCTTCGAGCCTCTATCACACAATTGTTCAAAGGCCCGTAGACGATAGATATGAGGCGATCGAAGGACTAGGGTTGCAAGGTGGTCGATATTGGGGTCGGTTTTCGAGTTCCGACAAATATGACGAAGATCCCGACTAGGACGAGGAAGCCAGCTGCGCCGGCAATACCTAGAGCCGCGGTATAGCTGATATGCACGAACCGGGATAGAATCACGATCCCCCCGTTCTGAGCGTCAGGTTTGACCATGTAAGCTCGGATCAAGCTCGTGATTGTTGCGAGTGCATAGAACCCCAAGAGGACAAGTACTACTCCAATAATCGTGAAGCTCTTTCTCAACGTCGGATTCGACTCTTCCTCTTTTTTGTTCCACTTTAGCCTATCGAATCCCACTTCTACTATAGCGTTCCAATCCTTCGTCTGGAAGAGACGTCGGATTCGTGTCTAATTGCTGAGGTGTGGAGAGTCAACGCGACATAGTAGTATCATATTGGTTCCCGCCCGAACACGGCAAAGGAGACAAATTCTTGAAATCTTTCACGCTGCCTTTCAATACATGCTGAAATAATTTGATAGCCTCGGGGACGAAACCTGATCCTCAAGCTCTCGAATCTTCTGTAGTCCGTGCGACATCGTCCCCTATGATGAACATGTTCTTGGAGTTTCTCGAGGTTCCAGGAAACGTCCTGCTCATCCAGGGAGCACCTGGGACTGGAAAGACGACTCTCGCGTTTGAGATATTGAACGCTATTGGGGACTCGCACCGGGTCTACGCGTCCAGCAGGGTTTCACCAGTCAAATTGCGGATCCAGTTTCCTTGGATCGATGAGGTTATCGATTCAATGTCCGGAAGGTCCTCGAAGGCAGACTGGAATGACGAATTCCACGACCTGCGAGGATCTGATACGGACAGTGTCTTCTCGAAGATCGTACGCCTGAAACAGGCCAAACAGAAATCTATCCTCGTCGTAGATAGCTGGGAGGGAGCGTTGAGAAACGCTACACCGGAAGGAAAAAAAATGCTCGAATCGGCCGTCATGTCCGAACTAGATTCGACAAAAGTGAGCGTGATTCTCGTCAGTGAGGCAGAGCGAGCCGACAACCTCGGCTACCTAGTCGACGGAGTCGTAACCCTCGAACAGAACGAGCTAGATGGAAGGAGAATCAGGTCTCTCGGAATCGACAAGTTTAGAGGATTCAGAGTCCAGAGCCAACACTTTCCATTCTCTCTGGAAGCGGGAAGGTTCACCTTCTTGGACGAGGAATACGAGAACGGCTCACCGGCCATAGTGAGAAGTCCAGAGAAAGTTCCGCACACGGAAACCCACTTCTCCACGGGGAGCAGGGAGCTCGACCAGTTACTGGGAGGCGGAGTCCGGAGAGGCTCCTTCTTCATGATCGACACTGAGAGCAATGTTTCTCCTCAGTCGCTGAGGTTGTTGGTCAACATGATCCGGTCTAACTTCGTTAGCCAGGGCGGAGCGTGTTTCAGCATTTCAACTGGGACCTTCAGCTCGGAGTCGTCTGCTGAGGCGCTGAGACCGTACATAGGTGACAAGGCCTTGGCTGAGAGAGTTCGGATAGTCGAATTCAACTCGCAGCTACCTTCGAAACCCTGGAGACTTAAGTTGAGGGGCCAGCTAACGAGCGATCTCGCGGAGTTCTACAGAGCATGGAACGCCTTGAAAGAGACGTCAACTGGCATGATGTTAACCATGAACTTTGACAAGCTCGTCCAGGTCTACGGGGAAGAGCTGACACTTCCAGGCTTTACAGAGATAGGAGAAGGCCTGCGGGACGAAGGAGCCTTCAGCATTGCCATATCATCGCGTCCCACCAAGGTTCGTGATGAGTTTCTAAGACAAGCCGACTACCACATAAAGGTCCAAAGCTGGAACGGGCATCTTCTGATCTACGGCGTGAAACCATTCACCCATATTCACGGCGCAACGTTCAACTTCGACAAGGGATATCCATCATTGGATCTGATAGAGATCGTCTGAGCCTTTCCAAGGCTCGCAATCGATGAGCTAGAGTTTCGATTTGGTATAATCCCAAGTCGAGAAGTAGTGTGGAGCTATCTCTACTAGGACTTCGGAGCCCTTCTCTACCTCACTTACCATGCTCTTCGCCATGCTGCTGTTGAGATCGCCCAGATATTTCGCTATAATCTTCTCCGACAGGGATAATGCCTTCCCTGTGTCCTTGACGATGATAGCGGTACCTTTTCCTTTTACGCCCGTGTTAGGCATCGCGTCGGTATCGACCGAAAAGTAGACCGTCTTGTTATGTTTCAGGTTCCGGACTTTCACCGCGTCCTTGTAGCTCATGAAGTAGAGCTTGTTGGTCATGTAGTAATACCATACTGGGTGTATGTTGGGTTCGCCCTTCGAGTTAGTGGTTCCAAGTCGGAGTGGTGTCTTGCTACCGGCCAGAAATGTGTCAATCTCAGATTGGTCCATTCCCGGAGCATTCGGCATTGCTTTGTGAATTTTGAGAGCTGCCAAGATACACGAGGAAATGTTCTAGTCCATACTTTTCTCTTTGCACTTTGCTCTCTTCTTCCGCAGTCGTTCCAGAGCCAGTCCAGGGGATTGACATTTTTGTTACTGGACTGGGACGCAGTAGAAAAAGTCGGGTCGCCTTTTCTATCCCCCTAAGCGGCTATACTACATGAGCGATCTGTCGTACAAGCTGGCTGAACTACGACCAGCCCTACGTCCCGTCGCCGAGTCGGCGGCCTGGGTAGCCAGCTTCGTCATCGCCAACGCCATAAGCCAAGAACCAGTATACTTCCTGATCCTCCTCCTTGTTCTCGGCTCAGATGTTCTCGACACCTCTGACAAGAGCAAAGGACTATTCCGAGACTTCGTTGCGGGAGGTATCACCGCGATCCTAGCCCTTGCTCTTAACGATCAGTTAGGGCTCGCCGTTGGAACCGTAGTTGCCGTCACAGCAGTTGGCAGGCTACTCCAGAAACTCGCCTAGAGGCCTGTCAGCACAGAAATAATCGCGAAGAGCTTACACTGGAACTTTGGTTCCCACGAAGCGAAACAGCACTGGTTGAATCTCCCCGGAATCTATCAATAGTTGTTCCATTCTTTTGAACAAACTTGCTAGCTTCTTTTCCCTCTTTCGATCAGGGACCCTCATGTCTATGAGAACGTCCCAGCAATGGTAGCAGTGCCAGGAGAGTCGCTCTTTCACGAAGAGTTGTTCGAGAGGATGCTTCATCTCTTCAAACGTGTTGATATGCTCTCTCCTCCGATACAGAGCATCGTTCATGATGGTGTCAATACCCTCCTTCGGATTCTCGGGAAGATGAGACGAATAGCAGCCTGTTAGTTCTAGTGCTCGTCGGATTTGGTAGAGCCAAGTCGCACTTCTCCTGTCTGTTCTATCGTACGCATACTCTATACAGACTACTCTTCCTCCATTTTTCAACAAGCGGCAAGCTCTAAACAAGATATTCTTGGGGTAAGGGAGGTCATGGAGGACGCGGCTAAAGAGAACAACATCATATGTTCCTGGAATGTCGGACCATTTGTTGAAGTCTGCTACTTCGTAGCGTAGACTTCCGCGAGTTTTACTGTAAGGGTCGGTTTCCATGGTCCGTCTGGCTAGGCGGATGATCTTCTGATTCGAGTCTATCCCGACAACGTCATGGCCCCTCCGAGCCAGCTCTAGACTCATGAAACCGGTCCCGCAGCCAACTTCCAGAATCTTGAGATTTCGGCCACGAATGGAATCTTTCACTAGGTGGAAGTTATCGGCATAGGTGAGTTCGATGAGATAGGGCTGCCTCCAAAGACTGTCCTTCATGGAAGGCCAGGCTTTCAACCGACGCAGGTCGGGCGTGAAGTCCAAGGGGTATCGTGGCAAAGGTCCTTAGAAAATCCGGGACCAAATCTAAGAGCTTTGTCTTGGGCTACCTTTTTCCCTGGCCCTTATCGGCAAGAATGCGTTTAGGGAGCTCACGCCAGCGTTTGCGGGCTCTTATTCTTTGCCGATAGAATTCGGCTACAGGGGATAAGCATAAAACGGCCCGGAGCTATCTCCGGTAGTCTAGAGATACCATGGGCAAGGTAATGATCTCTTTGTCGTCCGAAGCGGAACAAATGGTTAGACAGGAAGTTGACAAGGTGTACTATGGCAGGACCGGGGGATTCAGCATCTTCTTCGAACACCTAATACGAACATACTTCAACGGACACAAGAAAGCCCCATCCGACCGTAAGCAAGCGAAATAACGCGATCTCTGTCTCCAAAGTGCATCGAGTCAAATACGGCGAGTTACTCCAAGTTAGCGAATGCAGATTTAGACCCTTTAGTAAGGGTCGTAGCATAGCATAGCATAGCATAGTCCACTGCACATTGCTCTAATCGAAGTAGAACCAAAGCATTTTGAATCATTGAGCTCAAGCACGCGGCAGGGGCGGTGGTCCAGACCACGCATCTGTGGGGACAGCTTGGTCTAAGAGAGCTGGTAGGCGACTGCCGGTTCGGGGAAATACTGGTCTCGGGCACCAGTGATCGTGGGTTCAAATCCCACCCGCCCCACCACAGATGTAAACACTCCCGAAACTTGACTCGAAAGATAACGCTGAACATGTACATGACGCTCGACGGGTACGGCGAGTTCCCCAAGTATCCCGGGTCCGACACTCGGTCGAAGAAACCCAGTGACGGGTTCATCGACATGTGGATCAACCGGTATGGTTCGGTGGACACGATCCTGTACGGTCGGCGGTCCTATGAGGGTCACCTTGCCTACCACTCCGAATCCGCGCGGAAGGCATCGGATCCGGAGTACCTTTTCGAGTTCTCGCGCTTCCTGGATCGTACTCAGAAGATTGTCCTTTCTCACTCCCTGAAGAAGACCGAATGGCAGAACTCGCGTATCATGAAAGGAAGCCTCAATCGAATCGTCACTCGTCTGAAGCGGGAACATGGAAAGGACATCATTGTGGACGCAGGCCCCTCGCTCGTTCAAGAGTTCATCCGGCGAGGTCTGGCCGATGACTACCGGATTATTGTTTGGCCGGTCATCCTAGGACGTGGGAAACATTACTGGGGTTCGATGCTTAAACAGCAGACCCTGAAGCTCCTCTCGGTCAAGAACCTCAAGCACGGCGAGCTGATATTGCACTACCAGACGGTCCGATCGCAGATGCGTTGATACCCACAACACCCCAGAAAATCCCAGGTCAACTAGCTAGTAAAACCACTAAATAGCCCGAGTCGTCGGGGTGACCGGCACCAAGCGTGATGAGCGTTGCCTGAAGATCGCGCCATCGAGACTCACGACCTCTCGAAGAAGTATGGTGATAGGCTCGCGGTCGACCGGCTGAACCTCACTGTCGCCTCCAAACAAGTTCACGGGTTTCTCGGCCCGAACGGGGCAGGCAAGTCCACAACGATCAAGATGATGGTCGGATTGCTAAGGCCCACAACCGGAAGTCTCAGCATCCTTGGACGGGGGGTCAGCGGGGACAACCCGAAGGTTCGTCGCGAGATAGGTTACATGCCTGAACTGCCGAGGTTTCCAAAGCATCTTTCCGGGGAGGAGTTGCTCGATATCTACGGGCGAATGTACGGGATGTCGAAGACTGAGAGGCGGGGGAGAATACCGGAGCTGATCAAGATGGTAGGGCTCGATGGCAGGGGCAAGGACAGGATAGGAAAGTACAGCAAGGGTATGCAACAACGCATCGGGATCGCCCAGGCCCTGATTAGCGACCCTGAACTGGTGATCTTGGACGAGCCGAGCATAGGTCTCGACCCGGTGGGGATGGTCGAGGTAAGGAACATGGTCAAGGACATTGTAAAATCTGGGACAACCGTCTTCTTCTCGTCACACCTCCTCGCGGAGGTCCAGCAGGTCTGCGACCACGTAACGGTGATCCATCTTGGCGTCATGAGATACTCCGGGACCCTAGAGGACATCTCTAGCAAGGTGATGGCACGACGCAGGCTCGTCATCGAGCTTGAGAAACCAGTTGACGGGGTCCTCGCTGCTCTGAAGACGATGAAGTTCGCGACCGTTGAAGCAAACATGAACACGTACACTCTCCACCTTAACACGCGCGAGGATGTACGAGCAGAGGTCTCACGGGCAGTAACTGGAGCTGGAGGGGTTATCCTGAGGATGCAGGAGGAAGGAGGAGGACTTGAAGACGCGTTTCTCAGCCTGGTCGGAAAGGAGGGAATGGCCTAGTGCCGACGAAGAAGAACCGTGCCGGGACCCTGGCCGCCTTCATCGCCCTTCTCTACTATGAATTCCTATGGAATATTCGAAAGAAGAAAATCATCGCCATATTCATCATCATATTCGCCATCGCTACCGTCCAGCTCGCCTTCACCCCGATAGCCGACGCCGTCGCAAACCCGCCCCAAACCCTTCAGGCGAACTCTACATTCGTCTTCGGCGGAATCGAGGCCTTGACAGGAATCTTCCTCTTCCTCGTCGGTGTCGCCACGACGATGAACACCGTCTCGGGCGAGTTTGAGTCAGGGACTATAGTTCCTCTGCTGACGAAACCTGTCTCGAAGACCCTTGTCTTTGCCGCAAAAATCGTCGCGTCCGTCATAACGCTCCTTGCAGCCTACTCGTTTCTCGTCGGCTACATAACCATCGGAGGCACTTTGATCTACGGTCCCCAAGACAACCTGAACCTCGTTCCCCTGGGAATTCTGGGGCTTACCATCGGAAGTATGGTCTGGGCCTCCGTCGCCCTAACGCTGGGCACCCTATCGAAGAACTCTGTTCTAGCAGCCCTCGGCTCGTTCGGCTTCTACATCGGACTCTTGATAGGTGGAACCCTCATTGCAGCGCAACTGGGAGCCTCAACTGTACTGTTCTATGCACCTGGAATGGGTGCGACCGGGACGACTGCGGCGTGTGCAGGCTTGGAACGAGGCGGGGGCCAAACCTTCAGCACGGGAACAGATGGTCTTGCCTCGATGTTAATGCGCTGGGTCCTGAACCCGGGACAGGTCTTGAACTTCTGCGGCTTCCAGTTCCGCGCATCTGGAAACCCAACCACGACCCTGCTCGCATCTGACACCTTCGCAAATGTCGCGTTCAGAGATCTCTGGGTGTCTCTCGTCTACGTTGCGGGGCTGTTGCTTCTCAGCTGGTTTGCGTTTCGCCGATCCCAGATTGTGGAATCGTAAACCTATCGGATTCAAAGTTTAAAGGAACGATAGGCTCCCAAACGCTCCGAGCATCTGTTCGCATTGACGAGTACAATTCTTCCACGTTCGGCCGACTACGAGGTCAAGTTGACACCGGAACACGAGACCCTCCGGCATACCATCCGTGATTTTGCCGAGAAACAAATTCGGCCGATAGCTGCAGAGATCGATCGGAAGAATCATATTCCCCGGGAACTGCTCAACCAGATTGCCAAGCTCGGCGTGACAGCTATCACCTACAAGGAAGAGTACGGTGGGCTGGGTGCTGACCTATTGTCAATGGTCATTGCGCTCGAGGAACTGGCCCGCGTCTCAGCCGCCTGCTCTACAGTCTTCGTTGCTAGCCACCTCGTCTCTGAGCCACTAAACGAGTGGGGGACGGAGGAGCAGAAAAAACGCTACCTCATACCGATGGTCTCTGGCGAGAAGATCGGGGCTCACGCTATGACCGAGCCCGGCGCAGGGTCAGACGTGGCCGGGATCAAGTCCACTGCGAAACTTCACGGGACACACTGGGAGATATCAGGGCGGAAGACGTTCATCACAAACGGTGAGATAGCCGACCTCTACCTGGTCTTTGCGAGGACGAGCCCGTCGCCCAGCAGGCAGGAGAGACACAAGGGTCTCAGCGCGTTTCTAGTCGAGAGGGGAACTGAAGGATTCCAAGTAGCCAGCAAGATCGAGACAACCGGATTACGCGGCTCGCAACCATCCGAGCTAGTCCTCGATCATGTGAAAGTTCCCAAAGACAATTTGCTAGGGAAAGAGGGTGACGGCTTCTATGTCGGAGTAAAGACCTACGACCGCGGCAGAATCGATGTCGCAGCACAGGGCGTCGGGATTTGTCAAGCCGCATATGAGGCGGCCGTGAGCTATGCACAGACTCGGACCAGCTTTGAAAAGCCACTGATCGAGTTTCAACAGGTCCAATACAAGCTAGCCGAAATGGCCATGGGACTACACACTGCGCGACTGTTGACCTACTGGGCCGCGTCCCTGAAAGATCAGGGAAAGGATTTCGTGAAGGCATCCTCGATCGCGAAGGTCACCTCAACGGAGGCGGCAGAGAAACTGTCGTTGCTCGCAATGATGATTCACGGGGGTTACGGTGTCGCGATGGAATATCCGGTGGAACGATTCCTGCGAGACTCGCAGATCATCAAGACCTACGAAGGCACCAACGATATTCAGAGACTGACGATTGCAAAGCAGTTGTTGCGGGAACTGAAAACCTAGCCTGAAGCCCAGAGTAAAGTACGGTCAAGAGGATTGGCTCCTCAGCATCTAAGGAATACCTGTAGACTCGGGAAGACTGTACTGGCGCGCTATTAATTTTGCAACATTTCTTGGAGACCTATTCGTGGTGTCGATGCTCAGGCTCTTACGAAACGGGATTTCTGAGTCGAGGTCATATTTCTGAAACAGGTCGCTCAGCATCTTCTCAGTACTGACTTTTCCCATCCGCTTCCTCTGACTCGTCTTCACACGCTTGACCAATTCTTCCCGCTCGCAATAGAGCCGCACGAAGAGCACTTGCCCTCCGCGCGAGCGGACATGCTGGACCACTTGCTTCACAAACTGGTCGTCTTCATCGCCCTTGCTGTAGACGAAAGTGAAAATTGTGTCGATTCCTTCTTTTGCGGCCGCCTCTAACATTTCCATTCGATACTTGCCGGTGAGGCGCCAGAAAGTCTTTGTTCCAAACTCAAAAATAGACTGGACAAACTGGATTGAGATATGATTGTGGAAAAGCTTGAAACCCGTCAGCTTTGCCAATTCAGTTGCAACAGTAAGCTTACCTGATGCTGGCGGGCCGTAGATGAAGACGAGTCTCATTTATGGCAAAAGATGCTCTTGCTGGGCTGAAATAAATAGCGGCAGAGTCTCCAGACGTAACGGGTTAAGCGTTTGAGGTTCATTCTTTCAGGTCTCGGGAACTGGTATAACGGCTGGAGCTTGACTGAGCAGGCCGTTCAGCTGGCTGACAAGCTTGGATTCTGGGGGGCGGTGATCCCGGACCATTACATGTGGGCCGAAGCTTTTGCACAGCCACAGAAAGATTCGACCGTGGAGAGCTGGATCGCCCTCACCTATCTTGCCGCCAAGACACAGAAGGTCAAGCTTGGAACCATCGTTACCCCAATTCCCTTCCGGCCGCCAGCAATGCTGGCCAAGATGGTAGCAACCGTGGATGTGCTATCGTCCGGACGGGCAGTCCTCGGCGTAGGGGCCGGGTGGTCCCAGACAGAATTCGAAGGCTACAGCACATGGGACAATCCGAAGACACGGGTCGAAAAAACACAGGAAGGCGTGGAGCTGATTCTTCAGCTCTGGGAGAAACCTCAGGTCGACTTCAAAGGAAAATACTACCATGCAAAAGGCGCGATTCTAGATCCTAAACCCGTTCAGAAACCTCATCCGCCCCTCATGTTCGGAGGAGTCGGCACCAAAATGCTACGACTCGCAGGACGCTACGCCGACATCTGCCATATTCCACCGTGGGTCCAGGTCCCTATGGAGAAGGCGCGATTGATCGTGAAGCAGGAAGCGCGAAGATTCCATCGCGAAGACAAGATAGCGTTCGCAGCCGGGTCCGTCGCCAACCGGGACCAAAAGTTCGACCTGAAAGCTGTCGAGCAGGATGCGGAAAAGGCGGCAAAAGACGGTGCCCTCTACTACATAGCGCCTCTGCAACGTACCGGCTACCTTGACAATCTTAAGGAATTCGCGAAGACTATCATACCCTCATACTCTGGGCTCGACTAGAATAATCGCTGGTCCTTTCGAGGATCGTACTTTACGCGAACACTGTGGGCCGAGGCCTTTCGCGATGCCCAACGTCAACGCTCCACCAAAGTGCGTCAACTCCAATTCCATATGTACTCGCGAACCGAAGAGGATAAGGTCACATTGGAGGAAGTTGCGACCTGCGGATTCCCCGGGAAGTCAAAGATGCTACCTCATCATGGGATATTGGTCGAATCTTAACCTGTAGACGCGCGAGAAGAGGCGTGGTCAACTGCAATTTCATCCTTAGAACATCTCATGGAAAATATGTCCTCCGACAAGTATCTCACATGCATCACAAGACCCCTCGCGACTTGGAATTCGAACTAGAGTATCTCGACTATCTCAAGAATGCAGGTTTCCCGTACAGCATACCATCAGCGATTGCAACTAGAAAGGGTAGCTTGTTCGAGACCGTTCAAGGACACTATTACTGGCTCTACAAATTCCTTGAAGGCATAGTTGTTGAGAGGTTCAACCAGTCACGTCTCGTACAACTCGCCCAGATGATGGCCCGGTATCACATTCTGATTGAAAGGTCAAACCTCCACTATGGAAAACCGGCCTCGGATCCGTACGGCAGAGCCGCCACATTGAAGGAGATTGAAGAATACCGAAACGAAATTCTGCGAGAAAACAAGGTGAATCTGACAGAGAAGACGTTTCTTGAAGAGTCCGCAAGGTTGATTCCGATATTGCTTGGCCTCGATGAAGATCCCCAGTCGAACCTGAGACTATACCCGATTCACAGAGACCTAATCTCAGAAAATCTGATCTGGAAACAGGGCAAACTAGCGGGCGTCATTGACTTCGAGCACGTAAGCCAGACAAACGATCCGGTCATCACAGACATCGCTGTGACAATGCAATACTGCTGCAGAGACAAGAAGATCAGGCATCAGCTCGACCTAGAATCCGCAAGACGTTTCCTTCAGCAGTACAGGGAATCTCATCCTTTATCCGACGAGGAGGTTGGATTGATTCCAGACCTAATGACCGCGGGTTTCATAGGGGATTTCTCCTTCGCGTTTTGGATGACAAGAAATGATCCGAAAAGGGCGAAACAATCCGAAGAGGAAGGCTACGGGTTGGCCCTGGGTTCGAGAGCTGCCCAATGGAGTCATTCGAACAGGGAACGAATCGCAGAGGCTTTTCTGAAAGAGAGATAATTTAGACCGGAGAGCGACCAATCAGTAAGGATGCATGGAGAAATTATCAAATTCTGACAAACTGCTCGTACTATTTGCTGCCTGATGAGCACCAGTTACAATCTTCTCATATCAGCGGGATTCCACCGATGGCTGGCCGAGTAAGAGTCCAGCTCGCCAGGAAGAATCGATCGAGAAATGCGGCTACAGACTGGGATTAGTGAGCTAGACCAAATGCTTTGCGGAGGATTCCTCCCAGGAGATGCAGTGCTACTTTCTGGCGGAGCGGGGACAGGAAAAACCACTTTGGCACTCGAACACTTAGTGAACGGGGCGACACAGTTTGGGCAGAATGGGATCTACCTGACCTTCGAGCAATTACCTGCACAGATTTACAGGGACAGCCAGAGCCTTGGGTGGGACATACGTAAGCTGGAGGACGAGAACAAGTTCCGGTTGATCTGCACCTCGCCAAACATTCTCTTGGAGACTGGCGGTGGGGAGAGCATCCTCTCAGAGCCGTTCAAAGAAATCCATGCGCAGAGGATTGTGGTTGACAGTCTAAGCCACCTGGCCACGTTCACCGGCCTCAGCGAGTTGAGAAGGGAAATCTATCGTTTGATCATGCTATTCAAAGCAAGAGGTCTAGGTTCTCTGCTGATCTGGGAGAACAACGAGTCATATGGCAAATCGACATTGTCGACGGACGCGGGTATCAGCTTCCTCGTGGATTGCATCGTTTCTCTCAAACCAGTGGAGATAGAGTCCACGGTTCGAAAAGCCTTGGTTGTCTGGAAGATGCGGGGCAGCGATCATGACAAGCGATTGAGGGAATACGAGATTACCTCACATGGCGTCGAGGTCTCTACACCCTTCTCGGATTACGAGGGTCTCCTGACTGGAAGTCCAAGGAGGTCCATTACTGAACAGGCTGCGAATAACTGGGCGATGGCCTTTGCCAAGAACAAACAGAAACATTCCTGAACCAAAGTCAATCGGGCAAGTCGGACAGACCTCGGGAGCGATTCCCCCACGGTGGAAACCAAGCCTAATCGTCGCCGTTCCTCTCCCGTTAGTAATAGTCTCTGTAGTCGTGTTCAACATCATCCTGCCGCCTCCAGCACAGTTTAGCAAGGGGTTAGCGTTTGAACCCCCATTCCTGAACGCGATCTTGTACACGATCTTCCTCGCCTTCACATCGTTCATGGTCGGATACATTTCCTTCAAGAGCTACATACAAAACGGCTGGATATTTCTAGTCTTCTTGGGAAGCGGAGCGCTCGCCTGGGGCTCGACCTCACTGCTTTCGGGTTGGCTGACAAATCTCCCCAGCGGACCGAACCCCGCAATAACAATATCGAACACCGGCGCGCTTGTCGCGTCCATTTTCCACGTGATTAGTGGCACTTGGTCCCGCGGACCTTCCCCGCACAAGAGCCCGAAGATTCGCAGATCAATAATCATCCTCGCCTACGGCGGGGTTCTCGGTTTCACAGGATTGTACACTGCGGCGGCGCTGGAGGGGATGACTCCGCTCTTCTTTGTTCCAGGAGTTGGCCAGACACCATTACGCATGGCTGTTCTTGGCAGCGCTGCCATCCTATTCGCAGTATCATCTATTCTCTTTGCCAGGCGGTATTTCTCTTCCCGGTCGAGGTCAAGCACGCTCTACTGGTATTTTCTGGCTCTCGCATTGACCGGGGTGGGACTTGCCGCAGTCTTCTTCGGAAGAGCTCCCGGCGATCCTATCTCGTGGACCGGAAGGACTGCAATGTTCCTCGGAGGAACGTACTTCCTCAAAGCGGTTCATACTGCATTCAAGGGAATAGGCGTACATCAAGCGGCTTAGAAAACTTAGAAACCCGCCACCGGTCCTATAGCGACCCGTGGACACGCGTGAAGATATGCGTCATCTCTGATACCCACACGGACTCAATCGACAACCTGCCCCGACAGGTCATTGAGGACCTGTCGGGCGCAGATATGATCATTCACGCAGGGGATTTCACGGGCAAGCGGCTCTTGGACGCGTTGCGCAAGGTCGGGCCTTTCAGAGGTGTCTACGGCAATATTGACGGGCCAGATGTAAGGAAGGAATTGCCAGCTATTGATACAGTACAAGCAGGAGATTTCGACATCGGCGTCAACCATCCAGCTGAGGGTGGCTCTCCCCACACCTTGGAGCAGAGGCTGGCGTCCAAGTTCTCTGGGGTCCAAGCAATTATTCACGGACATAGTCATCAGACGAAGAACGATTTCCGTGACGGTGTTCTCTGGTTCAATCCAGGAAGTGCAACTGGAAAATTCCCTGCCAGGCAGAAAACCTATGGCATTCTGACAATTGACAAAGAGATTCGCGGAGAAATTGTCAGACTTTGAGGACTAGAAGTCAGGAGTTTTTATCTTGAATAAGCATTAGCGTCTTTCACATCCGGTGATTTTTGTTTCAACCGAAAAAAGGGGGAAATTCGAGCCCTGTGAGTGGTTCTATGGGTTCAGCAAACGGGTCTCATGGTGTCAACGGTGATGAAGCCCTGAGCCGCCGCGATGTAGTGGTTGAAGCAGAGGCCGGTGGAGTCGCTTAGGATGTAATCTTCGTAGTCATGTCCGCTAGCGACGACACTGAACCCTGTCGTTAGACTTCGGACGAGGACAGCTTCCGAATGCACAGTGTCTGAGGTCGTGGTTGAAAGGATCTGTACACCACTGACTGCGGTTGTAACAGCACGGATGAAGGACTGGTCGACGGTCGCGGGTAGTATGAATCTCAGAGTGGCCTGGTTCGAGTTGGACGAGGCTACCGCTCCGGGGATCATGAACGCTGACGTCATCGCCACAGGATAGGAGTCTGAGACAGTAACCGTCCTCGTTTCTTGGGAGCTCGTAGTTGAGGCTGAGGTCGTAATTGTCTCTGTGCCTTTGAGGTTCTCGAGGAAATTGACCAGATCCAACACCTGATTGTTTGTAAAGCTGAAACTCTGGTCGATAGTCATAGTGACGCGTCCGGCTGAGGTATCGACGAAGCCGGCGATCTTGACCGACCGGCTTGCCGTGAAGCTGAAGAGCACACTCTGGTTGTTGATGGTCTGGGACACGCTTTGAGCGGCCCCGGAGCTAATCTGATAGTTTGTTAGCTGTCCGGAGGTGGTTTGCAGAACCGGGTCCCGGTCGATTAGCAGATTACCATCGATCTGCCTCTGACTTACAGACGTAGACATGGTAGAGGGGCGTTTAGAGTAGCCTAATTCTTCCATGACCTTCCTCACCCCATCGCGAGACTTATAGTAGGTAGCGAGGTCAATGTCGCTGTACTCTTGACCTGGCTCAGCCGACCTTCCTAGCCGATTTGCGAACTCTGCCTCATTGAGACTGTGAACCTTGATCGCGAGGCCACCTAGCATTTTCAAAGGGACGTTCACTTCTGAGGCGGCTCTGAGAATCCTCAACGATTCATCCACGAATACCCGAGTTGGCACCTTTCCACTCCACTCAGTGGGCGTCTCAAATGTTCTGTTCTCTGTCACTAGGCCTCGACTTGGGCTCCTTGATAGTTGACTTCATCTAAGTTTGAACCCAAACGGTTATGTCCGTGTTCGTTCAATCCTAAGGCCAAAGAAGATTATGTCTACATCCAACACCTGTCCCAAGTGTGGATACACAAATCTTCCTAACGCCAGATTCTGCGCGAACTGCGCAACACAACTAATCGCCTCGCCCCCATCCTATCAAGGTCCTCAGCAGCCTCCGAATATCTCACCAGCACAGTGGTATGGATCACCCCCAGGATACTGGAATCCCGCGGAGACCGCGAGGAAAACAAGCATCGACAGGACCAAAACTGGGCTCCTACTCGTGATCGCTGGAATACTCCTCGGGCCACTGCCGTACATAATGTATGTAGGATTGATCCTAGCCATAATCGGGGTAATACTGGTCATTATCGGCCGAAACCCCTTCGGCAACAGCCACTCCAACTATACCATATTTTCCGTGGTAATCTATATCATTGGATCCGCAATCGCGTTTATCGCCGGATTCCTGCTCGGTCTCTCATTTGTCTCCGTCGCGCTGAGTGGCGGCAGCCAGACAGCCATTGAACAAGCATTAGTTTCAGCCTTCAACGATCTCATCATCGGCGTCCTCATTAGCGGCGCAGTCATCGGAATAGCCTACGTGATCTTCACCTACGCGTTACAAGACTCAATCGGCCGCGTCTTGCTCTACATTGCCTTCGCGACCCAACTGGCCGTCTCGGTTACGGTCGCTTACATTGTAAGCCCGCAGGTCGCAGGGGCAATCACCCAGTCATTTTCCAGTGGAACCTTCGACCCCTCTCCACTCAGTGCGCTTCAAGCCCAGCTACAATTTCTACGATTGTTAGGTCTCATTCCCGCGGCTATCTTCGCATTCGCCTATTACAGAACATATTCTCGAATCGCAAAAGGAGAAGTTCCCGCAGCCGCAACGCCGCTGGAATCATTTACTCCTGGGAGCGGGTAGCAATACGGGAAGCTCGACTCCGAGCCCTGGCAATTAGTTACCCGTTAGATCGGATCCACAGCAAGTGATGACTTTGAACAAAACTCATCCATGGGAGCTAGCTTGGAGAGAAGGGAGATGGGAAGAGGCATCCCCACCGCTCTCAGAAGTTGTGGAGTTCGCCAATGAATTGAAACGCGAAGGTGCGAAGACAGTCCTCGACCTAGGCTGCGGGGCCGGTCGTCATTCCGTACTTCTGGGCAAACAGGGATTTCAGGTAGTAGCTCTCGACATTTCGGAAACGGCCCTCAAAACCCTTGACGGCCGTCTGAAAACTGCTTCGATCGATACCGTAGCCCTTGTCAAGCACGAGATGCGGGATCTCCCGTTCATAGACGGCTACTTTGATGGTATCATCTGCACCAACGTCCTTCACCATGGAAAAATCTTTGAGATCAAACAGGTAGTTAGGGAGATTCGACGAGTGTTGCGAAAAGAGGCCTCAGCGTTCATCGTGGCTCTGTCCACCTCGGATTTCAGAAAAGGTAACGGCAAGAAGTTGGAGCCCAACACTTACGTCTTCACAAAAGGCGAGGAACGGGGAATAATCCACCACTTCTTTCCTGGCTCAGAACTCAAATCATGTCTTAAAGGAACGAAGATCGTGTCATTCAAAGAAAGACTGATTCCTATCGAAGAAGGCGGAAACCGCGCCCATTTTCTAGTGAAACTGAAAAAGCCCTAGCTCTCGTCGTCCGCTCAGCGGGTAAAGAGAACGCAACCGGACGAAGGCGCGGGCGAGAACTGGAGCGTCGTATTATTTCAGGGCGCTCAGAAACGAGCTCGTTGGCGTACCTAAGCCTGTCACGTCATCGTACCCAGGTGTAGAGGCGAGGCTTAAGGTCTGGTTCATCGTCCGCAGACGATAAACCACTCCCGCGCTCGCATCAATACTGTTGCGGTAGTTTGCCCGTACCACGGCTACGGTTGAGGATGGGCTTACGATGTCTGTGAAAGCCGCTGAGCCTGCGAGACTGTAGAAGAGTGGGTTGGCAAACCCATGGGTGTGGCCCGCAGCCTGGTCGGCTAGCGCCATGATTCCAGCGACCAGCGGAGATGATAAGCTGGTGCCTCCGATGCGGTATTCAGAGTACGCCACTGTGCCGTTCGGGAATGTCTGTGTCTCGCCGATCAAGTATCCCGTGTTTGGATCACCGACAGCCGATATGTCTGGTACGGCTCGACCAGTGCGTCCCTGAGCTTGGAAGACTGAGCTGGGCACTATTCCGACTTGGTAGGATGGTTCCGCGAATACGCGGCTGACTCCGCCCCCCGAACCGTACAACCATGAGCCCGGTGGTGTAGGAGACCATGTCGTGCCAGTCCATGAGGAAGTGGTTGTTCCCCAAGCTGTTTCAAAGAGATAATTGTTGGACGGGCCGACTGCGAGGCTGGTCCCTCCAACAGCCGTCACAAATGGGCTGGAGGCTGGCCAGTCAGTGGTGGCATAGCCCTGTACGAGTGATTCGTCGCTATTGTCGCCCGAGGAGAAGTAGATTCCGATGCCTTCGATCACTCCTTGCAGAATCGTGTCTTCTTGTGGCTTGATGTAGCCGGCGGGCAGTATCTCTGTATTAAAGCCGTATGAGTTGGTCACGATCGATGCAAGATGCCGGTCTACAACATGGTTCAGCGCAGCGTCAAGGTCCTGGAAATTGTTAGGCGCCCCCACGAAAACAATAGTCGCGGCAGGAGCCATTCCGTGAACAGCTTCCACATCAAGCGTCTCCTCACCATACCAGCCCTGCGGGTCCTGAAAGAGACCTCTCTCGGGGTGGTTATAGGTCCCAGGTGCAACAACTTGGACGAGCTGGTTCGCTGTCAGTGTTGGAAGCCCGCGATTCGTCGACCACTGGTTAGTATCTTGAACGATTGTGGGTGCTGCGTAGGCATCGATAATCGCTACCGTCTGACCTGAACCATCATACCCGGAGATACCGTAGGCACCCTTGATCTGCTGTGGGGTGTATCCGCACGGCGCGAAGGGAAGAGTTCCCGGTCCATACGGATCCGTGAAACCTACAGCCTGCAGCTGTCCCCAATATGATGAGCAGGGATGAGCGCTAACGAACGCAGGTGGCGGGGGCGCGTCTCCTACAGTGTTGTCCATATGAACAAACTGTACGCTGTCGTCGAGGCCTATTACAGCTGTGACGATGTTTGCTAAGGAGTTGGGAATAGTAACATAAGTTGACGGAGACCGGAGGCTTAAGCCACCAACGCTGTAGATCCCGAAGCTGGAACCGAAAGCGGATTGCGCTTGCGCGACGGTTCCCTCTGCCGACACATAATGATTGTTCATTGGGGTATACTCAACGGAGAAGCCTTGGCTCTTGAGCCAAGACTGGACCGCACCGACTTGTGATTGTGACGGAGCGAATTGCTGGCGGAACTGTTGGGGTGTCAGATATTGACCATAGGACGGGCTCTTGGGGTCGGAAACCGCTTGCGCGAGAGCCTCAACTGCTGATGGGTTATTCCAGCCGAGGTAGACGCGGAAACCAATGTCAGTGGTTGGGTCAGCGGCATTGATGTAGTTCTTGCTGTTCGCCCATGCAGGCGCGCTCCCAACGAGGGTTGAGCGACCGGAATTGGCTGCTTGAGCAAACAGGCCTCCAAATGAAACGTTCAGCGAGACAATCAATCCCAAAACACTCAGAGCGAGGAGCAATCTCGACAATGACATAATGAAGACATGCACTCCTTCGGAATTATCTATTTAACAGTTGACAATCCGCAGCAACCCGCGTCATCCCCAAGACGCCTGAAGCTACACCTCTATTTTGTTCCGATAGGCAGTTTGATGCTTGAATCGCTTTTCCAGTGGTAGGTATGGGACAAGACGCCCATTTTTCGTCAGGACGCGAAAGTCCTACCCTTTCGCGGACCCTATACTTCTATTAAGGAGGATTGGATATTCCTCGCCCGTAGGTTGCATCCAGTCATCCCTGTTCTCTTGCTTCTTCTGGTGAGCGCGACTGGCTCTAGTGTGGTTCTAGACCAGACCTCTTCAGCCCCTCCACCAGTTTTGACGCCTGCCCATGTTGTCGTGATAATGATGGAGAATGAAGGAATCAATCAGACCTACAATTGCGGCCTCAATTGCGCCTATATCACAAGCCTGGCCAACCAGTACGGGCTGGCGGAGAACTTATCCAGTGTCGCTCACAGAAGCCTCCCGGACTATCTCACGTTTCTCAACGGGAGCAGCTTTGCGTATCCAGGCTCTGTCTTTGCAACAGATTGCGGTCCATCCAGTTGCCGAGTGAATGGGACGAATATTCTGGACGAGATTACAGCCTCCGGCCGGGCTTGGAGGGCTTACATGGAAGACTATGTCGGTGGATGTCAGTTCACCAACGTGGCGGGCCATCGGAGTGTCGAGTACGATGACAATCACAACCCGTTCGTCTACATGGCCGAAGCCCACTCCTCACCTGTCTACTGCGGGAACCTGATAGACGCGAACCCGACGAGCACGGGCTACCTAGCCCTTCCCACCAAACTCCTCTCCGACCTCAACAACATGAGCAGCCCAGCCCCCAGCTTCATCTGGCTGACCCCGAACAATTGTGATAACGGTCATGATAATAATTCGACGATCACCTTCAATGGCACGTTGAGCATTTGCCCTCTATCGAGTAACGTGCAGGAACAGAACAATTACCTGAAAGCTTTGGTCCCGGCCATCCTCAACAGCACCACTTTCACGACATCAGCGTCGCTCCTTTTCATTACCGGGGACGAGGGAGTTGCCTGCACTCCTACAAATGACCCGGCCTATCCTGAAACCTTCCCAGTCTGCATCGATCGTGTAACAACAATATTTGCAGGGCTTGATTCCCAGCTCCGTCATATTTCGAATAAGGGGTATAGCCACTACGGCTTTCTCCCCACGCTCGAAGAAGTCTGGGGACTTGCTCCCCTCGCAGGACAGGTCAACGGTCCAACGTTCGACGAGTTCCTAGCACCAATCTCATCATTTTCTCTCGGCGGGGGTGGAGGTGGGGGCGGTCGCGCTCAATTTATGTGAATCAGACCAATGAGGCTATTGTCCGAGACTTCGGAAACGGCCCTAGATTCTAGAAGGTCGAAAGAGAGGAAGTCTCGAGACTACCCGTTCTTTTGGAACCGTCTTAACGAGTGAGGCGCCATCATGTTCTGTGCATCATCACACGATAGTCGAATCAACTCTTTCGCGGCGTCGACATCTCCTTCTGAACGGATTCTGAAAGTGACCCATCCGGCTGGAGGACCAAAGCGGGGAGGTTCAGCCTTACCCTCCTTCAGTATTCTTTCCTGGTCTTCACTGGAAAGCCGGATGTCAAGATGCGAAGTCCCATGGGTATGCACAAATTCAAGGCCCTGGACTTGAAATTCCGTACCTCCAAATGTATGTGCAGCTTTTGTGACGTTCGGAAGCTGGAGAATCCAAGCTTCGCGACTGCGATAGTATATCGGCCCGGACCCCACCCACATCCAACACTTCAGCCGGCAAATGTGGGAGATAGTCTTTGAGTAGTCTCAACGTTACGGCGAATTCGGTCTTGTGACGGTCAAGTCTGTCCCACTCATTCTGAGCGTTCTTATCATAGAATGCCTGAACCTCGTCCAAGTTCTCAAATTCGGATTACTGACAGAATAATAGTGTGTGCGCAGGTCACTACAAAGGTTTAATCGCTCGCTCCTCCGTCTCGCGTAATATGTCGAGACAGTGGACACTCCCATTGGAAATCAGCGAATTCAAGGCTGATGACTACGGGAAGTTGGCCCACGTCTTCGGCTCTATCTTTCCGGATTACGACCGGACACCGGAAGAGTGGCGGTTTGAAGATGAGAGTCTCGACAAGTCGAAGTTCCATTTCAAACGATACTCATGCATTAGCGAGGAGGTCCAGGAACCCGTTGGATTTGCTCAGTGTCAACATGTTCCCTGGATGTATCATCCCAAGAAACTATGGTTCGACATATGGGTCGATCCACAACATCAGGAGAAGGGCGTAGGAAGTGCGCTCTACGAGCGGCTGAACCAGGACTTCAAGGATCTTGGCACCGTCACATCCTGGACTGGTGTAAGGGAGGACATGCCACTTCCGATCAAGTTCGCATTGAACCGAGGGTTCCATGAGAAGATGAGAGCTTGGGAATCACGCCTCAACCCTGCGGCAGTCAACCTCTCACTATTTCAAAAATACGTCGAGAAGGCGTCGCAGCATCAAATCCACTTCGTCACATTAGCCGATGAAATGAGGAGCGATCCCGAATGTTACGGCAAACTCCATGCTCTGGTTCAATCAATCTCGCAAGATATTCCTCGACCCGAACAGTTCACGCCCGTCTCCTTTGAGCAATGGTCAGCTTTCGAAATGAAAAGTCCTAACCTTGTCCCCCAAGGCTACATGATAGCCAAAGATGGCGACAAGTATGTGGGAATGAGCACGGTGTGGAGGGCTCAGAAGGATCCCAAAGGACTCTATCAGGGACTGACAGGAGTAATTCGAGAATACCGGGGACTAGGAATAGCAGTCGCCTTGAAACTCAAAGTCATCGAGTTCGCTAGAAGCAACAAATACGAGAAAGTCAAGACTTGGAACGACTCCACCAACGCGGCCATGCTCGGAATCAACATCAAGCTCGGCTTCAAACGAGAAGTAGGCTGGATAACCCTCGAGAAGAACCTGGCCTAGACCCAGAATGAAAACGAAGCTTCCAATATTATCTCTGAAAGGCTCGACGTACCAGAAAGGACGTAAACACGGAAAACATGCTCGACCCGAGATCGAGAATAACCTAGAGGTCTATTTCCGGCGGTTCAAGAGTGAAACTGAGCTCTCACACGATCTGGCAATTAGTCGTGCGGCAAAGTTTCTCGAAGTGATCAACAGAGTTAGTCCTGAATATGCAGAGACGATGAAGGGTGTTGCCGATGGCTCGGCCCAGGATATTCTCGATATCACCGCGTTGAACGTTAGGTACGAGTTGATGTACAGTCAGTTTTCAAAGATCGGGCTGAAGCCATTGCCCAAGACCTTCGGTTGCACGGCCTTCGCAACACTTCCGACAACGGTCGAGAATGGGCATTTGATCATGGCGCAGAACTGGGACTGGATACCCCAGGTCAAGGGGCTCTTCCTCAAGGAGAGAAACGAAAACGGCCCTAATGTTCTGTCTTTCACGGAAGCGGGCGTTGTCGGCGGCAAGATCGGTCTTAACTCCGATGGACTTGGACTCTTGATCAACGGAATCGTGTCCAGCAGGGACGACTGGGCACGGCTCAAGAAACCCTTCCACGTCCGCTGCTGGGAAATCCTAAGATCGAAGACTCTCGCGCGCGCAGTCAAAGTAATCACCCAGGGTCAGAGAAACTGTTCTGCGAACTTCATCTTGGGACAACAGAAAGCGAAAGGCTCTGGGAAAGTTGTTGATATCGAATCAGCGCCCGACGCTGTCTGCGAGATCGGCCCGGACCGTGGCGCAGTAGGACACACGAACCATTTTTCTAATCCGAAAATTCTCGGGGTCAAACAGGTCGTGGATGAGGAGCGTCTGTCGACAATTCAACGATATCGCAGAATCCAGAAGCTTCTCAATGATACGGTTCGAACAGGACACAAGCTGGATCTGGCCGAAGCTCAGAGTATGTTGAGAGATCATTACGGAGAACCGGAATCTATTTGTCGACATAACAACTTGAAGCTGCCCGAGTATCAGAGGTACGAGACAATAGTCTCTGTAGTAATGGATCTTTACAGCAAGAGATTCTGGGCGACTATCGGTTCGCCCTGCTCAACCGAGTATCAGCCTATCACGCTGTGAGGAAGGTCCTTGAAGGAACTGGAAGCGAATCATATTTCAACAGGTAGATTAACTACGAGTTCTGCGAGTTCCCTTTGCCTTCTGCTCAGAAACGCAAGGTCCTAGAGAGGACACGTAAAAGGAAAAGTCGCGGCTTACTCTATCTTATCCTAGCGGTTGTCCTCATCGTGATTGTAGGGGTCGGAGTGTACGCATACGTCTCGTCGCTACCTCCGGGCATCATCTACGCTACGCTCAATACCTCGAAGGGTACTTTCGAGGTTGAGCTTTATCGCAGCCAAACTCCAATTACCGTGAACAACTTTGTTAACCTCGCGAAATCCGGCTTTTACAACAATCTTGTCTGGCACAGAATCCAGCCGGGATTCGTAATCCAGACCGGAGATGAAAATACAAAAAATGGTGGAGGCAACAACAGCACTTGGGGACAATACCAGGGGACAACAATACCTGACGAAATAGTGAGTTCACTCCACAACTACGCAGGATATATGGCGATGGCGAACACAGGAGCCGCGAACAGCGGTAGCACCCAATTTTTCATCAATCTTGTTGACAGTAGCGCTAATCTTGACGGGAAGTACACCGTGTTCGGCCATGTAATTAGCGGCATTGACGTTGTCAACGCGATAGGGGGTGTTCCAATCTACCCTGCACCACCCAATGGCGTATGCTGTCAACCAAGCCCTCCTCTGCCTTTCCTGACGAGTGTTACGATTTCAAACACTCCATAAACTTGCTTGTACACACACTGTGTACTCTAAGCTCCCGCGGTTCTTAGGTAGTAGGCCCAATAGCCTTTCCAACGGCCGTACTTCTCGACGATAACGTGAAGCCTCTGTTCTGTCATCGGTTTTCCATAGACTCTAGCTGCAGCAGCGATCAGACGTTTCTCTACAGCAACCTTCTCCATTCTCCCAAGACCTCTCAGGAGGATTAGTCTCGCGGACCATTCGCCGATCCCTTTGATACTCTTCAGCCATTCCTCCACTTTGTCATACTCGGTAGTTCTGAGAAATCTCTCATCAACCTCATTGAACGCTCTGATAACATTTCCCAGATACTCTTCTCGACGCTCATGCTTGATTAGCGACTTCAACTCTTCCTTCGATGCATCGGCAAGCTGGCCCGGCTCCGGAAAAGTACTATAGACATGGCCCTTCACTCCGAGACTTGTCCCGAAGCGTTCTAGCAAAGCCTGCTTCGCTCGTCGTGCCGCGCTTAGCTGGTTTCGCTGCGACAGCACGGCCCAGCAGGCACACTCGAACGGAGTGAGAAACTTCACTTGGTGTAGCCCGTAGAGCTTCTGAAGAATCGGTGCAAAACTAGGATCGTTGATTGCTGTTCGATAGAATTGATCCAGATTATCAGAGAGACTGAGGAAGAACGATATCCGATCAACCACTAGGTCTGCTAATCCACGAGAAAATGGATGGTCGCCAAAGAGAGTGTATCTCAAGCCTGGCATTTTGATCGTTCCTGTTGGGTTGAGCTGGAAGACTATGGTTCGGCCGCCTACGCGGACCGCTTTTGTCATCGAGACTTTGCTCACTGTCTGGTCTTCGTGCATCGGAGGAAACGTTCCAACAAAGTCCAGTGATTTTGCGAAATCGAAAGGCGGTGTTGGCCGTAGAGAGCCCTCTTCAGAGTATAACCCATGTTCGTGGATCATTCTTCTAGAGATAATCCTATGATTGCCTACTTAGGCAGGCTGGTTGTCACAGACTGGGAATCGAGAAAGCGAGAGTTCGAGATTGACAAAAGTGATTGATGATCCTCTGGAAGTGGAGCAGGCCTATGCTCGACAGTATGAGAACCTATCGCGAGAGTTCTCACGCGTTATCCAATCTAAGAGAGGCATTCTAGCGGAGATCGGATGTGGTAGAGGGCAGCTTACAATTCCTGTAGCAAGGCTCCTGCCTCACTGTAGGTTCCGTGTGGTGGACACTTTCGCAGGCGCCTACACGGGGACTCTGAGGCTGTTGAACAAGGCATTGCTTCAAGCTAGGCTGAAAAACCGGGTTAAGGTGTACAAGGCCGACTATCTGGCCTGGCTCTGGGATCAGTACTCTGATAGTTATGCCGGGGTAGTTTCGAGTGAGTTTCTTCCAGAAATCGATTCCTACGAGCTGTCCATGTTCTTATCGGAATGCTATCGCGTTGTAAGACCCGGCGGCATAACTGTTCACTCATTTCTCTCGCCAATAGCCAGAAACCATCGACAGAGATTGATGATAGAGGCGGATAGTAACCCGAAGTGGACGAAGACGCCTCCCAAGGAATGGTTTTCTCCCAAGCCCGCCCTCGTAGTATCACAGCTAAGACGAGCAGGCTTTCGAAATATCCACACTGAGAAGATCAAGAGTAATTTGATCATAAAGGGCGACGCTGTGAGGAGTTTCCTCCACAGCTGGGATGTTAGAGATGCATTCTGGAGGAGATACAGATTGCGGTTGGTAACCGGAGGGTTGGAAGTCCCTGACTGGGTGATAGTGTCAGGCCGTAGAGAGACGAGTTACCGTTCCAAGTCGAGGCTACGGGAAAGAAAGATGGGAGGTCGATGAGGACCGCCGCGGGATGTCACGTAGTTTACGCGGTCTCTTTTGTCTCCGTTTCTCTTGTTCGTTCCATAGATCCGCCGCATCCGCAGCCGGGTCCGCAGCAGCAACAACTCAAATCACGCTTCACCTCGGTTAGTCAGTTACTTTTCTAAAGTATTTAAACAGGCAAGTACCCAAAAAGTAACGGAGTTACACGATGGTAAGGACCAAGGAAGGAGAACCATGCTGTGCCTGCCCCTGTCCATGCGAAGGAATAATCGAGATCATCGGCAAAAAATGGGCCCTCTGCGTACTAGCCCTTCTAGGAAACGATGGAACACTCCGCTTCAACAAGCTAGCCCAAAAACTTCCGGGAATAAGTGCGAAGACTCTGACAGAGGTTCTGAAGGATCTTCAGCGAACCGGGCTAGTTAAGCGTCAAGCCTTTGCCGAGATCCCGCCGCGAGTGGAATATCATCTAACGAGAGAAGGGAATGAGCTGACCATGTTGGTGGCGCCGTTGATGGTCTGGGCCGACAAGATGACAGGGCTTGTCAAGCTGGAATCCTAGGCTGCTTAATTCTAGACTCGACAAGTTTTCCAGCTCGTTCCTCAAGCTGAGCAGCTTCCTTCCGAAGCTCGGAGACCTGTTTAGAGATCTTCTCCACATATTTTTGATCATCAAGATTTGCCAAGTTGATCAGAACATTGCTGACAGCTCCTTCAACAGCCGCACGCGCTGCAGAAACAGCAGTCACCACATCCGACAACGCGTTCGTGGATCCTTTCTCCGCGACCTCCCGAGCCAGTCGCAAAACTCTGACTGAACAATCGAGAGTTGAGAGCGGAATCTCAGATGCTTTGACAGTCGCTTCTTCTATCGCCTTTTTTCGAGCCTCAGGCTGATCCCTCGGGAGCTTGAACGCTTTCGTCACCAAGTCAAAGGCCACCGTATCCTCCACAACAAGGCGTAGAAGTTTCTGGCGAAGAGCGTCGCCCTCCTTCACCACCTCGTTGAGCCCCTCTACATCTGGAGGCGCTTCTTTCTTTCCCAACGTTATCCGTGCAACCATGCAGAGAAGACCAGCAGCAAGCGCTCCCATATACGCGGAGACGCTCCCGCCTCCCGGAGTCGCCTTCTTGGAAGCGACTTCCTCGCTGAACAAAGCCAAACTCTGATCCGTCAACGTCGAAGCCCGAGGTGTGAAGAGCTTCCTCTCCAGGACTTGGTCCCCGCTGAAATTCTCTAGGCGCAAATAGAACTCTGCCGCGTCAACAAGGGAATCCATGGGCGCGAGCCCAACGACTTCGCTCCCAACAACTGGGACTCCGAAGCGATCAGCGAATAGCTTTACCAACTCATACGCCTTGAACAATTGGCTCTTGCGATAATTCGTCAGGTTCATCGAAACCTGAACCATTCCACGGTCTTTCAGCTCGAACCCGAGAGCCTTTACAAACGCTAGCCCGCCATCTTTTGCACGTAATTGATGGGCGATCTTCTTCGCGACATCTAGGTCGCTCGTACCAAGGTTGACGTTGTAGGCTATTAGAATCTCTCGGGCTCCGACAGCTGTTGCGCCCGCGGTGGGATGAATCTTCTCGGGGCCAAAGTCCGGTTTCTTCGCCGGGTCCTTACCAATTTTGTCTCGAAGGCCTTCAAACTCTCCTTCCCGGACGTCAGCGAGGTTCCTTCTTTCAGGAGTTGTGGCTGCTTCCTCGTACAGGAAAACAGGTACATGGAATTTCTCAGCGAACTCCTGTCCGAAAGCACGGGCCAGAGAAACGCAATCGCCCATCGTTACTTCAGATAACGGTACGAAGGGAACGACATCAATAGCGCCCATTCGTGGGTGCTCGCCTTTGTGATGTCTCAGGTCGATTAGTTCGATTGCCTTTTGGCTAGCAGATAGGGCTGCATCTTTCACGGGTCCAGGCTCGCCGACGAAACTTATCACGGACCGGTTGTGGTCCGGATTGGATTCCACATCGAGAAGCATGACGCCAGGCGTGCTTCTTATCGCGTCTGCGATGGATTCGATGACCTCTCTCCTCTGGCCCTCGCTGAAGTTGGGAACACATTCGACTAGCTGCAATCTAGATCCCTCTGAAGCAACTCCTGCTATGTCGTCTCCTTAATAGTCAAACGGGCTCGAGAAGCTCGATCTTATGGTCGATTAGTTTCTCAAAATCTCCTCTAAAATAGAAATTTCCCTGAAAGCTTCTCCCTTCTACGGCGTGTCTGTACCAGTATCTGTCGTCCTCCCACATATCGTCAAAGGGAGGATGGTCGATTGGATACCATCGAAGAATGCCCTCTTTGCTCTCCTTGATAGTGCCCTGGAACTCATTCGTGAGGAATACGTGTGCTATCCAGTCTGGGTCTTGGTGTTTGTCGTGCTTGAAGAAGATGAGAGTTCCAATTTTTCTCGGCTTTCGGACCTCTAGACCGGTCTCTTCGTGAACTTCTCGTATGGCGCAATGCTCGGCTGTCTCATTGGGTTGAAGTTTGCCGCCTGGCGCGTTCCATTTTCCGGCTCCGAAGAGGCCGGGATTCTTCTTCAGCAACAGAACCCTGTTGTCGTGGAGGATGAAGCATAGGGTCGCTTGAATCGTCATCGGAACAATTCAGGGGTTGCGTTTCTGTTTGAGCAGGATGATGGCCTGCGCAAGGTCCCCGCCTGATTGTCGCAGCGCGTTCGTCGCTTCTTCACTGGATACGCCAGCTTGTGAGGCGACAAGTTTCACGTCGTCGTCAGAACCTCCACCTATTCCTTCCTCTCTCATAGTTCCTCCTCCGACTTGGTAGACCGTCTGTCCTTGCACTGTCACAGTGGCCACTTCGGGGTTGTCGATGACAATCCTCTTGGTGGGGGTTTCCATGATCACCTTTGTGACCTCGTCTAGTTGCGCGACTTGCATGCCCATGCGTTGCATCATGCGGTTTGCTTCGCGGGGGTTGACTTTTCCTCGGCGCATCATCGCGAAATCATTCTCTTCCATGGGGTCCGGTGATTGTTAAGCCTATTCAGAATCAGCTGCTCCGTGCCGGACCTTCACAGCTATACCAATCTTGAAGCTCTGCATTTCTATCGCGTTGAAGAAGGATCTTCCGACAGCCAACAACCGGTCTCTCTTGTCCACCACCAGCACCTCCTCTTCAGGCCGTAGCTCAGGATCCACGCCGATAACGTGTTTGGCGAATACGTTTCCACCCTTCCTGATGAACGGCTCTACTCCCGGGGTAACCTTGACCCTTAGCTTTGGAGCCTTGAAAACCCGCTTTAGTGCGAGGCCTCCGTTCACGGTCAATGCCAGCAGCCCGTCCTTGGGACGGTAGGTTGCCAGTAATTTCCCGTCATTGTAGACATGGCGTATCCTGTGCGTGTTAGGGGATCGCACGATTAGTATTGAGGGGGGAAAGGCCTTCTCAGCTCCTTTGCCGAACTGGTAGGCGGCTACGGCTCTTATCCGGCGTAGCTCGTGGAGCTGGGGTTTGACGGGTAGGAGGGGCATCTTTGTTCCGATAGCTAATTAAGCGGGGGTCGGAGCCTATTTCTACTGTTTCTCGCCGCGAGGTCTTGTAACAGCCATTGTACTGTGAGGTTTGCGGGAGCGAGATAGTCGGTAAGCCCGGCAGGTCTCTTGTGGAAGGTGCGACCCTGATTGTTTGCCAGCAGTGTTCGAGCCTGGGGAAGGAGCTTCCGGGTTTTCCCGAGAGAAAGCCACGTCCGGCTAGGAGCGGTCCGGTGCCGTCCCATACTAGAACTCCGATAGAGAGCCTCCCGAAAGCGGTAGAAGAGTCGGATCTAGTCGAGGATTATCCTGAGATCGTAAAGGAAGGCCGTGAGAAGCTAGGCTTGTCACAGATGGATCTCGCCTTCAAGGCGAAGGAGAAGGTGACGGTGATCCAGAAGATCGAGCTGGGCAAGATACTGCCGACGATGCGATTGACCAAGGAACTGGAACACATTCTACGCGTCAAGCTGCTCGCGCCGAGAGCAGAGCTTGAGATCTCAACTGTTCCGGTGAGGCAGGCCGGGCCAAGAGAACTTACCCTCGGCGACATCGCACTCGTAAGGCATCGGGACCCAGAGAACAAGTAACATAACCTCGGATATAGCCGACCCTACAAACCCACTTCCCGTATCTTTCCCTTACTGCAAGCTTTCCTTTTCTGTAACTATTCTTTCTCGCAACTTTCTCTTTTTGTGCTAACTATTCTTTTTCCGCTAACTAATCTATGACCCCCCGGGGTGGTCGATTTTCCCGCGCCCCGCCCTCCACGAAATCGGCCTCTTTTCCCAGTCTTGACCACATCTGTCTAGTGATAGGTGATTCTCTCGTAAAGCATTATTTACCATGAAATAGCCTCGCAACTATCATGGCTCCCCTCAGCCAGGCAAAGACCCTCGGTGGAGTAGGCTCCATACTTGTCCTTCTCGGCGCGATTCCCAACGTGGGATTCGTCCTCGCAATCGTAGGCTTCATCCTGATCCTTGTAGCCGTCAAGAATGTCTCTGAATCCATTAACGAGCCCGGCATTTTCAACGACATGATCATTGCAGTTCTCCTAACAATAGTTGGACTGGTGGTTTTCGGCGTAATAGTGGTCGTAGCATTTTTCTCGTTCCTCAGCTCCGGGTCCCAGCTTGGGACCCCAGGAACCATTCCGCCCAGTATCCTGGGAGCCATAGGTCTCCTCATTGTGGGACTCGTGGTCGTCTGGGTCTTCTATCTCGTGTCAGCAATATTCCTTCGGAGGAGCTACGAGAGGATTGGTGTGAGATTGAACGTGAACATGTTCCAGACAACCGGCCTTCTCTACCTCATCGGTGCCGCCCTGACCATAGTCCTCGTTGGATTTCTGATCTTGCTCATAGCTGAGATACTTCAAATCGTAGCATTCTTCTCAATACCTGAACAGCTTCCACCATCCATGCCTCCGCAGCAAACTTGGGGACCACCAGCACCACCCGCCCCGATGCCTCCGTCTCAAGCCCCTGCACAATAGGGTCCCCTACGAGACCTCCCTCGTTACGCGGCGAACATCTAGCCCGCCTTTGGGCTTATGAGGAAGGAGCCTATCGCAACACGCAGGCTCCCGAAAAGATGACAGTGAGAGCAGCGCTACTAGCAGTGCCTGAAGAGGCTTTCTTACGAGATACAGACCGAAAACGGGCCAAGAAAGGTCTCCTCGGCGGGTCGGAAGAAAGGATCATTTTCGCCAAAACCATCTTTCTGCCCTATCTAGACTTTACCTATCGCTTTCCGACGGAAAGGGGCCTTTTGTCAAAGCAGACAGTGATCACGGAAGGCCGATCAACGATGCTGGCTTTGCGAGAAGCGAACCTCGGTTTCGACCCGAGGCTGGTTGCGCTGGCTCCGATGCTTGTTGATATGAAGGAGGACCCCAAATCGGTCGTTAGCGGCGTTGACTCAACCGTCTTAGTGAGCGAGCGACTAGCGGAGCTCAAGAATCTCTTGAGGGAGTATGAGGTGCAATCTGAAGAGAGGCTGAAACAGTATGAGGCTCTCCCAAAAGAAAGTCCTGCGAGAGAAAGCCTGAAAGAGAATATTGAATTTTTGAGGAAAACGAAGCTGTTGCGATGGAAGATGTTTGCCGACGGACTGCAGCTTTCACCGAGGCTCGATCTAGACAAGCTAGAGCTCTTGGACGGGACCTTGTTCTACATGCCCTTTTTCATTGCAAAACTTGTTCGCGGCGGAGAGAGACGATACGTTGTGTGGAACCGCGAAGGCAAAGAAGACGACACGATTGCTGACGAGCTTACAAAGAACCACAAATTCCGGGCCCTTATCGAGACACACGCACTATCCTAGACTCGGACTCGGGTCAAAATACTAGAGTCGAATGGGTTTTCTAGAATCGACTCCCTCGGGTAAAATGATAGGACGCTTTCTTACAAGCCTCACAGTCAAATAGAGGAAGACACTATCGTTGCAAGTTGATAGGATTGGCTTACTGCTGGAGGTGCGGCGCACAGCTTTACGACAACTCCTCCTACTGCCATAGCTGTGGGGCCTCAGCCAAACCCTCTCCCACTTCCGCTATAGGAGCCCAAACCGGGTTCGAACGCCTGAAAGACGACAAAGAGTTTCAGGACCAATGGGTGAAACGTATTGTCGCCTACGTAATCGACGTAGTCGCGGTATCGGTTGCGGTCTATTTTCTTCTGCTTGTCGCAGCTTTCGCAATTGTTCCGGCGGTCTTCTTTGGCCAGACACTCCCCTTTGTATGGTTCTGGGGGTTCTGACTAGGTGGAATCGCATCCTTGATCGTTCTAGCCTACTTTGTTCTAGCCGAGGCAGCGTTCGAGCGGACCCTCGGGAAGGAGCTGCTGGGCTTGAAAGTGACAAGGCTGGACGGTAAGCACGTGGACCTATGGTCCTCATTTGTCAGGAACATCTCCAAGCTCTCTTTCGTGCTACTGGTCATCGACTTGGCGGCAGGTCTCGGGACCCATGGGGATGGCCGGCAAAAATACAGCGACCGTTACATCGGAACCACGGTCGAAACCACGAACACGAGTAGAATCATCCCTGACCGGATATAGATCGCGCTCTCTGGCACACCCGGCTCATGCGGAGTGGATGTTCAACAGAGATAGCGAGACACTATTTGCGGCCTGCCCTTCAGAGACTTGAACAGGGTCTAGATAGCCAACTGAGATAACCAAACCTGCCCTTAGGGGTTCCTACACCGAGGCTATGGTGACGGGGCTGATCAATGAACGGGAGTTTTTTCTGCTATTTCGATCTTACAGCGTGCCTTCCCGAGGTCTCCTGGCCGGCGCTGTCAAACCAGTCCTCTTTCGCTTCATCTCCTGGGTGTGAAGGTGAGGCTAGCGTTGAAGTGCTATGCTTTCCCTTTTGAGCTGGCTGTTTCTCCGGTTTCTCGGTTTCCTTCTGCTTGTCTTGTCTTTTCGTCTTCTTCTCTGGTAGTGGTGTCGTCGTCTTCGTCTTCCTCGGTTTTTCTGAAGTCTGATTCTTCTTACTCTGGGGCGGGGTCAATGCCAGGCTCGATATTTTGGCTCCGCAGTTGGGACAGTTCTTTACCTGCTCGTCCTTGGTTTCGAAGGCCCTGTTGCATCCGAAGCAAACGATGAGGCCGAAGGTCGTGTTTGCATTGTCGGTAAGCTGTCTTAGCTCGCTGTTATCGGCGAGGTTCTGGTCTAGCGGGATCTCGGCTACCATGTGCTCTACCAAGAGGCCGGCGTCGAGGATCTTCTTCGCAGTCTCATCCTGCCCGGCATTTTCGGCGTCGAGCCATTTCTCAAGTGTTATGTCTTCAATGTCGGTGAAGAGCCTTACTCTCGCAAACGTGCCACTTGTCAACGCATCTCAACAAAACCAGTTATACCTAAATTCTCGGATTTAAGAACAGAGTAACCGGTCCTACGGCTCTACCTGCGCAAAAACCGGGCAAAGTCAATGTGACTCAGCGTGGAACGATGAACAATTGAATAGATGAGGTTGCATTGCAGAAGAAATTTTCGTTCTTTCGTTCCGAAAGACACGTGGATGCGGAAACACGAAAACGAGCTTATTATCCCAAGAAGCGTTCCATCACTTTGGAAGATTCCAGTTTTGAAAAACAGACTAGCCAAAGGAAAGGGAACGGGATCTCGAGAGGGTCGGTTGAACAGCGAGAATCCTCACGACACTCTTGAGAACTCGATTCTTGGCAACCCTATAGAAGAGAACACACTGACAATCTAACAAGGTCACTCATCCTGGCATTTCAAGATCTGAAGACGTGTTGAGGCTTATCCAGATTAGCCCAGAATCAACCCGGTTTGGCGGTCGGGGAGGTGTCTTCAAGATCACCCCTAGATTCACTGGGCTAATCACGTTTTTCGCCGAACTGTCCAAGCCTATATTGCGCCCTGAATCGCCTGTCTCGCCCATTATCATGGGCAGACAGCGAGTGTTCTAGAAAATAGGAGGTCTTAGCGACCCAGTCTCGCGTCGCATGTTCGGCCTTTCCCCTTAATGCAAACAACTTGATGAAGTCTTGCACAGGCATCTTACGACACAGGTCCGGTTCCTCCCGGACTGTCACGCGCTCTACAATCTGACAGGGGTTCTATAGGAGCTCAAGCCAATACCTCTAAGCCGATTACCGATCTTCACAATCACTCCTGGAGCATCAGTGCCAATCTTGCACAGAAGGGATTGGACAAAGAGGGAGAGGCTTTCCACCTTCACAATATCGCTCTGCAATCCCGCGGCTCTCACAGCGGTCTCTACTTGTATCTTGTCAGCTCCGACCACAATTACCCTGTCAAAGGGATATTTTCTCCACGAAACAAGACGATCTCTCGCCCCATCGCTCAGTTCCACCGAGATCTTCTCACCCTCAAGCTCCGTCACAATCACCTTCAAGGGCACATAGTCGACCAAAGCATTCTCATCCAGAATCTCTCTGGACGACCTAGCTTCTCCATCAGCCAATTGCGCCCTCATCCTGTGAAGCGGGTAAAGAGCATCTTTAGGCGCAGGGTCCTTGATTCCAATATCGATGTAGACCCCGTAACCAATTCGACCAGCACCCGTTACGAAGCCGTTAACGACATCCCACTTTTCTAGCCTAGAACGGGAGACTGGCGGCTCGCCATATTCTTGTTTGAGGAGGTTGAGAAATGCGTCCGCATCTTCACCTTTAGCCCTGATCTGAAGCCAATATCCCTCGAGGCTAAACTCGGACTCTACATTGAGGCCTTTAGCTTGCTTCACCAGATTGTTTCGCAGAAAATGTGAGCCTTGCCTGAGAGCATGTGGAGGAATTTTCTCGGCGAGGGTGGCGACCTGCCATCCCTCCACCACTTATTCTCGCCCCTGAAAAAACAGATTTTATCAGGGTGCGAAAGCGGCAGGACGTTCCTGAAGCTCAGACTCTAGCTTTCGCGATAAATCCTCTAGCACCTGGACGGTTCTGCTGTTGTCCTCGCTGATTAGCGAGCCGTTGCAGCTACTGCACCGGAAGGCCGACTCCATGGCCTCTTCGAAAGTCACTCTAACGGTGAGGCAGCCTTTGCACATGAAGAAGCTGTGTCCCTTCTCGTACTCGAGGCGTGAACGCATCTTCTCCAACGCCTTCTTCTTCCGGCTTCGAACGAACGCGTCTAGCTGGTCAGGCTGAAGTTTCCAGTGGTAGATGAACCAGCCCGTCTTCTCATCCCTACTCCGGACAACCGTGACCAGAGCGTGATTGTAGAGCTTGTAGAGCACTCTGCGGGCAGCATTCAGCTTAACGTTCGCGTTGACCGCGATAATATCATCGGTAGTCGTTCCAGCGTCGGATAGTGCCTGGACTACGCTGAGAGCCTCCTGCCCCCCAAAGAAGCTTGCCAGTCGTGCAAGATCATCATGATTAGACACCATACTCCCAAAAATCCCTCGTTAACACCCTGTATTGTGCGGTTCTACGATTTAATGTATTAGGCTCTAGAGACCCGTTCGGAGCCATGGGAAGACTTGTTGTGCTTCGCATCGGGCACAGGTTCTTCAGGGATTCGAGGGTTACGACTCATGTCTGTCTCACAGCTCGCGCGCTCGGCGCTGACGGTGTAATCATAGCAGATAGGCAGGATAAGACGGTTGAAGCTACTATCAGGGAAGTTGGAAAGCGGTTCGGCGGACACTTCTCGATCGAATCTGGGAAACCTTGGAGGACGAGTATTCGAGAGTGGAGGCATAACGGTGGAAAGGTCGTCCATCTAACTGCCTATGGCTTGCCATTGCCCGAAGTGATTCAGGAGATCCAGCAGACTTCAGGAGGTCTTCTTGTTGTAGTGGGGTCCGAGAAGATGCCTGGAGAGGTCTTCAAACTTGCTGACTGGAATGTCTCGGTGACGAACCAGCCGATGAGTGAGGTCGCAGCTCTCGCAGTCTTCCTCGACTGGCACCACAAACACAACGCCTTCGACACAGCCTTTCCAAATGCACAGATCCGAATCGTGCCATCCCATGATCGAAAAAACGTGCAGCAAGTTGAGCGAGAGGAAGGCTGAACTGCTGGGGAAAGAGAAATCACAGAAGCCCCGATTGAAATGAAGCTTGCGGTACTAAGCGACTTTGATGGCGCGGTTGCTCTCAACGACACGTTCGAGAATGTTGCGGAAAAATTCGCTGAGGGCGACTGGAGGGCTGTTGACGACCAATACGTCAAGGGAGAGATGACACTAGAGGAATGCCTCCGAAGAGAAGGCGCAATGGTAAGAGCGTCAAAATCCCAGATCTTGCACGAACTGGACCGAGTTACCAAGTTCAGGCCCGGCTTCGACAACCTAGCCGAATACTGCAAAACAAACCACTATCCGCTCGTTCTTGTCAGCGCAGGTCGGGATTTCGTCATCAAATACTTTCTAACGCGCGAGAATTTGATGGACAAGGTGGAATTGTTCGCGGCAGTGGCGGAATGCATGCCGATGGGTATCAAATTCGATTTTCCCAAACTAAAGGATAAGCAGTCCATGAACTTCAAAGACGACACGGTCAGGCACTATAAGACGAGGGCTGATACAGTCGCCTACATCGGTGATGGACGATGGGATCTACAGGCCCTGAGAAACGCAGACTTGAGGTTCGCGATAAAGAACTCTAAGCTCGCTAAGCTCTGCAAAGAGCAGGAGACTCAGACGACTATTGTTGCCAATTTCACAGAAGTGGTCACCTCTCTTCAGAAGAAAATGTCCGAACGAGATTCACAGCAGGGAGAAAGTGAATAGTAAACGTCTCCTTTCGGTCCTTTCTATTGCGTGTTCAGATGGGATCTATCGAAGTTCAACTACCCTGATCCTCATCAAACCGCAGGGGTACGAATCAGGTTTGCATCAGAAGGCGAAATAGGAGCTGCAGCTGAAGTATGGTACGAGGGTCTCAGAGAGGAGGAGGATTCTCCTTGGGAGAATTATCTAAAGAAATGGACACCGAGCAGCGCCGCAAGATGGTTTCTGGACTCCGAGAAACGACTGGGCGCGAAAATGTTGCTCGCAGAGAGGGAGGAGAAGATTGTTGGGATCAACGGGATAATCTCTGAGAGAAACTCAGGCAAAGGACGGTTTTTCACCGGAATAGTGGTCTCGCCTAACTGTCGAAGGCAAGGAATCGGGTCTCTACTTCTTCACCGAACACTCTTGGACCTGAAGAAGGGAGGCCTTCGAAGCGCGGAAGTGGAAACCATTCAAGGAATACCGGCGGCGAAATACCTCTATTCGAAATATGGGGGAGAGAGCATCCAGGTTCCTGCGTAGGGGGATCCTACTGGCTACGACTCAGATTGTAATTCTTGCTTGGTCTTGTTGGCCTTGTCTGTTAGGATGTCTATCGCGTCTTCCAACCTCTTACATTTCTCCTTCTCAGAGAAAAGTGCTGCCAGCAGCTCGTTGATCTTGCTAAGCGCATAATCCATACTCCGGTTGATCTGTCCCAATGGGACATAGTCCAGGCGGCGTGGCATGGTGGCGAACAATTGTCGTTGGGCGGCGTTGATCTCGCTCATCTTGGCGGAGTCGGTCGCGCCTAACCAGGTCACTTCTCGCGCTGTCTTCAAGCTCTCATACAATTGGTTTTGTAGGTCTATGTAGGCGTTCCAGTAGACAAGCCAGGACTCGTTGAATTCGTCAAACGTTTGTTCTATTCGCTTACTCTTCTCCGTGTTTGAACTAGCTGACAATGGTGCGTGTTGAAAGAGACCGTGTCCGGTAAATGTGTTGCGGGGTCTAGTAGCGACTGTTTATGAGTAGCGATACCTGGCTCACCAGTTGGTAATCTTAGTGGAACATGTTTGCGACAGGTGTGGCGGGCAGTTCGAATATAGTGAGCTTAACGCGCAGGAAAAACAGATTCTTGATCCGGCTGGAAAATGGAAGACAGAACGTACTTACAGGTGTTTTGACTGCGAGAAAGAAGCCCTACTGGGACTAGGCGCACCTTAGAAAGGCGCGGGCAGATTCGGGCTTGATATCGAGTCTATCTCTTCTTTAGAGCCGCGGATTCGACCTTACCATGGACTCTTACAGTTCCGACTCGCAAGGATGACGTTGCGAGTTCCATGGTCACATCGAAATTGAAAGCGTAGTCTTTCTCAGCCATTTTCTCCAAGACCTCTGCAAGAGAGGAAGGTGAGGATTCAGTCTTCTGGGGCATTATGATCAAGTCCCTCTACCCACGTCTTGAGTATAAAGTTCTATGGAAGGCGGTGCGGTGCTCTTCTTTGTAAGAGGCTAGCTTAGCTTGCAGAGTTTGTCAGTGTGCCAATTTTTTGGGTTTGTAACAGTTACGGAACACGGACGAATAGACAATTGTGCTTTGAGCATTCTGGCTGGGTCGATTTTGCGACTAGATTGTCTATGCTAGGGCATCGTTGTATAGTGCGTCCAGTACGGAGTACGCTTCCTCAGGGGTCGAAGGATTCGCTGGCAGGATATCCTCAGCGATCGACCTCTCAAGGATTTGGCGGATGCAGTACCGGAGCTTTGTTGGTGTCATGCTTGCCTCGACGTTCCACATCGGGTGGTCCATGTTGACGAAGACAGTGCGAACACCATTCTTGTCCGTCTCAACATACGCCTGACCCCTGTCTCCACCATGGGCAATGTCGAAGGCTAGGACCTGGTCCTTTAGATGTATGACGCTGCGGGTTGCATCTCGAGGATGCGTCTTCGACTTCCGCCCTTTCCGATGGCCTGACTCGTTTTCCTTCTTCGCCACGTGACAAGCAGCCTGACTAGTTTTTGACGATGCCTTGGCTTTGATCATTGCTTTCGAGAGTATCTCGATGTTTCGCCGGATACTACGCCGCAATCTCTCCGCAATCTCCCGGTTCAGATATTGAATGCTGCGAAGTTCTCTGCGGCTGGCTGTCTGTCTGAGAAACTTGTAGACCCGGTTCCGGACAAAGCCCCGCATGGCCCTTTCGAACACCCTCCACTGTGCACTGTCTCGCTCGAATTCGTTACCTCCGGGCAATCGACGGAGAAAGTCGGCGTTGACCCATCCTTGTATCCGGCTGAGTCCGTGTATACGGTACTGGTCGAGTCCGAAGAACTGGTGTTGTAAACAGGTGATATGTTTCTGCTGGACGCTCATGCCTGCTTCGGAGATTCCAGCGCGTGTTTTCGAGATGGGAAGGATCAAAACTTCGCCAGTGATCTTCCCGTATTCTGTGGCAATATTGACCGGCAGGAGAGTTGCGCCACGGAGTTCTTCCGGCTTTACAGCTTCCCCGTTGACGAAGACTTCGAACGGCCCGTATCCTCGCAATGCAAGGACGTTGGCTCTTGCAAGTAAGGCTCTGCGGACATCTCCAGGGTCAGTCTTTTTCGTCAACGATCGAATCCTGATCCTCAAACCGTCATGATCCAACGGTGCCTGGATCACCCTCAAGGGTCTCCAGGTGGACTGGTCTGTCGGAGCCCAATGACGATCGATTAGGTTCTCTGTAAGCATGATGGTCCGGTCGAAGCGTCCCTTGTGAACCTGGAGCTCCAGCTCACGACCTAGAGTTAGCCAGGCGAGGCTTCCCATCCCATAGGATTCACGTATCGGGCGCTTGTATTTCGGCGAGAAACCCTCGCCTGTTGTTTTTCCCTTGGTGAGAAATTCGCGTAGGCCGTCGAGGTCCATTCCATGGCCCCATTCCTCGTATTCGATCTGGGAGCCTGAGTCGACGATTTTGATCTCGACCCTTGTTGCTTCTCCCCACATCCACGAGTTCACCACGAGCTCGACGAAGAATTGTGCTGCGTCGGTGTATTGTCGTCCCAGGGTCTTGATGATACTCTTGTGAGTAGAGACTCTTAGATCCTCGTCGACTATCGAGTGCACTGCTCTCGCTGAATGCGCTGGTCGTCTTGTTGCCAAGGGTCTTGCGTCTTTGTCGTATGGAAAGTCGGCCGAATAATGGAGTGCTGTAACCGCTATCGTCTAAGAAAGGGAAAGGATCGATTCGCTTCTAGTTTCGTCCCGCTGCTTTCCTAGTCTTCTCGTTTCCTGACTCTGGAGGCTCGGGGAAAAGGTCCTTCGGCATCCCGGATAGTACATCCGACAAGGAATCTCGTCCCATCTGTCCTGGACCCGCGGTCTGGAAGGGCCGGACTCTGTTGAACAGGTCGTCGATCTTGTTTGCCATCTTCATTTTCTCGTTGATTCTCGCGTCAAGCTCTTGACCGTCGGCCTCCAGCTGTTGTACTCTGGGCGCGAGTCCTTCTATTCCCTTAGAGACCTCAAGCATTCCGTTAACCGTGGCGAGCGATGATCTTAAACTGGTAATCTCCTTCTGCATCCCTTCCCGGTAGCTACGGAGTCTGTCTAGTATAGGTTGGTAGAGACGTAGAAAGTCGACCATGAGACTCTCGAATTGTCGGATAGCGAGGGTGAATTTTTCTTCTCTCTTTTTCTCTGCAAACTGTTTCGCTGTACCCAAGAGCTTCTCGCGGAGAGCAACTCTTTCGATAACATCGTCCAATACTTCTCGTACATTGTACGACTCGTCAAACACGGTCTCGCGCATTAGCGGTCAATATTCCGCACAAAGAGCCTTAGCATTAAGAGACGCGTCACCTAGGACGGCAAAATACGGTATCGGATAAATATAGGAAACCTATTCGGAATCTGAAAGCCACTCTAACCACTCGCCGTGCGGTTGACTTTTTGCCAGTATTTTCTCGGTCTTCGCTCCTCCGTTGAACGAAGCGAGGGTGAGGAGGGGAGTTTCGGAGCTTTTTGCCCATTCCAAGCTGATTTGAAACAGGTTTCTCTTCTCGGACACTTTGGCTAGGAGGGACTCCAGCCTTTCTCTATCCTTTCCGCTTGCAAGGGAGAGAGTAAAAGAGTGAAAGACGCACAGGTGAAAGCCGCTTCGGACGCGATCTACTAGACTGGGCAAAAGCTCTAGAGCATCTCCGCGAATGATTTGCGGAGGGTCTTGTCTTGCCACCGCGATGGCGCGCTCGAGTTGATTGGCTCTTTTCCGCTGCTCAGGCCACACCAAAGCCCGAAGCCATTGAACACTCTCGGAGTCGTTCAAGTCAAGGGGATTTAGATCTACTCCAAGGCGTGAAGCGATTTCCGGAAACCGATTGGGAACTGGAGGTCGCTTTCCTCCCCGCAGTTGACACTCGATTTGTACTGGTGAGTTCGGGGGTCCACACTGCAAGTTTTCGTCATATCGGTAGTGGTAGTGGTCCCAAAGCAGCGTCAAACCTGCACTTGAGCCAATCTCGATCAGAGCCAGTGGCCGATTTTCGCCTTGACGGGCCACAAGTTCGAAGGCTGGAATCAAGGCTGCGCATCGTCCCACCTCGTTCGTCTGGACCGAGTGGGTCGTGATGATCTCGGCTATCTCGTTTTTGCGTTCGAGGACGAAGCTACGAAAATATGGATAGACGTAGTCGTCGTGCCGCGAGGCATTATTGAGACTGGGGTAGAACGCGGCAACTTGATGACGTTCGCCCTTGAGTAGAAGAAAGTGAACCGCGCCGAAGAACAGGTTCGGCAACGCGTTTTTCTCCCAAGCCTGAGCGGCCACCCCGAGAAGCTCCGGGTCTTCGGCAACCCTCACCGCGAGGCTTACGTAAAGCGGGGAACCACATGGATAAACCGTGGCCGCATAGTATCGGAAGCTCTCCGCTGTTTTGTCGATTGATGACGAAGAATTTGGTTCGTCCATAGGACCTCGGGTTGAGGTATCCTTGGGATTATCAGGATTTCCGGTAGCTAGCTTCCGGCTGAAGTTCTTCACGTGCGACTTCTCGTCGCAATGCGTCGTAGGCTGCGTGTCCGTCGGGTTCGTTGACGACTATTATGATGTCTCCATGGCCGAGGAAGGCATCGATGATGTTGACCCCGTTCCGGTAGAGGAGTTCTGTGATGTATGATGCTATTCCGGGCGTGTCCCAGGCGTTGGTGGGGAGGTAGAGCGAGAGCTTGGCCACGTTCGGTTGTACAGTGACGATATTGAGGTGGCGCAGTTTCTTTTTGATCAGCTCGTAGTCTTCGGATGGTAATATGATCTTGATCGAGTTGGCTAGTGGGAATATGTGGGGAAACTCTCCTAGTGATACGGAGATTTCTGAGAGTTCGTTGAGTATCTTGGGAAACTCGGCGCGGGGAGCTTTTACAGTTACATCCGCTATTCCGTTTGATAAAGACATCCTGGTGTTTTCTAAGGCTCGGACTGGGTCCAAGGATTTCAGTTCGGCTAGCGTGTCTGAGAATCTTTTGATCGCTACGACCAGCGTGTTGATGGTAGGTTTTCGGCCTGTCAGTTGTTCGACGTGTGGCTGAATTAGTTCGGCGACTGAGTGGAAGTTTGTGAGCTTCATTTTGAGGCATTGGTAGATGGGGTAGTTTTTGGTGAGGATCTGTCTCACGGCCTCTGGAACTGTCACATTTTTCGAGGTGAGAGCTGGCAATCTCAATCGCTTCTCCTACTGTAATACCTGCGGTTCCGAGTTAAAAGGTTTATATACAAAGTAACATGTGTTACTCAGTTGCAATAAGATGATATCTATGCAAAACACAAACTATCCCGCCTACGTCTTCGCAACCGTCAATCACGGTATGACGAAGAACGTGGTCGAGGAGCTAAAGAACAACCCGAACATCGACCTCATCGCACCAGTCACAGGACGCTTCGACCTAGCACTACGACTAAAGCAGAATACCCCGGAACAAATCGTACAACTCGTCAGCCAAATCCGCAAAGTACAAGGCATCCAGACTACTCAGACACTCTTCGGTTTCAACGGCATCAACGGCGCTCACTTCCAGAACCAGATGCCACTCGGCATCAGCCTCTTCAACGTCACCAGCCCAATCGAGACATTCGTCAACCAGCTCAAGAGCTTCCCAGGCCTCATCGAGGCATGGACCACTCCAGGCCAGTTCGACATCGTAGCACTCTGGCAGGCAAGGACCTCTGACGAGATCGTCAAGTCCGCCTTCGAGAAGTTCCCAACACTACAAGGTATCGCCCGCAGCGAAACACTTCTCGCACCCACACCCCTCTTCAAACAGTAAGCAAACCCGTTAGCTCTAAGACCAACCTCCCTTTTTCTTTCGTCTCACGCAGAGGATTTTCCACCAGAGATTACCGTCTGTCAAACATGTTTGAAAGCTAAATCTATCGATTATCCGCCTAGAACCCGTGCGAGCAGTTTGAACATCGCGATGTAGAAATTCCCCTCCAACGGTCTCAGGAACGGCCCGGTATCGAAGTAGGGCCTAAGAACCCAGGCCATCTGTGTGCCAACAAACACTTGGACCAAGAGGCTGATGAGAAAGCCTTCCACCCAGCGACTGTTAGAGTGAATGCTCTCCATTCCTGCGAACTGGTACACTAGGCCAGCGATTCCCGCGATTGCAAATATTCCAACGTTGAGGAGAACGATGAAGGCGTAAGTCTGGAAGCCCTGGCCAGGCGTGGTCAGGATGAAGAAGAGGTTCACCGGGACAAAGGCAAGTAGCACTATGGACATGATGCTGAAACTGGATAGGATCACGGCTGCTGTCTGTCTGAGGCTGATGTCGCCCCCTGAAAAAGCGTCTAGCACATAATAGGTCGGCAGTGCAACGTAGAGACTGATGAGCAACAGAAGTGGTATCTTGATGACGCTGTAGAGAATCTGAAGCCCACCAGGGTAGGCTCCCATAGTCGCTCCGTAAATTGCCGCGAAGAGAATCGTGCAGAGGTTCGCGTTCAGAAGAAACCTGTTAAGGTTCTGACCAGTCTTGATATTCGCGAAGACTTCCTTTCTTCTCCGCAGGAGGTCCTCGGCAACTCTCAATACCCCAGTGTTGGTCAAGGCATGGAAGACTTGTACCGAGCGCGCTTTTAGTCGTTGCCGAAGGCAAAACTTACTATTCGGAAAGCCTGGTTGATCCTGAGCTTCCCCTCACGGAGGCCCTTTTAGAAGAGCGAAGAAGGCCGACAAACGACCAAGGGACCTTAAGGAGAACGTCCCACCCCCTTGGATAGGTTGCCCCGTTTCGTCTAGCTACGTGCCAAACCGTTTCATCTGACCGTTCACAATTCTCGAGGCTAGTGTCAGGTTTGGTTTTCCCAGCAGCCCGGTCAAGACTTTCTTGTGATCATCTGGTTGTCCGGGAAGGCGATTGATAACTCTCTTCATCTCGAGGAAGAGCTTCTCGTAGTACGCCAGACTGTGTTTCCTTTGATCCACGAGCTGCCAGTCTAGCTGCGTGTACATTGTCTCTCTTCTATCCCCATTTCCATCGTGGATGACAGCTTCCGCTTCGAACATGAAGTTTTGATTCCGTCTACGAAGGGCGAGATAAAGGGCGAAAGGAATCCTTGAAGGTGGAGAGAAGGCGATGTAGCCGCTCTCGTGACGGTCGAATCTCCGGCGAAGATTTGCTCTGTGGCCTCCGCTACAAGATGAGAACGTCTTGTATCCCTTGTCGTTCAGTGACGATACGATCTCTCGTATGGCCGGGTCGATGCGAGATGCGTTTCTTCCTTTAGCCAGATCTTTCCAGTTAGAAACGTCGAGTTCCCCCAACCTCCTAGAGTGGGCGCGTGGCAAGAATTCTGTGGGCGTCAACTAGACTCCGATTAGCCTACTTACCTAGAATGTCAACTCTTCGGACTCGCGTTGGGACCCTCAACGAAAAAGAGCTTAAGGGAGGCTCACAGAGCAAGCTGCTTGCAATGTCACCGGCAACCTTCACTGTCGAGGTCGTCGTAGAGAACAAACCTCTAGCTCGGGACCCTGAAGGAGAGACGATCCACCACAATCTGATCCTGAAAGGTGGCTATTCACAGGTGACAAACGTTCGTGCTGGTAAGCTGTTGCGGATGAGTGTTGAGGCCAGCTCCCCGGAGGACGCTAAACAACTTGTTCGGAAACTCTGTGACGATCTCCGGATCTACAATCCTGCAGCACACACCTGCCAGGTCAGGGTTGTAAGCTAACGAAGCGAGCTATCAGGTCGTAATTTTCCGCCTGAAGTCTCATTTTTCAGCACTCTCCTCCGTTGACATATGCCTGTCAAAAAAGGGCTTAATAGGCATCGAAATCAACTACTTTGGGAAACTAGGATAATGGCAAGGGTCGCAGTAGTACAATTCCCTGGAAGCAACTGCGACCTAGACGCGCTAGAAATTCTCCAAAAAACCATCAAGGTCCCAACAGACCTAGTCTGGCACCAAGCCCTGAAAAATGATCAATATGACGCCTACATCCTACCGGGAGGCTTCTCCTACGGCGACTACCTCCGCGCTGGCGCAATAGCCGCGACCAGCCCAAGCCTAGAAACTATCAGAGAGGCAACTGAGAGAGGCAAGCCAGTTCTCGGAATATGCAATGGCTTCCAGATACTAGTCGAGGCCGGAATCCTACCCGGCGCTGTACTTCGAAACACCGGGTTACGATTCGTCTGCAAGTGGACACGGCTCAGAATAGAATCCACCAGAACACCGTTCACAAAACTCGCAAACAAAGATCAGGCACTGCGAATTCCAATCGCTCACAACGAAGGCCGATACTATCTCGATAACGGCCAGCTTGCTGAACTTGAGAAGAGAGAGCAGATCGTTCTACGATACGTTGACGAGAACAATATTCCATCGGAGGATTCGAACCCTAACGGCTCCATGGACAACATTGCCGGAATCTGCAACAAGGAAGGAAACGTGATGGGGCTCATGCCCCACCCCGAACGCGCCTCCATACCCATTCTAACCCCGGACAATCACTCAGAAGGAAGGATGATTTTCGACTCGATGATCGAAACTCTCGAAGGAGGAAGATAGTTGAAGCTGCGAGAAAGGGAGAAGAAATAGACCACTGACCGAAGAAACTCGCTCTACTCGCCGTCTGGTTCTCGGCATATTCTCCATCGCCCTAGGCATCATCTCTCTCGTTGGATTCTTTTCCATCGCCTATATCGCAGGAATCGGTTTTCTCGGCGGTTTCTACGGTCTCATATTGATAGCACTGGGCGTGGGCCTGATCCTTCCGAAAAAGGAGCATAAGAAAGAGGAGATTCCATAAGACTTGACAGAAGAACCCTCCGCGAAAAAGAGAACGTATCCGCGCGCCGCCGCCATCGTGGGAGGACTTATCGCCGGAGTTGTCGCAGGTCTAATTGCTTATCTCATCGCCGGCCTCGTCGGGTTCATCATCGCCTTCATCATAGGAGTAGTCACAGGTTCGCGTGCAATACTTCTAGCTAATCGAGCAAGAGAGCGACCGTCTTGACACGATCCGTCGTCGCGGAGTCTCAAAGCTTGATCCTAGTGGAAGTTCCGAAGCCCAATCTCACCCATGAGGAGATCCGGTACGCTGTGAAGAAGCTTCAGCGCGAGCCTAACGAGGTTGAATGGGCGATGCTCGAAGCGCAGTGGTCCGAGCACTGCAGCTACAAATCCAGCAAACCACTCCTCAAACAGCTTCCCAGCAAGGGACCCAGAGTTCTCGTCGGACCCGGTTTCGACGCCGGGGTCATCGACGTCGGCGACGGTTGGGTCGTGACCCTCCACATCGAATCACACAACCACCCTAGTGCCATCGACCCGTATGGTGGAGCGGCCACTGGCGTCGGCGGGGTCGTCCGCGACATCCTCAGTCTAGGAACACGTCCCATCGCTCTCCTCGACCCTCTCAGGTTCGGATCAATAGAGAGCCCTCACACCCGCTGGCTCTTCGACAATGTGGTCAGGGGAATAGCAGACTACGGCAACTGCATAGGCGTCCCAATAGTCGGTGGGGAGGTGGAGTTCGACCCATCCTTCGAACGAAACTGCCTCGTTGATGTCGCATGCGTTGGCCTCGGACGAAAAGGCAAGCTTGTCCTAGGCGAAGCTCGCCACCCAGGTGACCTCATCTACCTCATCGGAGGAAGAACCGGACGAGACGGGATCCGCGGAGCAAGCTTCGCCAGCAAGACACTGACAGACAGGTCCGACACAGAACGATCTGCCGTCCAAGTCCCCGATCCATTCACAAAGAAGCTCATCATCGAAGCGATACTAGAAGCTGTAGAGGCGAACCTCATCCAGGGAATGAAAGACCTCGGCGGGGGAGGCCTAACCTGCGGACTATCAGAGATCGCCGCGAAGGCTGGAACAGGGATAGAGATCGATCTGGACAAGATCCAGACACGGGAGCCCGACATGCAACCCGAAGAGATCATGATCTCCGAATCACAAGAGAGAATGGTTCTCCTAATCCGAGAGAAAGACGAGAGAAAACTCGTCAGTATCCTAGAGAAATGGGAGGTAGGCTACGCGAAGATAGGACAAGTCACCAAGGACGGCCTCCTAACCATCCGGCTGGGAAACGAGATTGTGGCGAAAGCGCCGGCTATGTTCGTCGCTGAGGCACCACTCGCACCCAGGTTAGCAAAGCGTCCTCCATATCTCGATGCTCTCGCAGAGGTATCTGAGCCAGCTCTGCCTGAAGACTTCGGTCAATCACTCATCGATCTACTCACTAACCCGAATATCGCCAGCAAGGAATGGATCTATCGCCAGTATGATCACGAGGTCGGAATCCGGACCATCGTTAAACCGGGACAAGCCGACTCCGCACTACTGCGTCTTCCAAACAAGCGTTCTCTTGCTTTCACCACCTGCGGCAACAGTAAACAATGCTATGTTGACCCCTACTGGGGAACCGCGGGGGTTGTCTCGGAAGCATTCTGCAATCTAGCCGCTGCCGGCGCGGAACCTGTTGCGGTCGTCGATCACTTGCAGTTTGGAGACCCTGGTAATCCTGAGGTCTACTGGACCTTCAAAGAAGCCATTCGAGCCATCTCCAACTATCTTAAGGCTCTCGGAGTGCCCTGTGTCGGAGGGAAGGTTAGCTTCTACAACGAAGACTCTGTGAGTCGCAGGGCGATTAAGCCCTCGCCTGTCATTGCCGCAATAGGACTCGCAGAATCCAAAACTCCGAAGGTACTACAGGCTCTCAGTAGAGAAGGAGACGATCTCATCATCGTCGGAAACACCTCCGATGAGATGGGTGGAAGCGAATACTACGAACACATACACAAGCTCACAGGCGGCCGGGTCCCAAGGGTCAACTTGAAGAAAGAGAAGACGCTCTTGCGAGCGCTGTTGAGGACTCTGAGAAGAGGAGGAGTAGAAAGCTTACACTATATCTCGAAAGGTGGATTAGCCGTCGCGGTAGCCGAGATGTCAGTTCAAGGCCGCAAAGGCACAACCATAGACATCGACAAGGTTCCAAACATGACCAGCAGAACGGACAACTTGCTATTCTCAGAATCAAGATCGCGATTCGTCCTCGAAACAAAACCCAATAACACAACTAGAATAGTCAACTCGTTCAAACGACTCGGAATACCTGCAGCAAAGGTCGGGACAGTAACGGACAACGGAATCCAGTTCTTCTCAAAGGGACAAGCCATCATCACAATCCCCTTGGCTGAAGCTTCAAGGGCGTGGTCCGGAACGATTCCCCGGGCGATGGAGGCGACGCTATGAAAGAACACTGTGGCGTCCTGGCCGTATATTCGATGGAAAACCAACCCATTGCCGAGCGCATCGTCAAAGGGCTCGCAGCCCTCCAACACCGAGGCCAGGAGTCGTGGGGAATAGCAGTACCCGGCGAGCCTATCCTCAAGGGCTTAGGCCTAATTGGACAGGGTGCGGATGCGAATGCGAAGAAGATTCTCAGCTTCACCAGCAATCGCGGAATAGGACACGTACGCTATTCGACCCGCGGACGGACGACACTAGAGAACGCGCATCCGCTCGACATTCGCGGCGAATTCGCCATCGCCCAGAATGGGACCATCGCAAACACGGAAGACCTTGAACCAATCGTCGAAAAAGAATTTCCAATACTAGGCTCGACGACAGACACGAAGCTCGCTGGATATCGTCTCCTGCAACACTATCGCGCTGAGCAGGATTGGACCCGTGCGTTTCACAAATTGAGCAAAGAGCTGAGCGGCTCCTACAGCTTCGTCATGATAACACACGGCGGCGAGGTACTAGCGGCTAGGGACGAAGCAGGGTACAGACCCCTCTGTCTCGGATATGATCCTGAAACGGACACTCACATCGTTGCTAGCGAGAGCTGCGCCCTCACAGCCCTCCACGCAGACCTTGTCAGAGATGTTCAACCCGGCGAGCTCGTCAGTCTGACCAAAGATGGTCTCAAAATAACAAGATTCGCGGACGCACCACGCCACTATCACTGTCCATTCGAGTACACTTACTTCGGTCATCCCAGTAGCAAGATCGATGACCACTACGTATACGACGCACGACGAAAGCTTGGTAGAGTCCTCGCCAGAAAATACCCGTTCAAGGCCGATGTTGTCATTCCCGTCCCCGACTCGGCAAGACCTGCAGCTCTGGGTTACTCTGAGGAGAGTGGTATTCCAATGGAAGAGGGTTTGATGAAAGACCGATACCGGAGAAAGGGAAACATGCGCAGCTTCATCGAGCCAACGGCCAAGAGCCGGGAAGAGATAGTTCGAGAGATCATCATCATCAAACCCGTCGTTGACGGCAAAGACGTTATCGTGGTCGATGACAGCATTGTCCGTGGAACCAGCAGCAGAAACATCGTCCAATCCCTCCGAGACGCAGGAGCGAAGAAAGTCTACATGGTCGTCACCTTCCCGCCCATCCGCCACCCATGTTACATGGGCATCGATTTCCCAACAAGGGAAGAATTGCTCGCGAACAAAGCAGACGGCGAGACCCTTAACATCTCTGACATCAACAAGAAAGTCGCCCTTGAAATCGGCGTCGACGGTCTCGGCTACAACGATATCAACGGTCTTAGCGAGGGAATCGGCCTTGGCAAGGACGAAATGTGCTTCGCCTGCGTTACTGGTGAGTATCTGGGTCTAAAGAAAGATCCTGTGCTTCGAACCCGGGAAGAAATGAAGGCCTAACCCAGCAATGCCGGGTCTGATAGGATTCTACACGTTTGGCGAAGGACGAGAAAACTGGGACGCGTCCCACTTCATCCACTACGGGCTGAACGCGCTCCAAGGACGGGGGCAAGAATCTGTCAGCCTGGCAACAATCGGACAGGGAAACACCTTACACACTCTCTCAGGAAAAGGAGGTGTTGAAGAATTCTTCCAGAAAAACAGGGCAAGTATTCCGAAAGGCTTCATCGGAATCGGACAGACATCCTCCTACCTAGAGGACTACCTCGTCCACGTTAAAACGCCTTACGAGATGGTTCTCGCACTTGACGGCACGACAGATCTTCACGAAAACCGCGGCGAAGCCACCAAGCTCTTCGCACGCCAACTCTCACAGCTCCTCCACAGCGAGAAAGAACCGCTCAAAGCAACTTCGATGCTCATCAATAAGATAGGAGGGGGATACTCCTTCGCAGCTCTGACCCACAAGCAAGAACTCATCACAGGAAGAAACCCGCTCGGGGTAAAACCGCTCGAGACCGGGAGCGTAGGCTTCGACATTTCAGCCGTTGCATCCGAGACCTGCGCTCTCGACGTGATGGGCATTGACCAGACTGGATCCGTTGAAACGGGAGAGGTCATCATGTTCAGTCCCGAGGATATTCGCGGAAATACGCCCGCAACTGACGCTGGTAACTTCTGCAGCTACGAATACGTCTACCTAGCAAGACTCGACAGTCAAGTCAATTCTCTTCCGGTAGCCAAGGTCAGAAACAGCATCGGGAGAGAGCTAGCCAAGACTCACCCGGTCAAAGCCGACGTTGTAATTGGCGTTCCAGAGACAGCGCTCCCGATTGCCAATGGATACAGTCAAGAGTCCGGCATGCCCCAGGAACCCGGCTTCATGCGAACCGGAGAGAACATCCGTGCGGCTCTCGAACCAACACAGAAAGAACGTCTCGTAGGAGTCCAGCTCAAACTCAACCCCATCAAGAGCGCGGTCGAAGGCAAAGACGTGGTATTGGTGGACGATAGCGTCGTCAGGGGAAATACTCTGCGAAACACTGTTCTGAATCTCAAACGCAGCGGCGCCAAACAGATACACGTTCGAATTGGAAGCCCGACACTCGTCTCACCATGTCCCTACGGAGTTGAGATCCCGCCCAGAGACGAACTGATTTCTGGCAGCCTGAGCGAGAAAGAACTCGCGAATAATGTCGGGGCTGACAGTATATCGTTCATGACCGCTGAAGAACTCCAGCACGCCATCGGGCTTCCAAGACAGAATCTCTGCATGCGCTGCTTCGAGAACGGAGGCGCGAAACGATGAGAGTAATGGGTGTAGGCGGAGGTGCACGCGAACACGCGCTTGCTTGGAAGTTGAGTCTCAGCGATCACAAACCAGAGATATTCTGGATCGCTGAAAATCGGAATCCGGGTATTCACAAGATCTGCAGGGACTACAAGGGAGAACTTCGTATCGGCAGAACAACAGACCCGAAGACGATTGTCAGGTCTGCCCGCGGCTGGGGAATCGACATAGTGGTAGTGGGACCCGAGGAGCCTGGTTTTCACGCTATACCAGACGCACTTGAAAAGGAAGGCATCCAGTGCATCGGTGCTAGCCAAGAACTCTCAATCATAGAACGTTCCAAAGCAGACCTCCGACGCCTGCAGTGGGAGAACAATCTCCCGGGTAAGCTTCTCTTCCGAACCTTCAAGAACGCGCGGGAGGCCTCGGGCTATATCCGGAAAAACATCGACACTCAACCCTGGCTACAAAACATCGTCATCAAACCTGCCCGTCAGTCCGGCGGTAAGGGTGTCAAGCTGATTGAAGACCAGCAGATCTATCTACACGATGAGAAGGAGCGTTTCAAAGAAGCCTACTTCGATTCTCTCCAGGCCAGCATGGCTGCCTACTCTGACATCGAAGACAAGATTCTGGTTGAGGAGAAGGCATGGGGTCCCGAGTATTCTCTGCAATGCTTCACAGATGGCAAAACCGTTCTTGGCACCCCTCTCGTCCAGGACAACAAGAGCGCCCACGACTTCGACAGCGGACCCGAGACAGGCGGAATGGGCAGCATCTCAGGTCCCGACATGACCCTCCCATTCATTACTAGGGAAGAGTATGACAAGTCGCTCAAGATCGTTGAGGGAATCGTTGAGGCCGTCCAGAAAAAAACCGGCAAAGCCTACCACGGCATGGTCGGCGGGCAGATGATGCTCACGGAAAACGAGGGACCGACAATTATCGAGATGTACTCTCGGCTGGGTGATCCCGAAGCCATCAACATGCTTTCGATGCTCAAAACAGACATCGTCGACATCTTCCAAGCCATAGCTGAGAGACGGCTGTCTAGGCTGAAGCTCGAATTCACCAATGAGGACGCGGCGGTTGTAAAGGTCGTCGCTCCTAATGGATATCCCGAGAAACGGGAGAAAGCCAAGGGTCACCCGGTTCAGGTTTTCGAGACAAACATCAAACGAAATGGGTGCTACTTGTTCTGGGGAAGTGCTGATCTCCAAGAAGACCAGCAAGTTGTCACGGGAGGTTCTCGCCTTCTCGCGCTAATGGCGATGGACCATACTCTACCGCCGGCCAGTGCGAGGATCGAGAAAACGGTGTCCAGTGTTCAACTCACTGATGGATGGGGCCTTTATCATCGAAGCGACATAGGCACAGACCGACTTCTCGCGAAGCGACGTGACGCGGCTGAAAGAGTCCGTCGACTCTACAAGTACAGGGAAGAACACGGGATTCTTGGAAGCAGAATGGGATGGGTTCCAAATCTTGGCAGGATCGACACTTCACAACTGTTGCTGAAAGAGATGCATGGACCAGAAAAGGCCTAGTTGAATGGTCCCGATTGGCGTCTTGGCGTCAGGACGAGGTTCAAACCTTGATGCCGTACTAGACGCGGTCGATAATCACTACCTCACTAAGTGCGAGGCCAAGATTGTAATCAGCAACAGACCCAACGCGCCAGCTCTCGACATAGCCAAGAAACATCATGTCCAAACGATCACCCTGGACGACAAGGGTGTCCCCAAGAAAAGCTGGGACTACGACCAGAAAACTATCGCCGCTCTCCAGTCACGCGGGGTGGCGCCGAAAAACGGGCTGATTGTACTGGCAGGTTATCTCCGGATTCTTAGCGAGCAGTTCGTCGATCTGTACCCTCGTAGAATCATCAACGTACACCCTGCTCTACTTCCATCCTTTCCTGGTTTGGAGGCGCAGAGGCAAGCCCTCGACCACGGCGTCAAGGTCACGGGTTGCACCGTCCACCTTGTCGACAGAGAGGTTGACCACGGTCCCATAATTCTTCAAACAGCAGTCGCGATCCGTGACGACGACACTGCAGAAACTCTTTCCAGCCGAATCCTCAGGGAAGAGCACCGAATTCTTCCCGAAGCAATCAGACTCCTCACAGAGGATCAATTGAGGTTTGAAGGAAGGAGGGTGCTTTTCAAGAATTGACAGCCATCCTCATGGACGGTAAACTGGTTGCTAGTGAAGTCAAGAAACAGATTGCTCAAAACGTCCAACAACTAGAAAAACATGGCACTAAGCCTTTCCTCGCCACGGTTCAAGTCGGCGACGACCCTGCCAGCGCCTCCTATCTCAAAGCCAAGCACAAGGCCGCTGATGAGGTTGGAATAAGGTCTGAGAGCCACCATCTACCCGCTGACACATCCCAGGACAAACTGGAAGCTTTGCTCGGCCAGCTCAACACTAACCCCAAGGTCAACGGAATACTCGTCCAGTTGCCACTACCCCCAGGCTTCAACGAGGAAAAGGTAATCGAGAGAATCATCCCCTACAAGGATGTAGACGGACTGCATCCCATCAACGCTGGCAAACTGGCCTCAGGTCATGAGGAACTGGTTCCGGGCACGCCGAAAGGCGTTATCAAGCTGCTAAACTACTACAAAGTTCCGGTCGCTGGATCACGTGCAGTTATCATCAACAGAAGCAATCTGGTGGGCAGACCCCTGGCTAACCTCCTCCTCAACAGAGACGCGACCGTTACCGTCTGCCACTCCAAGACGGCCAACCTTTCAGGGATGACACGGACCGCTGACATTCTAGTCAGTGCAGTTGGAAAGGAAATCTTCCAGATTCGCGCCGACCACGTGAAACCTAACTCGGCTGTAGTCGATGTTGGCTTGACAAGGGTCGACGGAAAGCTCCGGGGGGATGTGGATTTTGAGAAGGTCAGCAGAGTAGCCGGCTATATTACGCCGGTTCCGGGAGGGGTTGGACCTATGACGGTCGCATGTCTACTAGAGAACACTATACTGGCCTCAAGTATCCAGATTGGATTGAAAGTTTGACCGAAGCAAAGACTGCTGTGGAGAAAGAACAATTTCGACGATACATTTTGCGCCTCAGAGATCGACAGTCTACTCGAGACATAGATCAGAAGAGTGTGGAGATCCTGGATCAGGTTCTGCATCTTCACGAGTATGTCCGCGCGAGAGGTATTGCCTGTTACGTCAGCAAGGGTAGCGAGGTTGACACTCGTCCACTCATCCGAAAGGCCTTGGATAGCAACAAGCGAGTTCTTGTTCCCGTTGTGAAGAAAGGAGACATTGACCTCTTCTTCTCCGAAATCAAAGACCTCGGGAAAGAGCTCGCGCCTGGAAGCTTCAACATTCCCGAGCCCAGACCAGAGTTTCTACGGCCCGAGAGCCTCGATGCAGTCGACGTTATGTTCATTCCCGGGATCGTCTGGGACAAGGAAGGCTACCGTCTCGGCTGGGGCAGAGGATATTTTGACCGCATTCTCAAAACGCTTCCAGAACATGTTCGGTCGATCGGTCTATCGTTCAATCTTCAGCTTGTCAGTCGCGTTCCTCGGGATCAGTTTGATTTACCAGCGAACACGGTAGTCACAGAATCTCGAGTTGTGCGGTGTCACAGTTGACCAAAAGCGTTAGCATCGTCATGGGCTCGGAGAGCGATCGGGAGATCGCCAAGAAGGCTGAGACCATTTTTGAGAAGCTTGGCATTCCCTTCGAAACGAAGGTTCTCTCGAGTCACCGCAACCACAAAGAGCTTGACAAGTACGTCGAGGGTTCCAAGTCTGATATTTTCATTGCAATTGCCGGGCTCAGCGCTGGCCTACCTGGTTTCGTGGCGTCCCTAACCAACAAGCCAGTGATTGGGGTCCCGGTCTCGGGCAAGCTCAACCTCGACTCGATCCTGTCGATCGTTCAGCTCCCATCAGGCGTCCCGGTTGGTACCGTCGGCCTGGACAATGGAACGAACGCGGCACTCCTCGCCGCTGAGATTCTTGCACTCTCCGACTCAGAACTCGCAAAGACCCTCCAGCAATACCGTGGTGGTCGTGTCTAGATGCAAGAACACGTTAATGACCCTGAGAACGAATTGTCGTCGATGCCATTCAAGCATGGCAAGGTAAAGGACATCTACGAGCTCGACGGCGAGGAGCTCTTGTTCGTTTTTACCGACCGGGTATCCGCCTATGATATTGTCCTTCCTTCTACCATTCCTCGAAAAGGGGAAGTGCTCTGCAAGCTTGCGGAGTACTGGTTCAACTATCTGAAGGTCCCCCATCATATGGTCCGCGTTGAGAACGCGAACCGTATGATTGTCCGGAAACTGAAGATGATCCCAGTGGAGTGCGTTGTCCGAGGTTATCTCTACGGCAGTCTCTACGAGAGACTTGTCAAGGGAGAGGTCAACCTACCCGTGAAGCCAATCAACGCTATCAAACTTCCTGAACCATACTTCGATCCAACCACCAAGTCTGACGTGAAAGATGAGCCTGTCACGGTCGACCAGATTGTGGACGAGGGCTGGTTGGACACTGAAGAGATCATCGCGCTCAAAGATCGCAGCCTCAATATCTACAAGAAAATGTCCGAGCGCGCGGACAAGGCCGGCTTTGTCCTTGCCGATCTCAAACTAGAGTTTGGTCTCGACGACGAAAGCAACATCGTTCTAGCGGACTCGATTGGGCCTGACGAGTTTCGGCTCTGGCCGAAAGAGAACTATTCTCCGGGCAAGAACCAAGAGAGTTATGATAAGCAGTTGATCCGAGATTGGCTTTCCAAGGTTGGTTACAAGAAGATGCTTGATGAGGCGCGAAAAGCTGGCCAGCCAACCCCGAGACCGCCTGGCCTTCCCAAGGATCTGATTGATGAAACGAGTAAGCGGTACATGATCGCTTACGAGCGCTTGACGGGACTGAAGCTCTAGGTTTGCCTAGGTCCCGCATGACCTACGCCAGAGCAGGAGTCGACGTTTCCCAAGTCAGGAAATCCCACGAGGCCCTTGCGCGACTGCTGGAATCTACATTCAAAACTCGTAAAGGGAGAGTCGGGCATCCAATTTTCCCGATTGGCCATTACGCAGGTCTCGTTGACCTCAACGATGGCCGTGTCCTGAGCCTGCATACCGATAACGTCGGGACCAAGGTCATCATAGCTCAGTTGATGCGGAAGTACGACACCATCGGGATAGATTGCGTCGCGATGTGCGCGAATGATCTGATTTGCACAGGTGCAGAACCTATCAGCTTTCTCGACTATCTCGCAATGGCCAAGCACGATCGTCGCATCGTCAACGAAATCGCAGTTGGACTGGTAGAGGGGGCAAAACAGGCAGGAATGGCAATAGTTGGGGGCGAGACCGCCATTGTCCCAGACCTTCTCTCCAGCGACCCCGGGATTGACCTAGTGGGAATGGCAGCTGGAATATGCAGAAATAAAGACCTGATTCTCGGAAACAAGATCCAAAACGGGGACTCGCTGATCGGAGTAGCCAGTTCAGGAATTCACTCGAATGGTCTGACTCTCGCAAGGAAAATTCTTCTCAAGGAATACAAGCTTCAGGAGAGAGTTCCAGAACTCGGTCGCAGCGTCGGCGAGGAACTACTCGAACCTACCCTAATCTACGTAAAACCTGTTCTGGAAGCAATCGCGAATACGCAAATCCACGGCCTTGCCCACATTACTGGCGGTTCTTTTGGGAAGCTTGAGCGGATCCTCGGCCAGGCCAAGCTAGGGGCAAGGATTGATCAGCTGCCACCGACGCCGCCCATATTCCAGCTGATACAAGAGAAAGGGCATGTGACAGATCTAGAGATGCGACGGACATTCAACATGGGTGTAGGTTTTGTCTTAGTCTGCCCTGATGAAGAGGTGACCCGTGTAGATCGCCTATTCAAGAGACATGGGCACCCGGTCTTCGAACTAGGACGTGTTCAGAAGAAGCGCGGGGTCTGGATTGAGGACGCGCAGATCGACTAAGGGACTCACAGTTCACCCATGTTAGGTGCGTGTTGATTTTCGGATGATTAGCTGGTGGCGAATCTGATGATCCCTGGCTTGAATATGAGCCCGAGAAAACCGCTAATTAGTGCCAGTATTCCGGCAGCAGGACCTATGGGGGAGATCTCTAGGAAGGGAATCGTCAACGAGGTGCTTGTTACTAACACTAGCTCGCTAATGCCCATTGACACCATAACTAGACTCCATACGGAATGTTCGTCGGGCCTAACGTAGGTCAGAGCCCCAACGAAGATGGTGACTAGGCCGATAATGAATGAGTTCTGAACCAGGACTGTTGTTATGAAATAATACTGCGTATAGTTGGCAAGGCCTGTTGAGTACGCGACCGTCGCGATTCCCGCTGCTAAGGAAAATAGGAATGACGCCGTGGGCCTCTTGATCACGCCCCGTCTCTCGACTTGGCTCTGATCTGTCAATAGCGTCGGTTTATCTTCGATAATGAAGAGCTTATCGGTCTTTCCTTTCTAAATCCGTGGTTCCATTTTGAAGCGCATATGAAGAGGTTTGAGCCTGATTCAAATTCAGAGGCTGAGAACTACTCCTCCTCTATCCAACGGATAGTATCTTAACTGGCTGGAATACAGAGGACTCGAAGGCGCATTCTCCGTGGCTGATGTCACCGCGTCATCGACCGTGTGTCCGGTTGTCATGGATTGTATGAGGAGGATGGCGCCTCCGTCGCTCTGGTTTGCGAGGACGATCTGGTCCCAGCTTACGTAGACTTCAGCGCCTCTAGCTACGAAGGCCTGGGCCATCTCCGAGTTCATCAGTCCCGCACAGCCCATTACAACTAGAAGTGTGTTGGGAAAAGTTCCCTGCATTGCTTCCCGGACAAAAGTTGGAGTGATGCTGAAGTATGTGGTGTTGCTTGAGCCTAACCAGGCCTCTACGACCAAGCCGGCCTGTTGCTCGTTCACATACTTTCCGTGGTCGAATGGTTCTGAAGTGACGAGGGCGATCACGTCTCCTGTTAACCCCGTCGAGTGATTTCTCAGAATAATAATCCCGTATCCCTTGGAGGGCAGGTTCTTGAAGAGGTCAACGGTAACGTCCTTCGGCGCGTAGTAGTCAACCGTGTACCCGATTCTTGTCAACGTGTTTGTCACGTTCGCTGTGAAGTAGGGATCCGGGATTGTCGCTGAAACCTCGTCTACCAGGGCAGCTCTGAGGGGGCGGGTTCTTTCGACCGGGGAGTAGAACAGCGGGCTTCGGACGAGTAATAGAAATGAACCTGCAAGCACTAGAGTCAAGATTATCGCGGGGGCGGAATTTCTCTCTAATTTCAAGACTCTCCACTATCCCTTGAGGTCGTTGCCTAGTTGTTTGGTTCGTGGATTTACTTAGGCTTGTGGATTCTCTTTGCTCTAGCACGCCTGACGTAGATCCCAGTCAGCACGATTGCGGAAGCGATCACGGTTGCGACTCCGATGAGTGGGAGGGTCAATCCCCGTGGGTTTGTTGTGGCCGTCCCGCCGATAGTGCCACTGGTAACTGTGACGGTTACTTGGGTTGAGTGGGATAGAGCACCGCTGGTCCCTGTTACATTTACATTGTAAGTCGCTAGCGGTGTGAATGAAGTCGTCGTCACGTTGAGGGTTGAGGTTCCCGATCCGCCGGGGTTGAGAAGGACAGATGTGGGTTTCAGCGTGGTAGTTATCGTGGGGGTGCTGGGGACGACTGTGGAAGACAGTGAGACTGTTCCGGAAAAGCCGTTACTGTTCAGAGTGATCTGAGAGGTTCCAAAGCTGCCCGCGGGAATGTTTAGGGTTGAGGGGTTGGCGTTGATTGAGAAATCCGGTGCCACCACAAAACTTCCGAACATGCTTGTGGGATGAATGGTGCAGTAGTAAGTATAGGTGCCAGCGGCAATGTTGCTAACGGAGAAAGAGTAGATCGTGCTGGGCGGAAACACCGCGGAGCACGGGTCTGGTGAGGGACAATCCACCGTGCCGCTGCCGTCCCTGTTACCGTCCAGTAAGAACTGGTGAGGTGCGCCATCGGCGCTGCTTAGGCTTAGTTTGACTGTGTCGAAAGCGCGAACCGTTATCGTCGGGTTAGGATTCGTGGAGCCGTCCCATCCGGTTGTTGCAAATCCGCTTAGAGTAATAGGGACGGTGGCCGCTTGTGCTCTTGGAATCTTTGGGACTATGGGGCCGAGCAAGGGCAAGGGAATGATGCTGACTATTAGGAATATGGAGAGAGCTACTGCTAGGTACCCGAGTTTCGCCATAGCAATCTACTACAAATATAGGAGCCTAATAATACCATCGGCCTCTTCCAGAAGCAGGGCACGTCGGCGGCTTCGCTCTCACTCTTTCCCATAAAGCGCTAGGCGAGGTCGTCGAGCATTTAGGTACAACCTAACGAGGGTTCTAGTTCTTCTAACCCTATGCTTCTACTTTGGAGTGCTCCGTGAGGACTTTTAGTTCTGCGGGTTTCGCACGGAATCCAATCTTTGCATGGGTACCGTCGCAGAAGGGCTTACTGTTAGAGCCTCCGCATCTGCACAATGCGGTGAATACCTTGCCGTCCAGGTACACTGGATTCGGCCCGTTTTCCGTGGACTTGATCTCTACTCGGTGCTTGACCGTCGGGGCTGTAGATTCTATTTAAACAAAGGCGGACATCGTTTTGACGTTTTGTCTGTGGAGGGTTTGCGCCCGGGCGTCATGCTTCCCTTTCTCTTGCCTCTTCTTCTTCCTTGTCAGTGTCGTATTCTGTCTATTCTAGTTCGTCCTGTACATATTCCTCTGGAAGGCCGACTTCTTTGACGGAGAACTTAGTCCATTCCTTCCCGCAGTCTTTGCATCGATAAGTAAACTTGTAGGTGATGAATGCCTCTGGCTGGTCGGCGATTCTTTCGCCGGTTTCTATGGAGATACCCATTCTAAAAATTACGTCTTTCTCTTTGAGAATCTCGCCCGTGTCTACCTCTTCCCTTGACACTAGCTGAGCGGCAAGAAACCTATGGCAGAAGGGGCATTCTTCCAGGACCAACGCGGCTCTCCCACCTCTTTAGCGGGTGAAGTAGTTAGTCATTACCCCTGCGGCACGCTAAAATTGCAGGTCGATACTGCCAACAGTGAGTTCCATCAATTGAAGAGGTGTCCAACATGCGGCTCGGTTTCGCTGAATAATGAGGTGGAATGCGGGGTTTGTGGAGGAAGCCTCGCCGAAGCCTCGTATGAGTCGATGGGGCAGATAGAACGCGATCAGGCTGCTGAGATGGCAGAAGAAGAGCGCAAAGAGAGAAGGGTGGTACGAAGGACTGAATCGCTAGGGATCGTGGCAACGATCGCGTTGGTCATTCTGGGGATTGGCAGCCTGGTCGGAGGTATCCTGGTCCTCGGACAGTTCAATAATCTAGGCGGCTTGCTGTTGGTGTTGCTAGGCATGATCCTGCTCTTGGAGGTTCTCGGCGTCGGCATTGCGAGGCCAATGTTTCGCAAGTATCTTAGCTAGTCACCATGATACGGTTGAGCATACCTGCCGTGTCGGTTTGGAGGCTTAATCGGTCGGAAAGTCTAGTTGTTCTTCTGGAATTCCAACGGACCTGCCGTATTCGATAACTTCTTTCCACGTAGACTTGTCTACGGCCTGAAAGTCGAACTTCCTACCTGGAAAGACTGCCATGAGTCTTTGACCCTTCCAAAAGTGAGCATACCAGCTTTTCCTGATCTCGCTTGAGAGAGCTTCGATCTGTTCTTCTTTCACTTGTACCCAGTAAAGGTGCCATCTCCCCTTGGTTCCTAGATCGTCGACGGGTTCATCGTGTTCAGAGATTCGGGCTTTGTACACGTCGAACTCGTTAAGGAGGCTCGGTTATCTTAGGCTCTCGGAGATTATGATTCCTCTCCACTTAAGGGTCATTTTTGGGCCATCTTGCCCTGGTAGGCGCCTAAGTTATCTGGCCATTTGACTATACGATGTTATGGAAGAAGAGAAAAAAGAGTGGACTATTGGTATAGCCCACCGCATGTTCGGGAGGGGTCGTGCTTTAGATGTGTTGCTGTAGGTCGCGCATCATCTGTTCGAGCTGTTCTTTGGTGATCTCTCCCTTGGCGTATCTTTCTCGAATGATGTAATAGGACTCGTCTTGGTATCGCCAGTATCTTCCTCGGTAGCCCCATCCTACTCTCCATGGGAAGATTAGCCATCTGACAATCCAGAAGAATGCGAATATTCCGAAGATGAAGAATAGCGGGAATGGGAAGAAGAAGTACGGGTAGTATGTGCCTGCGACGGGGGGAGGGCGTGTTGCGAATAGCAATGCTGAGACTGCTATTGATGCCACGACAACGGCGACTAGCGCGAATATGCCCCAGGCGAAGAAGTGTCTGGGACGATTCCATTCATGTTCGCTCATACGTTTCGCCTCCTTCTTGATGCTTCGATATCGGTATAGCGATATCGGATATCCGATATAAGGATTCCCCTAATTGAACCAGACCGGTGACGATACTCTCAAAAAAAGGTGCAATAGGACCGGATTCATCCTCCGTTCCATGTCACTCCGACCAGCAGATGCGGTAGGAGCAACATACTGAGAATCAGGGCAGTGACGGTCACAAATATCATTCCCAAGTTAACAGCTGAATTTTCACCGAAGGATTTGACTCGGAAAGGTTCGTAGCTCCTCTCGATTGCCGACGTAGAATCGAAATCATCGGGTTCCAAGAGATCCAGCTTTTGAGAAGTCGGAAGCAAGATATAAACAATCAATACGAACGAAACAGGTTTGGAAATGGGGTTCAGCTATTTTTAGAAATGCCTGAAAGATCGTTCACCGGTAAATACCATCTTCATTCCACGCTCGTCACATGCCCTAACGATCCCCGGGTCCTCCACGGACCCGCCCGGTTGGACGATGGCGGAAACCCCTTCCTTTGCCAGCGCCTCCACATTGTCCAGTTTCGGAAGGAACCCGTCAGAAGCCAGCACGCTGCCTCGAAGGCTGTGGCCAAGCTTGTGGGCTTTGTCAATAGAGTTCTCGATCGCCCCGATCCTATCCTGCTGGCCTGTCCCAATTGCGATTGACGTTCCATCCTTCCAGAAGACAACCGCATTTGACCGAACTTCGCATGCCACCCACCATGCGTGCAGCAGATCCAAATGCTCGTGATCTGACGGCTTCTTCTCCGTAGGCACTCGAAGCCGTTGCATCTCTTCCACCGACAATATGCTAGTTCGATAAGGGTCCTCAATGATCAACGATCCATCATCTAGCACCACCACATCCGGGGGCATGGCGACATCCCTCGCTTGTTGAGCTGGGACTTCTCCAACTCGTATGTCCCTTTTGGATTCGAAGACCCTCAGGGCGTCAGAACCATATCCCGGTGCATAGACAACTTCAACAAACGTCTTCATGATCTCCTCTGCGGTCTTTCGATCAACAGGACTATTGAATACTACGACGCTTCCAAACGCGGCCCGGCTGTCAGAGTCCCTAGCATGCGCGTACACCTGAGCCAGACTTTCCCCTCCTCGCGAAACAGCTACGCCTGATGGGTTGAGATGTTTCATCACTGCCACGGCCGGCTCTTTGAAGTAGCTCGTGATCCGGAGCCCATGACTTCCATCCTCGATATTCGTTGCTGAGGGTCCGTCTTTTCCCCATTTTACCCAGTCAACATTTCCAATCCCCCCCTTCGATTGTTTCGGTCGATACAACGCTCCCTTCTGGTGAGGGTTCGTACCGTACCGCAGCCCTCGCATCCGGCCCTCTACCCTCCACTGGACCTTTGAGTACTCGAACACCTTGTCCCCGATCGTTAGTTTCAGCGATAATGGTAGATTCTCGTCTCGGGCTGTCCGGTAGATCCGGCGGATCTCTTGCCCGCTCATCCCTTCACCTTACCCAAGTAACTCTCTATAGCAGCATCATACTCTGCTGTCACTGCGAACGCCTCCCGAGCAAGCTTGCGCCTCAACTCATCCTTGATCGACTCATGTTTGTCCAGCTCCCGTATCAAGACATCATACTGGGCAGGTCTGGTCAACGGCACGACCCTATTATTCAGAAAGGCACCTTTCGCCGCTGCGCGGATTAGGGCGACACCTCCAATATCGATATTGTCGATCGCTCTCCGCAAGTTCACAGGGTCACTCTGGACAGCCTCACGGAACGGATACAAGTTCACAACGACAAAATCCACTGGCTCGATCCCGTTCTCCTGCAGATATTTCAGCTGCACCGGATCCTTCCAATCTCCTAAAATTCCGGCATGGATTTTCGGATGGAGAGTCTTGACCAGTCCCCCCGGCATTTCGGGAAATCCGGTGTATGCTGAGACTTCCACGACCTCGTGACGAAGTTTCCGAATAGCCTGAGCCGTGCCTCCTGAGCTGATAACCTTGATCTTGTGTCTTGCGAACGCTCCGACTACGTGTTCAAGCCTGGACTTGTCGTAGACGGAGATTAGTGCATTGCCGGCCAAGGGCTCTCGCAAAACCTTGCCAGGTCCCTTGTATTATTTAATCTGGCTTCGGACAAGCTAGACTAGTGCGATTTTCTTCTCAGAACAGCTACCATCGAGTGTAAATTCCCCGCATCAGACGCCATTGTGTATTGCTTTGGTAGACCTATTGCAAAATGATTTGAGAAATATTTCGTCAGGCGTTTCTGAGTCAGGCACCTAAATTGTTCGTGGGATTCCTTATTGCTAGCGCCTCTCAAAGAAAATAAGCACCATATTCGGCGACGCGAGCTACTTCGGACGCATAACCAGTCCACTCGTCGAGGTCCAGATTGTGTAGACAACCTCTATCGTTCAAGAACACAAACTTCCTGTCGTGGCATGGTAGATCGAGAACTGTTCCAGTCCGGAAATCGAATCGATTCTCAGTTTGCGCCGTTTGGCCAAGGACTTGGCCAGTTCTATCGCCTTGTCTGACACGTCTATTCCTGATGCTCGGAAGCCGTTTTCAGCGAGGAACATTGTTTCAACGCCCGCTCCGCATCCAAGGTCGAGAGCAGAACCCTTTCGGACGATACCTGCGGCAAGCAGGGTTGCAAGTTCTTGGGTTGGGTTGCTGTAGTGCCAGTGTTTCTTGTAATCGCCGGAAACGTAGGCATGGTTCCAGCTGAACGTATCTTCATTCAAGCCAAGAAGCCTAGAGACCATCACCGATTATCGGTGGATTTCTCAATCTCTATTCTTGAGCTTGAAAGAGAGATCTGAACATTACGACGAGAATGGTTGCTGAGAAGATTGTAAAGGTCAGACCAGCTAACACCGTCGCACCTCTAGCCAACATGAAGATAATCATCGTTAGGAAGACTGTAATGAAGAGTATGAACCGCCATTTTGAATGGGCCGTTCGGCCAGTGGCGTTGAAGTCTTGAGGCATGATGTAACGAACTTTGATGTCCTTCGTATAAGGCTAGCCGATCCGCTTCTGTTGTGAAGACTTCAGCCAGCTCAAAACGCGTCGCTCTATACTGGGTGACTAAGGCCAGCCCAGCCCTGCCTTTTCCACTGGCAGGATTCTTCTCGCGAGTTTTCCAGCTGCGGTATGCTGGTAGAAGATTGCTAGGGTTAGGAGGCCGGTCAAGCCCAAGATCCCTGCTCCTGCCCAGAAGAATGGAAGCGCTGTGACTATGTGGAATATTTTCGCAGCTACGTTCATCTGGGTGAAGACCTGGTTATGAGACGTTATTGTCAAGAATACTGTTCCTCCGTTGGCCGCGGTGATAGGAGTGCTTGGAATATCGAATGTTCCCGCGGGAAAAGTGCTTGTGAAGATTACCAGGTCCGTCTCAACGAGCGTCAATGTTACGGTAGCCGTGTTTCCGATCGTAATGTGTGCTGACGCGTAATAGCCCGAAAGCGCATATCCAATCACCGTTTGCAGGGCACTAGCAGAATAGCCGATTGGTGTCGAATAGTTCGCGATATCCTGTTCGGCAGGTGCAGGGAAAGATAACAGTACTAGGCCAGCAATTAGCAAGCTGCAAAGAATGGCGAGAGTGTACCGTTGACGCTGGCTGAACTTGGGCATGCCGGCTCAAGATGATCATTCGATCTAAGCCAGAACTAAGCCCGCCGTACCCTACCCCATTTCCCACTAGTAACGGTTACCCGCTCGCTATGCTTGTTCGAGAGCTCTCGTAATCTCCATTCGCGAAGCTCGGAGAGCGGGATATACCGACCCAGCCACCACCGCCAGGATCGACAATCCAAAGGCTTGTACCATCGGGCCATACGGTATGACGAATGGTAAGTAGAACCCGGCAAGGGTCGTGCTGTTTGTCGCTCCCTCCAATAGGAGCAGACCTCCCGGTACTGCGAGCATGAAGCCGAATAGTCCTAGGAGGATTCCTTCGCTGATGAAGAGCCCTGCTATCTGTCTCCTGCTCATCCCCTGCGATCTTAAGAGCCCGATCTCGCGCTTTCTGTCCGTGACGTTCATGATCATTGTGGCGCTAATTCCAAGAGTGGCGATGAGGAGGGCGAAGTAAAGAACCAAGAGGATGATCGTGAATATTCTGTTTATCGTGTCTCGGACCAAAGAGAGGAGCTGTCCGAGGGTTAACGAGTTCTCCGCAAAATCATATTTCGGATATAACGCGGCAATGTCGTGGGCTACAGTAGAGGCGGCTGCCTTGGATTGAGGCTTTAGATTGATCAAGAAGAGAGGTGCGTTGTATTGGCCCCCGAAAAATTTGTTCTGCGAACTGAACGAGACAACGATCGTATCGCTAGCAAAACTATTTCCAAATTGAATGTACTGTAAGACGGGACCGGTGAATATTCCGGCAACTCTAAACTCAACAGGCTCTAGTCTCATCGTGATATTATCCCAGATGTTCATCGTGATGCTCTCCCCAGTCGAGACCCCCAGCCTAGTAGCCAGAGAATCAGGTAAGAGCACAGTTTGGTTGCTACTTGCGAGTTGAGAGTATACTTGTTGTGGAGGAGGGGAATTGATGAACTGATAGTTTATGATCTGTGGGAACACGTTCGGGTCGATCGCCAATACGCCGACAGATGTGCTGTTGCCTCCCGGACCGAAAGCCTTCGGGCTAGATGGGAAGAAAGTAGGTCCAAGTGGGGTAGCTGTTGCGATCTGTGGTAAGCTGGTGAGATTATTGGAGAAGCTGATGGGTAGAGACTGATTTGCGACGAGGATTATGTCCGCACCGAGCGCTTCCTGAATTCCCTGATCAAGGGCCGTCTGGACCCCTCCCTGAATACCTCCTACCATGATGACGAAGCTGAGAGTGATGGTGATCATTCCAAACGAGATCGCGTTTCTGAGAAGTCTTCGCCTCCCATTTCTGGACACAATGTATCCTACAGCTCTTGAGAATGGCAAGAGTGGCGCTGTCAGCGCTGGGCCAGATCGTCCGAAGAGCACGGCCCCTAGAATTACTAGGCCGATCGGAATTAGTGCAACATCGAGATATGAGACGTGAAAGGGTGTTAGTCTTGCCGCCTCCAGTGATCCGAGTGTGAGCATTCCCAGGCTGACGAGGACTATGATTGAGTCCGGGACCCTATTGCGAGAGTTTCGAGCCGAGGGCCGGATTGCTTGGATGATGTTGATCCGGCTTGCGGAAGCGGCGGGGTAGAGAGATCCGGCGAAGACCGCGGTAAACCCTGCACCTAGACCCATTAGTGCAATGGTCGGGGTGAGCTGGACAAGAGGGAGAGACGGGATCTGTAGAATGTTCTCTGCTACTGTTGTGAAAGCTCTCGAAAGGATTAGCCCAGTAAACACTCCGGCGACTGCCCCGACGATGCCTATCAGCATCCCCTCAGCCAAGAAAATCTTGAAGATCTGCGATCGGCTGGTTCCTACAGCTCTCATGACTCCAATCTCGTATGTGCGTTCGTTCACGGTCATGAACAAGGTGTTGAAGACGATGAAGGCGCAAACGACAAGCGCGACGGCGACCATTACATTGAGTCCTAGTTCGAACCCTGCGGTTTGGCCCGCTATTCTCTGAACAGCTTCGGCCTTCGGAGCGCTTACGTTGAAGAGCTGTGACCCGAGAAGATGTTGAATTTCGTCCCGGACTTGCGGTGCTTGGGTTGGGTCCCTGATTGTGGCGTAGATGTGGGAGATCATTCCTTGAAGGTTTAGGTCTAACTGGAGCTGAGGCAGATTGACGTAGACCGATGCTCCGATATTGCGGAGCGGATGGTTGATTCCAACTATCGAGAGGGGAATGGAGACATTGTTGCCGATCGCATTTAGTGAAAATCCCTGTATGGCGGAACCAATGCCTAGCCTGAACCTTTGAGCCAGTCCATCATCGACTACTGCCTGTCTAGGCGATAGAGCCTTGGATCCAGTGATGTTTAGACCAACGTAATCGAAGTCTGTTTGGTTTACACCGATGAGTTGAACAACGGTTTTGTTGAGAACGCCGAGCCAGACGAGTCTTGCGGCCGTCTGGGTGACCTCTGGCGCCGCCTTGACCTTCGCGAGGTTTCCGCTCTCGAATACTGGTGGGAAGGTGCCGTAGCTAACAACGATATCCGTTCGGCCCCAGAATTTGTTGATGTAATTCGTGAACTCGCCTGTCGCGCTCGCTGTGGCTAGATTTATTCCAACCAGCAATGCGACTCCGAGGATGACTGCTAGAATTGTGAGGGCGGTTCTCGCTCGTCGCTTTGGGAGGTTGCGATAGGCGATCTTCGCCGAGAGCAATATTCGGTTCAGCCTTCTAGTTGGGCTGTGAGAGAGATCGTGCAGGCTCCGGAGGAACCGGCTCAATCGCTCTAAGCCTGAATGCCTCTCTGGGTCGTTGTTGGGAGCTTCTCGTGATATTGCCGTCTCGCATTTCAAACAGTTTCTCTGCTCTATCTGCGACTACCGGGTCGTGCGTGACGACGAGGACAGAGGCGTTTTCTTTCTTCGCTGATTCGTACATTATCTGGACCACCTCTGAGCCGGTTTTCGTGTCGAGGTCCCCGGTCGGCTCGTCGGCTAGGATGATTTTCGGATGGTTTGCGAGGGCCCGAGCGATGGCGACGCGTTGTTGTTCTCCGCCGCTTAGCTCGTCTGGCAAATGTGCGAGGCGTTCTTTGAGGCCTACGCGCTCCAGCATCAGGCCGGCTCGCTCCTTGGCGGCCTTCGGTTTCATTCCTGCGGTCAACAGTGGCAGCTCCACGTTCTCTAGAGCCGTCAGGACGGGGATGAGGTTGTGGAATTGGAAGACGAAGCCGATCTTGTGGCGTCTGAGCTTCGTGAGCTGACCGTCTTTCATATCTGTAATGTCTTCTCCGTCAATGGTGACCTTGCCTGATGACGGTTTGTCTAGTGTTCCGATAATGTTGAGGAGAGTCGTCTTTCCCGATCCTGAAGGACCAGTTATGACTACGAACTCTGCTTGGTAGAGTGTGAAGTTGACCCCGCGAAGCGCATGCACTGTGACGTTGCCGAGGCGGTAAGTCTTCTCCAAGTTTGCAACTTCGACTATGGCAGGGGTCTCCAAATAGGCTCAGTCTACTGAGTGCTAGGGCTTTGGCCCGAATATGTTCCTTTCGAGATAGCTCCCGAAGCGCTTAAGCTGTGAATCAATAATCAGCAAACCATGGCAGCTAAGATCGTCATTCTCGACATCGAGACGACATCACTTGAGGCGGACGCTGGAGTACTGGTTGGTGCTGGGCTCATGTCGGTTGTTGGGCCGGGCGAGTATTTGGAAGCGAGGAGGACGAGTGAGGAGAAGTCGCTACTGTTGAAACTGTCGCAACGTTTAGAGACTTATGATGTCATGGTGACTTGGAACGGCCGGAGCTTCGACATTCCTTTTCTCACGACTCGCTTCATGAAACACGGGCTTGACCCTCGACCTTTTCTTCGAAAGGCACACATTGATCTCGCTGACGTGGTGAAGAGTCGGCTGAGACTCACCTTCACCTATCTCGACCATGTGTGCGATTTCTTTCAGATAGATAGGAAGAAGGGTCCGATGGGCCTGGACGTCCCGCACCTCTATGTTCGAGCGCTTGAAGGAGACAGGAAGGCATTGTTGTCGATACGGGAGCACTGTCTTGACGATTTGGGTGCGACCAGACAGGTTTTCTTGAAGCTCAAGCCGCTCGTGGAGCAGCAGTTAGAGTATGCCGAGGGGCAGTCTTAGCCCGAAGAACGTTGCGAGGATTGCAAGGATCGCGAGGTATATCGCGAAGAGTCCGAGAGTAATCAGAAGGTTTCTTGGCCAGCGTTTGCTCCAGGCGATTCCGAACGGTATGCCGACTGTGAAGCCTATGACGTGCGCAATGTATGCGATATTAGGGTCGTAGCCAAGACCCGGAATGAGGGTCGGATCGTAGACTAGGGCTACGTTGTAGAGGAAGTAGAACATAGCGACTAGCCCCTGCGGGGCCATAAAGAGGAACGAGAATTTCAGCGGGTTCATCAGCATCACGCAGGCTGCCAGCGTGAAGATGGCTGCTGAAGCTCCAAGCATACCCGTATCTGGCGAGTAGAGTCCCAGGGCAGGTGGGAGGAGGAATGCTGTGAATCCTCCGATGAAGAAGACCGCTAAATGGTAGTCTCTGCCAATCATCTTCTCCAGCGTGTTTCCGAATACGAACAGGAAGAGCATGTTTCCGAAGAGATGGGTCGGGCTGGCGTGAAGGAAGAGCGCGGTGAACAGGGTCCAGACTCTCCCGGCCAACAGGTTGTTCCAGCTGAACACGAAATTCGCGTCGATGAAGTTTGGGTCCTGCTGCCAAGCCCAAAGGCTTAGGCCGACACATCCCAGTATGAGCAGATAGTTTACTCTCAATCCGGACCCGTTTGAAGCGTTTGGACTCTCAGTGGCCTATTTCAGAAGTTCCTAACTACCTTCGAGGGCTCATCGTTCATTTCGGTTCGTTGTGTAAGGGCTGTTTGCGCCAAACCCTTTTACCGCCAATATACTCAAGCCCCGCGTTCATCCTTGGGGTCCAGAGCCCAGGCCTACGTTGACCTTACAAAGCCGAAGATAGTGTTTCTGCTTGACTTTACTGCTCTGATGGCGTTCCTTGTAGCGACACGAAGCGTCAACGTGCTCAACCTAGCAGGGGTGCTGGTCGCCGGCACGCTAGCATCGGGGGGAGCTGGCGCATTGAACTGCTATCTTGATAGGGACATCGACCAGAGCATGGGACGAACAAGCCAGAGGCCGATCCCGAGGGGGAGGGTCTCACCGTTCAACGCACTAGTCTTCGGATTGGCACTTGTAGCAGGAGGAGTTGGAATCTCTCTGTTGTTGCTCTCTCTCTGGGCTAGTTTGTTCATCTTTCTCGGCGCCGCCATATACGTTGGCTTCTACACGAAGTGGTTGAAGCGTCGGACGACCCTCAACATCGTTCTCGGAGGCTCGGCAGGGAGTTGCGCGCCCTTGGCAGGTTGGGCTGCGGCAACAGGGAACGTTGGTGTAATCGCACCGTGGCTGATGGCACTTCTAGTGTTCGTCTGGACGCCAAGCCACTTTTGGAGCCTCGCCCTTCGAGCTTCCAAGGATTACGCAAAAGCTGGGATTCCAATGCTTCCGGTCGTTGTTGGGGACAAGAAGGCCGCGCAGTACATTGCCCTCAACACCTTCCTCCTCGTACCATCGTCTCTCATCTTCGTACCGCTGGGAACCTTCGGAATAATCTATCTCGCAATCGCGGGCTTGCTTGGTCTGGGAATGGTCATTGTAGACTTGAAGCTGGCCTTCAACCCGACGAAGGCTCAAGCATGGACTGCTTTCAAGTTCTCAAGCCCGTACCTCGCCATCGTCTTTCTCGCGATGGTCCTCGACTACTGGATTCCTCTACACTAGACAGCGAGTCAGGACCCTCGAATCTGTTTCAGGAGATTTTGAATGATCATTCTACCGTGTGGATGGTCGCCGTTTGACCGCTCAGGGTGGAACTGGACGCCGTAGATTGGTTTCGACTGGTGTACAATGGCCTCGACCTTGGAGGTCGTCGATTGGGCTAAGTGATGAAATTCGTCGGGAACCTTGGTCAGTTCTTGCCGATGTGATTCCGCAACGATTAGGTCAGAGGGTAATCCATCGAACAATGGATGCTTCCTGACGATGCTTACTTTTTCGAATCTGCGGAGCATTTGGCCGAGGTCTCGCATTGGGGCGCCGAAGGCTGAACCGATGATCTGGTGTCCGTAGCATATTCCAAGAATTGGGAACTTGGTCTCTCTGACGAGGTCCATTTCGGGCTGGAATATGTCTCGGGTTCTAGGTTTTGAAAGTAGGGCGCTTGACCCTGTGAGAATTACTAGGTCTGGTTCGGATTCTACCACTTTGTTGTAAAGATCTGGTTCCTTGTAGTCTATTTTCTCTACCGATTGTCCGGTGCACCTTTCTATGTTCTGAACTGCTCTCTCTGCTTGGTTCAGTTCCTTGTAGTTATTTACAACAACTATTTTCAATGTTTAGAGAGCGGCTAGGAGTTTGTCGATTTCCTCTTCGGTGTTGTAGTAGTGTGGTGAGGCTCGCAGAGCCTTGACTCTGCTTGCTACGGTGATGTTTAGCTTCTTCAACTTCTGATACGTGGCTCCAGGGTCGGGGTCTTCGAAGACCACTATTCCGCTCCGCCGTTCGGATTGTAACGGTGTCAGTATCTTGCGCCCTTTCTTTTTCAAGCCCTCGATCAGATGCTCGGTGACCTTTAGGACTCGATGAGACCTTTCTGCTTGGTCATGCTTCAACGCAAACTCTAAGGCCGCTTTGGCACCGACAATCGATATTACTCCCCAGCTTCCGCCTTCAAACATGGTCGCGTCCGGTGCGGGTATTGTCTCTTCGATGTTGAACGGTTTTCCGAATAGATCTTGCTGGCTCGTGAGTCTTCTTGCGACTGAGTCTTGGACTCCATGCCAGCCGATATAGTTCGGATCAAGATCCTTCAGCCTGTCACGCTTGATGTATACGAAGGCTGCACCGTGAGGTCCCTGCATCCACTTGTACATTCCACATACTAGCGCGTCGACCCCGTCTTGTCGAGCGTCTATTGGAAAGACGCCAAGCGCATGGAACGAGTCGGCAATGACAAATGCGCCGTGTTCGTGTGCGATCTTTGTGATCTCTCGGATTTTCTCTCGGCAGCCATTGGTCCACGAGACGTAGTCGACTGAGACGATCGAGGTATCGTCGTCAATTGCTTTCTCCCATTGTTCTAGCGGGATTGTGCCGTTCGCGTCGCGGTGGAGCAGGCGGACGTCTTGGGCTCGTCCGTGTTTTTTCTGGAGGTGCCAGAGGTAGATGTTGGTTGGAAAGTTGAGTTCGCTGATAACGATGTTGCCCTCTGGTTTGTAGTTGAGGCTGCTAGCCAGGCCAATGAGTGCGCTCGTGACGTTTGGGACTGAGGCTATCTCGTCGAGGGTTACTCCCCCTATCATCTTTCCAAATTGCCGGCGTGATTCGATGATCAGCGGTAGCCATTCTTCCCAATTTTCGCCGTACTCACGCCAGTCAGCGATGAACTCGTTAATCGAGTTGAGAACGGGTATAGAAGGCGGGCCTGTTCCTGCGTTGTCGAAGTAGGCTCGTCGGGAAGTGACGGGTATCTGTTTTCTGACGAGGTCGATATTCAAAGAGACACCGTTGTATGGAGGAGCGTTTTGTTCAGGCTGAGTATAAATGGAGTGCTAGGTGGCGTGGAAGTTCTGGACGCCTGTTTCGGCGAGGCAGGTTTTGCACCAGAACTGGTTTATCTCAGGGCTATACTGGGCGTGGCTGTCGGTTACAGTGTTTCCGCAACGGCCGCAGCGGACGATGAAGACTTTCCGCATCTTGTGATGGGGGAGCTCCTTTTTGTGCTGATCTATGTCGCTGTCGCCGGGTTCCAGTACCATGTTGCAGTTCTCACAGTAATAGATCGTTTCTAGAATTGCCTTGTCCCGCTCGTCTAGCCAGTTCTCAGCCATTGGTTGGATGCTCCTCATCGGTGGAGAGAGGCTCATTCGTGTTTGTTCTCGCCATTATGTTCTATGTATCGTTCTTCTGTTTTAAATAGAATCCACGAGGAGAAAATCTTGTTCATATGGTAAAATCGCTCGAATCTCTGTGGCTTTCGGGCGATTCCTTTATTGGAGCAAATTGGTCTTGGAATCCATGTCCGGTTGGAATGCCGACCGAACGATGTAGTGAATGTCTTACGTGACGAGAGTATTTTCCAGGAGCTCGAGATTGTTTTCTGTCAAGCTTTGAAGGAGAAGGTTTTGGTTCCAGCGTTGGTCCAGCTTTGGAAGGCGTCGGAGCTGAACCTGAGTTGGGCAATTACAGTGTAATCGCCCGGGGGCGGGCTGGAAGGACACGGACAGGTCGGTCGTAGCTCCAGTCTCTAGCCAGAACGGTTGGGAGGTAAGCTGTGTTGTGGTGCCCTGCGGCGTGGTTATCTTGAATACTACTTCGACCCAGACTGGCGCGGTCCCGGTATTCGTCGCACGCGCTGCGAGCGTTTGTGTCTTGTGTGAGCCGTGTATCGCAGGGTGTGCTGCCCATGCGGCGCGGCCAGCGAGCGAAGCCGAGAGCCCTCCGGGAACCCAAGGCGCGACTAGTGGAAAATTGTCTAGTCCGAGATGGGGCAGCTGAGTGTCGCCAACTCCGTCGCCGTTCGTGTCTTGGCCGGTCAAGTTAACACTGTTTCAGTACAACATTCCTTTCGAGGAACGTGGGGGATAGCACAAACGCCGAGGGAAAGGCCTCTGGTCTCGGCCAGTTTTCTAATAGTCGATCCCAATTACTATCAAGCGGCGGCTCTACAGAAGGTTCTCCGTGTCCTTTTGTCCCATGAAAGCTATGTTCCCGAACGGATCTCTGGTGGTCAGGACAAGGTCGAGACAAGGCGTTTCAGCTCTGACTCCGTCGAACCACTTGCCGAGATGTGGGAGAGAACAAACCGGCCGATAGGCTGGGACCTAGAACGACGGGTGCCCCCATGTGGAGGTAGACATCATGAAGGTCTTCGCCATTTTCGAACCCTTGATAATGCATGTTGAAAGAGACTTTCTAAAGAGTGTAGACCGACTGACGGAATTTGTCACGCTACTCAAGGAACTCTATGGGGTCATACGTCCCGCATACAGTGATGTCATGATTACAGAGATGATGGAACACGACAATATTGAGGGAAGAAGAAACCTGATTGGCACTGATCTGAAAAGAGCCTTACCAAATCTACACTGGGCAACTTTCCTAGGGCCCGAATACGTTAACATGTTCGGTGTGGACAGAGTCTTAACATCACCTGTTTACTCTGCCGAGCGGCTTCCTGACAGTGGCGCCCTTCTCCTTCTTACGAAGTCCCCCTTAGACTATCTTTCCGAACGGAGACAATTCGAAAAACGCCGGACTGAAGCAAAGAATCATCTTGGCTTGGAAGCCTTCGACACCGGAGATATTTCGCATAAGGGTAAAGTTCCAATTTTTCGATTCCTTGAGGAAAAGGAACGCCTACGGCAACAGCGGTTTACGCGTAGGAGGGAATCAAGCGAAAGTAAAGATGATTTGCTCTCGACAGTAAGACGCGAGGAATGGAGAGAGTGGATCGCGAGGAATCGTTCATTAGCGCTCGAATTTGCCCAGGATTTGGCTGCGGGAGGCTTCAAACTGGACTTCTCGTCAGACAGCGTGCGGTGTGTGGATAATTATGTCGAAAGGCTGAGAGCCTCGAAAACCACTCCCAACATTGAATTTTTGAAGAAACTATCAGCTTATGTTGCGCAGGTAGTAGTTCAAGAAACAGGTGCCAGATTCTCTTTCGACGATTCGGACGACATTCCCTTTCTCCGAGTGGGCGGGCTCCAAGTGTCGCCATTGGCCAGGGCGCAGAAGGTCCTCCTGGAAGGCGAGAAGTTTGAACCGTGGTATAGGTATGTAACTGAAGAACTGAAAATCAACCCTGAACTCTAAGGCAACGCTGGTTGTCAGATAGCTTGTTTCAGGATCCTTGTCGCGACGCTTTGCAGCTAATCTGGTTTTTCGGTAAGTATGAGTCCACGGGCCATGGCAGAGCGTAGCCCTTGGTTCCCAGACCACAGTAGACCAGTTCACAACAGGACCACTGATTTCTCAGGAATCACGCCATGATGGACCAACGAGATCTGTTAGATTAAGAAACATCTGCGCGGGAACTCTAGGAAAACCGACTTGAAGGGAGTCTATGTCGAAGCGGAAGTGGTATCTCGCTCTTCATCTTCCTCGGGTTCGTAGCAAGGTTCACAATACCCGATCACAAGCTTATGCTGACAGGGAAGTGTAAGTCAAAGTGGGTCTTCCGGAGAAGATTAAGCAGATAGAGGAGGAGATGAAGAAGACCCAGATCAACAAGAAAACTGAACATCACATTGGCCTTCTCAAAGCCAAGCTTGCCCGGCTACGCGAGGAGCTCGAAGCCTCCACCTCGAAGGGCGGTGGCCCAGCGTTCGAGATCCGTAAGGGTGGAGATGCGACAGTCGTTCTCATCGGCCTTCCGAGTGTTGGCAAGTCGACTATTCTGAACCGATTGACGAACGCCAAGTCGAAAGTGGCTGCCTATGCTTTTACAACACTCACTGTCGTTCCAGGAATCTTACGTCTCAACGGAGCCGACATTCAGATCCTCGACCTTCCAGGGATCATCAGCGGCGCGTCTTCAGGACGCGGCAGGGGAAGGAGAGTTCTCTCTGTCGCAAGAAACGCAGACCTTGTCCTATTGGTCCTCGACGTGTTTCAGCCGGGGCAAGTGCAGTTGTTGAAGCATGAGCTTCATGCGATGGGTATTCGGATCGACCAGAAACCCCCCGATGTGGTGGTCACGAGAGGAAGCAAAGGAGGCCTGGCTCTGACCACGAGTGTCAAGCTTACGAAACTAACTCCGGCAACTGTCAAGGGAATTGTCGAAGCGTACGGGATCAGTAATGGTGGCATTTTGGTACGGGAAGATGTCACAGACGAGCAGTTGATTGATGTCTTAACTGGAAACCGGAGATATGTTCCCTCGTTAGTTGTTCTGAACAAGGTGGATCTTGTGAACGAGCAATATCTTGCGGCTGCGAAAAAACAGATTGGTAGAGATTTTGTCCCGATATCCGCCGAGAAGGGATTGAACATGGACCTTCTTGCCGAAAAAATCTGGGAAACCCTCAATTTCATCCGAATATATCTGAAGCGTCCGGATGGTGATGCTGATTTCGAGAAACCTCTCATTCTTCCAGCTGGCTCGACTTTGCGAGATGTTTGTAAGAAAATTCATCCTCGATTCGTGGAAGGAGCCAAGTATGCTTTTGTATCAGGGTCAAGCGTAAAATTCACAGGTCAGCGAGTAAGTCTCGACCACGTTCCCGTTGACAAGGACGTCGTCACGATCATGCGTTAAGCCGAGGCGGGAACTCAGCGGCCTAAATTGAATTCTTCGTGAATCGCCCTCACCGCTTCTGGACCGTCCTTAAGAGATACCACGAAGGACACGTTATATTCGGAAGAGCCTTGTGCGACCATTCGGATATTCACCTTTCGTCTCGCGACCGCCGTAAATATTCTTGCAGCAACACCAGGAGTTCCCTTCATCCCCGATCCGACAACAGCAATGATGCAAGCATCCTTCTCTTCCGTTATCTTATCCACATATCCTTGCCCCATCAACGCTAATTGAAGAGCCCTGACAGCGCGGTCAACATCTCTATTCGCGACAACGCAGGATATTGTGGCTTCAGAGGAGCCTTGGGATATCATCATCACGTTGACATTGTTTGAACCGAGTGTCTGGAAGACTTTTGCGGCCACTCCTGGAGCACCCATCATCCCACTACCGCTCACGGTCACAATGCCTACATCCCTGATGATCGAAACCGCCTTCACCACCTTGCCTCCATTATGAGACTCATTGGCTGACACGAGAGTCCCATTCTTGCTGGGCCTGGACGAGTTCTTGATTCGAACCGGGATTTTCTTCTGTCCTGCAGGTTGTAACGCCCGAGGGTGCATCATCTTAGCGCCAAAATAGGATAATTCTAGCGCCTCTCCGAACGAGATGTTGGGGAGAACAGCAGCGTTCTTGACGATTCTGGGGTCGGCTGTCATTAGCCCGTCCACGTCAGTCCATATCCATATCTCGTCGGCTTCCAAAGCGGCCGCCAGCAGTGTTGCGGTGTAATCGGATCCTCCTCGTCCCAGAGTTGTAGTGCTTCCATCGACTGTGGCAGCGATGAAACCCGTTACAACCGGGATCATTTTGCGATTCAAAAAAGGGTCCAGCCGTTGCTGGACTTGGTGGTAGCTGATCTCTATGAGGGGCTTTGCCTCTCCGAAATTGTCGTCTGTTGCAATCCCGGCTTCAGCACCAGTTAGTGCCTGGGCCCTTAGGCCGATTGCTGACAGGGTCGCTGCTAGAATCGGAGCGGATAGGCTCTCGCCGAAGGAGAGTAGATAGTCACGGCTGCGTGACGTAAGTTCTCTGAGGTGCCCTATTCCCTCCACTGTTCGCTCAAGTTCGGAGTTGAGCTGTTCTATTTTCGCCACGAGCTCTCTGGTCTCTCCCCTACCCGCAACTATCCGTGCGATCTTGCGATGGGATAACTGAATCTTGGAGAGGAGTTTTCTCGCTCGCCGCAGATCTCCTTTCTTCGCGAGTTCAGCGATCTCGGTGAGTTGGTCTGTTGTGTTTCCAATCGCAGATGCTACAACAACAACCTTGTTCTTGGGAGAATATCGTTGGATTATTCTTGCTGCATTCTTCATTCTTGCGGCGTTGGCGAGGGATGTGCCTCCGAACTTCATAACGAGCTTCAATGTTGTTCCTCTATGCCGCGTATTCTTGGCGTATGCTGACGAGGTCTCGAACTATTGCACTAGCCGTTCTCTCACCTCCGGCGCCAGGCCCGATGAGGGTTATGTCACCTGCGTGCTCTGTCGAGAATGTGAGCGCGTTCAGTGTGTCAGGAACACATGTGGGGTCAACTGTGGGAACCTGTTCGGGAGCTACTGAGACGGAAGATTCTTCGATTCGGCCAACAAGTTTGACCTTGGCCCTTGAGGCTTTGGCTTCTTTGAGCTTCTGTGGCGTGACTTTCGTGATGCCAGTTATGTCTAGATTTCGAAGACTGTATTGCTTTTTCAGGACCCAGTTTGCGATAATGACAATCTTCGCGGCGGTATCGAATCCCTCGACATCGTTTGTAGGATCTCTTTCCGCATAGCCTTTCTTCTGCGCTTCTGCAAGAGCTTTCTCGAATGTTAGCGAGGCGTTTTCCATTCTGGTCAGAATATAGTTTGTCGTTCCATTGAGTATTCCTCTAATTCGAACGATTCTCTCTCCGGGCATGCATTTGGCAGCGAAATCGAGGAACGGAGTTCCCCCACCCACCGTTCCGCTGAAACGAAGCAGCCTGTTGCGGTGATTGGCGAGTTCCAGTAGCGCGGGCATGGCTAAGGCAAGTGGACCTTTGTTCGCAGTGACAACATGTTTCCCGTTGGCGAGCGCAGCCTTGATGTTAGAGAGTCCGGGTTCGGCGTCTTTGAAGTTGGTGGGGGTTGTTTCTACAACAACTTCCGCTTCACTGTTAGAAATGAGATGTGTACCGTCGCTGTTGCGATGACCTTGTCTCGGATACTTTGCTACTGTCCCGTATTCCTTCTTGGTTTTCAAGGCTAGTGGAATGTTGAGGCCTGTGTCGTCGGAGCAGGATCCTTGGCTGTCGACTATCGTGGTGAGTTGAGGTCGGAACCCGTAAGCCTGGACAATTCGGTCGGCGTCTTGGTGGAGAACCTGCGCGAGTGCTTGGCCGACGGTTCCGAAGCCGGCCAGTATGATTCTCAAAGGATCCGCTCGAGGGCGTCTAAGTCACTTCGGTCGGTAATTTCGAGATTGTAACCCGTCCGGGATTTGGGCAGTCGCTCTAGAACTGAAGGGTCTTTCAGACCATGGCCAGTTGTCACGCAGATGACGGTCTCTGACGGGTCAACCTTCCCACTGGCCCGGAGTTTCTTTAGTCCTGCAATGGAAGTAGCGCTGGCGGGTTCAACAAAGATTCCCTCTAAAGTTGCAAGGTCTCTTTGAGCCTGAAGGATTTCGAGATCCGTGACTGTTTCCGCTGTTCCCTTTGACTCTTTGATCGCCTTGAGGACTTTTGGCCAGTTTACAGGCGACCCGATTCTGATCGCCGTTGCTATCGTTTGGGGATCGTGAATTGGACGGATCTTGCTCTCTTTTCCTTTCACAGCGGTCGCGATCGGTGCCGCTTTCTCTGCTTGAATCCCAATCATTCGGGGCCTCGTCTTTGTGATCGATAGCTGTTGGAACTCGGTAAAGCCTTTCCAAGAGGCGCTGATGTTGCCACCGTTTCCCACTGGCAGTATTACCGTGTCAGGTGTTTTCGAGTCAAGCTGGTCGGAGATTTCGAAGGCAAGGGTCTTTTGTCCTTCGAGTCTGTAGGGATTGAGAGAATTCATCAAGTAGAGTTCTCTTCTCCGATCTGCTAACTCTAGTGCTGTTGCGAAGGCTTTGTCAAAGTCTCCCTTGACCTGAATTATCCTGGCCCCGTGCATGGTGACTTGGAGCAATTTGCCCCCGGCTACCTTTCCTTTCGGGACGAGCACTATGCATTCCATGCCGGCCCGTGCAGAGTAGGCGGCCAGTGAGGCCGCGGTATTTCCGGTGGAAGCGCAGAGAACTTTCTTTTTCCCGAGCTCTTTCGCTTTTGAGATGGCAACTGTCATTCCTCTGTCTTTGAAGGAGCCTGTCGGGTTTTCTCCCTCATTCTTGACATAGAGTTTCCTTAGGCCGAGCTTGCGTCCGAGGCGTTGGCAGCGATGGAGCCCTGTTCCTCCTTCAGCTAGGCTTATGATGGATTCTTCTCTCTCGATCGGCAGAAGCTCTCTGTACTTCCACACCGAGAGGTGTCGACGATCCCAGGATGGCTTTCTTCTGCCTGCGAGGTCGAACTTCGCTTCTAGGAGTCCGCCACACGTCTTGCATCGGAAGCCAGCTTCACGAGTGGGAGATTCTCTCTGACATTCGAAACATTGAAGCGTGTAATGCCACAATCGGACTAACTGCTCCTGATGATGCGGGCTCCGCCAGCCGGGCTCGTTACGAAGAATGTTGCTTCTACATTGTTCTTCGATAATTCTCTGACCATCGCTCTTGCGATCTTCTTGGGATCTTGCTTTGTCTTATCGACGAATGCTACTACACTGGGGCCGGCGCCGCTGATTGCGACTCCGCTTGCATGATTGGCGAGTGCGGCCTTCTTCATTGCTCTGTATCCTGGGACCAAGGATTCCCTGTAGGGTTCTGCGATAGCGTCTTCCATTCCGCTACCGATCAGATCTATGTCGCCGTTAGCGAATCCGAGGGCGATAGCTGATGCATGCCCGATATTGAGGACCGCTTGCCTGACACCGATCTTCTGTGGAACCAGTTTTCTCGCGAGGCCAGTCTTGTTTTTCGGGAGTCGAGTTTTCGGGGAGACGACGACAATTGAGAGTTTGGCGGGTGGTTTCACACAAACGGTTCTCAAAGGATTTCCGTAGCAGATCACGAATCCTCCGAGAAGGGATGCTCCAACATTGTCCGGGTGAGCGAATCCTGAGGCGGCGGCTTCTCCGAGGCTAGCGGTCCTCACCAGTTCGTTGTTGGAGAGGTCCAGCTGTAGCAGATGATTCATGGCCTTGGTGCACGCTGCTGCCGTTGCTCCACTGCTCCCTAGACCTAGACCGGGTGGAATGTTCTTTTCGATAGTTATCTCGACGCCCGTGTTCAATCCGCTACGATCTAGTAGGGCTCGGGCTGGCGGGCCGGCAGAGTTCTTCGTCGGGGCTCTTGGCAGCTCTCTGCTGTACGGTCCCAGGGCTTTGATCCTGACGATCCCCGTATTTGTAATCCTGACTCGTGCCCTGTCTGCGTATTTGTTGAGGGCTAGTCCGAATACGTCGAAGCCGGCTCCAAGATTAGCGGTGGAACAGTAGGCCTCGACCCTCACTGCGTTGTCAGGGATCATTGATCGAGTTTCCTGACCGAGACTCGGCTCTTCGTTCGATAATAACTGGTCTCGTACTCATGCCTCGATTTCGGCCAATATGAAAAAGGGCCAGAATCACCCATTATCAGCCCTGATCTCGAATCTGGGAGTGGCACCCTAGAACTCCCTGAAATCGTTCGGGAGCGGCTCTTGATTTCCCGTTTCTTTGACTTTTCATCTAAGCCCAGACCCTGCCCTGAATCGCCTGTCTCGCCCATTATCACTACCAGACAGGAAATTTTCTCCAAAAAAGGGGAGGGGGGGGTCTTAGCGACTCGATCTCGCGACGCAAGAGTGGAACCCGAAGGCGTGCATGGTTCGGAAGCGCTTCATTCGTGGTTATCAGTAATAGACCATTTCCGTGACACATAACTATGTATTTCTCCAAACTCCGCTTCTTAGCGGAGGCTGCATTCTCGGTCGAAGCCCAATTCTCCTGAGCACGACCGTTCACAAAGCGAACCTGAGCCGTCGTCCCTCGGGGAGCCTCAGATAATCTTGAAATCCGTTTGCGGAATATCCGCCCGAAGCACAGCTCCCGAACTTCCATCCAATAGCGTATTGTAGCTTCGACCCTTGTACTCGTAGGTGCTGAACCAGATCGGCGCATGAATGTAGGTCGGCTTATCAACCCTGAAATTAGTATTGAATGACGTTATCTGGTCCACCTCCTGTTTAGCCAAGAACCTCTGGTTCGCCTCAACCTCGTCCCTAGCGTGCTGCAATGCCTCCTCGCTGGTCATCTCGCTGTTGAGGAACTTCGCCCCGGAATCTATTCTCTTGAAATCGAAAGGAATCTTCCCGGTATCTGGGACCGTATAGTCCCGTGTTGGAAACTGTGCGCCCTTCCGCCCGAGCACAAGCCACTCGTAATCCCGTTCTATCACGCCCTTTCTAGGCGAAGGCGGTGCAATTCGCTCAAGCACACCCTCATAGGTGCTTGACGCGTCCATCGGGACCAGCCAGAATGGAAGATAACGCAGTTCCAAGGTCAATATCTTGCTCTTCTTCGCGAGGTCTCCGGGTTTCATGAATCCTTCTCGCATCCAGTCGCGAAGAGCGTTCTCAATGCTCGCGGTGTTGTTATTGTTGAGGATGAGACTGTGCTCTAGCTGGAACGGTTCGTCCGCCCCGACAACCGCAGTATAACCACAGTAACGGCAAGTCGAGACGATCTCTCCAGGATTGATGCTTAGAGGTGCGCCGCAGTTCTTGCATTTTATCTCGGAGACAATATCCGACAATGCTTCCTTCCCCGGTTGCCCTAGGATAGAATTAATGAAGGCCGAATTAAGCTCTCTAACACTGAGGAAGAAGAATTGGCAGGTCTCGGCGCCCTCAAACGGACAATGGGCTTCACGATCATTCTAGTCTTTGCCATATTCCTTGGCCTCCTCTTCGTCATATCCGCCTTCTTTCTCGACCCTGCCACTGGACTGGTGCTCGGTCTAGTCGGAGCTTTCTTCATAATACTGCTCCAATACCTGATTGGTCCAGCCATTGTCAGACTCACAAGCCGTCTCCACTATCTTGCTCCTGGTGAGAACCGCTGGCTTGAATCGAAAGTCGGCGAGCTCGCCTCGAAGTCCGGCATTCCCATGCCCCGGCTCGCAGTCTCGCCGGACCCGACCCCCAACGCGTTCGTATTTGGCCGGACCCGCAAGAGCGCTACGCTAGCAGTCCATCAGGGTCTTCTTCAACGTCTGGACGAAAATGAGATCGAAGGAGTCATAGGTCACGAGCTTGGCCATGTGAAACATCGCGACTTTATCGTAGTAACAATGATCAGCGCCATCCCCCTTGTCGCATATTTGATCGCCCGGTCTGTACTCTGGGGCGGTCTCGTCACCGGCTACAGCGGCCGTAGCAACAAGAACAATAGCGCCGGAGTCCTGATTATCGTTGCTGTCGTCGCGTACGCAGTCTACATTCTGACCACCTTGCTCGCGTTGCGATTGACCCGTCTCAGAGAGAGCTATGCAGACGCATACTCTGCCTTCCTAACCCAGCAGCCGAGAGAACTAGAGAGTGCCCTCACAAAAATCGCCTACGGTCTCTCTCTCGCCCCCGGCGAGCCTCATGGCGCCCGAGCCTTCTTCATCGAAGACCCTGCTCAGGCAAAACAGGATGTTGCTGGCATTATAGGTCAAAAATCGAAATATGATCTTGACAAGGATGGCGTCCTGAGCGAGCGAGAGCTAGAAGCGGCGATGGAAGCGGAGTCGAAGTCAAACTGGCAGAAGGCGGCTCAGCTCTTCATGACCCACCCGCCCACTTACAAGAGGATCCTTATGCTCAGGGAGATCGAGCAGGATATGAATTCTGGGAACTTCCAGCAGAACAACGCGTACGATCGCGTCTGACAACCAGCGACACAGCTCCGTCTTCAGGATTACAATAGAACTATAAACCGGAACCCCTTGGTCCTTTGACAAGATCAAGGATGCTTCGTGTTCCGTGGGCCCCGCTTAACGGTGGAGTGTTCCTCATAATATTCGGGATCGTAATGCTTCTTTCCCTCGTCCAGGTGGGCGGCCTCAATCTGTCCACTGGTCTACCACTGATCTTCTTGCTGTTCGGGGCCTGGCTCGTCGTGGCCGCCTTCCTAGTGCATGGTCCTGATGACCGATATGCCCCTCCTCGGTCAATGATCCTCGCTTGGGGTGGAATGGTCGCCTTCATCGGAGCCATATGGTTCGTCGGCACCCTCTCCCTCTACCTTGTCCCACTTGTCATACTCGTTGTATTGGTGGTTGTTGGCATTGGCGCGGTTGGTTACGCTCTAACACGGGCTGAGGCTGAGAAAGCGCACGCTGCAGTCGCATAGGCCGTGTACGATTCCAAGGCTCGCTATGTCCGCAGTCTATTCTCCAAGGTCCCGCTAGAATACGATCTGCTGCTAGGACTCCTCAGTTTCGGCCAAGACAGAAAATGGCGCTCGTTTGTAGTCGAACAAGCCGATCCTATGGCGGACAGCTTAGTCCTGGATGTTGCAACAGGAACGGGACTTCTTGCGGCAGATTTTGCGAACGCGATCGCGAACAATGGACTGGTTGTCGGTGTTGATTTGACTCTCTCGATGCTTCAGACCGCAAAGGAGCGGCTGAGACAGAGAGGCCTATCCGGAAGAACCGATTGGGTATTGGCTCGCGCTGAAAGCTTGCCTTTTCGGGAAAATTGCTTTCGGTCCGCGTCGATCAGCCTTGCGCTTAGAAATGTGTCCGATGCTCGATTGACCTTTCGAGAGATGGCTCGAGCAACAGCGCCAGGTGGTGTAGTGATTTCTCTCGACTTCGCACGTCCCCCAAACAGGGTATTCCGATTATTCTACTACGACTACCTCCTAGGATTGTTTCCCATCTTCGGAAGAATTGTCTCCCAAGCTTGGGGAAGGACACTGTCCTACCTTGGCCGTTCGATTCTGAAGTCGCGGACCGGGACTCAGATTGCAACCCTAATGGTTGAAGAAGGACTCTCAGATACGAGACCCGTTCCTCTGACACAAGGAATCGTCTACGCAGTCTATGGAAAGAAGCAATCGTAGGCGAAAGCCGCGCTTCTTGGAAGGGCCACTTGTCAGAGCGACAAGGACGTTGAATCTTGAGACGGCGAAGCGGCCTCGGATTCTCCTCCTGGTTTAGACGGTGATGGTTCAGCTTTGGTCCGGAAGCTCAGCCAGGCCAGGAATGCAAGCGCTATGAACGATGTCGAAGTTGCGTAGAACATGCTTGTGGGGCTCAGCGTGTAGAGAATACCACCCAGATACGATCCAAATACAAAACCCAGACTCTCCATCGTCAGATAGAACCCGAATTGTCCGGCTCTCGAACCTCCCTTTCGCACCGTCGAAAGAATGGAATAGCCAACGAGGCTCGGCGCCCTTGCACTTCCTATGAAAAAGACCAATGGAAAAGAGAACAACGGGTTTCTAGCCAGAAGGACCCCGACGAGGCCTGCTGAAGAGAGGACTAAACCCAGCGCCATAGTCCCGCCCTGGCTCCTCGCATCTGCTCTCCTACCCAGGAGAATCGCGAAAACGGCTGCCCCCAAGGACTGCACTGCACCTAGGAGTAGTATGGTCGAGGGGGCTAGACTAAGAGCGTCCTGAAAGTATAGAGGAATGAACGGTGCAGCAACACTCCACGCGAGCGCAGCTCCAGTGAGATAGAGGAGAAGCGTCCCTTCTCGACGCGACCTAGGGATTTCGAGTCTAGGAGACTTGGCGTCACTTTCCAGCGCCGGTTGCGGTTTCATGAAGAAAAGAACTATCGTCGAGATCGAAAAGAACACGAATGTAAGTACGAAGATGTCACGCACTGAGATCCAATTGAGTAAAGCGCTTCCGACTAGCGGTGAGAAGACTATTCCAAGTGGGGCTGATGCCCAGGTTATGCCGAAGTTTGACGCAGACCTTGTTCTTTCAGCGGCTCCTGCGATGTATGCGTTGAAAGCTGGAATATTGAACCCTGACACTTGGAGAAGGACGATTCCAGGAATCACATCAGTCCAAGTTCTCGCGAAATAGTACATGAGAGGGGGTGGAATGCTCATTGCCCAACCAATGATCAACAGCGCTTTCAACTCGTATCTGTTGGCAAGTATTCCTCCGGGAATCATGCCGAGGGCGAGGGCGAGGAACCCGATAGAGAATACGATGCCCACATCGCTGGGAGAAGCTTGGAGGTCTCGCAGATACAGTGGCCAGATGTAGTTGTAGAGTCCTAGGCCGAAGGTCCAGAGGAACAGTGAGAGAAAGAGGAGCCGTAGATCTCTAGGAAGACCTTGGACTGAGGCGAGGAGATTCAGCCGGCTTGCCGAGAGCAAGACTCTTAGGCCTTTCTATCACATCAGTATCGGATTGCATGGTTTCCAGTCAAGAGATAACGCCTAGCGCGATTAGTATCCCTGATATGAAAAAGTACGAACCAAAAGAGAGGAGAACGATGCCTGCGATGAGATCTAGCAACCATCTCGGGACTTGCATCAGGTAATCATAGGAGAACGCGCAGACGACGATGAGGAGAATAAGGCTCGTTAGCGCGCCCACAAGCGTCCATTCTATGTTGAAGGCTCCAGCTGCTGCGAGGATAAGGCTTGCTTCAAATCCTTCTGTCATTGTGATGCTGAATACCGGTAGAGAGTTTCGGACGGAGAATGGTATCTGCCCTTCCGTGGTTGTAACGCCTTCGCTGTGCTTCCGGTCCTTCTCAACGACTTCGTCGCTCCATTTTTTCATCTTTGCTCTGAACGATTTGCCTCGGAAATAGTACTTGACGAATCCTCGCAGAAACCGGTAGGAAAAGTAGAGTATGACGACACCAGGTATCAGGTTGATCAGAGCATCGGAGACTGTCTTTAGAGCAAGGAAGGCTTGTTCGACGATTAGAAATGTGACGACCGACCCAAGGCCTCCGAGGGCGACGCCGAGGAAGACGTTCTTTCTACCGATCTGCTTTATTGTGGCGAGAGAAAGGATCGCGACCTCGCTACCCTCTATCAGGATGGCTTTGAAAGCCAGGAGGAACGATGCGACGATTACAACATCTAGTCCAGCCATCGATTCTCCCATCCATTTATCGTGAGATGCTCTCTATTCTTTCTCGGATTACGCGCATTCATATCTCTGACGGTAACTTACGCTAGATTCAATTTCCACAGCGCGCTTGCTAGTCCAAAAAAACGAGGGGTCGATTATTCTTTGGGCTCTGCTGATGCGCTCTTCCCATTAGTTCCCTTAAAATTTAGGGAGAGTGAGTTGACACAGTACCGCAGCCCCGTAGGTTGTGGGCCGTCCTCAAAAACGTGGCCCAGATGGCCGCCGCATTGCTTGCACAGAATCTCAACTCTTTTCATGAAAAGACTACGGTCAGATTTTTCCTCGACGTTCTCCTTTTCGAGTGGAGACCAGAAGCTGGGCCAGCCGGTTCCGGAATCAAACTTTGTATCGGATGAGAAAAGTGGTGTTCCACATCCCGCGCAGACATACATTCCCTTCTCTTTGTTGTGGAGGTATTTTCCGGTAAAGGGTCGTTCGGTTGCTTTCCTTCTCAAAACTTGGTAGGTTTCGGTGTCTAGCTGTTTCTTCCATTCTTCTTCGGATTTTTTCATACTCACTAGAGTGCTCTTGCGGTAAATATCCTAATCGCTCTGGGAGGCATCGGTGACGCGTCGAGAATTTTGTCCAATTGGCTAGACTTTCTTCAAACTGGATTTGCCTATGAGAGATGTGGAGGTGGGCTCTGGGATGCGTTTGGAGACTTGCCCCACAAAGGGGTTTGCTAGTTTTTCATCGCCTATGCTTGTCTCCGGACCGTGACCCGGGTAGACGATGGTGTCATCATCCAAGCTGAACAGACGATGAGTTATAGAACGCACCAACGTGTCGAGGTCTCCACCGGGTAAGTCTGTTCGCCCGATCGACTGGTTGAACAATGCATCTCCGGTCAACACATAGTCTCGACCTGCTAGACTAATACTGCCAGGAGAGTGGCCCGGGGTGTGAATCACTGTTACTCTATCCTGACCTATGGTTATCGATTCTCCGTCCGCGAGAAATTGATCCACTTTAGGCGGTGGTGGGACGCTGAAACCCATGAACTCGCGGACACGGCTCTGCATTGACTCGAGCATAGGGAGATCGTCTCGGTGGATCAGAAATGGAATGTTAAGCCCGGCGCGAATGGCATTCACGCCGAGTACATGATCGAAGTGGGTGTGAGTGGCGATGATCTTGCTGGGCTTGACTGCGATGTCGTCGAGGAACCGGAGTATTCTTTCTGGTTCGTCGCCTGGATCTATGATCAATGCAGTAGAGTCTGATCGTAGGATGTAGCAGTTGGTTTCTAGCCGTCCAACTACAAGTGTGTGTACCTTTGCCATTTCGGACTCGGTTGAATGTATTCCGGGAAGAATATGAACTTGGGGTGGCGCTTCATCAGGTGCTGGCCTGCGAGGAGCAGTCCAACAACTTACGGTCGGGTTAGGATTGAGATTCTGGTTCTCCGTAGCTTGGATAGCGTGGTTAGGTACATATGATGTTGGACAGGCCTGCTAAAGGCTCGTTAATTGTTCCAGTAGGGCCTGGTTGCTATGAATTGTAACTTGGCTTCGAGGAGGTCTCGATAGAATTCATCATTGCTTTCATGCATTTTCGACAGGACTCTACCAGCTGTCTGTGGTCCGATACCATACACCGATTGTGCTATCACGGCTCTCTTCCCGTATGCAATGACAAGATCTGCTGAACGGCGTGCTCTGGTCAAAGCTTTCTGCTCGTTCTCGTCCAACAATTGTTTGTCTCGCTTCTTGTGAAGAGTGCTCGCCGCGTAGCCGCTGGACCAGAAGAGGGGCGCTAGAAGTTTGGAGTTGCAATTCTGGCAGAGCGGATGTTCGGGAAGGTCGGCAATAGTAACGTCTGTGGTGAGCTTGCCACAGTCGAAGCACAACATGTCGATGGCTCGTCCCTCGATCGAAATGCGCAGTCGAGTCATGTTGTCCGCTGCTACGTTCTCTGGTGCGATTAGCTCGGGGATGTCCACGTGTCGGTAGAGGATGTGATAGGCGAGTGGTGTGGGCTTGTCTTTGGACCTGAAGAATCTTAGATCCATCTCTTTCTCTTTGATCTGTTTGAAGATTTTTTTCACGCCGTCGAAGTCAGAGTGTTCCATCAGTGCTTCCCTTATCGTCTCGTCGTAGATGGGGGTGAGTCGAAATCTCAGCATCAATTCCTTCATTGCATCTCCATACATGAGTCGTCCGCGGCTTAGTGCTCCGAACCTTTCGGCGACATGTTTCATATGGAGTTGCCATGGGAAGTGGCGATGGAGGACTCCGTGGCATGCTCCACCTAGTACAGGTTCTTCGACCCCGAAGACTTGTTTCAGGAATAGATCTTCCAGGTCCAAGTCGGAGGTGTCAGCGGTCATTTCGAAGAGAATCCGGTAGGCGTCTGACCACCACATTCGGACGAGGCCTTGGCGGCGAAAGAGTTCTTCGATAACTTCTCCGAGGGTGAAGTTGAGTATGTCTCCTAGATGGGAGTGAATTATGATGTATCGATCAAAGCCCTCGATGAGGACTCGCTGATCGGTTGGAACTGGTGCACCGGTGGCCTTGTGGGCTTCTATTTCTTCAATCAGCCGTCTGAGCCCGTAGGTCTCGCAAGGCCAGCGCTGGGATAGGGTTTCAATCGGTGTAGACTTGGCCGTGTTTTCCTCAAGCAACTGATCCATGACAGCCCTGTATACGCCAACCTTGGTTGCTAGGGCGCGGGGCACGGGGAGAATCTGGCCGTCCCATCCCGGGATGGCGGCTGTGGGGTCGATGATGGGAAGAACGTAGACCTTTCCATCGTCTGTGATCTGTTTGATCTGCCAGACTCGCCCCTTAACGATGAAGTTGAGTCCGATGCGAGCCTTGGTAATCATGAATTCTTCGCCGAGAATGCCGACGTTTTGTTGGCTGGTGAGGTCGACAACTAAGTAGCGGCGTTCGTCGGGGATCATGCTCAGGTTTTCGAAATAGTAGAATCGAGTCCTCGAGGTACGGTAGAGTGTTGCATCATCTTTCTTGAGGTAACCCATCTTGCGCATGAATTCGATGACCTTGTCAATTGGGCCATCCTCTAGGTCTTGGTATGGGTAGGCTCTGTTGATGATGCTCTTGGCTCGTGACATCTCAAGGCTTCCGTCCGAGTCCATCAGTACGCCTGCAATCTGATGAGCGAGGACGTCTAATGCTCCAACGTGGATATTGGTGCGCTCTAATCGTCCCTCCTTCGCTAGCTCGATAACTCCAACAGATTCCAAGAGGTCTTCGGTCGAGACCGAAACGAGAACCCCATGTGAGGTTCTCGCGAGGGTGTGACCGGATCGTCCGACTCTTTGCACTAGACTGCTTACTTGTCTTGGGGACATGTATTGGACGACAAGGTCGACGGATCCAATGTCTATTCCTAACTCCAGAGTGGAGGTGCAAACGAGACCCTTGATCTCTCCAGTCTTGAATGCTTCTTCGGCTCGAACCCTTTCTTCTCTCGGTAGTGAGCCGTGATGGACCATTATTTTTCGGTCCATCATGTTGAACTTTGATCCGAGCAGCTCCGCGTTGACCCGGCTGTTGACGAAGATGAGAGTCGAGTCGTGCGCTTCCACCAGATCATTGACGAGTGTAAGTCGTGCCGCTGCCTCGGGTGTGGTGTAGAGTCGTCGAGCGAGGTCTCGATCCTCCTCTCCTGGAGGTGGATATTCTACCTTGTACCTGGTCGACTTGTTGAGTGGAATCTGTACTATCTTGACAGGCTGATTGCCTCCAAGGAATAGTGCGATCTCTTCGGGGTTGCCTACTGTAGCTGAGAGTCCTACTCTCTGGAACCCGTTCACGCAGATTTCTCTGAGCCGTTCGAGGCCGACGGTCAGTTGAACTCCTCTACGGTCGCCTGCCAGCTCGTGAATCTCATCGACTATAACGGATCTCACATGTCGCAGATGTTCCCTCATGCGTCTGCCCGGCAATACAGCTTGGAGGGTTTCGGGTGTTGTGATCAGAAGATCTGGGGGTTTGACAGCCATCCGTCTCCTGTCTTTAGCCGGGGTGTCCCCGTGTCGGACCTCGACCGAGAAGCCGAGCTTGTTGGACCATGTTTGGAGTCGCTTGAGAAGGTCGCGGTTTAGCGCCCTGAGAGGTGTGATGTAGATCAGTGAGATGCCTTGTCGGTCGTTATTCCGGATCATTCTGTCGATTAGTGGAAGGAGAGCTGCTTCGGTCTTGCCTGATCCTGTCGGAGCGATTATGAGGACGTTGTCGCCTTGGGCAATGAGGGGGATGGCTTCCACCTGGGGTGGAGTGGGTTTTGAGATTCCTGTCTCGTGGAGCAGTCCTTTCAGCGCGGGGGAGAGGAGGGCGAAGGCTTCCGCGGCCATGGATGCCACTGGGCAGTTGATAGGATTGGAGCGCTCGGAGATAAAGTTCCTAAGCCGCCAAAAGTATGATGTTTTCTAACCTCTACTTCTTCTCGATTATTTTCTTCAAGAAGTCCTTGTAGTCCGGAGCTTTCATGAGACCCGGCAGCTCTTTCTCCAAATCCTCAGGCCTGATTATTGTGATCCATCCTTCTCCGTATGGGTTCTTGTTGACCAGTTCGGGAGCATCGGAGAGCGTGTTGTTGACCTCGATAACAGTTCCTGAGATGGGGGAGTAGACATCAGCAACGGCTTTTACCGACTCGACTGCGCCGAGGCTCTGCATCTGGCTTACCTTGATGCCTATTTTTGGAAGGTCAACGTATACGATTTCGTGCAATGAGTTCTGAGCATAGTCTGTTACTCCTACTCTGCATTTGTCTCCTTCAAGCCGGACCCATTCGTGTTCTTTCGTGTAGTAGACGTCTTCTGGGACTTTATACTCGCCTTTCATCGCAAGACCGTTCCCGGAAATTTATGGAATAATACGATTCGGTATAAAGAGTTCTAAGAACGTTACTCAGTGTTTTCGCCGGTTGTCTTCCTTCCCTTTGAATTGGTGGAACTAATCCTGGGATCAACAGTCGTTCTTGGTCCTTATCGCTGTATTTGTTCGAGGAGTTTTGAGATCTCTGTCCAGCTTTCGACTCTGAAGACTTGGCGTAGTTCGGGGACGGTTCTGTTCCACGGCCGGCTGTATAGTATTCCCCACATTCTCGGGTTGCGCGATATTAGCGGCATTAGTTCTGGAGCATCGTCGATGTAGACGTCATAGTTGAGAAAGATCTTGTCTTTCCATCCCGGGACGCGTACAAATCGCTCGTAGAGTATCTTGTGTTCGGCGAGCCAGCTCTTAGCTGCGCTAACGCTCTCTTTGCTACGCCCGGTCACTACGTCAATCCGTCCCGTCCGGGCTATCTTTCGTACTTTCTCAGCCAGTCTCGGTTCCGTAGGGGGAATGCTCTTCCAATCGTCCCATGCTTCGTCTAGGAACTGGAAAAACTGTTCTCTGCTGATCCCTAGCTTGCGCCAGGACGCCCACGTGTCGAGATCGGCAAGCTTGAAACTTGTGCCTAGGAATTCGTTGGCGCGCTTGCACCATGCTTCCATTGTCTCGGCTAGGACCCCATCGAGGTCGACTGCGATTCTCAACCGCTCATATCGAGACTCAGGCAACTGGACGATGTTATGTTAGGGGCGCGAGAGTCTTTAACCTTAGGCGAAGTCCGGTTCAACATGCCGCGAGAGATGACCGTCTTGGAAGGGATCAGCTCTCTTAGATCGGTCCGGAAATTCAAGCCTGACCCAGTCGCCGAGGACAAGGTTCGGATTATTCTTGAGTCGGCGTCGAAGGCTGCCTCTGGGAGTAATACTCAGCCATGGGAGTTTGTGGTGGTTCGTGATGCGAAGGTGAAAGCTCGTCTCAAGGAGCCTATGTTGAGAACATGGCTGGAACGGCTGGCAGGCAGTCCAGGAATGTCTCCTCGGACGCGGGATGCATATGACGAGGCTACCGATATGCTTCGGAACACCGAGAAAGTACCTGTCATAATCTATTGCTGCGTTGACTTGACCAAGGTTGGCAAGAGTGAGGAGGTCAAGTATGCGAGTATCTATCCAGCGGTCCAGAACCTTATGCTAGCAGCTCAGGCGCTAGGTCTCGTTACCTGCCTGACTGTTCACGGGTCTACCCCGACCCGTGGAGAGCCCGAGGTCAGGAACATCCTGGGAATCCCAAACGATGTTAAGATCGCATGCCTAGTCTATCTTGGCTATCCAGCCATTAGACTTGGCCCTCCCAAGAGGAAGCCCATCGAGAAAGTCGTCCACTACGACCGCTGGTAAGTCGTGTAATCAATAATATATTCTGACTTCTAAGCCCGGATTGAACCCTGTTTGGGGATCTGGGATGGCTTCAATATTTCTGCCAGAAATCGTTCGGAAAAACTGGGATAGCTCGCGCAAACTTCCACGTCAACTAAGCCCAGACCGTGCTTTGATCAGCTAGAATCGCCCATTATCACTGCCGGACAGGAAATCTTCCAGAAAAAAAGGGGGGTGCGTTTCAAAGCATCTCGTGACGCAAGAGTGCCTGCGGAAACCGTGATGCCAGCAGTCTTAGCCTGATAGCGAGACTCCTATTGTTCGCTACTAGTCGAGGTCCCTGTGTTATGCTCATCCGGTCCAAAAATGGAACTATTATCCGAGAAGATCGAATCGGTTTCCGTTTGGGAAGATCCGAACAAGGAGCTGTCTGAGGGCACTTGCCAAGATGGCAAGCTAGAGTCGGGGCTCGGTACAGTATTCGCAGACTCTGTTTTCGTCGCAGGCTTAGGTTTCTTTCCTTCCTTGACATATACTATCACGATCTTGTATGATTCGTGGCAGCTCTTGCATCGCCCAACTTGGACTATTCTCTTGAGCTTGAGAGTATGGGTCTTGCACTCGGGACAATCGATGAAACGGCTTCGTGCAACGGGTTCTTCCTGGTTGACGGTCTTCATCTGCGCGAAGGCCTCAACCCGTGAAACTCGACATAGCTATTCTGTAACCAGCCTCGAAGACTAATCGTCACTTTGTCCCTCTGACTCTAAGACCAACTTTTCCCGGTGTCAGTCTATCTCTAGGAACGAGCATAAAATGGAAAAATGGGCAGTCCCGGATTTCGCCCCGCGTGGGTTTTGACACCCTTAAAAGTAACTTACACAGGAAATCTGAATATCAGGGGAAAGGTTCGAAGTTGAGCCAGCCGAGTAGCTCGTTTTACGATAGGGCGAAGTCCCAGACCAATCTGCAAGAGAAAATCATGCTCCTAATTCCAGGATTCCATGGATACAAGGAGAGAGAAATACGCCGCGAGTCAGACAAGCTTCTCAGAAACCAGATCTACCAGAAACTGTCCAGTGCAGAATCACAAGCGAAAGACACCTACAGGTCCCTTGTCAACCAGGGCATCAACGACACCTGGGACGACACGGATCACTTGATGGCCCGGCTCGATAGGGTTGTCGAACGCATCAACCATTCAGAATACGGATATGCCGGCTTCTTCGATGTCACAAAGGTCAAGGAGCCTGAACTGGATAGAATGATGGACTATGACATGCAACTCCTGCAAATGACCGATAGCGTAACGACCGCCGTTCAAGGACTCAAGGACTCCGTGGACAACGGACATGTTCAAGACACGAAAGGCAAGATCTCCGACGCGTTGAAAGCTGTCGACGCGCTTGAAACCGCCTATAACGGACGCAAAGACGTAATCCTGGGAGTCACACAATAATGCCTCAAGTCATAGAATGGAGAGGCGCAGGTCCGGACGACATCGTCTGGCGATACCCAGTAGAAGAAATAACGAACGCAGCCCAACTAGTCGTTCACGAGTACGAAACGGCCGTCTTCCTCAAAGATGGCAAAGCATACGACGTTTTTCCACCAGGAAGGCACACTCTTACAACGCTAAATCTCCCGCTCATAACCTCAGCATACCGCATATTCTTCGGGGGCAAGACACCTTTCACGGCAACGGTGATCTACGTCTCCACGAAACAGTTCGCCGGCAAGTGGGGGGCAAAGGCCCAGACGACAGAGCTCGCGCCGCTCATGGTTCACGGGACGGCTTGGCTCAGAGTAACCGACTCCAACCTGTTCGTTAACGAGGTCGTTGGAGGACAGGGCGCCTATAGCACTTCACAAGTCGACGATTTCATCCGAGGCTTCATCAACGAAAGAGTCATCGACGAAATGTCGAAATATGATCTTCAAACAGCATTCACCCAGCTCGACAAGGCATCGGTCACTGTAAAGGTCAACATCAACGACGCTCTGAAAAGGATCGGAACCGACCTTGTTGATTTCAAGTTCGAAGGCATCGACACCTCTGATCAGTTTCGAGATAGACTCTTCTGGATCAAACAGAGAGCAGCCACATCAGACGTGCTGAGGATGGAGACCGCTAAGGACATTGGAGCCAGCCTCGGCTCTTCTTCGGGCGCCGGACTCGGGTCAGGAATGGTCCTCATACCCCAGGTAATGAACGCGCAGATGCAACCCTCAATGCAACCCCAGGCGGCACTCGTCGCATGCCCCAAGTGCGGGAACGGGGTTCAACAGGGAGCTCGATTCTGCCCTAACTGTGGAGCAACCATGTTCGTAGCACCGCCCCCTGCACAAGCCATGACACCCTGTCCCAACTGCGGGAAACCGGTCGCCGCCGGGACCAAATTCTGCCCCGAATGCGGGCAAAAAATGCAATAAGCTACGGTTTTTCTGGAAAAATCAGCCAGCCTGACACTGGCGAGCATCGAACCCGCATCTATAATCCCGCCTCAAGACAAGGGTATAAGAATCGGGCCGACCAAAAGAGGACTGTTCCTGAAAGGTTACAAGAACAGCCATGATAAAGAAGCTGGACGGACAATTCGTCGTTCCAGGAGAGAAACTGGGCGTTGTCGAGGAGTTCATGCCAGGCCGCGGAACGGTCGAGGTAGACGGAACAGTATATTCATCCCAAACCGGATTGGCCGCAGTCGATTCCAACCGACACATAGTCTCGGTAAAAACCTCCGCAGGACCCCCGATCGTCCCTGAGGAAGGATCCACGATCATCGGTGTTGTCGAGAAGGTCCAAGAGAAAATGGCCATCGTCAACATCATAGTAGTCGACGGGCACAAGCTGCAACCACCGTTCGCAGGTATGCTGCATATCTCCAATTCCAGTCCGAGATTCGAGCGCTTCATGGGCGACGTCTGCAAACCTAACGACATTATCCGGGGAAAGGTAATCGATGTAAGCCAGCGGATACCCAAGCTGACTACAGTCGGACGGGACATGGGCGTGATCAAAGCCTACTGCTCTAGATGCGGAGGCGAACTCGTACTCTCTGGAAGAATTCTCCGTTGTACGCAGTGCCTGAATGTTGAGAGACGACGATTGGCCGAGGACTTCGGAGCTGGAGGAAACGTCCCGAGTTGAAGGTCAACGTTTTGAAGAAATCCAAGGGGTTCCTCAAAGTTGAGGTAGAAGGCGAAGGTCACACTTTCGGACATCTCATGCAAGACGCTCTCTTGGAAGACAAGACGGTGGACTGGGCAGGCTACGACCTTCCCCACCCGCTATTCACCAGACCGGTCATAACTTTGAGAATGAAAGGCGAGTCTTCCGCCGAGAAGGCCTTGGAGCGAGCCGCGAAAAAGATCCATCAGGACACTGAGGAATTCATAGAAAAGTTCAGTGCAGCCGCAGCTGCCGATGTTGAAAGCTAACCGGGGAACGCCTTCTGCCTTCGAAGGGCATCATCTTCGATTTTGATGGCACGCTCTACGGAGACTGGAGACTCTGGATCTCACTGATCGAAGAGACACTCAGAGGATTCAACCTCGAAGTGACAGCCTACGAGGCTCTCCGGCTGGCCCGAAGCGAGATCAGAAACGGCGGGGCACGGGAAACTCTCAAGATAAGCGGAATCGCCGTCTCCCTTGCTAGAGAGCGAGGACTTGAACGCGACGAGGAGGTCCGAGCGAGATTTTTCGAGAAGCTAGATGCCAAAATGGATGAGACGGGACCAGGAGACGATCTAGTCGGACTCTTGGAACAACTCAAGCAGAAAGGGTTTGTCATGGGCATAGTGACCTTTGTAAGAAAGGCACGGCTCACGAGACGTTTGGACGTTTGGAGACTGGGTAACTATTTCCGCTCTGCGATTACCCCGGAACAAGTTGCAGAGTTCAAGCCATCAGCACAACCCTACCTCAAAACCATCGCAGACTTCCACCTTGCACCGAAAGAATGTATTGTGATTGGAGACGAGCCTGTGGATATGCTCGGGGGAAAACGGGCGGGAACTAGAGCGATCGGGCTACCCCAGGGATTCTATTCAAGAGAAGAATTGGAGGAGGCGGGAGCTGACTCGATAATCAGTTCCCTCTACGCTTTACCATCTATCCTCTCCGAGTGAGCGTCTTCAATAGCGCAATAATCTCTAGCTCGGGATGATCCCGGTTGAGTGAGGAGGGTCTTGTCAAGATTCTGACAAACACCGAACTAGCCCAGTTCGGTGACTCCCTCTTGAATTTCGCTTACTCAATAGCTCTAACAGAAACCACTAGTCGGCCAAAGGGAACGAAGGTCCAGGATAGGATCTTGGCAGACGCCGCTGTAAAGGCTGGACTGAGAAAGCATCTCCCTAGACGAGTCGGTAGAGGAGAAGTGGCTAACAGCTTAGAGGCTTTGCTGGGATATGTCTGGTTGCAGAAAATGATCACACTTGAGGAGATTGTGTCTTGTCTCAAGACAGAGAATCTTGACCCCAGCAAGAACTTCTCCGTGTTGGCTGACATGGCCCTGTCCAAGCTTAGAAAACAATCATGACGCGCAAGTTTACGGTCAAGAAGGAGATCAGGACACTAGGACTCGACCTGTGCAACCCTCGGCGCCTGGTGGGTGCAATCGTGAGGGGCGGTACATTCCTAGACGGAATTGTAGTCTTTCCTTCGAAGCCTATTCCGGAGAGCAAGTCAATTCGATCTGCGATCCTCGGGACGAGATTCTTTCCGGAACTTAGGCTGGTCATGACGCACGATCCCAAAATGCGACTCGACGCCAAGGTCATTGAGAGGTTGACTAGGCTGCCAGTCCTCCAGATCGACTCGGCGAGAAACAGTAGTTCAACCGGCTTCAAACCATACAAGATCGGAACGAAATGGTTGCAGGTAAAAAGTCTCCTTCCGCCCCGGGTCCTTCAGCAAATTCTCTCCACAACCTGGGCAACAGGAATGCTCCCTGAGCCCTTGCGAATCGCCCACTTGGTCGCCAGATCCCGATTTTTTCGGGAAAAACATGGGTTTCCAAGCTAACAAATAAATTCGCCTCCTAGGCTTTTGGAGAGCGAACCTGTTTTGCAGTTCTGTCCGAAATGCGGGTCCACGCTCCTGCCCGCTAAGAGAGAGAAGAAGGTGTTCATGGCCTGCGGAAAATGCGGCTACACGAGCAACCGCGGCGACAAGCAAGTTAGCAAGCTGGCCCACGAGAAGGAGAAGATAGTGGTCATAGGCCGGGAGGAACAGAAGATACGGACCCTACCCAAGGCCAAGGCTGAATGCCCCAAGTGCAACAATCACGAGGCATTCTACTGGCTCGTCCAGACGAGGGGTGGAGACGAGTCCTCGACCCAATTCTTTAGATGTACCAACTGCGGAGCCACATGGCGGGAGAACAGTTAGAAATTGCTAGAAAGTTCAATAGCGGAAACGTCGGCCAAGAAGGAAAAGCCGGCAAACCCCATGTTCAAAGCCACAATGAACGATGCACGGCTCTTCCGCAACCTGATCGGGGCAATCTCAAGCCTGATCGAAGAGGCTGACTTCAACGCATCGCCCGATGGGATCAAGCTACGCTCCATGGACCCATCCCACATAGCCATGGTCGACTTCGAATGGCCCAAGACAGCCTTCGACACTTACGAGTGCACGGCTCCAACCAAGCTCCGTCTGAGCGTATCGAACCTCCTCAAACTATTGAAAAGAACCAAGAGTGATGAATCCATCGAGGTCGTCTATGACGATGCGAACAAAAAGCTCAACATCACTCTCAAAGGCAACATTGTCAGGAAATTCATAACACCGACCCTCGAACCTTCCACCGAAGAAGTTCCCACACCAAAGGTCCCGTTCAACGCGAGAGTCAAGATTACAGCAGCAAGCCTGCGAGACATCATCGATGACGCACAATCCATAAGCGACAACGTCAAGTTCGAGGTAAGCCAGGAAAAATTCGTTGTCAGAGCATCAGGGGAGCTGACTAGTGCCCTGATAGAACTCGATAAGGGAAGCGACGCCATCCTCGAACTCGACGTGAAAGAACCCGCGAAAGCTACGTACAACCTCAACTATCTCGGAGAGATAATCCGAGCGGGCTCAGGAGCCTCAGAGGTCACATCTCTCGAGTTCTCCACCAACATGCCGATCAAAGTCGAGTTCGAAATGCCCCAGCAAGGAAGGCTTCTTTATTATCTCGCCCCAAGAATAGAGGCCGAATAAGAAGAACCTTATGTTAACAAGGGCTGACCTAGCCAAGTATCCCTTCCTCAACGAAGCCTCCGACTACATCAAAGAACTAGGAATTTCCATCGACGACATCGCATCCCCAGACTTCAGCCCGGTCCTCGAGAGAGCAGAAAAGAGGCTGGAAGAAGCCCTCTCAAAAGGAAGAGTCTCGAACGAGTTTGCCAACGAGAACGCGGAGATACTCTCATTCCCCGTTTCCAATCTGATCCTGAGCCTTACCGGGGAGGAGAGGGCGCAGAGAAGATTCGCGCTCGCAGAAGCCAAGAGAGCCTACGAACTACTCCGGCAGGAAAGCCCAGAGAAGCTCGATTACATCGCCCGGACAACCTTCGGCTGGAAGCTAAACAAGATCGATGCCCAGCCCGGAAAAAGGTTCTACGATTTCGCAATCTCACTAGCCGACTACTTAAGGAACTCTGTTCATCTCAAAGAGCCAAAATGGAAGCTGCCCAACAGGATTCTGGACCACGGTTCAGTCTATGCCACCCGAGAAGAACTGGCACGTCTCCTTGAGGAAGAGGTCAGAACGAGAATAGTGAACAGGAGCGGTAGGCTTCCCGGTGAGGTACCGAAGCTCCTGCAGCCTAAAGTCGAACGGACAAGAGGACTCATCACGAAATGGCTCGGCATTCCGTCCCACTATGAACTTCCGAAAGTACCCTCGCCAGAGGCAATGCCTCCCTGTGTGAGACACCTCATTGACAATCTCGCTGAAGGAAAGAATGTGCAACACATGGGCCGATTCACACTTGCATCGTTCCTCGTTAACATCGGAGCGGGAGAAGAGGAGATAGTCAAGACATTCAAGCCTGCCAGCGACTTTTCGGAGAAAATGACCCGTTACCAGGTTGAACACATCGCCGGCAAGAGAGGCGGGAGAACAAAGTACACCTGCCCAATGTGCACGACACTCAAGACTTACGGTGTCTGCTACAAGCCGGATGAGATCTGCAGCACAATCAGGAACCCTCTGAGTTACTACAAGAGAAAAGCAGGAATCCTGACTGGAAGGGGGCCGAAACGTGAACCCAGCTGAACAAGCGATCAGACAGAGATTCCAACAATACTACCTAGACCCTAAAAGGCAGATGGACCCGCCTCCGAGCCCGGCGGAGAGGGAATACGGCTTCCTGCTTTTCAATGGAAAGTTCATGGTAAGGCATCGCTCGTTCAAAGACCCAGGTTCACTCCTGACTGCTGTGAGAGACCTAGTCCCTTTGCATGTCTATTTCTCCACGGCTTACTATCGCGAACCTACGGCACCGATGGACGAGAAGGGATGGACCGGTGCCGATCTGGTCTTCGATATTGACGCGGACCATCTCAACACACCATGCAAACCGGACCATGACAATTGGAAATGCAAAGCGTGCGGCACAATAGGAAATGGAGGTGCTCCAAAGCTCTGCCCGAAATGTAAGAATGATCGTATGGAAGAGCAAACTTGGCTCTGCGATAGATGCCTCCAGGAGGCGAAGGAGGAAACTGCAAAGCTCTTGGAGATGCTCTACACGGATCTGGGAATAGACCATGAAGCCACCCGACTATTCTTCTCAGGACACCGCGGATACCACGTCCATGTATACTCCAAACAAACTTCACAGCTCGGTGAAGAAGAACGCAGGGAAATAGCCGACTATCTTCTAGCTCAGGGATTAGACCCACAACTACACGAACTAGAGGAGACTAGTGTTGGCGGAACAAGGGTCGCAGAAGGCCCGCTAATGGGTCAGCCGGGTTGGAGGGGACGAATAGTTGCAGGAATCTACGATCTTCTCGGAAGCGAGATCGACCAGATAGGCCTCACATCAACTCAGGTCAGCGCCTTGAGGTCCTGGGATAGGGAAGACCTGCTTCGGAAGCCATTCTGGAGTTCAGTGAAGGGCATTGGAATGTCCACTTGGAAAACCCTGGTGTCAAAGGCCGTCGAGAAGAAATCGGCAAGAATAGACACGGTCGTAACGACCGATATTCACAGACTCATCAGAATGCCTGGAACCCTTAACGGGCACACTGGACTACTTGCGATGAAAGTTCCGGAGGAAAGACTCGACGAGTTCGATCCATTCACAGAACCTCTCGCGTTCCAGGGAGAAATGAAGGTCAAAGTCACGGAGTCCCCAGGCTTTAGACTCGGAGAAGAACGGTTCGGACCATACCAGGACGAGACTGTACTATTGCCTTCGGCCGCTGCCATGCTCCTTCTCTGCAAGCGCCGAGCACAGCCCATCGCCTAGACCACCATCAAGATATTATTAGATCGCCAATGAGTTAGCCATCGTCCTGCAGAGAGATGCTTTTCCACGCCTACTATCTATGATGAAACAATTGAAGCGTGGCGACGAGAGTTCCACAGCCACGAACTCCAGGAGCTTAGACCCGAGCTATTTCGAGACGTAGCCGCTTACGTCAGAAGATTGAAGGAAGCACAGAGAAACCTAGACCAACGATCCCTCAAAGCCATCCTTCTAGACGAGGAAACAAAGAGAATCGAACGACTAGTTGTCGAACTCATAGATCGAAGACTCTCGAAAATCTGGCGCACGTCCCAGACAAACGCGCAGGTCACGACGCACGCCTCGGAGAAATGGGCTCATGAAGAACTCTCCACTCTTGCTCGTCACTATAGAAAGTTCAAGGAAGACACGGTTCAGGGAATAGAGCCCTCGAACTCTCCAGAGACAAAGAAAGACAAGCTCCTACTTCGATTCGTCAAAGACATGCCCTCTATCATAGGTGTAGACTTGAAGACTCACGGACCATTCCTGAAAGAAGACATCGCCGTTCTTCCGTACGAGAATGCTGAGAGCCTAATACGGCAAAGCACCGCGATCGAGATCAGACCAAGCAACAGGGATAATGGATAAAAGGACGCCCCCGCTCCCAAACCAGCCTTCCCCACGGTGAAAGAAAAAACGAAGTATCCAAAAGAGATCAACACCTACTGCCCCAAGTGCAAACACCACACAGCACACGCTGTCGCAGTCTACAAGGCAGGCAAGCAGCGGACCCTATCGTGGGGAGCCAGACGACAAGAAAGACGTAAGCATGGGTACGGCGGACAGAAATTTCCCGAACTGAAACGCACTGCCAAGACAACCAAGAAAGCTCTTGTCAAACTGAAATGCCGAACCTGCAACTATACAATTGAGAGGCTAGGTATCAGGCTGAGAAAACTGGAGGTTGGAGCCTAACCCTTGCGATGGGAACTGATTCCGAAGCCTCGAAGCATATTCCTAAAAGTGAAGTGCCCAAAGTGCGCGAATGAACAGGTAATTTTCGAGAGAACAAGCAACTATGTGAAATGCACCGTTTGCGATGAGCTTCTAGCTCAACCAACGGGTGGAAAAGCAGAGATTAGAGGAGAAATATTACAGCCCCTCGCATAGAGGAGGACTGGAATAATCGAGTTGAGTAGCCAGGCTTCGCAAGCGCTAATGCCGGAAGTCGGCGACCTAGTAGTTGCTACGGTAACTAGAGTCGAAGACTACGGTGCGTACGTGAAGCTAGACGAGTACAGCGGAATCGAGGGCCTTGTCCACATCTCCGAGATCTCAACCACATGGGTCCGGAACATCCGGGAGCACGCGCGACAGGGCCAGAAGCTAGTCCTCAAAGTCCTACGAGTCAGCTCACAGCGGAACCAGATAGATCTCTCCCTCAGAAGAGTCACGGGAAGAGAAAAGTCCGAAAAGATGCTGGAATGGAAGAAGGAGCGAAAAGCAGAAGCGATCCTGAAGAGCGCGGCTGACAAGCTGAAAAAACCAGAAGAGGACGCTGAGGATATCCGGAAGATTCTCCTAGAGAAGTTCGGAGGACTCTATTCTCCGCTCGAAGAAGCCTTGGACGAGGGTCCCGAGGTCCTAGTGAAAGGTGGCCTGTCATCGGAGTGGGCTCAGGCAATAGCCGAGGTCACGAAGACCAAGATTCGCCTTGAGAGGTCGAAAGTACGAGGAACCGTTTCGGTAACATGCCACAAACCAGGTGGAGTGGAGATAATCAAGCAAGCGCTAATCAGCGCGAAGAAGATACGCAAGCCCCGTGGAAGCGAAGTAAAAATCTACTCGATAGGATCTCCCAAATACAGAATAGAAGTAGAAGCACCCAGCTTCGAAGCAGCCGAGAAAACCCTCAGCCTAGCCGTGGAAGAGGTCCTTGGGACCATCAAGAAGGCTGGAGGCGAGGGAAGGAAGCTTGGATGAAATGGCTGATGAGACGATGCCCGAAATGTTCCAGATACACTCTGAAAGAAACATGTCCGGCCTGCGGGACTCCTACTAAGAACCCTCATCCCGCAAAGTTTTCACCTGAGGACAAGTACGCTCGCCAGAGAATGGAAGGCTCAAAGGAGCCCTTAGAAGGCTGACGAATCTTCTCACATGAAAGTCAGAGGCTGGGGCATAGTGACTGCGATGTCCAAGAGCTGGACCGGATCACCCTGCCACCTCGCCCGAACTAGAATGTATTGTTGGCCGGTGGGCAGAATAGTCCAGTTGTAGCTAAAGTGGCCCGCCGTCGCGTTTACCTTTGCTATGAAATTCCAGCTAGTTCCCGAGTTGGCTGAATATTCCAAAATAACTGGGGGGATCTTATCGGTTGTAGTGCCAATTGTAGTGTCTATTGGTTTGCCATTCGTGGTCGTCAACGTTCCTGTGATAGTGGTGTTTCCGCCAGTGGGCTTCACAATCGCGGGGGTAAGCTGGGCCGTGATCGACGGCTGGTCCGGATATCTTACTGAATAGACCAGAACATACGAGGAGGAAGAGGCAAAATCTTGAACGAAAAAGTGGGGAGTGGCAGGTCCTGTATCGTTCCTATCCGTCGGAAGCCCTCCAGGATAGCTGCTTCGCATGAGGAGGCCGAGAACAGTATTGCTGGTCGGGATTTGCACGTTCTGGAAATTGCTCGTAATCCTCTCATCAGTAGTCCTGTTTCCTATCTTCACGATCCGGTGGTAGTCCGACGTGCCGGTTTGGGGGTTCGTTATCACCTGCCGGTAACTGACGTTGGCAGATCCCAAGGGGGTATTGATCGAAGTGTTGTTGCCTATCCGGACCATCCAGTACCATTTGCTGTCATCCCCGTAGCCACAGAAAGGCGGTCCGTTCGAGCCGCACAATCCGCGGTTGTAGCTGATGAAGATGGCAACATGTGTGACTCTTTCCTGACGCATTAACTGGACCGCTAGCGACTCGTTCAGCATGAACCCGGTCGCAATGTCCTGTATTGCCGTGGTGTTCCCGGTTCCGTTATCTGAAAGCGTACTGAGTCCGGTGTTCACGGTGATCCAGTAGCCGTAGTCCCACCAGGCGAAGACGACGCTTGAATGTGGCAGATTGTTGCTCATCCAGGAGAGGGCTTCAAGCCAGTCGGGGACCGCTTGTCGGACTGGGAGGCTCGCTGAGGCGATGGTGGTCGGAGTGTAAGCCGATTGGACAGCATTGATGAAAGTGGGAACTACCAAGATCATGATGATGAGCAGTATGCCGAGGCTGAATTCTCGGCTTACTTTGCTGGTGAAGCGTAGTTTCCGCCGGGGAAAGAGAACCGTCTGCTGAATAATATCCATTGCAGGTTTGCCCAGTTCGACTACAGTTATCGCGGCGAGAGTTGCCATAGCGGGCGCTAAGATCAAGGTTAGCCGGACCAAGCTCGCGGCAAAGTAGAATCCTGTGACTCCGAAGATTATCAATAGAACATCGCCCTCGCGCAGTCGTTGGAATGCGAAGAAGAAGCCGAAGACTGCTAGAATTATCAGGCTTCCAAGTTCGAGGTACAGGCTCGCCCAAGTAGAGGGGCGATTCTCAGCTACTGATGCAACGAGTGGAATATTGCTCCTGACGAAGGGGTCGACCGTGGCGAGAAACTTTCCTTGGAGGAGTGACCCTGAGATGATCTTGGTGCTTACCAATCCAAAGAGGATCGCGGCTGAAGAGACAATGGTGACAACTAGGATGCTCAGCCTTCCTATGGTGGATGGGGCTAGTCTGGCAAGCTCCATCACGATTAGAAGACCCATGACTCCCAACAACGCGATAGTTGTGCTCTCGGTTAGAAACGCGTGTCCTAAGAGCGGGATTTCGGTCCCTATGTAGAGCATGAAGCCCAAGGTCATCCCGTAGGCGAGAAAGAGACGGGGTGTGTAGCGTCTCAAAACAACTAATGCCAAGGCGAACAAACCCAACACCTCGGCTGCGTAACGGAAACTTCCCCATGAGAACGACATGTAGATGAGGCTAATGCTCGACATCATGCTGTAGATGATCGTGCTCTTCAAACTCTTCCCGGGACTAACTGCTCGCATGAAAAAGAGGAAGGTAAGAATCATCGTCGGGACTCCAACCCCTTCATTGCGGAAGAACCCGAGCTCTGTACGGCTGATAAGGCTCGAACTGAAGGCTGCAAACAGAGCCGCGAACAGCCCGGCACTCTTTCCCCACAGGTCCTTTGCAAAGAAGTAGGTGGCTAAGACAGCGAAAGCGCCCAGTAAGACTGGACTGTAAACAGCAGCGTCGTAGAGGGTGATGTTAACACCAGTAGACTGAAAGAACTGATAGATCAGCACCCCAGTGAAGCCTGTCCCCGGGTAGCTTGTAGTGACGGGCGCACGCCCGAACGGGAACCATTCAGCAACATTGACGTAGCTAAACCATGACTGCCACCCGTTAGCAGTAATCTGTCGCATGTCGTTGAAGTTGAAGTAGGGGTCGAATTCCGAGATGTACGCTCCCCAACGAAGTGGAAGCAGGCGAACCAGTGAGGCTAGTACAAGTGTGAGGGAGAGGGTCGAATAGTGAAGAAATGATGCCCGGGAGATCAGACCAAAGTTTTTCCTTATTGCCCTGAACCGAGAGCCGATGCTTTCACGTGTCAGGCCTGCTCGGATCTCACCGAAGAAGCCTTCTGGTTCAACCTCCACTTCTAGCTAGCACTCTCTTCTAGGGTCTCGGAGTTACGAGGGAGCTGGCTCTTGCCTTTGACGTTAATATTCTTGTGGTTGAAGTTGTTTACAGGGCTCCTCCGGATACCTCTTGCGGGGAATTCGCCTTCCGGTACGTAGCACTCGTGGTACATGCTGCTCTAAAATGGAGTTGAGCCATTCCAAGAGTAGTTTTCCTATCCAGAAAAGGCTAGGCTGATGGCTTAGGGGGCTGATTCTCGTCTCTTGGCTCTCCTCTCAAGGTACGCGTAACCTAAGATGAAAGTCCACAATACGCCAAGACCAACCACGATCGAGGTCTCAATTCCTTGAAGGAAGTACAAGTGATTGAAGACGATGAGCCATAGCGATCCTAACAGTCCATAGTAGATGTAATTGTGCTGATGGCCGATTGCTCTCTCCGTGTACCCCCAAACTTGGACAGGCAATCCTACTGGAAGCTTCGCGATTGGAGCCAAGGCCAAGAATATCCAGCTAATCGGCGCCAGTACAATCAGCCAGTTAATACTCGCATTCCAAGGCGCTCGGAACAGCTGGAAAGTTCCGATCATTACGTAGGCGATGAAAACAGTGAGCCCTAAGAATTGGCTGATGTACCATAGGAAAGCTACGTCGATCAACGCCAACACGACTATCCATAGACGTCCATTGTATCTTGCTAGTCGTACTATTGGCACATTGATAACGTACCAGATCAAACCGTAGGGAACGTAGGAGAAATCAGGGTCATACCTGAGAAGCCTACGCAGGTTAGAGAGTCCGGGCAAAATATAGAACGGTATATCTTTTGGGATTGGACGCTTGAGAATCCAAACTAGCCGAAAAGCCGTGAGCGCGATGGTTGCGCCTACAATTTCCCAGGTCATGCGATTCCAAGCGGGCTCCTAAAGCGCGGAGAAACGGTTCTAGTACTCTTTGAAACTATTGGTTCCAGAATGAACAGTTTGCCAATTGAGATTCGAATCTCCTCCACCGGACGACCCTATGCCCTAAAGCTTTCTCGCATAGTCAATAAGGCTGAGTTCTCTCAAGCTTGAACGAACCTGTAGAGCACTGACACGTCCTAAAACAGTCAGCTGTCAGAGCTTATTACTTCTAGTTGCTCTAGCGTAAACCTTTCGATTCGTCCTGTCCGGAAAATAGTATGCTTCCCAAACCCTACCCCATCTCGCTCGGTAGGCAGTTGCAAAGTTAGGATGCAGTTCGAGGATGACAAGAATAACCGCATAGTAGAGCCTTCTCAGTCCTTTCGTCTGGTGAAGTTTCTCTCTCACTCTTGCGAATCTCAAGCCAAGATAGTACATTCGATGTTGCCTCCGTTCGAAGTTATGATAGCGTGGGTTCCACTCCGTTGTCTTTGCATTCGCGACGGTTAGACCGAATTTGTTTATCAAAGCGTAGAGAACATGTCTATCATGAACTTCCATCACACAGGTTGGTAGTAAGTCAGCCTCGAGCAAGCGAGCCTCGCATCCCTCGCAGTCCATTTTCATGAAGTCAAAGCTTAGGTTTAGCATTTCGATTCCAAAGGGGCTTCCGTAAACCTCAGCGTTCCATTTGTTGGCCCGCAGGTTGTCGCTGATTATTGTTGCCAATTCGGGGACTTGTTCAACACAGATTACACGTTTCACTCCATGGATAAAATAGAACAGCGCTGTCTCACCGCATCCAGCTCCTATGTCGAGGACGGTGGCTCCCTTCAGGCTAAAGGGAGGCAGATGGTACATCTTCCACTCCGGCCATTCATGGAAGATGATGTGAAAGTATTCCGGGTGAAGTTTGACTGTATATCTGCCAATTCTTAAATTGTAATACTTCGAGCTCGAACTGGTCAAGGTCCAGTTCCAGGTGACAAACATTTTCTTCAGAAACTGGTGTGGGAGTATTGCGGTGTTGGCGACCAAAAGGAATGGCTTGCCTGTCCTCGTCACTCGGATTCCCGTCGGCAGAATCAACGGCCAATCAACCGAATGAGGCTAGCGTTCATAGTCGCGCTTTGCATTCTAACGAAAGCATCGTGGAGCACTAGTTATGACTCCGCTCTGACCCTACTCCATTTTCGGCAATATCCACGATTTGCTCCTCAAACCTTTCTGGACTGAAGGGCTTTGCCTTTTGTGATATTTCCAGAGGATTGGTAGGTTCCTTTATGACCCTGCGAATGGTTGGAACGAGATCATCAACCGAATCAAAAGTCTCGCCTATACCTAGAGATTGTATTGTCTCCTCAGGACCGGTATGCCTAGCCACAATAGGGTAACATCCTGCGGATATCGCTTCAACAATGATCAGTGGCATCGCAATTTCGCCGCCTGTGTAGAGGTAGACCTTGCTTTCCTCGAGGAGATGAGGCGCCTGCCTCAGTGTAGTCTTGAAGTAGACCATATTTGCTGGAATCCTTCCCTCGATTTCACGTGCGTAAGCCTCCAAGCCTGGTTTCGTCCTTGCCAAAAGTACGAAACGGAATTCGGGCAGTCTTCTTGCAGCTTCAAGAAATATTTCCACTCGTTTCTCTGGAATTAGTCTAGTCACCTGAATTATCTGCTCTTTCTTTTGTCTCGGCTGAAACTGACTGCAAGGTGGAAGGATGAGGGAGGAATTCCTGTATCCGTTCCTTCTCAAACCTTCGAGAACACTCGGAGATAGCGCAAAGTACCAGTCAGGGCTCGGAGGTCTAACCTGAAGTATTTTTCTAAGAAAATTGTTCAACCCTCTTTTCGCGCTGACATACCCATGAGGTATTTTTTGTCTTGGAAAGGAACTAGACAAGTAGCTCGTGGAATACTCGAAAAGGTCTGTTCCTTGGTATATGAAATGATAAAGGGGAGAGGGAACATGGAAAAGCGACGATTGAGTGCAGAAAGTAACATCTGGGTCGATTTCACGAAATTTGGCTTCTGTCTTTCTAATGTCCTTGAAGTCTTTGATAATTGCTATTCCCGGAATAGATCTGTGGGAAGTATTCGACGGGATTTGCCGACATTCGCTCAAGATCTGGCCCATTCCAGGATAAACTTCGTCGGCCTTTGCAGGAATGTTGGCATCAGAATAGAGGGCTACTTTGTAGCCGGCTCGGAGAAGAGCTTGACAAACTTGTAGACAAAGCAATTCTCCGCCCATGTAAATCGATAGAACAGGGTGTATTACCAGAGCCTTCTTCACCAGGGAACCCCTCTGTTCTTTGAGCCGGCTGGAGCACCTTGTCTATTCAGTCGAGCTCAGCCTCGTTGTGTGAATTCAAGTCCCCAAGCCTAGCCTCGAGAGAACCTGAGGCGAACTCTCTCTCGCTAAAGCTTGACTCCACAATTCTTGCAGAAAATGGCTTCGGATGGATTGTCAGTCTTACAAGCTCTGCATTGATTCCGGTCGAATGCGGATCTGGGAATCGTGAACGTCTTACTCAATCCCGAGTAGAGGTTAAACTTGTCTCCGCGTTCGCATCGGAATCTTGAAACCCGATATTGCTGAAATCTCCACTCCCGCTCCGGCGGGCTCGACACCTCAGTCCCACATTTCGGACAGTTTATGCTCATAGATTCCCCCGAAGATTTTTCGATGTAAATCCGATATTTAAGATGACACCCAGTCTAAGGCGTCGGGATCGCTTTTACGGTGAGGCTTCTCAATCCACCAATCCTATTCTTGATCGAGTTCTCCAATTCCGTGACAACGGCATGCATCTGCCGGACCGTCATGTCCCCGTCAACTGCGACTTCCAAAACACCTACGATGAAGGGTCCAGCTCTTCTCAGCCGGAGCTCTTTGATACCCTTGACTTGGCTATTCGAGCGGATTAGTGACTCGATCTCCTTCGTGAGTTCGGGGTCGTGGAACGCATCCAAAAGAACGAGAGAAGATTCTCTCAACGCAACGTATGCCATTGTCAAGATGTAGAAGGCAATTAGCATACCGCCAATAGCGTCAGCACCCTGATGAAATCCGAGAGCGGTGATGAGAACGCTCCCAAACGCCAAGAACGACGAGGAGGCATCTTTTATCGAGTTCTTAGCATCCACTTTTAGCGACAGTATATTATGCTTCAAGGCGATGCGTCTCATCTGCAACGCACGATAGAGTGACACAAGTCCGGTAACTAGAAGGACCCCTAAAGCCGTGTAAGGAAGAGTGAGAGACTTCGGATTCAGAAGTGCTCTGTAGGACCTTACGAATATGAACGATGCAGCCGCAACCAAGGTAAGCGCGGCCAGGAGAGCTGTCAAGCTCTCAACCTTGTAATAACCGAACTGGAACCTCTTGCTCGGCCGCCTCCGGGCGAAATGCAAGCCTGTCCAGACGAAGAATGATACCGAAGCGTCCGACAACGAGTCGATACCGTCAGCGAACAGGGCTATACTTCCAGTCACCATGCTGAAGATAACTTCGACGATTCCCAGGGCCAAGAGAGTCCATACTGACCGCCCCGCTATACGCTCGCCAGCCGCGAATCCAGTAGGGTCGTCCTGCAAGTCGATCCTCTATTCTCTGACCAATCTCGAGGAGTCGAGTTGTTGGAAGGGGGTTTAGACTCCTTAGATTCTAACCTCCTCTGAGGACCTAGCTGATTTAAGACAAGTCTAGAAAATTAGCTGCAAGAGGTATCTGGTGTGATGGCGCCGGGGGTGGGATTTGAACCCACGAGGGCCTAAGGCCCATCGGATCTCCGCAACCAACAATCTGGCTTAGCAATCCGACGCCCTACCAGGCTAGGCGACCCCGGCCTACTATGCTCAGACAAAATGTTCGTCTAAATAACTGTTCAACTATACAAGATCCATTTCAACAGCTCTCGACCCTAGTAGAGTTCCCACAAACACGTTTGCAGGTCGGGTTTGGAGGAGGGGTAGAAACGGTCCTAGTCATGTCATAGCTGCCAAATAGGCAAGAGTCTTCAAAGCTGAAGACGTCTCCCTCCCTTCTTCAGGTAAGACTCCTTATGTCTGATGATAACTCCGAGGAGCAAGAGAGTGCGTAAGGGCATGCTACAACAGAGAGTTGTCGTATCACGGCGACTGAGCACTATGCTTATCATACTTTCCGCAGCATCGCTAGTATCGATATCGCCCAAGACTTTCCCCTCCGCTCATGCCGCAGGATTCGTCTACGTGAATCCTCCAATGACAGCAGTGGCAAGTGTCGGTACAGTCGTCACCGTAAGAGTACAAGTGGCCAGCGTGGACCCTTTCGATGGTTGGGATATTCAGGTCCAATCCAATCAGTCCGTGATCGATCCCACTTCTCTGTCAATACAAGGGAACACCCTCGCCGTCAATTACAGCGAGCGTTCTTGAGACGGTGAACTGCGTAAACGGGGTGAGTCATACTACAAGCCATTGTGACCGATCTGACGGACCGGGTATTGTGCACTCGGCAGCCATGAGGCAAGATGGTAGTCCACCGACCTATCCTGTTTACGGGCTGCTCTTTACAATAAACTATACAGTAGCTGGTTCGGGCTCGTACAGTCCCTTAGAGATCCGGAAAGCCATTATGACTAACGGCCCGAATCTCATCTTTGTAACAACCCGAGATGGAATCTATGGTATCCCACCGGGGCAGGGCTTCATGCTTGGAGCCTTCCCGGCTTCACTGAGCATATTCCTAGGGTCAAGAGCAAATGTCACACTGAATGTTTCAAGCCTTGGCGGCTACGCCGCAGAAGTTGATCTTGCTGTAGTAACCCCGCATCCCGGTCTCTTGGTATCTTTCAATGTGACTAGTACCGCATTATGGCCAAACCACCCCAGGAATGTGACAATGACCATCGCGACAGATAGCACTTATGAGGCCAGCTATTACACGATCACAGTGATGGCGACTAGTAACGGCCTTTCTCACACTGCCACGGTGTCAATATCCACGACGGGCAAGCCGGACTTCGCGATCAGCGCTTCGCCTTCAATTCTCAGAATCCATGCCACCAATTCGAGTAGTTCGATTATCTCATTGGATACTCAATTCGGGTTTTCGGGTCCAGTTTGGTTAAACCTAACTGTGCCGCAGGTTCTAGGACTGACGGCATCGTTAGGTGCAAGTGAGCTGACGATTTCGCCAGGCAATTCCGCAACGACAGTTCTTGATATTCACACGCCTGATTCGACCCTCCCATTTGTCTATCTGGTAAATATCACAGCGACTAGCCGGTTATCATCCCACGAGTTAACTATCGTAGTGACGCCCCCGTCGCCGGATTTCCGCTTCCTGCTAACTGGCTTGGAGTTCGTGACTCAACAGGGCCAGTCTCGCACGTTTACTCTAACAATGACGAGCATTGACTACTTCAGAGGCCAGGTGAATCTTTCTGCTTCATCCCTTCTCGGCGCTGAGGAAATATTCAGTCCCCCCTTTGTTGCTCTCGATTTCGGCATTTCGTCGGCCTCGAAAATGACCCTCGCGACTGATGTAAATTCAGGGCTGGGAAATTACAACGTTACCTTGACCGCACTTGGCACTACAATCTTGGGTGCTAATGTCACGCACGTTATAGTTATGATTGTGACCATTACTCCGCTTCCACTTTCAAATACAATACTAGGTCTCCAGCCGTTGACCTTCTTTGGTATCATCGGAGCGCTCTCGCTAGTTGCTGTTGTTGCGGCTGTTAGGAAGATTAGGAGGCTTAAGCATAGACAATTCTTGAGCTAACCGAAACCGCGACACAGGATCTGGTCAGGCACAGTTCTTTCTACCGTGCGAGCTTTGCGAAGTGCGTATCCCCTTGGTCTCGCTCGCCAACGTATAGGTCACGCTTAGTAAAGTTCGCGTCTTCTCGCTGTAAGGTTAGTGCCTATCTCCCCGATATCCTCTGAATATTCCGCAACCCGTTTGAGACTCTCCAAGACTAAACGGACAGCCACGACCGACGAGGGTCCCAATGATACTCATGGAACTTACCGGCTATTCCCTCCCGAATCTAGTAGCACGTAATCAACTATGTCTCCTCGGCGCTATTCCTTTCGAAATACCAAGCAGTATTGGTGCGAGCGGTTCCCGACCCAGGCGTTGTATATTCCGAGTGGAAGTAACCGCTTGTCATCGTGTAACCAGACTCTTTCGTCCTTCGGGACCCATGTCTTGGCCAAGGTTGTCAACGTTTCAAACGCGAGCGGGTAAAGCCGACCTTCTGAGAAAACGTTATTCGTCACAACCACCAAGTATCCTCCAACCTTCATGATCCCGTACACCTCATCAAAGATTTGCTTCTGAGCATCTAGGAATTCCTCGTAATCGCTAATGTTTCCAATATCCTCTGGATCTTCACTGTAGTTAGTGTCCAGTCCCTTCTGCTTCCGCTCGCGTTGCCGGAGGCTAGCACGTTTCAGCTGATTCCAGTAAGGGGGTGATGTGATACAGAAATCGACCTCCTGAACCTTGTTCTCATTCAATATCTCTTGCAAGCTACGGGAATTCCCTTGGAGTACTAGTTGCCGGGTTCCATCAGAGGGTGGAGCTTCTTCGAGCCTCGACCTGGCCATTGAGGCGTAGCGGGGATTGATCTCAACTCCGACCGCGTTTCGCCTTGCTGCTCTTGCTGCGAGAAGTGTGCTCCCGGTTCCTAGGAATGGGTCGAGGACCCACATGTTGGGTTTGGTGAAGAATTCCACAAACTCGCGGACAAGCGTCTCGGGAAAGCCGGCGGGATGAATGAGCTTCGTCCTATCTCGGGGCGGCGGGCTGTGTTTGAACCAAGACTTTGTGAACTTGATCCATTCTTTTCCCGAGAGATCGTTTAGTCGGTTTACTGGTCTGCGTTTCTTGCTAAGTTCGGCTTTGGACGACAAGAGTTTTATCGGCGTCCTCGCGATAGAAACTAGGTTTATTAACGGGTTTCCGGCTGCGGTACTTTTCACCTGTGGTAGGTCGGACCCTAAGCCGTCCCCGCTCCCGAGGTAGCTACTAATAATTGGTAAAGAAGCAAGACAAGGAGAAGGAACTCTCTTATGACGTATTCAAGCACGAACTTGTCCCCAAACACGTCCTGCTCAAGCCTGAAGAAGCGAAAGACATCCTAGGCCGTTATCATATCAAACCATTTCAGTTACCCTACATAAAATCGAGCGACCCTGCCGCGCGGACGATTGGCGCGAAACCCGGCGACATCATCAAGGTCATCCGGAAGAGCGCGACCGCGGGAGAATCCGACTTTTACAGATACGTTGTGGAAGATTTTTGAAAACAAAGCTCCCTGAGGGAAATTGAATGGCCGTAACAACCCAACAACTCTGGAACCTATCCAAAGAGTTCATCAAGGACAGCGGCCTGGTCCGCCAACACATCGATTCTTACAACGACTTCGTCGAGAGAGGACTTCAAGCCATCGTTGACGAGGTCGGAGAACTACCGATAGAAATCGGAGATTATCCACTAAGGATCAAACTTGGCAAGATAGAGATCGGAGCACCCCGAGTAATAGAAGTAGACGGCACAGAGAGGTCGATCTATCCCGCCGAAGCAAGAATTCGAAACCTAACCTACGCAGCGCCCCTCCACATGGAAATGATCCCCGTAATCGGGGAACGTGAAGGACAACCCGAAATGGTCTACATCGGAGACCTACCTGTCATGCTCAAATCAAAAATCTGCCTACTCTCCAAACTCTCGTCTGACGATCTAGTAGGCGTTGGCGAAGATCCGCTTGACCCCGGAGGCTACTTCATAGTAAATGGGTCAGAAAGGGTCATAGTTGCACTCGAAGACCTGGCTGCGAACCGTATACTCGTAGACATCGAACACACTGGTGTCAACCCAACCTACAAGGCCAAGATATTTTCCACAACAGTTGGTTTCCGAGCCCGAATTGAAGTCGCCCTGAAAAGCGATGCAGGAATCTACGTGACGATGCCCGGGATTCCGAGCGACATCCCCCTGATGATCCTGATGAGAGCTCTTGGCTTCGAGGAAGATGCGAAGATCGCAGAGCTAGTCAGCACTGATCCAGACATACAGGACGAGCTTGAAGCATCGTACGAAAAGTCATTGGAAGCTAACAATAGCCACGATGCCCTTCTCTATCTGGGTAACCGTCTAGCCCCTGGGCAGGTTGACGAGTACAGGCTGAAGAAAGCTGAGTCCGTCTTGGACCGAAACTTCCTACCGCACCTCGGCAGGCTACCGTCCGAACGAAGAGAAAAAGGCCTCTTCCTCACAGAAATCGCCGCTCGTATCATAGAGGTCAAGCTTGGAAGGAGAAGCCCCGATGACAAAGACCATTACGCAAACAAACGGTTGAAACTGGCCGGCTCACTCCTAGCGGAGCTTTTCCGAATATCCTTCCGAAACCTTACCCGCGATCTCAAGTATCAGCTTGAGAGGATAACTATCAGACGACACATAGAATTCTCGATCGCGAACGCCATACGGCCTGGAATAATCACCGAAAGAGTTCAGCATGCGATAGCAACGGGAAACTGGGTAAGGGGAAGAATCGGAGTAACGCAGCTATTAGATCGAACAAACTTCGTAAGCACGCTAAGTCATCTCAGAAGGCTGCAGTCACCCCTCAGCCGCAGTCAACCCAACCTCGAAGCTAGAGACCTTCACCCGACACATTATGGAAGGCTCTGCCCCGACGAGACCCCTGAAGGATCGAACTGCGGGCTTGTGAAGAACCTCGCCCTCTCCAGCAGCATCTCTGTTGGAGTCGAACCACGTGAAATGGTCGACAAACTGCGCAGAATGGGCGTGGTCATGATTGAGGAATCCGACAAGAAACTCAGAGCCACAGGGGGTAAGGCTATAGTCGATGGGATATTGGCCGGATATTCCAAAGATCCCGAAGCGCTTGCCCGAGAACTCAGAGAATACCGGCGTGAAGGAAAACTAAGCTCTGAGGTGAATGTCTCATTCCATCCTCCAGAAGCACAGGGAGGGCGCCCAGATTTGCATGTCAACTGTGACGCAGGAAGGGTCCGACGCCCATTGATCGTAGTTGACAGTGGCAGACCGCGGCTTACCGAGAATCATCTCATCCAACTCGAACAGGGACGAATCAACTGGCAGGATCTAGTAAGGTCAGGCGTCGTAGAGATGCTTGATGCAGACGAAGAAGAAAACGCTCTCATTGCGATGTATGAACATGACCTCCGAAAAGATCACACACATCTTGAAATCGCCCCATATGTAATGCTTGGAATTGCTGCGAGCCTAATCCCATTCCCCGAGCACAACCAGTCCCCCCGAAACGCATACGAATCAGCAATGGCAAAACAAGCCCTAGGCGTATTTTCGACCAACTTCTTCACGAGAGTGGACTCGCGATCCCACCTCTTGCATTATCCACAGACACCGATTGTCCAGACGAAGCCCATGGAAGTCTTCAACTATCTCGAACGTCCCTCCGGACAAAACGTCGTCGTAGCCATTCTATCCTTCCAAGGCTACAACATGGAAGACGCAATCATAATCAACAAGTCCTCCGTTGATAGAGGCCTCTTCCGCTCTACATTTTACCGAATTTACGAGGCTGAAAGCAGACAGTACCTAGGAGGACTACGCGACAAGTTCGAAATTCCAGAAGCAGGAATCAGAGGATACCGCGGCGACCGCTACTACCGACTCATCGAGGAAGACGGAATCATCTCCCCTGAAGCAGAAGCCACCGGCAATACCGTTCTCGTAGGAAGAACAAGCCCACCGAGATTCATGGAAGAATACCGAGAGTTCGAAGCAAAAGGCCCAACGAAACGAGACTCTTCAGTAACGATGAGACCCTCAGAACAAGGAACCATAGACCAAGTGTTCGTTACCGAATCCATCGAAGGAAGCAAGCTCGTCAAGGTCAAAGTAAGAGACCTCCGCGTCCCCGAACTAGGCGACAAGTTCGCGTCACGCCATGGACAAAAAGGAGTAATCGGGCTCCTTGTACCCCAAGAAGACATGCCTTTCACAGTCGACGGGGTCGTCCCCGACGTTATCATCAATCCCCACGCCATACCCTCGAGGATGACCATCGGACAGTTCGTAGAAACACTTGGCGGAAAACTAGCATCGCAAATGGGAGAGATAATGGACGGAACAGCCTTCGAAAACATTGGACCCCAAGCCATAGGCGACATGTTGTCCAAGCTCGGCTTCCAGAAGAGCGGACGAGAACCCCTCTACAACGGGATTACCGGGGAACGGCTCGCCGCAGAACTGTTCATCGGAGTCGTCTACTACCAGAAACTCCATCACATGGTCGCCGACAAGATGCATGCCCGAGCCAGAGGCCAAGTCCAGATGCTCACCCGCCAACCTACTGAAGGCAGAGCCAGAGGAGGAGGATTACGATTCGGAGAAATGGAGCGAGACTGCCTCATCGGACACGGAGCATCAGCCCTACTCCGCGACCGTCTGCTAGAAGAATCTGACAAGTACATAGCCTACGTCTGCGAGACATGTGGCACTATCGCCTATCACGATATCAAACAGAACAAGTACATCTGCCGGATCGACGCTGAGAAAGCTGTCATCTCTCCAGTGGCGATATCCTACGCGTTCAAACTTCTAGTTCAAGAGCTCATGGCTCTTGGAATCGCACCCCGACTGAATCTAGAGGAGAGGGCATAACCATGGCACTCGCAACAATGGAAGAAGCTCAAAAGATCAT